>Ga0187874_10004026_pt1 | contig 9981 bp, 8 predicted proteins | sample June2016WEW_16_1_3_FD_132993 | JGI IMG/M metagenome (GOLD analysis project Ga0187874, IMG submission 132993) | Peatland microbial communities from SPRUCE experiment site at the Marcell Experimental Forest, Minnesota, USA - June2016WEW_16_150 | ecosystem: Environmental > Terrestrial > Soil >... | reverse complement strand
GCGTTTGCTCACCTGCTCTTCTATCAGGCGCACCACCTTCTGGTAAGGCGCCCAGAAGGCCTGCCGCAGGCTGACCGGGTTGGCCAGTATCTTCGTGATCGTCGCGTCGTAGTCCCGCCCTTTCCGATCATAAAATATCCCGTTCCGCCCCACCATCAAATTGTCGTCGTCGCCCTGGGAAAAAATGGCGACAATGCTCAACTTCTCGCCGGTGCCTTTGCGCGCGCAATCCACGTAAGCCAGGAACGCGCCCGCCAATCCCGCCATGGTGGCGTGTTTGGCGGCGTCGTCCACGGTGAGGCAGAGATGGCACGACCGTTGGTCCAAATAGAGCACCCCCGCCTGGAAGATCGCCGGGGTGTCGCCGGCATAGAGATTCTTGAAGTTGACAAAGTTTAGGCAGAGGATGTGCAGGTCCCGGACAAACCGGGTCAGCTTCTCGACGCTGGCAATCGCCGCCGCCTCGTATTCCAGCGCCTTGTCCCGCGCGATCAGCGCCGTGATCTTCTCCCGCGCCGGCCCGGCCATAAGCTCGCGGACGCGCCCGATGCCGAGTCCCTCCACGGCCGCGCCCGCCTTGGCCGCCGTCCAGGCCGCAAACGGCTCCAGCCGGGCCTGCACCGAGGCCCAATCCGCCTCGGTCAGCTCCACCCTCTCGCCCAGAAGCGGTTTGACGGCCTCTTTCCGCAGCGCGGCCACAGCCTCGGCACAGGCGGGATTGACGGGGCCCTGCAACGGCAGCGGTTTGCCGGCGGCGACCTGGGCCAGCGGAAAACCCGCCACTTCGGCCACGTCAATGCTCAGGTCCTTCGTCAGGATGACCGCGTAATCCTCCTCCTTGCGGTTCACCAGCGCCGCCGTGCGCGGGTCGAACGCCGCCAGCCGGCACCGGCCGAAATAGTCATCGACTTTTCCCTTGATCGAATTCACTGCCGCCGCCGCCGCCGCCGTCCCTTCCCCTATCGGCAGTATCGCGGGGCTTTTTTCCGCCGCCTGCTTCCAACTGTCGAAGGCGGCGCACTCGGCGAAAAACGCGTCCGCCTTCCCCTGGTCGATTCCCGGCTGCCCGGATTGGTCGGTCACCGGCCCCATGCAGGCCAGGATGGCGCTGATGACCCCCTTGGTCGCCTCGTCGCCCGCCGATTCCAGGACGATCACGCCGTCGCCGTTAAAGAGGGTGCCGGCAAAAGTCTTGTTGCCATCGGAGGCCTCGGCCACGGAGATCGCCCTGGCCTCCTTGCGACCGAGGTTGGCCAGGATTTGTCTGGCGGCGGCGCGGATTTGACTGCCTTCGGGGCAGGCGTCATTAATCGCCGCCAGCGGCAGGGAGTCGCCGGCCGTGATCAGGTCATCGGGGTTCTTCAACATCAAGCCGGCCCATTTCACGGCGGCGATCAATTCCGGCGCGCGTATGCGCCCATCCAGGTCGGTGTCGATCAACGCCGCCGTTTTGCCGTCGAATTCCAAGCCGGTCAGGGGACAGGCCAGCGCCACCCACAGTTTCTGGTCCAGTTGGTCCAGATTCATCAAGTCCGCCCCGCTCTCCAATTTGACCTGATCGAAGTCGCCCGCCCGGAAAAAGCGCCAGCGATGCGTGGGGGTCGCGGATTTGGCCATGGGCGTCTCCTCCTAGAATTTGTACGCGATGGAGGCGATGAGTTTCAGATCGTTCTTCAGCCGGCCGGGGGCGGGGATGCTGTCGTAAGTGTCCTGCAGCACCGTGCGCAACAGCAGCCGGTCGCTTTTGTTCAAGCTGGCCTCGATCCCCAACTCGGCGTTGGCGATGTAATTGTCCAGGTTGTCCACCTCCGGCAAAAACTCAAGCGTCTCCCACAGCCGGGCGTGCGCACTGATGGCATAATGGAATTTTTGCGCCACGCGCAGCATGGCGAAGCTCTGGGTGTGGTCGTCGAGCTTCTCGAAGACGTAAGCCGGGCCGGCTTCCAGGCTCAAGTCCGTGACTTTATTCTTGATAAAATAATAACCGGCGCCGGGCGCCAGCGTGAAACGATACTCGATGTCGGCGATGCCGTCGTGCAATCCATCCGCCCGGCCATAGCCGAAAAGCCGGTCTGTGAAATTGAGGTTGTCTTGGGCGGAGCCGTGCAACGATTCCGCCGTCTCAGTGGATTTGGTCGAGCCCGTCAGCCTGGATTCCCCGTACAAACCTTCCAATCGGAGGTTCAGATCGTTGCCCGTCCACTTCCTTTCCGCGTGGCCGGTCAGAGAGAACAGCGTCGTGTCCGTATTGCCGCGCGCCAGTGTCAGGCCAAGGGCCATGCTGCCGTGCCATTGGTTGGTTGAGGCCGTCAGCGGCTTGGCCGGGGCGGCGGCCTGGTTGGTTGAGGATGCGGCCGCGCTTTGGGCGCGGGCGGATGGGGCGCCTGCCACCGCGAGGGACACCAGCGCAGTCAACAGTATTTTCGTCTGCGTTATCATTTTTCTTTTCATTGTTTCGACGCCACGCGACGCGACTCCACCGGCGGCGTCTCGTCGGGCGTGTTCGAATTTTGCCGAAGCAACACGCAATTTACAGAAGCCGAAAACCCGGCGGCAAGGACAATTTCCCGGAGCTTCCTGTTGCGGGCGCATCCCGGTGTTGGCAATCCTGTTGAGAATTTTTGGATTGTCACACAGGGCGGGCGAATTAAATTCACCCATGCCGTCCATTCCGCCCATGGAGTCGAACCACCCAGCCTCAAATCACGGCGACGGCCGCGCATCGCCGATGGGCACCGTTCGCCTCGTCACGCTTCTCTGCCCGCCGTTGGGTTTGCTCCTCCTGTGGCGCGCCCGCGCGATCGGTTTGGGCCGCAAAATCCTTGGCACGATCTTCGTTCCGCTTTATTCCCTGCTCTACGTCGCCGCGGTCATCGCGCTGCTGATGCGGTTCACGGGGTTGGAAATCGAGTGGCGCGGCGGTTTCCCGCCGGTGCTGACTTGGCACAAAACGCATCCCAATTACGCCGCTGTCGAAACCAGCCGCCGCGCCCTCCCCCAAACGCCTCCTCCAGCCGCGCCGCTCATCGCCGCCGAAGATTGGCCCGGCTTTCGCGGACCGAATCGCGACGGCCGCTACGACGAACAACCCATCGCCACCAACTGGCCCGCCGACGGCTTGCGTCCCCTGTGGAAACAGCCCATCGGCGGCGGCTACGCTTCCTTTGCCATCGCGGGCGGACGCGCCTTCACCATCGAGCAACGGCGCCAGCAGGAAGCCGTCACCGCCTACGATGCCGCCACCGGCCGGGAACTTTGGGCCTGCTCCTATCCCGCCTTCTTTAACGAAGCGCTGGGCGGCGAAGGGCCGCGCGCCACGCCCGCTTACAGCGAGGGCAAAGTCTATTCGCTGGGCGCGCTGGGCGATTTGCTCTGCCTGGACGCCGCCACCGGCCAGGCCGTTTGGAAACTGAACATCCTCGCCGACAATGTTGCCGACCTGTTGACTTACGGCATGGCCTCCTCTCCGCTGGTCGTGGGGGACAAGCTGATCGTGCAAGCGGGCGGGCGGCGCGGCCAATCGGTCGCCGCCTATGACAAGCTGACCGGCAAACCGCTCTGGAAAGTGTTGGATGATCCCGCGGCCTATTCCTCTCCCATGCTCGTCCAACTGGCGGGACAGGAGCAGTTATTGATCGTGACCGCCGGGCGCGCCGTCGGGCTGCAACCCGCCGACGGCGCGTTGCTCTGGAGCACCCCTTGGAAAGTCAACCAGGGCAATCGCAACAACGCCCAACCCGTCATCTTGGGACCCAATCGCTTTCTCTTGTCCGCCGGCTATGGCACCGGCTGTCGGGCCGTCGAAATTTCCAAGAATGACGGTGGTTTCGCCGCGCGGTCCCTCTGGCAAAACACATCGTTGAAAAACAAATTCACCAGCTCGGTCTTTTGGCAGGGGTGCGTTTTCGGGCTGGACGAAGACATCCTGGTTTGCCTCGACGCGCAAACCGGCGAACGAAAATGGAAGGATGGCCGTTACGGATACGGCCAGGTTCTATTGGCGGGCGGCAATTTGATTATTCTGAGCGGCAGCGGCGAATTGGCCTTGGTCAGAGCCAATCCCGACCGCTACGAGGAACTGGCCCGCTTTCAAGCCATTGAAGGAAAAACCTGGAACCATCCCGCCCTGGCCGGCGGCAGGATTTTCATTCGCAACGCCGTGCAAATGGCCTGCTTCGACCTTCGCCCCGCCGGCCGAACCCCTATTCGGTAGGGACGCGGTGCCCCGCGTCCACTGACCTCCCAGCCGCCGGGGGAATCTTTCGTTCGACACTGTCCGACCTGTCGGGTGAGTCCCCAAGCACCTCGCTAATGATTCTGGCGCATATTTCCTGAGTGCCAACTCAGAGGAAACCCCTACAATCTCTTCCGCATTCAAAGAATTGATCCAAGCTCTTGACAGCTTTCGTCAGCGGCTTTTATCGACCGCGCCGGGGGTGTGGGGAAAGGCGGGAATGAAGCGGGCGGATTTGTGGCGTGACAATCCCGCTCAAATGGGTCTGCGACCGGCTGGAGATGGGGTCCTGGAAATCCGTCAATCGGAGACTCTATGAACACAGACAAACAAAATGTTGACATGCTAGGCCCCTTTCTCTTTCTCGTGGCATGCGTCTTGATGCCGATGCCAATCAACGTCAGGGAGGCCGGAATGGATGCCGCCCGGAGAGATTCGTTTGCGGGTGGTGGCGCGGCCTGAGAAAGCGCTGGCACAACTGCTGGCGCATTTGCAGTTGGAAGTGCTGCGAACCCCAAGAATCCTGGAAAATGTAGTGCCGAAAACCGCCAGCTGAAAGTGCGCAACTCGCTGCAAATCAACTCAACCGCCCTTTCTCGCGCCCCCTGACGAACTTGGGCTAGCCGACGCGCCAGGCACCAGCGTCGGCAAGGCCACTTTGGCCCATAGACTCCGCCATAGAGCCTCAGATCAATGCTGCCTGCGAGAGAAGCAAAAAGAGCAGGCTGGAAACCAGCCTGCTCCCGGCTAAAATATCGAACTAAACGGCGAGGACTACATCTTCACCTGGCGCCGCACGAAACCGAGGCCGACCAAGGCCATGCCCAGCAACGTCATAGTCATTCCGCCATCGGGGACGGTGCCACCGAGGTTCGGCCCAAACCAACCGTTTCCTTCAGGCATGCCTTCGGTGTAGAGGCCTGTTCCATCGACGTTGCCCTCAACAGCCGAAACAAGCGTAAAATCGGAGTTGATTGTTGCTGTATCATAGAACCAATCGTGGTCATCTTGGTAAGCTGCTCCCAGGATGTAGGTCTGCCCGGCTGTTAACTCGACGCCAGTTGCCAGTTGTGCCCAGTCATACCCATTGGCATCAGGAGACCCAAAAGGGACGTTTGCCTGGGCAAGCTGCACGCCACCGGCCGTAAACAGGGTTACTACATGGCTCTCGGTGTTTCCTTCGAAGTAGCCGGGGGTGGGGTTGTATGCGGGGAATTGAGCTACACCCAATTCAGTAACGTTAAAACTCACATTCGCGGTGAACTCGGTCCCAGCGAGCCCGTTGGGTTCTTCGCTCCAGCCTCCACCAGTAACGTCGGACCCCGGACCCGCGTAAATAGCCTGCGCTCTTGCTTGCTGGACGATCAATAGTGCCAGACCAGCAACGGCCGCTGAAAAGATTCTTGATTTGTAATTCATATTATTTACCTGCCTTTCCATTTATTCGTTTTCGAGATCATATTTTAGCCAATCTCGTTTGTATCCCCCGGGTCATTCTTTAGGTCTCTGGCGAAATGCAATAACCCCGCCTAACTGTAAATAAGCATAACATATTCCGCTTGATCTGCGAAATCCAGCCATAGGACGAAAAGTCATAAATGCCTGAGAAGTAAGCCTTAACAAATTGGATATTATTATTAGTAATACTAAACTATAGTATATACGCAATGATAGTGTTAACCATTTCGACAAAATAAGGCTGCATATCGCCCGAAAAGCATCGTAACATACTGGCAATCAAATAGTTAGATGAACACCTGCTCAAACTGTAAGAAATCTCGACGCAAAGACTGCGTTGCCCGGCAGTAAAACTCGGGAAGCATTGGGGTCAACTTCATACATTCAATTGGGCTGGGCTGAACAAAATCGGCGAAATGTTGAATGTATGAAGTTGACCCCAAATCGTTGCCCAAAAAAGCGGGGCCGCCCATGCTTTGGTTCGCTTTTGTCGCAGGGGGCTTCCATAGTTCCGCCGGGTTTTTAAGTTTCCCCGTGGATTTCAGCGAACGTTAAAGGGGTCAGTCCGTAGCAATGCCGCATTGTGGGTTGACCGGGGGCGCGGCAGGGGGCATTGTCCGAGCATGGCGCGAAAGCTGCGCCTGTAATACCCACCCATTGGGTTACCGGGTTGAAGGTGGTCCTGCGTTGGTGACGACCCGAACATAAGTTTCAGGATCAATTTTCTGGAGGGCGCGTTCGACTTGGAAACGGTCGGAGATAAACCCTTTGCCCGATGAGTTTCCTTGTAAACTCGGATCGTCAAGCAATGCGACCAACGCGGGGACGGCTGGCTTGGCGTTGCCTCGGAATTGTCCAAGGGCAGCGACGGCATCTATCCGATCCTTGGGAGCATTGGAAATCACCCCCATCAAAACCGGGACGACTGCATCCGGGTCCGCATGAATCTGGCCAAGAGCCTTGAATTCATAGTAGTGCCCGAAAGTATTTGTGCGCACCACAGCCCGCAGAAGCGACGGAACGGCCGCCTTCGCTCCCGGGCCAATGTTCCCCAATATACTGGGGACATAGGATGTGCCATCCAGAGAAGGATCCTCGTCCAGCATTCGGCTCAACTCAGGAACCGCGCAAGCGGCCGAAGGGCCGAGTTCATCAAATCCCGCCTCCGCTCGTTTAAAAATGTCAGCCGGTCCCCCGAACAAATGCAAAACAAAGGGGTTGTACCAGCCCCGGCGCCAGGCCAGGAATTTGGTTGTAAACGGGGACTCCTCCTCGCGCAGCATTTGCAGCAGGGTTGGAATCCCGTTGGTTCCGATATGGCGGACTGCTAACGCCGCCTCAACGCGCTCAACATGACTGTCAGAATCCTCCAGTTGAACCAACCATTCGCTCAGCGACTTTCCTTCAAAGACCGGCTCGGAAGCTGGTCTGCGAAGCGACGTCCACGCCAGCAAGGCCAACAGCGCCACAAATAGGGCGGCGATTGAAACTCGTGCCCGCTTTGCCATGCCGGAACCATGCCCTCTTCAGCCAGACGAAACAAGCACGACCTGGATCGCGTGACAAACCCATTCTTTCCCCGCAAATGAAGCATTGACAAAGAAGCATTGGGTCACAAAGAAGCATTGGGGTCAACTTCATACATTCAACAATTGAGTTGACGCGCGGTGGGGCGCCGGATAGAGTTTGGATCATGGCCAAGCCTTTGCGATCCGAGCAGGCGGGCGGCTGGTATCATTGGCAAGCATTGGGGTCAACTTCATACATTCAATTGGGCTCGGCTGAACAAAATCGGCGAAATGTTGAATGTATGAAGTTGACCCCAAATCGCATTCCTGACCCCAAATCGCATTCCTGGTGAGAATTGGGTTGCGGCTGCCGCGCTGCGCCTCCGCGCGAGTATTCCTGCTCGGAGCGTTTTTACGCGGCGGGAACGCTCCATCCCCTCATCGGCACAATACGAAGAAATTTGTCCCGCACCCGACCTGAATATATTGACAAGAAATATCTTCCGTTTTGGCGCGCGCCGTGGTTCACTGGGGGCAAATGAACGTGGGTCAAAGCATTTGGGACAAGCTCTTTCGCTTGGTCCTGATGTTGTTGGTCGTCGCCAGCGTGCTGGGGATCGTCCTCTGGTACCAACCGGTCATCGAGGAAAACCAGCGGATGCGCGAGGACAAGCTGGCGCTGGACAGAAAAATCGAGAAGGAAGTCGAAACGGCCCGGAAACTGGACCTGGAATTGCGCGCGTTGCAGAATCCCACCACCGTCGAACGCCTGGCGCGCGAGCGCCTCAGCTACGCCAAACCGGGCGAAAATGTAATCCACTTCGATCCGCCTTCCTCCACCCGGACGGAATGACCGCCCGCCGCCCCAAACCTCACCGCCTCAGACAGTCATGATTTCTTTTTCCTTGACGGCCAGGTGGCCGTCCAGTTTGGCGATGTATTCGTCGGTCAGTTTCTGAACTTCCTTCTCCGCCACGTCCTCCTGGTCCTTGGCGATGCCGCCGCCTTTGGTTTCCTTCTTGATCGCCTCGATGGCGTCGCGGCGGACGTGGCGGATGGCGATGCGGCCGTCCTCGGTCATCTTGTGGGCGATTTTGACCATTTCGTGGCGGCGTTCCTCGCTCAATTCCGGCATGACCAGGCGGATGATCTTTCCCTGGATGGACGGCGTCACGCCGAGACTGCTCTTGAGGATGCCCTTCTCGATGGGATGCACGGTGCTCACGTCCCAGGGCTGGATGACCAGCACGCGCGGCTCGGGCGTGGTGATGCCGGCCAATTCGCGGATGCGCATGTGCGAGCCATAGACTTCCACCATGATGTTCTCCACCAGTCCCGGCGCGGCGCGGCCGGTGCGCAGGCCGACAAATTCGTGCTGCACGACCTGTTCGGTCTTGGTCATTTTTTCTTCCGCTTCCAGGAGAATGTCGTCGAGGTTCATAGCTTAGTTTAAGGTTAAAGGTTCAAGGTTCAAAGTCTGAATCAGCCTGTCACCAATGTTCCGACTGCTTCGCCCAGCACCACTCGTTTAAGGTTATGGGCTTTAAAGAAATCAAACACAATAATGGGCATTTTGTTGTCCATGCAAAGCGAAAACGCGGTCGAATCCATCACCTTCAACCGCTTTTGCAGCGCCTCCAGATAGGTGATCTGGTCGTAGCGTTTGGCGGCGGGATTCTTCGTCGGGTCGCTGTCGTAAATGCCATCCACCTTGGTCGCTTTGAGGATGACTTCCGCCCCGATCTCGTTGGCCCGCAACGCGGCGGCGGTGTCGGTGGAAAAATAGGGGTTTCCCGTGCCCCCGCCGAAGATGACCACGCGGTCTTTCTCCAGGTGCCGCACCGCCCGGCGCCGGATGAACGGCTCGGCCACTTGCGACATGGCAATGGCGCTTTGGACGCGGGTGGCCACGCCCAGCTTTTCCAAGGCGTCCTGCAAGGCCAGCGCATTGATCACCGTGGCCAGCATCCCCATGTAATCGCCCGTCGCCCGCTCGATGCCTTTCTCGCCGGCGGCCGCGCCGCGGAAGATATTGCCGCCGCCGGCGACGACGACGATCTGGACACCCATTTCCCGCACTTCGGCGATTTGGCGGGCCATTTCGCAAATGGCATCGGAACAAATGCCGACGCCGTTCGGGCCGCCGAGAGCTTCGCCGCTGACTTTGACGAGGATGCGGCGGTATTTGGGTTGAGCGATTTTTTTCATTAATGTCCGCTTTTTGTACCCACGGCGCGGCCCGCCGTCAATCGGCGCTCCGGCGATGGGCCGTCCCGCTAGGATTTGGCGGGAACGCGCCTGGCGCCGGAAAGGGCGTCGTTGACGCCGCGCAATTTGACCGCCAAGTCCTGGGCGAGGTTGCGCATGACCATCATGCCTAGGCCCGGTTCGCGGCGGACCAGGTCGGCAAAGCCGTTGCGCTTCATGACCAGCAGGATGCTGGGCTGGATGGCCACCGCATAGGCCACGCGCGGCGAGCCGTCCAGGAAGGCCAGTTCGCCGAAAATCTTGCCGTCGCCCAACTGGGCAATGGCCGGCGCGTTTTGATCGAGCTGGATGCTGATCCTGCCGCGGAGCACGACGTAAGCCTCGTCGCCGGAATCACCCTTGGCGAAGACCTGGTCGCCGGGCCGGTAGAGCTTTTGCACAAAGAGCCGGGCCATCTTGCGCAACTCGCCGTCGCCCAGCCCGGCAAACATCGAGAGCGGACGGAGCAAGTTGATGATGCCCAGCCCCAGTTTTTGGTCCTCGAAATTGCGGTCTATGATCTGCACGATGCTT
>Ga0187874_10004022_pt1 | contig 9995 bp, 8 predicted proteins | sample June2016WEW_16_1_3_FD_132993 | JGI IMG/M metagenome (GOLD analysis project Ga0187874, IMG submission 132993) | Peatland microbial communities from SPRUCE experiment site at the Marcell Experimental Forest, Minnesota, USA - June2016WEW_16_150 | ecosystem: Environmental > Terrestrial > Soil >... | reverse complement strand
TCGCCGACGTCCGCGTGACCGCGATGGCCGTTGCGCCTGCGTCGCGCACGAACTGGATGGCGGCGAGGCCAACGCTGGAAGCCGCAGCGAGGATCGATACGAGGTCACCCTTCTCGATGTGCGTGATGAAGACGAGACCCCCATAGACCGTCAAATATGGCATCCAGAAGGAGGCCGCCTGCGCCGTCGTCAGCTTGGACGGGTACTCAGTGGCAACGCCTACAGGGACGACAGCCTCCTCGCCGAGCGTCCCGTATCGGTTTTGGTCGAATCCGGGAACAGTGGCAACGCGCTTACCGATCCAGGAGCGGTCGACTTCCTCGCCGACCGCTTCGACCACGCCTGCAACTTCGTAGCCGAGGCGCGAAGGGAGTTTGGGTTGTACGAAGCCGTGGCCACTGAAGTGTTGGCCACTCATAAAGGTGAATTGGTCGCGATTCACGCCTGCCGCTTCAACGCGCAGGCGGACGTCGCCAGAGCCGGGCTGCTGGGAAGGTGCATCTTCAATCCTGAGGTTCTCAGGACCTCCGAAGGCATGCAGGCGAACAATCCTTGGCATTTAGTCTCCTCCGCTGGTTCCTGATTTGCGCTTCTTCATTTGTTGACTCCTATTTCCGTTAAGTTTCCAGCGACCTGTGATCTTTGCTATTTCCCAAACCGCTCGAACCGGTACGCCAGTTCCGGGCCGCCGTTGCCCCCGTAAGCAAGTTCGCCAACAAGCAGGGCGAACGGTTCGGTATATCGGGCAATCCGAAGAGGGCCACAATCCACCGGATCGAAACCCACGTCGCGGATTAGCCCGGCGGTCACACTTTTCGCGCTCCCGTCGTCGCCACAGTACACGAGGCTCGGTCGGGTGGCCTTGCGCCTGGCTGCGCTAACGGCTGGGATTGATGAGTTTCACAATCGTCGGCGCCGGATCCCGGGGATTCTCCAGCCGTAACAAGTTATCCGTTCTCATCTGGATTACTTCGATCCATTCGGGATGGGTAAGGACGTAGAACTGCCCTGTCCTAATGGCGTCGAAGACCATGTCAGCCACCCGGAGAGGAGGCATAGCCGCCTCAATTGCGGCCTTAAACAAGTTCAATCCGGCTCGCATTTCCGGGGTCATCTCAACAGGTTCGTTCTGCAGACCCGCCGGTCTATGATGCTCGGAATTTATGATGTTTGTGCGAACAAGGCCCGGGCAGAGGACCGACACCTTGACGAGGGCGCTTCGTCGTTGGAGCGTCAAGTAGAGGCTTTCGGAGAGGGCTACCACTGCGTGCTTGGTCGCCGAGTAAGGAGCGGAAGCGCCCCCCACAACGAGCCCCGCGGCCGAGGCTGTATTGACCATGTGGCATTCCACGTTCTGAGCAAGCATAAGAGGAGTGAACACCTTGACGCCGTGGATCACCCCCCATAGGTTGACGCCGATCACCCACTCCCAGTCGTTCCACGTGGCCTCCCACGGGGAACCTCCGGCGCCGACCCCAGCGTTGTTGAACAGAAGGTGGACCTGGCCAAAGGCATCGAGCGTCTGGCGGGCCAACTGCTCCACGTCAGCCCGTTTTGAGACGTCCGTTCTCACGCTGAGCACGGTTCCGCCCAGAGTTTTCAGTTCGGTTTCTGCCTTGGCGAGGTCCGCATCATCGATATCGGCGAGTACCGTTTTCATGCCCTCGTTAACGCAACGCTCCGCTATCCCCCGTCCGATGCCGCTCGCCGCACCGGTAATCACCGCGACTTTGCCTTTGAACTCTTTCATGGTGTCGTCACCTTCATGCTCTCGAATTGTCTTAGAATGGTTCAGCAACGGTTCAAGGGAAAGCGGGCTCCCAGAGATCCGCCGATTGATGTCTGCGAGACATGTCCAGCTCGCGCGAAGATCGATCCGAGCTTGCCACCCATCAATCCAGTACCGACAAGGCCAACTCGCATACGGCTCGACCTCTTTTCGTGAACTGCTTGCCACTCACAGACCCGTCATTCGCTCGAGCCGTTCCGGGTATCGAGCCCCTTGCACCGCGATCTTGGAAGATGCGCTTTCGATCTCACGCAGATCGTCGGGCGTAAGTTCGACTGACAGCGCCCCGATGTTTTCGTCCAGGCGATTCAGCTTCGTGGTGCCGGGGATGGGAGCGATCCACGGCTTCTGCGCGAGCAGCCACGCGAGCGCAATCTGCGCAGGTGTGGCCTTCTTCTTTTCCGCGATGCTGCCCAGCAATTGAATCATCGCTTGATTAGCCTTCAGAGCATCCGGCGTGAAGCGCGGCAGGGTGCTGCGGAAGTCTGTGCTGTCGAACTTCGCGTTTTCGTCGATCTTGCCCGTCAGGAAGCCCTTCCCAAGCGGGCTATACGGGACAAACCCGATTCCGAGCCCCTCAAGCGCCGGTATCACTTCCTGCTCCGGTTTCCTCCACCACAGTGAGTATTCACTCTGTAGCGCGGTCACCGGCTGGACAGCGTGGGCGCGACGGATCGTCTTTACGCCTGCTTCCGATAAGCCGAAGTGCTTCACTTTGCCTGCATAAATCAGGTCCTTCACCGCTCCCGCCACGTCTTCGATGGGCACGGCCGGATCAACACGGTGCTGATACAACAGATCGATGGCATCAACCTTCAACCGCTTGAGCGACCCTTCGACGGCCTGCTTGATGTGCTCGGGCCGACTATTCAGACCTGCCGCTCCCGGCCGATTATCGCTGCCACTCAGATCGAACCCGAACTTGGTGGCGATCACCACTTTGCCGCGGTACGGAGCCAACGCTTCGCCCACAAGCTCTTCGTTCGTGAACGGGCCGTACACTTCGGCGGTGTCGAAGAATGTTATGCCGCGATCGACGGCTGCCCGCATCAGAGTGATCATCTCCTGCTTGTCTTTGGGCGGACCGTAAGAAAAGCTCATTCCCATGCAGCCTAATCCTAGAGCCGAAACTTCCAAGTTACTTTTTCCAAGTTTGCGCTTCTGCATTGTTTCTCCTTCGAGGTGTATTCGGAGTTGATGAACCAACCGTTTTGGTCAGCCTCAAAATCGCGCCGCTGCCGCTCCTTCGGGCGCCGCCGCTGAGGCTGCTAAACTCGGGTTAGCACCAAGGGTGAAGTATAGTCTGGTTACACTTCGGGCCTTTGCCTATTTCTCTAAAGTTCTTGCCAGATTCTCCGAAACTCCGCCAAAATTGTGATTCCCGTTCCATGCCGCTCGCAGCCTATCGGCAAAAGACACATGTCGGAAATGAATTCTGTCCGTCGGCTATTCGGAAGCAACTGTCTGTGAGCCCGCCTCAAACCGGCGTCGATTATTCGAAGTCGATTTCCAGCCCAGAGAACTTAAGTGAACGCTTATGGGGGTAATCCCCGGCCCTACGAGAAACAAGGCAGACTTTGTCGGGCCGAGCGGCGCTCGGCCGCAATCGAGCAATGGACCTCTCTATTTCCTCCGCGCCTCACAACCCTCAACTCAGCGATAATCGGCTTGGCGGTCCCACGGAGGCTGGGCTGGCGGCTCAATAATACTGATAGCTCACGAAGGCCACCTGGCGGCTGTCAGGCGACCATGAGGGCACATTGATCGTCCCCTGGCCGCCGAGCAGTTTGGCCAGCACGCTGATTTTCCTGTCGCTCAGCGTCATGATTCGCAGCATCACGTCTTTGTCCGGCGGATGGCCGGTGACACCCTTTTCGTAGGAAAGATAAGCCATCTGCTTTCCGTCCGGCGAAATGTGCGGGAACCAATTATTGAAGTCGTCGGAGGTCACCTGCTCCTGCCCGCTTCCATCCGGGCGCATCCGCCAGATTTGCATCGTGCCGGTGCGATCGGAATTGAAGTAGATGTACTTTCCGTCGGGCGAATACTCAGGGCCGTCGTTGTGCCCCGCGCCGCGCGTGAGTTGGACTTCCTCGCCTCCCGCCGCCGGAATCGTGTAGACGTCGAATTGGCCTTTTCGCTCGCCGCAAAAGCAGAGGGTTTTCCCGTCCGGCGACCAGCCGTGCCAATAAGAGGGCGACCGCTCGGTGACGCGCCGCGGCGCGCCTCCGGCCAGTGGCAAAATGTAGATTTCGGATTCGCCCTTCTCCTGCGAGTTGTCGCTAATGGCGAGCCATCGGCCGTCCGGCGAGATGCCGTGATCGTTGTTGCAGCGCTTGGCAAACGCAGTGTCGATGGTTTCCGGCTGACCCCCCGAGACGAGCACACGCTCCAGCCGCCCCTCACGATTGAAGATCAGCTTTTGGCCGTCGGGTGTCCAATTGGGCGCCTCGATACGCCCGGGGGTGGCGTAGACCACGCGCCGGTCCGTGGATGCGATGGGGACAGTTTCGAGCGTGCTGTAAAGAGAAGGCCGATTTTCTGCCGCAGGGCCGGACAGTTCAAGATCGACAGTCGAGAACATAGCCTTCTCCACCACATCCTTATCGTGCGAACAAACGCCGATACCCACGTAGAAAGGTTCCGTGAGGCGAATCCGCGGCGATCCGGCAGCCAAGTGAATTTCCTTCCCCTCGCCGAGCGACATGTAGAAAAAGTCGTCTCGCTTGTCGATCTGAAGGCGCCTGGGCGCGGAAACGGATGCCTGAATCTCGTGCGTGGCTGCCCCTTTTGCGTCGCGGTATTGAAGCGAGGTCAGCCCGTTGCCGTGCAGGGCCACGTCAAGGTAAACGGAATCCGCATCCAGGCTCTGGCGGATCATCAACACCGCTTTTCGATGCGGATTCCCGCCGGAGCCGATGAAGTTGATGGTGGCCGCAAGGCTCACACCGTCGCCGGAAACTTTCTTCCAAGCGAACTGGAACGCGTCGGCCGCAAACCACATGTTCTCGCCGCTGCCGGTGACCGTATAGCTCCCCGTTGATGCGTCGTACTCAACCGAGCCGGGGTGAAGAACAGCGCCGATGTCGGCGTGACTTTCGAACAGTCCTAACGGGCCCGCCGAATCGTTCAGAGCAGCAGAGCCTTCCACCGCGACCACGCCGTTTCGCCCTCTCGGGCCGGCGGCACTCGGCGCCGCGTCATGACTCTGTGGCGCGCAAACGAGTAATGAAGCGATGGACAACAACACGAGATGCGCAAGGCTTTTCCTTTTCACGGGGCTGGACCTCCATCCAATAGGAAACGTGAAGCGCTCATGGAGCTTTGACTGGCCAAAATCCGGAAGGAAATTGCGGGCGGGGCCGAGGGTCACGGCTAATCACTGGATGGGGCGCCGGCCTTCGCCGGGTTTCGAACAAACGGATCCGCCCGAAAGCGCGCCGCAAAATCAAGCGGTTCGTTCTGGGGCGATTCCCCGGTAGACCAAGCAGTCACCCAGGTCCGTCGGGCCTCACCGTTGACTTGCATGAAGAATCGTGAACCCCACGATTTCCTCACCCTCGTAGCGAACGATCACGTCGTCGTCGGTCAGTTCGCTGTCGGTAGCGTGGCTTGGCTTCTTGTAGTTCACATACAAGGTGTCCGCCCCGGCGTCATAGGACATCCAGACCAACCCCTCGCGTGACTCTTTGAGCTTGGGGAGAAGCCGCAAGTAATCTCGAATCTCGGCTACGGCCAAACCTGGTTTCTCCTTTCCAGGGACGCCACCCGGCGCGTCAGGAACGCTGTGATCACAAACCCATCATCTCCCAGTTCCCGATAAACCACAACAAGCCATTTGTCCGCCTCGAACTGACGCGTTGCCAACAACTCGCCGGCTCCCCCAGCGTAGATGCGCATCGGTTTGGCGACCGTCGCCAAGACTTCGGCTCGAAGACCCGCCAACTCGCAGTGCTCTTCTGTGATGTGGGCCCAACGCTCGTCGGTCAGGCGAATCGGCGCGTCGGCCTTTGAACGCACCATGTCGAGCAGGCTGTCCTCCGTGGGACCCGGGCCGAGTCCTCGGCAAGGCCATCGGGCGCTACTGCTTTTCTCTAAACAGAAGGGGCGCGAAGTTTGCGAGGTTACGTCGCCAGACCATCCACGTATGAGCGCCCGGAGTTTCGATGTCGGTGTGATCGACTCCCTTCGACTTCAGCCAATCGCGGAACTTGCGATTGCTGTCGATCAGGCGATCCTCGGTGCCGCAGGCGATCCAGAGCAAGCGCATTTGAGAATTGGCCTTGGAGTCCAGGTTCGGGAACTCGGTGGGAAAATTCTCGCCCAGCCCGCCGGAGCTGAATGCGCCAATCCAGGCGAAGCGGTCGAGATTATTGAGGCCAGTGAAGAGCGATTCAGAGCCGCCCATAGAGAGCCCGGCGATCGCCCGGTCGTTGCGGTTTGTTGACGCTCGATACGCCGTCCCCACTTGAGGGATTACTTCGTTGAGCAGTGCGTCACGGAAGTTTTTCAAGTTTCTCTCCCGTAGGCTGCTATCACCAAATGCGCCGAAGCCGCGGGAAAGCATTGCCAGGTCGCCGTAGCCGAGGGTCATGACGATCAGCATGGGTTTGGCCTTCCCCTGCGCAATCAGGTTATCGAGAATCACGTTGGCGCGGCCGACGGCGGTCCATCCGCTCGCGTCATCGCTGTAACCATGTAAAAGGTACAAAACAGGATATGGCTTCTTCGTTTTGGCATCGTAGCCGGGCGGAGTGTAGACGTAAAAGTCCCGGTTATCACCCACCACGGCGGAATGGTAGAAGTGGTGGTGGACAACGCCGTGCGGCACGTCATTCACTTCCCAAGGCAGGGAAGCCGGTCCTGGCACGTGCACCTCACTCGAGACAAACAGGAAGTTGGGTTTCCGCAGCGGATTGGAAGGGTCGAACAGGCCAACGCCGTCCGCGATGAATGTGTAGCCGTAATAATCAGGCTCCAGCGGATCGGTGGTGACGCTGCAAACGCCCTGATCGTCCTTCTGCATGGGGAGCGGCTTTGCGCGGCCCTCCAGTGAGAGAACGACTTCCTTGGCATTCGGATCGCGCAAACGGAAAGTGACGCGATTGTCAGAAAGCACTTCCGGCGAGAGGATGGGTGGCGGAGGCTGTTGCGGTCGCGGCGTTGGGCTTGCGGCAGACGCCGGCGCAAGAAATGTTGCGGAGCTTGCCGCAAACAGAATCATGACTGCCAACTGAACAAAGCGCTTCATATTTTCAGAGTGGTCCTTTCACAATCAGGTCTTTTCGTTCACATTCCCGGTTGATGAAATCGGGCAGGCTGAGTATACACCACGGCGCTCGGGGATCACGCTGTCATCGGAGGGATTGACGCGAGCAAGAGCCGATTTTGTCTCCGCGTCAAAGACAGATCGTTGTGAGGTGGCGTCGCCCAGACCGCCATCGTCTAGGGCAAGGGTCGTGTCTACGGCTTACACGTCACGCATCACTGTTTCTCTTCCCGTGTGTCGGTAGACTTCTCCAATACGAACGCCATCTGCCCGCCGGCGCCGGTGCGATCCACCATTTCATAACCCCGAACGTGCGCCTGGTCGGCCTTTTTCCTCGCAGCGGACTCGCGCCAGCCGGTGCAATACAGGTACTGATACCTTTGCTCGACCGGCTCGGGCGGCTTCTCCAGAACCAGGATGGGAGGGTACGTGCCGAGCGTCGGCATGCCTGGGCGCAGGCGATATCCATTCGCGCCCGCTTGGTTGAGCGCGGCTTGCATCTTCGAGGCTCTCAAGGCGTGCACGACCAAATACTGATACCTGGCCGGGGCCTCGCCGACCTTTCGCATTTTCGCAGTCAGCCCAACGGCGGTACTGGCCTCGATGTTCTCCAGCCGAAATCCGCACGCGCCAGCCGCATTGAGGTGGTCTTGCGTCTGGGAGGGTTCGCTGAGAGGCAGAGAGAGATCGTCGCCAGCGAGCGCCGGGTCCTGGCAAGCGTCGCCGCTGTGAAGTGCCTGGAGGGCGCTTGCCTTTTCTTGCCCCAGGTTCTTCCATTGTAAATTCGTCGCACTCTGGAGCTCCGACAGAAAGGACGCATAGTCGTGTTTACCGACTTTAAGTTCAATCTCATTCTCCTGTTCATCACCCTGCCAGGAAATCCCAACAAAGTGGTTGGTGTACTTGAACGGAAGAGTGGCGACGGCGACGAACAAGTCTGCCATGACGATGGAGCCGCACCCATAGGCAACTCCGGCGCAACCGCCGCCCATATTCCCTAAGCCGCTGACCACCGCCTTGGAGACGCGATGGGAAACATGGTCATAAGTGATTTCAGTGACGTTCGTAACGGGGATTGATAACAGCACTTTCTTCTTTGCCTTGCACACAATTCCTTCCGGGCTGACTTCGACCCCAAGCCTCGCGCCCTTCCATAGCGGCACAACCTGTTTTTTCTTTTTGCCCATAGTCAATTCGATCGGTCCCGAGACGTATTCCACCCGCCACTGCTTGTGGGCATCTGGCCCTCGTGCCGCTGCGCCAGCATGCAATGCCAGCGGGGCAAGGATGGCGAGAAACCAGGCAAGCCCAGCTTGGAATCGAATGGAACTCCGCGGGATACTCATGACTACCTCCCTGATGGAGAATCTAGCTCCGTCTGGGTGGCTGGCGGTGCTGGAGGTGAGATGGAAGCGTTCTACACTTCTGAACACCTCTGAGCGAAAGGCTATGGGACGGCTGGAGAATTCGCAACGGCGGGTGTGACAGTTTCTGAAGTGTCACAATGCGCAGAGGCGAGTGGCAGGTGGCAAAAACCGCCTGCTTTCCTGTTTCACTTGCCACGCGTCAAGGCCCGTTAGTTCGCGATGGTCTGAATCACTTCAAAAGAATCGGTGAAAGCGGCGAGCGGGAGGGTAAAGGTGCCGTCGGGTTCGGGATGGTGGCCCCAGGGATTGCGAAGCGTCACGGTTTGGGCTTGCGGGTCATAACCGATCACCGTATAGGCGTGCTTCTCGACGTACCATTGATCGGAGCCCGGAGGAACTTTCTTGTCGGCTTCCAGCGCCTGAATCTCGGCGCCTCCTGTGGCGGCCACAATGGGTAGTTTTGAAGGAACCGCCTGGCTGAGAAACGCCGCAACGTCCTCGCGAGACTTGGTCTCCAGCGCGGCGGCTTTGGCCCCAAAGAGGTTATGCATCACCAGGGCGGGAATGCCACCGTTGCCCACGGCACGATAGGCACCAAAGAACTCACCATTCTGTTTCACCACTTCGGACAGGGCATCGAAAACACCGCTGGATTGCAGCGTGCTGATGAGAGAGTCCTTGAAGGTGTCAGGGATAGGGATGTCTTTCATCTCGTCTCTCAGCCGAGCCGCCATTCTGGCTTTGTCGATGTCTCCGGTTTGATTCACCACGTCGCGGATGGCCCGATCATAGGCCAGCAGAAGCGGGTCAGTGGACTCGATATAGCTTTCGGCATAAGGTTTGACAAGCGCAAACATGCTGCTGCTTTCGATCCCCGCCATCAAGGTTTCACGCACCTGGCGTTGCGCGTAAGCGCGCAGTAGGACTCCCACCCATTGGCCGTCAGAGAAATCGAAGCGCGAGAGCCGCCCGTAGCGGAGGTCTTCCGGGTAGACGTTTACCTTTTTCCCGTCCGGGAAAAGAACGGTGTAAGTGCCGTCGTTGTTCTCGGTAATGATCTGCTGTATGGCCTGAGGATTCCATCGCGCCACGGCGGCGACAGTGGAGTGGAAGTAGCAACTCCCGAGTCCTCCCTGCCGAACGCTTTCGGCGGTCACTCCTTTGGAGCCAAACAATTTGGGAGGAGCGACGCGAAAGCCGGCGGGAGGATTGGGCGAACTCGCTGCCTGCGCAACCAGCCCCGGCAAGCCCTCGGCGCTTCCGTGGTAATCGGCGTAAACGCCGGTCAGCGTTTTTTCCATATCGGCCGTCGCTTGATCCTGCGTCGCGCGCGCCAGCGCCACGGCCCGCGCCAAGTCCCAAACACCCTGATCGAAATCGAGAGGGTCGGGCGAGAGGTATTCGTAACCCAGGTTGTAGAACGCGTAGGTGAATTCAGGATTGAGTTGGATTACCTTGTGGCCGGCATCGATGGAATTGGCGCGATCTTTCAGCTCGTGATATCCCAACATCATTTGAAAATAGGCCACGTCGCGCATTTCGCTTTCGGGGTATTGCTGGAGAAACGCTT
>Ga0187874_10004019_pt1 | contig 9999 bp, 8 predicted proteins | sample June2016WEW_16_1_3_FD_132993 | JGI IMG/M metagenome (GOLD analysis project Ga0187874, IMG submission 132993) | Peatland microbial communities from SPRUCE experiment site at the Marcell Experimental Forest, Minnesota, USA - June2016WEW_16_150 | ecosystem: Environmental > Terrestrial > Soil >... | reverse complement strand
CGTGCCTCCAGAATGTCCTTGGCGGCAACGGACTCCGGATCAATTCGAGGGCCGGGAATCTTGGGGTCTGGCGGCACGTAATGCGCTTCCGGCGGCGTCGCGCGGAAGATCTCGTCAGGGATTTGGTACGGTTCGAAACCTACGCCGGTTCGAATGCCCAGCTTCTGCGCGTAGCCCAAAGCCTCGGCCCAAAGTTTCTGCGCGAATTCCGCATCCTCCCAACAGCTTTTTGCCCGCGTGGTGGCCTCCGCGCCGAAGACCTCGCTGTCAAAAAAGTCTGGCGACCCCATGCCAAAGCGCGAAGTCCGCTCGGGCAGGTACCCCCATCGGTTGGTGGCGCTGGTGTCGGTATAGGATAGGTGGCCTGACCCGGCGTATTCGAAGGAGAGGAACGACTCCGTCCACTGCTCCGGGCCCGAATACACGTGCACACCCAGGGTGTTAAATCGCATCCTGACCATGGCTTCCAGGTAAGCGCGCCAATCCTCACGATTATAGACGCTGACGCAGTTGAGAAAGTCCGGCCAGGGAACGAGGCCGCGAACCTTGAAGCGCGGCTCGGCGTGCCAGGATTCGCCCTCGGGCGGAAGGTTCAGGCCTTTGCTCGAATCCAGCGGGTAAACGGGCCCATCGAGGCCAAAGAATGCGCCCTGGCGCTCAAGGAAATCGAATACCGCATAGAGAACTGCCTGCGACGTGGCTCCCGTCAGGTTCACGCTCTCGCTCGCCGGGTGCGTGATTTCGTAGGCTTCCGGGTGTTTGAACTGATCTTTATTGACGCCGAGGGAAAAGACAAAATGTCCCGCCGAGGGGGTGGCGTCACCCTGAGCCGATTCTACCAGACCGCTAGCCAAGCCTAAACCGCGCAGTCCTCGCGCCAATTCCCGCGAAGCGAATTTCTGCTCGAAACCGGAATCCGGCTGCCGAACAATCCACACCACCTGTGACGGGCTGAAGTTTGCCTTCATCTGAAGGCCGCCTGCTTGGCCGGCACCCGGGTTCCCAGCCCCTGATGTCGTCGCACCCGCCAAAGTCAACGCGGGAGTGGCGCCGGCCGCGAAGGATCCCGCGCCCAAACAGAGTGCAGAGTCTTGCAGGAATTTACGCCTGCCTATGGGTTTCTTGACGCTCATTTGTTTTCTCCTCTGGAACTCGCGGGCAGTTCTGCCTGGCGGTTCCGGCTCTCCTCACTCAGACGGAGGATGTCCTGTTCTGATTTATTCGCGCTCAAGGATTCAGCCAGGGCAAATTCGCGTTGTGCCGTCGCCGAGTCGCCGCGCTGGCGTGCCATCTGGGCATAGAGGTAATGCGCCTGACCGTCCCTGGGGTCCAGTTGGACGGCCCCCCGGACGGCGGCCCACGCTTTATCCTTGGAATTTGTTTTCGAGTAGGCTTCCGCCAGTTGATAATCGACGTCTCCCCTTCGCGGATTCAGGTGCTGAGCCCGCAGCAACAAGGGAATCGCGTCCTCGAACCGGCGCTCTTTGTTCGACAATGCGCCTAAGGTGAAAAGAGTTTCGAAGCTGGTGGGCGTTGCTTGGAGTTGTTCGCGCAGGTCCGCTTCGGCTTCCTGGAAATGCCCCACTCGGGCCTCGGTAGCCCCCAGCAACAACTTAATGTTGGGCCAGTTCCCATCCAATGCGGCTACGGCCTTGAATTCATCCAGGGCTTGGGGAAAGTTGTTCAACCCCGCGTAGGTCTGGCCCATCAAGAAATGCACTTGGGCTGTATTCGACTGCTGCGAGCTTAGAAGTCCCCCGAGGATGCTCTCGGCTTCGTGCATGCGTTTCAACCGGACATAGGCGGCGCTTAAAGCGAGAAGGACATCCGGGCCGCCGTCGGCCTGGAGAGGCGCGAGCATCTTAACCGCATCTTCATATTTATCCAACTCCAGGTCGCAAAGACCCAGGAGTTCTTGCGCCTGGCGACTCTGCGGGTCGCGGGCAAGAAACCGCTCCAAAGCAGGCGCCGCCTTGGCGTATTTCTCCTCCTGAAAATATGCGATTCCGAGATTTAAGTAGACACCCGTGAGGGAAGGATCAATTTTCAGCGCCGCTCCATATTCACGAGCGGCGTCCTCAAACTTCCGCTGGTGCGCGTAAACAACACCCAGGTTGGAATGTCCGGCGGCAGAATCAGGAATTTGCCGAAGAAATTGCCGATAGGATTCGGCGGCGAGATCCCACTGCCCCGCATCCTGGAACCCTTTTGCCTTGGCAAACAGGCTTTCGGCATCGGGTGATTGAACAGGTTGCGAATAGAGAAGGTAGCAGGGGAGGAAAAGGAGAACCAGTAGGAACGCCTGCCGAAGCTTCACCCAATTATCCTTCACCAGAGTCGTTGGCGTTCGAGCAAAACGAGCGGGGAGTTGAGTCCAGGGGACTAGTGAGGTGCCTATTCGTTCTTCCCCCAACCGCAATCTCCCCGCCCGTGAAAGCCCGCAGCGATGCTTGGAGCGGGCGAAAAGCTAGAATACAAGTTTCAGTGCCATCTGCATAATGCGGGGGTCCGCCGCTCCGTTAACTTGACCAAAGCCCCCGCTGCCCACGGTCGTGGCAACCGAGTTGAAATTCGCTCGATTCCAAATGTTGAACATCTCCGCCCGGAACTGGAGCTTCAAGCTTTCATGAATATCAAAATTCTTGAAGAAGCCGACGTTCCAGTTGTCATAGCCGGGCCCCACGGTGGTGTTCACGCCCGCGTTCCCATAAAACCCGAACGGAGGCGGAGTGTAAGCGTTAGTGTTAAACCATTCTGCCACGGTTTTCGGTCCGGAAGCGGATTGCCCCGGCACCACATCGGGCCGGCTCGCCAAGCCTTGAGTGCCGGTCGACAAGCCCATCGTGAGTGGTGCGCCGGACTCCAGCGTGATGATCGCCGTTGATTCCCAGCCCTTCAGGAAGGCCGCCTCAACGCCTTTCATTTGGCGGAAGAACGGTAGTTCGTAAACGTAGTTGATGGCCATGACGTTGGTTCGGCTAAACCCGGTAAGTCCATAATCGGCCTTTTCGTTGTAGGCATTCTGCGGGTAGCTGGAGAGCCCCCAGGCCTTCGACCAGGTGTAGACCGCCCCGAAGCTCAGCCCGTTCGTCATTCGCCGCCGCAAATTGATCTGAAGGGAGTCGTATGTCGAGTGCCCCACCGGAACGGTTCCCGAGATGGACGACCATCCCTGATAAGGACGGACGTAATCGGTGGCAACGCGCGTCTGGCAGGGGTAAGGAGTTGTGGGTGTGCAGGCAATGCGCGGATCGAAGTCGTAACCCCCGGTCGGCAAGGGTTGATTGATATTGTTCCCGTACTCCAAATGGGTGCCGCGGCTGCCGACGTAAGCGACGGAAAGCGAGGTGTTGGACGAAAGTTCACGCTGAATATTGAAGCTCCAACTTTGCACCATGGGAAGGTCATAAACATGGTCCAAATAGCCCAGGGACAAGGGTGCGAGAGGCGCAGCCACCCCGGACGAAGGATCGTTGAAGGGAGGATTGAAGAAAGTCGGGATGCTGGCAAAGGGCGGATTGCCCACCAGCCCATACGAATCATTTCCCTCAATGCGATGGTAGCCGACCCCGTATCCACCGCGAATTGCCCACTTGCCGCTCCCCGTAGGATCATAGGCGAAGCCGAAACGAGGGGCCGGCGTGTTGTAGTGATCTCGACGAGGCCAATGGGTGTCCCACTCTGTCCTGCGATGACCATCCCGTTCAGCAGGTTCCCGGTGTTCGGAAGAATCACATCTTCCGGCGTAACGGTGGGCGCCTGGGCGGGATTGTATTGGCTCGGCAAAAACGTGCTCAGGTTCTTTCCGTAGACGTGGGGGATGAAAAACCAGCGCAAACCGAGGTTCAATGTCAGCTTGCGCGTCGCTTTCCAATCATCCTGGGCGTAGACCTCCGTTTGGTGGAAGTTGTAATACGGCTCCCTGAAGGTATTCAGCTCCGAATATTGCACGGGAAGCCCCAGGAGGGCATCGGCGACGGCGTTGCCGGTAAAGGAACCATCAAACGAGTAGGTTCCCTGGAGAGACGGCGAGGTCTGGGATTGAACGGGGGTGATCGAGAACATCGACGTCGCGCCGAATTTTATGCTATGGGAGCCAGTGATCTTCGTCAAATCGTCGGAGAATTGGCTGAGGTTGTGATGCGCCCACCACGGGCCCCACAAACTGCTGATTCCCCCATAGCCCTGGCCCAAACTCATATCCGGAACCACGTTGTAACCCGGATTGAGCGGATTGACCGCCGTGTAGCCGGAAGGTAATTGATACGCCCCCTTGATGATCATCGCGGGCGGTTTCGGGGAACCATAGTTACTATTGTAATTGTAGGAAATTTCGTTCAACAGGCTGGGATTGACGATCGTCGTCAGCTTGATCGTCAGATTCCGCGAAGGCACGTTGAACTGCGAATGAATGTTGGGGAAGGAATCTCCGGACCACGCGGTGGTGGGGTCGTTCTCCACCCAGCCGTCGTGGACGAAACGCACGAAGGCTTTGACCTTTTCGGAAACATTCTGGTCGACTCGGACGATCTGTTCGGTCCAGTTTTGTCCGGAGGTTGCTCCCGCCACGTAATTGTAGAATCCCGACGTCGTGGGGGCGGGAAAGTCCTGATTCATGATCAATTTCACATTGTTGTTGATGCAGGTGGGATCAATCTGACTTCCCGTGACGCAGGGCCCCCCTCCGGGTGCAGTGAGCGCGGTTCCGGTCAAGGGATTGATAGGGTTGGTCAGTGCACCAACGGCGGTGAAGTTTCCGCCTACCATGTCCGCAGTCGGCGTTGCCGCTACAATCGGTGAAGCCGTTCTCTCACGGAGCCATTCCTCATCCCAGAAGAAGAAGGTCTTCGATTTGGTGGTGTTGTAATGCCCGGGGATGTAGAACGGGCCGCCGAGGGTGTACCCGAAATCATTGTAATGGAAAGGCGTAATCGAACCACCCGCAGCGTTCAGGAAGAAATTGTTGGCATCAAAGATGTTGTTGCGAACATAGTCATACGCGTCACCGTGAAATTGACTCGTCCCGGACTTGGTGACGGCGAGGAGTACCGCACCGCCCGCCGTTCCATATTGCGCGCTATAGTTGCTGGTGAGGACCTTGAATTCGGCCAGCGCGTCAGGCGGTGGAGCCGTCATGGGCGACGTCGCATTACCCATATCGGTGTTCTGGCCGCCGTCCAATTGGTAGCCAGTCATGCTTTGGTCGAAACCATTAACATTGAACCCCTTGGAGTTATAAAATCCTTTGCCTAACTCATCCCCAGCCACCTTGATGGCGCCTGGGACCATTTGTTGCAGTTCCATGAAATTGCGGTCGAGGATAGGGAGCTGCGAGATTTGCTCGTTTGACACCGTCTGACTTGTCTCGCCGCTTTGGGTTTGCACGATTGAGGCGGTCGCCGTCACCTCAACGTTTTGCTGGACCTTCCCCAATTGCATGGAGAAGTTAACCTCCAGCCGGTCGGCGACGTTTAAGATGGTATTGGAGCTGGCCGCCGACTGAAAACCGGTCGCGGCAACGGAAACCCGGTAGGTTCCGACCAGAAGGTCCTCGGCCACGTAAATGCCCCTTGGCCCGGTGGTGACGGTTCGCGCCACCACTCCCGTCCCGACGTTCGTGATCGTCACCGTGGCCCCAGGAAGAGCCGCCCCGCTTTGATCGGTGACAGTTCCGCTAATCGTCCCGCTCGTTTGCCCGCTAACCATTAAGGGAAAAGCCAGGAAAACCCCCAGGCTCAATAGTCTGAACAAGAACCTCGACTGCACAACAGGTCTCATGATGCTTGTCTCCTCATTGATGATTTGGGCGTCGCCATGCGACCAGTCACTTGGCGATATTGACCGAGCCCATATTCAAGATCCGGCGCAAGCCGCGTGTTTATTACTTTCCACGGTGCGACTGGCGGTCAATCAAACCCTGGATCTGGAGAACCCTAAAGACCCGACGAAAGGAAAATGGAAGAACCCGAACGACCGTGTGACTTTCGTGCTCGCGGTGTTGGTCCCTCTCAAAGTGGTACATTAGCGGTAACGATTCCGACAGACGTTCTACCACCCTCCTTATTAGGTGTCAAGCATTTATTGGAAGTCGGTCTTTCTTGTCTGCATCCCTTCCAGCGTCTATCTAACGACGGGTAAGCTCGCGCCTTCTTATTCCCGGCTTGCGCCAGTCCCGGCAAGTACCGTTTCACTTTCAATGGGGACAGCGCGGGTGGACGCTGTCTGCAAATGACGCGTTTCGCGGAACTTGTACAAATTGGACCGCAGCACGATGGAGGGATTCAAATAGTGGGTGGCGGGGATGGAGCGGCCATGAAAAGCGTGCTCAACGATCAGCCGGATGGCATTTTGCCCTTGAACATAAGGGCGTTGGTAAATCGAGGCATGAATAACATGCTTTTCGAAGAACGGCACCATTTCCTGGAAAAGGTCCGTGGTAATCAAGCGCACCTTACCGGCGAGGCCAGCGGCCTTGAGGGCATAGCAAACCGGCATGCAGAGCACGGTGTTTACGTACAATCCTTTGATATCGGGATATCGGTGGAGGATGTTCAGGCATTTTTCAAAAGTTTCTTCCTCGTCTTCGTGGCCTTCAACGACCTCCGTAACGACGCCTCCTTCACAACACTGGGGCAACGTGGTGCAAAAGCCTTCCGCCTTCTTCCGATGGTCCTCCGTGTGGAGCATTCCGGTGACGACGGCCGTCTTTGCCCCGGGGGGAAGAGACCACGCCATGAGTTCTGCCGCTAATCTCCCTCCGAGTTCGGGATCAATACAAACCACGGAGGAGCGGGAACTGCCGGGCGCATCGGAGGCTACACAGATCACGCGGATGTTCTTCAGTTCCGCCTCGTCGATGAGTGGTTTGAGACACTGGGGGTCCCCCGGGGTAAGGATGACCGCACGGAGGTCCGCACTGAGCATTTCCCTTAACCTCTCACATTCGCCCACGCCCAGCCGTTCGCTGGGCTGGTAATCAATCTCCACTCCCATCGACCCGGTTCGGCGGCTTTCATCCAGAATTCCATCGCGCAACTGATCGTAAAAGATGTGAGGCTCGCGAGGTATGACAACACCGATCCTGACCGTGGCACGCCCCACCGAGAGCATCCGGGCCGCGAGGTTTGGGGTATATCCAATATGCTGGGCAATTTGTAGAATTCTCTTCCGCGTGGCTTCGCTCACCCCTTTACGAGCATGCAGGGCACGGTCAACCGTGCCGAGCGACACCTTGGCAAGTTCGGCAATCTTGGGAATCCCAATTTTTTCTTTTTTCCGACAGCGCGGGCTTCTGTTGGCAAGTTTCATGCTCGATTAACTCCGAAAACGGCGGAGGGAATAATCGTCATCATGCTACTCTTCCCCCGCGTTTGACGCCACCGCACCATCATGACCACAATTCCATGCTCTACCGGGCCTGCGGCCAACGCGTCCCGATTGCGACGGGTTTTCGGTAACGTTCCCGCATCATAAGCTCATCGCTGGCACGCGTCAAGCGGTCGTCTCGCGGAAGGGTGAAACTTTGGAGCGCGGGCATCGTGCCCGCCACAGCGGGCACGATGCCCGCGCTCCGCTGCCAACTTCCCTTTTGTCTTCCTGAGCGCATGACATACAATGCTACCGTACGGATCGCCACCCCTCATTCTGGAGAGACGACATGAGAAGACGGAGATTCTTAGCTTCCTCGCTGGCGGCCTCAGCGCTTGCCGGCGCAGCGCCCTCGGCGGATGCAGCAACCCTGGAAACCGCGCCGGCAGACGCCGGCCGCGAGTACTACGACTTACGGAGATACCAACTGCGCCGCGGCCCGCAGCAACAAACAATTGACGATTTCTTTCGCGACGCTGCTATCCCTGCGATGAACCGCATCGGGATCAAGCCGGTCGGCGCTTTCACTACCGCCATCGGACCCGGCAGCCCCGCCCTTTATATCGTGGCGCCGCACCCATCGATCGAATCCGCGGTTACCATACACGACCGGGTAGTGGCGGACCCGGAGTATATGAAAGCCGGCGCCCCGTATATGAATGCCCCACCGACGGCGCCTTCCTACATGCGCATGGAAACCTTCTTGCTCGCAGCCTTCGCCGACATGCCGAAATTGGAGGTGCCGCCCGGCACGGCCGAAAACCAGCCGCGCATTTTTGAGCTTCGCACCTACGAGAGCCACAGCCGAAAGGCTGGTCGCACCAAGATGGCAATGTTCAATCGGGCCGAAATCGCGATCTTCCGGAGAACCGGTTTGCGACCCGTGTTCTTTGGCGAAACGATGGTGGGCTCGGGCATGCCCAGTCTGACCTACATGCTCACCTTCGCGAACATGGAGGAACGCACGCGTGCCTGGGCCGCATTCGTCGCCGACCCCGAGTGGAAGACTCTGAGCACAACGCCGGGCTTTACCGACCCTGAGATTGTTTCCAACATTAGCAACGTGATTCTCTCACCCACGCCGTACTCACAGATTTGAGGGGATATCAAGAACCGGGGGGAGTAGAGCATGAATACAGGCTTAGCTCTCTTGCCACCGCCGCTCTTACCAAAATATTGGCGTCGACGACCAAAGCTCTATTCGGCATTCCGCCTCTTTGCGCGCGCCGAGCGGCGGATTTCCTTATACTCGTCCATCAACTCGTCTTCCGTGGCACCCCACGAGGTGATCATATCGTCCAAATCCTTCGCGGCGGCCCGCATGGCTTCCAGCTCAGCCTTGCGGCTGCGTTTCTGCGCAGGAATATAGAAGCCGAGCGTCTCGCCGTGCCGGGTGATCGCCAAGGGTGTACCTGATTCGAGGAAGCCGGCCAGGTTCTCCCTGAATTCACGGATTCCGATCTTGAGGGTTTCCATATTGTGTACTCCTTGTACACAAGATACCACAGTCCCGAACCCAATTGCTAGCCCGCTTTCGATGATTGCAAACTCTTCGGGCAGACGCCACTCGGGCGCGGATGAGCCCGGCGGCGGTCGGAATCAAGCGGCGTGGCTTGCATCCAAAGCACAAGGAGGAGGCAAAAGGAAGCCGTCGATAACCACCTGTTTCCCTTTGCGCCTTTGCGTGAGATGTTTTGCTCTTACCGTGTGCGCTTCTTCTTCCGCCCCGGAACAATGCGCGCATCGCTCGGCGCCCAGGCGCCCAAGCGGAACGTGCGGCTGTAACCTTCCGATAAATCCGCGATGGTTACCTTCACCGTTCCACCGGCATCGCACGAATAGGTTTCCTCTGCCTGCCGCTCAAGGCCCTGGTCAAGGTGCACGACCGGCACGCGGCTAAGGTCCGCGGTGTCCCGCAGCGCCGGGTCAAACGCGAACCGAATGTCGTCCCAGACGGTGATGTCGCCGGCGGGGCGTCCGGCCTCGGTAACTAGAAATAAATCATCAAGATGACTGCATTCGAGATAGCGGAAATGGCCAATGTTATGGACCGGCGTGTACTGGCGCGACTGGACCAGTGGCGCCTCGCCGGGCGCCGGTAAGGGCGTTCCCTTGGAGAAGAGGGGGTCAAAGACCACGGATTGGCCGCCGTCGGCTTCGCGCCACACCCCGAAATGGCGAGTGAACTTATCGCGCAGGACGTAGCCTGCCTGGGCATCAGCCTGGATCGCCAAACCGATGGCGGTGGCGGAGCGAGTGTAGGCTGAGCGTCTTACCCGGCGGCCGAACGCCTCGCGGAGAGTGCGCGCTACAATCGGAAGCTCGCTTCCGCCACCCGTGACGTAAAGGGCTTCAAGCTGCTGCCGCCCCTCAGCCGGGGCCGAGGGCGCGGACAGGCCGAATCCATGCACCTCGAGCAGGTCCTCCGTGGCGTGCAAGGTCTCCTGAACCAGCGGTTGACAGCGCTCATAGAAGTCAGCAACTCGCAGGGAGACCTCCGGCCAGCCTTCCCGCACCGCCCCCAGGTCGACCGAAATACGCCGCGTGTTCGGGTGCAGGCTTTCCTTCTGGGCGCGGCACTCTTCCTGAAGGTGGAACATCTCTGCCTGCGAGAGTCTATCGCGCTCGCCG
>Ga0187874_10004016_pt1 | contig 10012 bp, 14 predicted proteins | sample June2016WEW_16_1_3_FD_132993 | JGI IMG/M metagenome (GOLD analysis project Ga0187874, IMG submission 132993) | Peatland microbial communities from SPRUCE experiment site at the Marcell Experimental Forest, Minnesota, USA - June2016WEW_16_150 | ecosystem: Environmental > Terrestrial > Soil >... | reverse complement strand
CAAGGGGCTGTAGCTCAGTTGGGAGAGCGCTGCACTTGCAATGCAGAGGTCGTCGGTTCGAGCCCGACTAGCTCCACCAAGTTTATACACGTTTGTCGGAACAGTAAACCGACCCCACCCTGCGGGGCTCGCGAGAGGCGCAGGAGGATTTCAGTTTGTACTTTGTACGAGGCCGTTAGTAAGTCCTCGACCGTCATTCGTAAGGCGTACTAGTCGCCGATAATGACGAGCCCTGCGCGGGCATGGACTGTAGCTTATGTGGTAGAGCTTCCGCATTGGAGCGGAAGGAGCGGATTCGAACGCCGCCAGTCCAACCATTATTTGAAGGAGCGATTATGCTGGAAAAGATTCGAACAGCAGCCGCTGTATTCGGTGCGTTCGCGCAAGCCCTCGCTCTATACCTACTGCTCCACCGTCACTAATCGAAAGGATTTTATGTGTGATACACCCTACCCGAACAAACCCATGAAAGAGCATCAAACCGTAACGTCCCGTATCACTGGTCGGAAGGTAGAAATCGCTATGACGCCCGGTCATGCGGTCCCGAAAAATCCTTTCCTGAGCCTCCAACAGTCCAAGCTAATGCATGCGCGGCCCGAACTCATTGGCGGTAAAAAGAAGTTAAAAGAATGGGAACGTTCTACCGATTATGCCCATCTTCCAAAGAAAGTTAAAAAATAAATGGGCCAGATTTACCAAGAAGCGCCGTAAAGCCCCTGCCATGTCGAAAATCAGAAAGACGTTTAAGTACCGCCTGTATCCCAATCGCAAGCAGCGAGAATCCCTGCTCGCCACGTTGGACGTGTGTCGGTACCTGTACAACGATGCCCTACAGGAGCGCCGTGAGGCGTGGAAACTGTGCAGGAAATCCATTTCGTTCGCAATGCAATCGGCACAGTTGTCTGCCTGCAAAGCAGCCGATGCACCGATGCGTGGCGTGTATTCGCAGGTGCTCCAAGATGTGCTGCACCGCGTGGACAAAACGTATAAAGCATTCTTTCGGCGTGGCAATGGCTTCCCGAGATTCAAGGGCAAAGGTTGGTTTGATTCCTTCACCTATCCACAGCTTGGATTCAGCGTGGAAGGCAGCCAAGTATCGCTATCGAAAATCGGCAATGTGAAAATCAAGCTGCACCGCCCGCTTGTTGGCGACGTGAAAACTCTCACGCTCAAGAACGAAAGCGGCAAGTGGTATGCCTGCTTCTCGTGCATTGTAGAGGCAGAGCCGCTGCCCGCCAATGATTCAACCGTGGGTATAGATGTTGGATTGGAATCTTTCGCCGTAACCAGCGATGCTGAAATCATAGACAATCCGCGCTGGTATCGTGCAGCACAGAAAGCGCTCCGGCGCAAACAGCGCCACGTATCCCGCTGCACAAAACGTTCGGGCGGTTGGAAACGCGCGTGCCAGTATGTGGCAAAGTTGCATCGCCACGTATTCAACCAACGCAATGATTTCCAGCATAAAGTCTCTCGTGAGTTCGTGAACAACTACGGCTTCATCGCCGTTGAAGATTTGAACGTGAAAGGCTTGGCTGGCGGAATGTTGGCTAAGTCAGTACATGATGCTTCGTGGGCTTCATTCATCGCAAAGCTGCTCTATAAGGCTGAAAGCGCCGATAGGCAACTGGTGAAGGTCAACCCGCGTGGAACATCGCAACAATGCCCCTGTGGTGCGCCCGTGCCCAAGAAACTTTGGGACAGGTTGCACACATGCACGGCCTGCGGTTTGAAAACAACCCGCGACCACGCATCGGCATTGGAGATATTAAGGCGCGGACTGCGCCTGAGAACCGAAACGCCTGCGATAGCGGGCGTGGCTCTTGAAGCCCCTAGCTTTAGCTATGGGGCGTAGTCACAAATGCAAACCATGCCGTGCGCAACTGAAGCGCGAAAGGCTTGCACGAAAGGCACGAAATGATCGAACAAAAACTTCCCGGCAAACCGAACCCAATCCCGTACAAGCCCGTCCCGTCACAGGTTGCAGAGACGGCGAAGTCTGTACTGCCCGAACAACCTACGCTCGATCTGAATCCTCCGACATTGCGAAATCTTAGCGTGCGGCACTCGTACGGGCGAGGCGTGCCACCGAATCATCCAGCATTGGGAGGAGGAGAATGAGTACACCAAACCCTACAGGTCAGTTGTGGGTCGCGGCCAAATCCGAACTCAGTACGCTGGAAAAGTATCTATTGGTGTTCAAGCACCATGAGCGGTTTCTGATTGTGCTGGCCGTGCTCGCCTTTGGCTGCTACGGAACTAGCAAGGTGTTGAACTACGAATCTGCCCAAAAAGACGCGAAGGTCGTTGCTTTGACGGCGCAGGTTGAGCAAGATAGACAGTCCGTGGCACAAATGGCCATTAGCGCGTCTCAGGCGCAGGCAGTCTATCAGACTACCCTAGACGCCATCACCAAGCAAAATGTCGCGCTTGCGCAGGCTAATGCTCAGGAATCGACCGCACTGGCGCAGCGCCAAGCGGTTGATAGGGCTTTACCGCTCCCTGCCGTCGCCAATCGCATCGAAGTCTTGGTGCCCGCGACACAGGGCGGCATTACCACCACCACTGCTGGTGTAGTTCTCAACGATACCGCAAGCCATAGTATATTGAGTAACCTTGAACAGGTGCCAGTTCTGACCGACCAACTCTCTAAAGAGGAACAAATCGTTCAGAATGATGCCGTTGTACTCGATAAGGCGCAAGCAAGCAACGTCGCGCTATCGGCGGAAGTCACAGCATTGCAAGTCGAGGGCGCGGACGCCGCGAAGCAATGCAAGGCGGAAGTTTCGGCAGAAAAGGTCAAGACTAAGAAAGCATTTCTGAAAGGTCTGAAGTACGGCTTCGTTGCAGGTTTTGCTGCGGGCGCGTACGTCATGCATATTCTGTAACGATTGCAATTGAACAACTCGGTTAGTACGGCCCTCGGGCCAGAAAGGAAGTAACGATGAAAAACGAAAGACAAGCCGTCATCCCTAACTCAGGGCCGGACGTAGACGCCGCTGCGTACGCCATTGGGCGCATGCATAAGGGCGAACCGCCCGCGAAGCTGGGAGTTCCCAAGGCAAAGATGGGATTAGGTCGGCGCGGACCTGAGCAGCCCAAACAGACACCGAAGTACAAACGCTACGATTGCGCTTAATCGAGTTCGAAGTTAGTAAAGCCCCAGAGAAATCTGGGGCTTCTTTTTATTGCCACGGACGGTCGCTCCACCATTCTTTGAAAGTTAGACCGAGCGGCTGACCGGGACGTGTGCGCCACCATTGCTTCAGAGCCCACTTGCGCTCACCAAGCATCCACGCCGCCCAAGATTGTCTAGGATGTAATAATATCATTTGCAGTCCCAGCCAAAACGGTCGTAGCATACTCGATGAACATAGTTCAAATCGACTGGACAGGCACACGCGAGTGTATCTGACTGGCGCTCTGAGCAGCACGTGATTAGGACGGATGCATTTTGTCGCCATTCGCGCGATAGGCAATAACGTTGGTCGAGGTGACACTTGATACCGTGTCGCGCCAAAGTCAGGCCGATATCTCGGTCGTCTGCCCATTCATCAGGCTTCGGCGGATTCTCCATCAAAATATTTAGCGAATTTCTACTCAGCCAAATGCCCGGTCCACCGCTTGCGTACCCCATACCGTCATCAACGCCCGATACCGAAGCGAAGCGGCCAACGTAATCGTACTTAAAGAAGTCGCTGCGCAGAAGTCGTTCAGGCATGAGGTATGTATCGTCGTCAGTATAGAAGACGTAGTCGTATCCGTGTTCCCAAGCCCATGCAACCATCGCTCGACCTTTGGCAACGACACCTGCGTAGGAATCATCTACATCAAGGAACACTTCGTTAGGCAAACCTGTTGTTCGTTCGCCGCGACCGAAGAAAAATCGTACATCCGCACCATGAACGCGATGCACCCAAAGTTTGCGTTGCAGGTCAGTTTTTGCCACGTACGCATGACAGGTTTTGACAGCGACAAGAATTTTGAAAGACATTCCGCCTATTTGCATAGTCCCCATTCTCGATTCAAATTGCGCGCCGTCCCTATTCGACCTGCCTGCATATCCGCCAACTTCTTTTCGAATACGGCCTGCATCGAAAGATATTCCACGGGCGATGGTAGATGCCATTGATGATGTACAAGAATATCGCTGAACACAAACTCTACACTATCGTGCATCAGCCGCGCCTGAAAATCATCGTCGTCGAATCCCGGTCCTGTGAAATCTTCGTCGAACCCGCGCATACGAAGAAATCGGTCACGCTTCATTGCTCCACAAAAGAAGAACGCCACAGGTTTCTCAGGACCGCAATACCATTGGATTGGTGTCCCTCGGCTATTGATTGCTTGAACGTGTGCGAAGACGGCATTATTGTCTGTCACCAGTGCGGCCAGCCGCTCGACGGCACAAGAATCGATATGCATGCACTCGGCATTTTGAACGATTATGATGTTGCCAGTCGCGCGGCGGATGCCTATGTTATTCGGCAGCGAAGAATTTTTCCACGATTGAGGGCGATTCAATTTGATGTATTGAACAGGGAATCGCGCGCAGAGTTGCGGCGTCTGTACGTCGAAGCCGTCATCGACCACAATGATTTCGAGGGCGGGATACTGCTGACGCACAATGCTGGTGAGCGTGTTGTTCAATTGGTTGGGACGGTTAAATGTCGTCAGGACAATCGAAACCGTCATAGATAGCGCCTCTTTAGAATTTCGTACAAGCAGCCCTCGGGATAAGTTCCATCAGTGTCCAGCTTATTCGTGTCGGCCATCGCGCCTGCCTCATGCCCTTTGTTCCAAGCACCGTGGAATAGGTGCATTGAATGTGCGCGCGCCAAATTCCATTTTGCGTTCGGGTTTACGAGTTCGGGAGTGCGATTCCAGCGAATCGGGTCAAAGACATATCCCGGCTTTGCGAATTGGTCAAGGCCGAATAGCGGTACAGCGATGCGCATCAAGTCAGGACCAAGAGCTTGATACGGTGCAGCGTCAAGTTCAGTTTGATTCATGTGGTCGATAAGATTGTAGCAATATTGCATGAGCGGGCTGTTGGCAGGCGATTTGGCCACCGCGAAAGTGATAGTGGTATAGTCGGTGTCGCGATAGAAAACATACTCCTCTGGAAAGTCGTAAGGCTTCAGGCACACATTGTCGAGGTCTACGAACCAGCCGCCTTTGTTGAGCAAAGCGTAGCAAAAGAAATTCGAAAACTGTGCGAGGCAGTTGAAGCGTTTGATATGAGATTCAGGCACGATTTCGTTGCCGTCGCGAATAACGACTCCGTCAGGAACACCTTCAAGAGGCGCGTACGTGTACAGGACGAACGGGTGGCCGTTTGCCATGTAGGACTTGATGGACAACTGCTCCATCGTGGAAAGTTTGTCGCCAATCCATAGACCTTGTATCGTATCAAGCACCTAGCATCTCCTTGTGTAGTTCAGGCATGCGCTCGCCTGCGTCCATGTAGCAGACGTATGGCATATCATTTGCAGGCGTACATGCGCAGTATCCTTGATTAGCGTTGTGACGCAGCACAATTTCAGGCAGTGCGGTGTAAGCGATACCTGCCCGTGCTAGTACGTCTCCCGTCCAGCGGTCATCCGTCCAATCCCCATTCGGGGCCGCGTTGGACGCTATTAGTATAGACTTGCGTGAGAGCCACACTGCGCCCCCACTAACGAAATTATAGGGATATGTGCCAGCAGGTGCATCGGGAATCACAATCCCATCACGCTGTATTCCGAAGTCGCACGCAGGCCAGATGTGCCCGCCATAGTCAACCCCGAAGTCGCGCAGCCTGTCAACTCGTACGTACGTATCGTCCGCGAGTTTGAGCATGCGGCCATATCCATTGAAAGCGGCCCACTTGAACATGTACATGATCTTCGGCACTACGCTGAGGTAGTCATCAGTGCAGTGGCAGCGAGCCCCATCGAAGAACTGAACATCGTAACCGCTTGCCGTAGCGCGCGGAACCCATGTCTCTCGGGACAGCCTTACCAAGTTGGAATTTCTAACGCAAGTCAGTACTGCAATGAGCGTCTTCATCGGTTGGGCATCTTGTCAACCATAGTTTCTATGGACGGAATATTGAACCACTTGTTGTATTGTAGCAGAGTACCAAGTCGGCGGTCAATTCCTTGCGCAGTGCGCGCCTGTTCGATTTCGCAATCGACATTGAAGCGCTCGCGTAGCATATAAAGCAATTCGCACTTGGATACTGGATTCGAAAACACATGGAATAGTTGTTGAGGCCCCACATTGTCCTGCATAATCGCATCACAGATGCGCCCGAACTGGTCCGTTGTGATACCGTTCCAGAGATGGTTTAGATAGCCCTTGACGTGGCCTTTTGTCTTTGCTTCGTTGAGAAACCAACTGAGCAAGCCGCTATGTCCAGTAAGCTCATGGCCGATGATCGAAGTACGAATCTGGATGCAGTCTGCCCGTTCACCGAAGTTCTTAGACATGCCGTAGACCGACGTGGCCGAGGGCTTCGACAATTCGGTGTATGGAGCCTCACCATCCGTTCCAGAAAAGGCGCAATCGGTCGAGATGTTAATCACACTTCTGCCATATGCGCGCGCCAAGCGATGAGGAAATGCAGAGTTCACCGTATACGCCAGTTGTGGATTGGCTTCAGACTGGGCAACGAGAACCCCAATGCAATTGATGACCCAATCTACAGGTCCGACCGCATCGACAAAATCTCGGAAGTAGTTGGGCAGGCTCATCGCCAATTCGACGTGAAAATCCTCGACGTTTGGTCTTGTTTGGAATTCTCCAATACCGTCGAGAGAGCGCCATAAGCATCCATTCAGGAGTTTGGCTTTATCGTAATTGCGCGCCGTGATTGTCACATCGTACTTATCACGCAGGACGCGGTAAACCGCACTACCGAGCATCCCCGTACCGCCCAAGATTAGGACGCGCTTCTGCATAGTTCCTCCTTCACGAACTCCAGATTACTTAGAAGACTAATAGTCTCCTGTAGATTGAGACGATGTGTATTGTGAGACGTATATTCGGAACCGTCAATCGTTCGTTCCTTCCGGCCTGTTGTAAAGTAGAGCGCATAGTTGAGGTCGCGGGCATCGAGCGGGACGCGGTAATAGTCGCCTAAGTCTTCGGCCCGCGCCATCTCCTCGTACGTCACAAGCATTTCGTAATGTTTTTCCCCATGGCGCGTACCGATGATTTTGATTTCGTTCTTGGCGCTGAACATTTCCTTTAATGCCTCAGCGACAGTTAAGATTGTGGCCGCAGGAGCTTTCTTGATGAAGATATCTCCTGCCCGTCCTTGCTGGAAGGCGTATACAACGAGGTCAACAGCTTCGTCTATAGACATCATGAAGCGAGTCATGTTGGGGTCGGTGACCGTCAATGGTTGTCCAGACTTAATCTGGCGAATGAATAGTGGAATCACAGACCCACGAGATGCCATCACATTGCCATAGCGCGTACCGCAAAAGACTGGGTCAGTGTACGAGCGTGCCTTCGCGACCAGTATTTTTTCCATCATTGCTTTCGACATCCCCATGGCGCTGATTGGGTATACTGCTTTATCGGTACTCAATGCGATAACGTTCTTAACACCGCACTGAACCGCCGTGCTGAACACGTTTTCGGCACCGAGTATGTTCGTCCGCACAGCTTCCAGCGGAAAAAACTCGCATGAGGGCACCTGCTTGAGCGCAGCCGCATGGAAGACGTAATCGACGCCAGTCATTGGAACCACAAGACTACTTGGTTCTCGAACGTCACCGATGAAGAACTTGACGCGCTCATCGCATATCTGTGAGCGCATAGTTTCTTGTTTCATCTCGTCGCGGCTGAAGATTCGAATCTGCGCGATATCGGATTTCAAATAGCGGTTGACGACGGCATTTCCAAAAGTTCCCGTACCGCCAGTGATTAAGATAGTGCGGCCTTCAAACATTGCGAACTCCTTGATACGTGGCATACAGTCTGCTCTCAAATAAGTTTAGATTACGAACGTCACCATTTGCGACTTCTCGAATGCACGCAGCGAGGTCTGCAAGTGTGAGGGTCACAAACGGCACAATAGTCTCGTCCGCGATTAGGGCAGTTACAACATCGTCGATATAGGTCAACTCAATTTCTAGAGTCGGTTCCGTGATTTGAATCGGAATATTATTAGCGACGTTGTAACACCATGTTGCTACTACTGAGTTGTAGTTTGGGCGACATCCTTCGCCAAATACCCTGCGTAGCCTATGGATACGGACATCGGCTCCGCTCTCGCTCGCAAAGCGGCTCAGTGTTTCTTCAGCCCGACGTTTGCTGATGCCGTAAGGCGTATCCAGCGCAGCGGATACAGACGAGGCCATCACGATTTTAGGAGCACGTCGTACTGCGCGCAAAAAACCGCAAATAGCTTGCGTAAAACCAACATTGACTGTTTCAAACTCGCTGTCGATTTTAGGGCGATTAACGCCCGCCAAATGGTATAGGACATCTGCCGTTTCTAAGCCCTCGAACAACTCTTCGCAAGACGTATGAGAACCGATAGATGTGACTTCTCCTTGCAAACGTCTGACAAGGTGCCGACCAATGAATCCATACGCGCCTGTTACTACGATGTTCACAATTTCCTCCATACATTGCGATTGATGTAGTCCGTGTAGCTTTCTATGATGCGCACGACTTTGTTAGACACGTCTGTGACGTTATAGGCTGCGACTGGCCGAGAAGCAAGAGATGACCGAGCTATCGGAATGCATTCCATGATACGGGCGATATTGAATCCTGTAATCATTAAAACGCCCTCCTCCATGCCCTCTGGCCGCTCAGTTGATTCCCGCAGGCTTAGTGCAGGGAAGCCCAGAATTGAAGCATCTTCAGTCAGAGTGCCACTATCCGATAACGTGATGAATGCGTCCTTTTGTAGGCGCATGTAGTCGAATAGTCCGAACGGTTTGCAAACTTCAACGCGCTCAGGAGGAGCCCATGTTTCAAGCCGATTGCTCAAACGAGGATGCGCCGACACGATGACGCGCATATTAGATCGAGTAGCGACGAACGATTTATCATTGAGCATAGTCAATAATTTGATGAAGGCTTTGAAGTTCTCAGGAGAATCAATGTTTGCCTCCCGATGGCAACTCACAACAAAGTAATTGCCGTATAGTAAATGCATATCGCTGCGCACCGTGGACGCCTCGATGTCATCGGTATAGTGTGTCAGGACTTCAAACATCGGGCTGCCCGTCTTAATAATACGGTCAGATAGCAAGCCCTCGCGCAAAAGATTCTCACGCGCGATATCGCTATACGGCATGTGGATATCGGCGATGTGATCGATCATGCGTCGATTGATTTCTTCGGGCAAGTTCTCATCAAAGCTACGATTTCCGGCCTGCATATGGAACAAAGGAATTTTGCGGCGCTTAGACACGTACGCAGCCGCAAGCGCGCTATTGGTATCTCCGAGGATGAGCATAGCGTCAGGTTTGATTTGAGACAAGGCGGCGTCTAAAAGAGCCATAATGTTGCCGATGGTTCCGATGGCCGTATCATCTTCATGACACGAGACAAGAGAAATATCGGGTTTTCTTAATTCCAATTGCTCGAAAAAAACCTGATTCAATTCGTAGTCGTAGTTTTGACCTGTATGAATCAGCGTGTGTTCAACGCTGCGGTCGAGAGCAAACATGACCCGAGAGAGAGCTATGACCTCCGGCCTAGTTCCAACGACGGTCGCTACTTTCATAGTCTGCTCCTATTGTTTGCCGATTCGAGTGGAGTAACCCAACGAAGATTGCCTTTCTCATAATGTCCGTTATTGTTGGCACGGTCTAATAGCTTTCCCGGTGGTCGAGCACCAAGTTCCGCATAGAAATCTTCGAAGGAAGGGATTCTAAACTCAATGCCCCGCTCTCCATAATCCTTATATCGAGCATTGTTTGGGTCGGTACATCGTCGTTTGGCATCAAGATAGGCGCGGTATTCAATTGGATAATTTTTCCTGAATCCGTGCTTTGTATTT
>Ga0187874_10004015_pt1 | contig 10013 bp, 10 predicted proteins | sample June2016WEW_16_1_3_FD_132993 | JGI IMG/M metagenome (GOLD analysis project Ga0187874, IMG submission 132993) | Peatland microbial communities from SPRUCE experiment site at the Marcell Experimental Forest, Minnesota, USA - June2016WEW_16_150 | ecosystem: Environmental > Terrestrial > Soil >... | reverse complement strand
TCTTCCGGCAAGCGCCTGGCCTAGACCTGGTGGACGAGCCGGAGAATAAAAAGTATCCCATGCCGCTGTTTACGTCCGAGAAATACAACTGCGAAGTCGGCCGCATCCGCAGGGATTGCGCGCTGGACAACGGCCTGTGTTTCTGGGTGAGCGGCGATCAGTTGCTCAAGGGTGCTGCGCTCAACGCGGTGCAGATTGCGGAAGAGTTGATGAAATAACCAGCCAGGGTCACCTCGCCGAAGCGACCGGCGTAAATTCTGATTTCTGACCACGGACGGTTCGGCGAACCGTCCCTACCCATTTTTCGTCACAGCGTTTCGAGCCGGGCGCGCTTCATCTGCGCTTCCGTCACAGTTAATTCCTTGGAAATGGCGGCCAGTGGCATGATGCAAATCCGCCCGGCGCTGTTTGAATTCAAACGGGCAGCGGCATGCGCATGTCGGCGAAGACAATGATGCCCGCGCCGGTTTGGAGCAGGGTTTGCACTTGCGCTTCGACCTGCTGGCCGATGTGCGCCTGGGCGTTGTTGACGACGACCATCGTGCCGTCGGGCAGATAGCCGACGCCTTGTCCCTTGTCCTTGCCTTCGCGCACGATTTTCAGTTGCAAAGTTTCGCCGGGGAGCAAAATGACTTTGAGACATTTGGCGACTTCGTGGAGGTTCACGTAATTGACCTTTTGCAACTGGGCGACCCTGGCAAGGTTGTAATCGTTGGTGAAGAGCCGGGCGTTGAGGTTGCGCGCGAGGCGGACGAGTTTGGCGTCCACCTCCTTTTCCTCGGGGAAATCGCCGTCGTGGATGCGGACTTCGATGTGGGTGTTGCGTTGGATGCGATTGAGCATTTCGAGTCCGCGCCGGCCGCGGGCGCGTTTGATGGCGTCGGTGGAATCGGCGACTTGCTGGAGTTCCTTGAGCACAAAACGCGGCACCACGACCAGGCCTTCAAGGAAATGGGCTTCAATCAAATCGGCGATGCGCCCGTCAATGATGACGCTGGTGTCGAGCAACAACAGGTTGTCCGGCTTGTTTTGCGGTGAAAAGCGGACGAAGGGGATGATGAGCGAAAAATCCTCCTTGTTGCTCCGCATGGCGAGGATGATGCCGATGTAACCGAAGCCGAGGAACAGGCAGAGCCGGATGAGCCAGCGGGTTTTTTCTTCGGTATAATTTTCAAACAAACCGGAACGATCAATGAGGATGGCGACGAACATGCCGAGCAGGAGGCCAAAGGTCGTTGCCGAAAATGCGCGGAGCGAAAAGCCCTTGAGCATCTCGTCAACCGCAATCAGCAGTCCGCCGAAGCCGAAGCCGATGACCATGCCGATCAACGCGCCGTGTTGCTCGCCGACGTATTCCGGACGGACCTGGCTGACGGCGTAGCCGCCCGCCGTGCACAGCGCCAGGAACAAAAGACGAGTGGCCCAAAGTGGTGTCATGGTTTAATGGGAAGTGCGCTCCGCCGCCGGCGCATTCGTGGGCAACGGCTCGTGGTGCCAGAGAAATCGCCACAGGCCGAGCCGGTTCAAGTTGCTCGAGGCAATGGCGAGGTTGTTGGCGATGGTTTGCACGTTGGTGGCCAATTGTTCGTTTTGCAGGACCGTCCCGGCAAGCCCTTTGCCAGATTGCAAATCGTCCGCCAATTTTTTCAGGACTTCGGTCGAAGCTTCAATGTTTTTTATGGCGGCGGAGATATCCTGGCCATTGTTCGTCACCACGCCTTCGGCGGCATTGGCCAGGCGTATCAATTCCTGCGAGAAAAAAACGGCGTTGCTCAAGGCGAGGCCGAGTTGCGAACCGTTCGTGGCGATGAGCGCGTTGACGTCGCCCACCGCGCCCAACGCCTGGTCGGAGAACGAGCGCATGTTATTTATCACCACCGTGAAATTGGTGAGCGTTTGCTCGTTCAACACCACGCGGCGCAAGTCCGTGATCGAGGCGTCCAACTTTTTTGCGGTGTCATCAATGCGCTGGATGAAGCCGGACGCCGAGCGTGCGACTTCCAGCAGGTTGAACGGTTCCTGGCAGGTTACATCCGCGCCATTCTGCAAAATCGGCGGCGCATTGGAGGTGGGAATGATCGAAACGTATTGGTCGCCGAGGAAGCCGGATTGCTCGATGACGAAGCGCGCGTCGTGATAAATTTTGCAGCTTTTGTAAATTTTCAGGAAGATGGTCACGCTTTTGCCGTCTTCGGCGAGCTGGATGTCCGAGACGCCGCCGACCTGCACGCCGGCGAGCAGCACGCCGGCGCGCTGCTTGAGGCCGCCAACGTTTGCGGCGTGCAGGCGCAGTTCGTAGGTGCCGCGAAAGATGCTGGTGCCCTTGCTGAACTGGATCAGCAACACGGCCAGCAGCACCAGTCCGACGAACACGAACAGGCCGACTTTGGTTTCCAAACGTGACTTATCCATGACTCAAAACGGAGTTTCCTTCGGATCGGCAACGCCGTCAATGAATTGCCGCACCACCGGGTCCTGCGACGCAAAAAATTCCTCCGGCGCGCCGCTCGCGTAAATCTTTTTGTCGTGCATCATCAACACGCGCTGGCCGACGCGCCGCGCCGTCCGCATGTCGTGCGTGACCACGACCGTCGTCACCTTCAGCCGGTCGCGCACGCGCAACATCAACTGGTCAATGCTGTCGGCCACAATCGGGTCCAGCCCGGTCGTCGGTTCGTCATAAAGCACGATTTGCGGTTCATACACAATCGCGCGCGCCAGCCCGACGCGCTTGCGCATGCCGCCGGACAATTCCGACGAGTTTTTATTTTCCGTGCCCGGCAAATCCACCATTTCCAGCGTCTCAACCACGCGCCGGGCGATTTCCACCTCGGTCAGATGTTCATGCCGGCGCAACCCGAACGCCACATTTTCCGCCACCGTCATCGAATCGAACAGCGCCGAGCCTTGGAACACCATGCCGAATTTCCGGCGCACGCGCAGCAACTGGCGTTCATTCATCGGCACGATGTTTTCGCTGTCAATCAGCACCTCGCCGGCGTCCGGCTGCAACAGGCCGATGAGGAGCTTGAGCAAAACGCTTTTGCCGCATCCGCTGCGCCCGATGATGGCGACCGATTCGCCATTTTCAATCCGAAAGCTGACGCCATCCAGCACCAGTTGCGGGCCGAAACCTTTCCGCAAATTCCGCGCCTCAATCATAACAAGCTCGCGATTTTGCCCAGCACCAGCGTCAGGAAAAAGTTCGTGATGAGAATGGTGATGGACGAATACACCACCGCTTCCGTCGTCGCGCGCCCGACGCCTTCCGCGCCCAGCCGGCACGTCAGGCCCTTGTAACAACTGATGAGCGCGATGATGCCGCCGTAAATGAACGCCTTGATCAGCCCGATCACCACGTCAATGTCGTGCGTGTATCTCAGCATGTTGACCCATGAATACGTTGCGTCAATGCCGAGCAGGTAAACGCCGACGAGGTAGCTCGCGCCAATGCCGACGCAGATGGATTCCATGGTCAGCAGCGGCAGGGCGATGTGCGCCGCGACGAGCCGCGGCACGACGAGATAATCCACCGGATGCGTGGCCAGCGTGCGCAGCGCGTCGATTTGTTCCGTCACGCGCATCGTGCCGAGTTCGGCGGCGATGGCCGCGCCGACGCGCCCGGCGACCATCAACGCCGTGAGCACCGGCCCGAGTTCGTCGCACAAGGAAACGCCGACGACCGCGAGCGTGGCGGTGTCCATTTTAACCTTGTGAAACTGGTAATAGGTTTGGGCGCCGAGCACCATGCCGGTGAATGCGCCGGTGATGAGCACCACCGCCTGCGATTTCACGCCGATGAAAAAGATCTGGTAGAGCAAATCGCGCCACGCAATCTTGAACGTGATCAAGGACAGGAACGCTTCCTTGCCCAGCAAGGCGACCCGTCCCAGCCCGGCGAGCCATTCGGCGATCCACTTGTTGGCGGCACCATTCATCGCGCCCGGCAAAATAGCAAACCGGCGCGCCCTTTGGCCAGCGTTTGATTTCATAAGCGTAAATCCTCCGGCTTTGAGGTGGTAACGCCGTTTGCTTCACGTGGCGAAAAATATAACAAGTTTGACTAGAGCGCCCAGCCGCCGTAGATTCGTGACCGAATGCTGGCGGCTGAATCAAAGGTGGCGACCAAAGCGATATCTGGCTCGCCGAATGCCAATCTGAATTGTTCCTGGAAGCGCCTCGTGGAACCGGTGGAGCCTTTTTTGCACGCAGTGACGGAACAACTCCTCCGGCAGGTGCACGAGTTCGATCCGCAAATCGTGCCTTACGCCAAATACGCGCTGAAGGGGGGCGGCAAGCATTTGCGTCCCATGCTGGTGGCGCTGGCCGCCGGTTCGCTCGGCAAAGTGACCGACGCGCACGTGACGGCGGCGGTCATCGTCGAATTGGTGCATCTGGCCACGCTCGTTCACGACGACGTGATAGACGAAGCCGAAATCCGGCGCGGCCGGCCCACGCTCGCGGCGAATTGGGGCAATGAAATCGCGGTGTTGTTCGGCGATTGCCTCTTCGCGCAGGCGCTGAAGCTGGCGGCGGATTTTCCAACGCCGGAAGTCTGCCGCGCGGTGGCGGCGGCCACGGACACCGTTTGCGCCGGTGAAATCCTGCAAACGCAGCATCGTGGCAGGTTCGCGGTTTCGCGGCGCGATTATTTTCGCGTTATCGAAATGAAGACCGCCGAGCTGTTCGTGTTGTCGTGCGATATGGCGGCATTTTTGAGCCGGGCTTCGGCGGAGCAGCGCGCGGCGTTGCGGCAATTCGGCGCGGCGTTTGGCGCGGCATATCAGGTTTACGACGATTGCGTGGATTTGCTCGGTTCGGAGGCCGAGGCCGGCAAATCGCTCGGCACGGATTTGGCGAACGGCAAATTGACCTGGCCGGTGCTGCTGGCGTGGGAGCGTGCGGTCGCTGCCGACCGCGTGGAACTGGAGGAACTGGTGCAGAACTGGCAGCCGGCGACCTTGGCACGCGTCAACGAATTACTGGCCAAATACGAAACCCTGGGCCCGACGCTGGAAGTCGTCCGGCGCTATTTGGAGCGGGGGCGGCAGGCGCTGCGCGTCCTGCCGGAATCGAGCGGACGCGCGGGTTTGCTGGGCCTGGCGGATTATTTGGCGCAACAAACCGGCGCTTTGTTGGTTTAATAGGGAAATTATGATTATGGCCGAACCAGCCGCACGACAGGACCCGGAATCACCCGCGCCGGCGGATGAAGAGGCGCTGGTGCGGCGCGTGCGGCTCGGCGATTTGGAGGCTTATGATGAATTGGTGCGGCGTTATCAGGAACGCATCTACGCGACGATTTATCACATGACGTCCAATCACGAGGACGCCAACGATCTGGCCCAGGAATCGTTCATCAAGGCGTTTCAGGCGCTGAAAACCTTCAAGGGCGGTTCCAGTTTTTACACGTGGCTTTACCGGATTGCGGTCAACAAAACCATCAATTTCCTGAAACAGCGGAAAAACCGCGTTCACATGAGCCTGGATGACCTGGACTTCAACGCCGAGCATGACCCGGATTTGGTGGCGTTCGTTTCCGACAAAACCCCGCGCCGGGAGGCCGGTTTGGCGGAATTGCAGGAAAAGTTGAACGCGGCCATGCTGAAATTGTCTGAACCTCATAGATTGGTCGTGGTCTTGCACGACGTGCAGGGGTTGTCACACGACGAAATCGCAAAGATTATGGATTGCAATATCGGAACGGTGCGGTCGCGGCTGTTTTACGCGAGACAGCAATTGCAGGGGTATCTGTCCGATTACCTGAAGCCCACATGAACCAGAGCGAAAACAACTTCGAGTCGTTGCGCCGGTTGCTGGCGCTCAAGCGGCATGAAATCCCCCCGCCGGGCTATTTCGATGATTTCCCCAGCCAGGTCTTGTCCCGCATCCGCGCGGGTGAAGCCGAAACGCCCAGGGCAATGGCGGACCGACTCTTCGCCGAGGCGCCGTGGCTGCTGAATTTCTTCCGCGTGTTTGAAGCCAAGCCGGCGTTTGTTGGTGCGTTTGCCTGCACACTGTGTTTGCTGTTGTTGTTCGGAATCATTTATGCCGGACGCCCCGATGCCATGCCGAAAACAGCGTTGTTGGCGGCTATGACACAGTCAGCCGTTCCTCTCGCTGACGTAACCGCGCCAGTCCTTACGCCGTCGCCGGGGCAGCAGCCGGGTTTGATGGTCAGCACCAATCCCGTGCTCAGTCTTGAACCGGTCGTTACGCTCTTCAACCAGCAAAATCCGCTGGCACAGCCGGTCAGCGTCAGCTTTTCAATTCCAAGCAACTGATGGGCACCGGCCTCCTTTCGCTGCGTGCTTGAAACCTCGCCGCACTTCGCCTTAAATCAAGGCGGGTGCCAACCAAAGTCATCGCGGTCGCCAACCAGAAAGGCGGCGTAGGCAAAACGACTACGGCCGTGAACCTTGCCGCGTGCCTTGCCGCCGCCGGCAAGCCCGTGCTGCTCTTCGACCTCGACCCGCAGGCCAACGCCACGAGCGGTTTGGGTCTGGAAAAAACCGAAGGCGCCAGCGCTTATCGCGTGTTGCTGGGCGAAGGCAGCCTGCTCGACAAAATCAAGAGTACGGCGTTCGAGCGGCTTGAGGTTGTCCCCAGCGAGGTGGATTTGTGCGGGGTGGACGTGGAACTGGCGCGGGCGGACAATTATTTGCTGCGCGTGGCCGCGGCATTGAAACCGGTGCTGGAATCACAGCGCTTTGACGTAATCTTCATTGATTGCCCGCCGTCGCTGGGGATTTTGACGCTGAACGCCTTCGCCGCGAGCGACGGTCTGCTCGTCCCGTTGCAATGCGAGTATTATGCGCTTGAAGGCATTTCGCTGATGAACCGGGTGCTGGCGCAGTTGCGCGACGCGGGCGTCAATCCGCGCCTCGACATCTTCGGCGTGGTGATGACGATGTTTGATGGCCGCACGAAACTGGCCAACGAAGTTGTGGGCGAAGTGCGAAGTCTGCTGGGTGCGCGGGTTTTTGAAACGGTGATTCCGCGCAGCACGCGGCTGGCGGAAGCGCCGAGCTTCGGCAAGCCCATCATTCATTACGACAAATACGGCACCGGGGCAGCGGCGTATGAAGTGCTCGCACAGGAAGTCCTCGCCCGGCTTGAGGCGGCATAGCGAATTTACACGTTTGGCGATATTTGGTTGTCTTCCTGAAGAACAATTGCGACGGGCAAATCGTTAATAGGGGCGGCTTGATGAAAAAACCGATCTTCTATCGCATCGGTGTTCGTCATCCGCCGCCGCCGGTAGGTTGTTTCGGTTTAGGTTGAACGATGGCCGTTGCGTGGGTGCAACGGCCTTTTTGTTTGAGCGATGGCCGCTTCAGTCCGCTTTAATTTTGTATCTTGAGGCTTCTGCAAATCAGGAGGGCAAACAGCTTGTCCGTGAAAAATTTCGGTTCTTTGATATTTGTAACAGGCAATAAAACGCCGGCAATATCAAGTAGGTTACGTGGCCAAACACGGGCGTAACTTGTGGGCATGTTGCGCAAATAGAGTTTGGTGGAGAGAGCGCGCCGGCGCCTGCGCCGCCCGGCCAACTGTTCCCGGCGACTGTCCGGGCGCAGCCTCAAAGTGTGCCACCCCGGTGGTCGCGGTGAACAGGTTTTGTTGGCCATTATGGAAGGGATGTGGTATGCCATTGGCTGAAATGGCGAACGATTCACAACGCACGGCGGGTCTCGAACAGGCGACGCAAAGCAAGTTCGGACGGTTTTATCTTCAGGAACTGTTGAACGATGGCGGCATGGCGGAAATCTGGCTGGTCACCGATGGGCGCGGGAAGCCTTTTGCGTTGCGGCGGCTGCGTGACAATTTGCGATTCAATCTGCTGGCGCGCCGGCGTTTTCTCCATGGCTGCAAAGTGTTGTCGCGCTTGAATCAAAGCGAATACGTCGTCGGCTACGTCGAACACGGCAAGCTGGGTGGAACGCTTTATTTGCTGATGGATTACGTGGAGGCGGAGAATTTGAGGCTGCTGTTCGCGCGGCGCGATCTGGTGCTGACCGAAAACGTGGCGCAAATTCTCATTGACATGGCCATGGGCCTCGCGGACGTGCATGAAAGCGGTTTCATGCATCTCGATTTCAAACCGGAAAACGTCCTGGTGTCGCGCAACGGCAGCGTGCAGTTGATTGATTTTGACCTCGCCCTGCCGATCCTCGAAAAGCCGAAGCGAATGTCCAAGAACCCCGGGACACCCGCTTACATGGCGCCGGAACAATTGCAGCGCCAGCCCGTTGACCCGCGCGCGGACATTTTTGCCTATGGCGTCACGGCCTACGAACTGTTGACGAACCAGAAACCTTTTGCCGGCGAAACGCCCGGCGAAATTCTGGCGCGCCAGCTTGATTCTTCCGGCCCGGTTTCACCGCGCGAGCATAATCCTGACATCCCCGTCGCGCTGGAAAAGGTCATTTTAAAGTGCATCGCGCGCGAACCCGACCGGCGCTATCCGTTCGTGAGCGTCCTCGTCCGTGATTTGCAGAACACGCTTTACCTGTGATGGGTAAGGTGCCGGAGGCACCTAAGAGAATAGCCCACGGTGAAACCGTGGGGAAAATGTTGGATGCAGATAAGCCCCGGCAGGGGCGTTAGAATTGTTTTTTTTGCGAGCTGTCGCCCCTGCCGGGGCTTTTGGTTTTATGTTTTCCCTTTCCCACGGCTGATCGCCGTGGGCTATTATCTTTTGCCGCTCCGCGGCAGTCATTCGGCTTGAACCAGATTGTCCAAACAGCCAATTGAACTGTTTTGCGCCACCCTGGTTGGCGCGTCGTGTTCGAATTTCAACTGCCCGATATTGTCAACTTTGGTCTCGCATAAATGTTTTCTCGAACAACGCCCGATCCCAAGGATTTCCAAAAGCAGGCCGTAAAATACCTTTACTGTATCCATGATTTTTCCCTTCGTGAATGAACGCCCACGGTTCTCCATTAAGAAAAAGCGCTACGCTTTGACCCGAATCGGTCCAGAGTAATTTCATCGCAGGAGGTTCCTTGAAAACCATCGGTAATATATCTTGTTGAATGTGGAGATGGTTTCTTTTTACCCGCAACTCCTCGAACTCAGATCTTTTGTGGCGATAGCAGCGCAGGCGCATCAAACCTGTTCATCGCGTCCCGGCGTGCGCTGCGGGAAATCCGGGACCTTGCCGGTCGGCTGCGGTGTTCGCAGCCGACCTTTTCATTTTGAAGTGATGAAAATTTCTCCGAAAGAAAAAGCCACTCGGATTGACCTCGGCCTTGACATTCTGCGCGCAACTCGGCCAGGCGAGCAACTTTCACCTGTCGAAATTGCGGCCTACTGTGACTGCACACCTGGGCGAATCAGACAGATTGAGCGCAAGGCGCTCGCGCGGCTTCGGCGTGGATTGGGCAAAGAATTAACCGATAACCAAGAGACAAACAATGCAATCAAACACAGATAAACGGAATTATCCCATTTGCATAAGTAAATGCGGAATTGACGGTTTCGGGATAATTAGTCATGCTCTAAAACATGACTTTGACCATCATCCAAGGATTACTGCAAGCTATTTTGGCTTACATAGCATTTCATGTAACGGTTCATCCTGTGAAAAGGGAGAGAGATAGGGTGAAAATTATTGTTCTCAAAATTGTAATCGTTACTTGTTGCCTCGGTGCCATTTCTTTGAGTGGATTGCAATATCACGATTCGGAAAAAGCTCAATCTAAAAGTTCTGCTACAATCAACCAACTTACAAACACAATCAACTACCTTACAAACCAAATCGCCCAAATCAATGCCAACCAATTATCCCTGTTACAACAACACCGAAGTCTATTAGATGAATTAGCGACAAATACATTAATCAACCCAGATATGCGGCAACGCATTATCGAATCCAATAGAAAATTTGAGGTTCTTGACTCGCAGGCTGAAGATTTGAACGTATGGATACAAAAAGGGAAAGAAAAACTGGCATTGACGCAGATACAACACGAAAAGGAACATACTGAAGAATTAAAAGCGGTCCAATC
>Ga0187874_10004012_pt1 | contig 10017 bp, 8 predicted proteins | sample June2016WEW_16_1_3_FD_132993 | JGI IMG/M metagenome (GOLD analysis project Ga0187874, IMG submission 132993) | Peatland microbial communities from SPRUCE experiment site at the Marcell Experimental Forest, Minnesota, USA - June2016WEW_16_150 | ecosystem: Environmental > Terrestrial > Soil >... | reverse complement strand
GCAGGGCGCCATAAACCCCAAAAACAAGCCTGTTCCTAGCCGTGAAGGCGTAGTCGGCGCACTCTCGAGTTTCATTAAGTACGATAGCAACTACGAGTTGGCTGTGAACTACGTTTTCGGTGATACAATGGTTGTCTCGAACGATAAAGTAGCTTTTGCACTCTCAAATCAAGGTTACCGCGCCGTCACAATCAACGGTGACTTATACGCATCTGGCGCTTTCGAAAGTGGATACTATCGTTCGCCGATAGATTTCTCAACCATTATCCCAAGTGAAAACGCCCTGAAAAGTCTGGATGAAGCCGTGAACGCTCTGCAGACGCACCTTACTCAGAGAGGAGATGACATTGCTGGTCTTGAAGAAGAGGTTGAGCGGTCAAAAATCGAGATGACCCGTCTCGCCGAAGGCATTGCGACGTTAGACCGGGAAATAGTGAGAATCAAACGTAGTGTCAAAAGAACCCAGTTCAATATTCGGTACACAGAAAAGTACGGTGGCAAACTTGAGCGTGAAGCTGCATCATATAAGGGTCGCATGGAGGTTTACCGAAACGAGCGGAACAGCATGCGTAGAGAAGACGAGAAATTGCGTGCGGACATTGCCAATTTAAGGTTGAAAACTGATGTGAAGAATATCCAGGCCCTTGAGATGGAACGAGAAAAACTCGGGGAAGAAGTAAACAAACTGAAGCAAAACTCCGGGTCAACGCAAACGGAGATTTCAACTTACCAATCACAGTTCGACAGGGTCCTTCGCAACGGGTACAAAAACATAAAAATTCAGATAGTTAAGGTCGAGCAGCAGCAGCGAAAACTGGAAAAAGAAGTTGCAGACGCCCTACAGGAACGCGACGCCGTTAAAAAGGAACTTGACGAGCTAGAGAAAAGTCGTGTTGAACTGTCTAAAGCCGTGTTTTCTGCAAGGGAAGAATCCAAAAAATTCACCGCTCAAATAGACTCCATCGACGCGGAACTACGATTGCTCGATACAGAATATGAGCAGGCAGACCGTCTGCTGAACCAACTGCAACTTACCACAGAAACAAATCAAATACGCTTACAGCAGCTTCAAGGTCAACTTCGCCAGTTCGGATATGAGCAATCGCAAGAAACTACTCAAAAGCAGGTTGAAGAGGCGGAAACCACCATACGAATGATGCAGTTTGAAATAGAAACGATCGGCGCCATAAACCAACTTGCCCTTTCCCATTACGCCGACCAGCTTTCTCGTTACCGAGAGCTTTCAGTGCGCTTGAACGAGTTGGAAAGGGAAAAGCAAGCCATTGTGCAGTTCATGGATGAAATTGAAGCTAAGAAACGCAAGGTTTTCATGGATGCCTTCGATAAAATCAACAGCAGCCTCAAAGTTTACTTCTCCAAGCTCACCGGCGGCGGAGAAGCTACAATCAAGCTTGAAAACACAGAAGAACCTTTCTCTGGAGGTATAGACATGATTGTACAGTTCCCGAACAAGCCATCCATCGTCGTTAGTGGAGCAAGCGGCGGTGAACGCTCAGTTGCGGCAGTTGCGTTCATTTTCTCTTTAAAGGAGTTCACGCCAGCCTCATTCTACATTCTTGACGAGGTCGATGCCCACTTGGATGCTTACCACACGGCGAAACTTGCAGACTTGCTCCTTGAGGAAGCCGCGAAAATGCAGTTTATAGTAATAACTCTCAGACCTGAGATGGTCAACAAGGCGCAAAAAGTCTACGGAGTCTACGAGCGCAACGGCGTCTCCAATGTTGTGACGGCAAAGTTCCCGGTGGAGGCGGCAAGTTAGATGCCCTCAGAGACGACAGCCCCTGTTAGAAAACCGTTCTACCTGCGTCCACCCTGGAACATTCTGTTTGAAATCAGCAAGCTTGAGAAACTAACGCCCTGGAACGTTAACATCGCTTATCTTCTTAGGTCATTTCTGTCCGAAATGGAGCGAACAAACAAAACGGATTTTCGAGCCTCAGGCGTCGCATTGGACTCTTCGGCTCTGATTTATTTGATGAAGTCCAAGCTGCTGCTTACTCTGCAAGAGCCGCCTGCCCCGCCAGCGCGTCCTCAGGATTACGTTCCACCTCCCCTTTTCCTGCCGCTTAGGCACGAATTGACTTCAACGACTATTCAGCATCTGCTTGAAGTCTTAGACGACGTGTTGAAAGGCGAAAGATTGCTTAATCTGGACCACGTAGTCGCGCAGCACCCGATTTTGCCATCGGTTACAGATTTGCTTCCGCAGTTTGACAAGTTCATGGCTGAAATCGAGCTGCAGATCAACAATTTATATGCGATTTTATGTGAGAAAGTTGGAGGTTCAGGAATAATTGATTTTTCAACTCTCACTAAAACCATGACCAGAATTGAAGCGTTGAGAACATTTATTTACCTGTTGTTTTTAGCTCAAGATGCCGTTGTAAGTTTATGGCAGAATGAAGAAACTGAAGAATTATACATTGCCGTGGGGAAACTAAACGTTGGAAAAGCCGAAGGAACAAACCCTTGAATTAAACCCTGATGAGGAGCAAGCTTTGGATGCAGGGCGGCAAGCCCGCTGTATCGCGCTCTTGGAGGCTGCGCTTTACATTGCTGGTCGCCCACTAGACTTAAATGAGCTGTGCCAAGTGATAGGCAGCCGCTCCAAAAAGAAAGCGCAGAAGTATGCTGAAGTTCTCAGGCAAGAATACAGTGCACGAAACACGGCGCTTGAAATCCTCGCCCTAAAAGATGAACGCTATGTTCTACAGGTTAAGGCGGAATTCACTCCGCTGATTAAGAAACTGGTAAACAAGCCGCTGCTGTCTTCTGGACCGCTAAAAACGCTTTCATACATTGCTTATCGTCAGCCTGTCTCGCAGAAAAGGGTCATCGATGTCCGCGGGCAGCATGCGTATGGGCATGTGAAGTTGCTTAAGGATATGGGGCTGATTGTCTCAGAAAGAAGCGGGCGCTCCTTGGTTTTGAGGACAACCGACTTCTTTGCCGACTACTTCGGGTTAGCACATGATATTGCGTCGATGAAGAAAGACCTCAAACGCATATTCGGTGAAGCCTTAAAAGTAGAACAAGAAAAATAAAGAAGAAGAAATCTGCTCTCTGTCCTTCCGAGATTTTTATTGATTGCCGTTTTTAATTTGGGGCAACTGTTCTTTGCGGGTTCCCGCAGGTATATCTCTTTTTCTGAGTGACGGCTACTTAAAATCATCGAATAGTTAGTGGGCCTAAGGAGAAAAGCAATCTGTAACAAGCGGCTTGAAACGGATACGTTTATATGGAAATTTACTGTTTTAGTGACTACGCTATTATATATTCATAGGAAATGTAGAAAATGTCAGTTTGGCATGGCACCTTACGCAAAAGAAAACTTACCGGCGGCAAAAAGCGAGCCTACCGCGTGAAGAAAAAATACGAGGCAGGCGGTTTCCCGGCTGAGACAATCCTTGGCGAACCCAAGAGGAAAAGTGTCCGAGGCTTGGGCGGGAACACGAAAGTCAAAGTCTTAAGCGACAAGTTCGTTTCAGTAACTGACCCGAAAACGGGAAAAACGCAAAAAACTGAAATTACCCGTGTCGTCCGTAACGGCGCAAACGTTGATTACAACCGCAGAGGCGTCATAACTAAAGGCGCAGAAATCGAAACTACCTTAGGGTTAGCAAAGGTTACCAGTCGCCCTGGAAACGACGGCATAATTAATGCGGTTCTGATTCAAAGAAAAGAAAAAGCTTGAGTTACTGCGTTTTCGCAGGAATATTTTTCAGCTTTAATAGTTGTTTTGCGATTTTCAGGATTATCTTTTCTTTTGCTTCCCTCTTTTCGACAAGCAACATTCCAGTCTTAGCCCAGGGTATCCTTGGGAAGTGAGCTTCAAGCCTGACTTCGTTCTTTAAACCCAGTTTGTCAACCGCAACTTTGATTTCGTCGATTTTCGGCGATTGCACGGCTAAGTTCTTTGCGACACGGCGCCCGTTTCTTCTGGTTTTGTTGGCGTCGAAGTAGATTGGCCAAATTATGGCTTTGTCGAGTTTTTTCATGCTGGTTCATCTCTTATTTGTGAGCGTAATAAGCGACCATCTTCTGGTTTACTTGGTCCACTCGGGTGAATCCGAAACGTTCAAACTGTATGATGGCGTCTGGCTTTAACTTTTTGCAGGCACTCTCCGCATACCCATCGATGACTGAAGCGTCAGGCATGACAATTTGGCATGGGAATTCTTCGCCTTTGGGAATCCATTGGATAAGCTGAACCTTGATTTTTCTCACGTCGTCGTATGACTCGCTAGCGAACGATGCCGTCGCGGTGTTGGCTGTTTTGGCTCCGTCTTTGACGTTGAAAAGCTCCATGAGCCTTACTATCTTGCCCGGCTCAAAAACTTCCGCGTCTTTCTTTGAAATCCAGAATCCCGTTGCTTGCTCCTCGCCTTCGGGAGCCACGGCGTATTCTCTGAATCCGCGTTCAGGCTTCTCGGGGTGTAAAGGGAGTTTGGCGTGGAAGGTTTTCGGCACGTTTAAAACTTTAAGCTCAAATGGTTCAGCGACGAAGAAGTATCTGTTGCTTGACGCGTCAAGAATTTTGCGGTTGTAAGAGAACAGGTTCTCCCAGCTTAGGGTGACATCGTTGGGTTTTGTCCCGACATCTACTATCATTTTTTTAATAGCTTCCGGCGTGATGCCTCGTTTCCTCAAAGCTGCGAAGGTTCCAAGTCTAGGGTCGTCGTAGCCTATGTAGGTGCAGTCTTTCACTCCTTGAACGATTTTTGACTTGCTCAGAAAAGCCCCTGTGATTTTTAGTCTACCATAATGTATCGCTTCAGGGTATATCCAGCCCAGGTGATGATACATGTATTTTTGGCGAACCATGTTCGTGTAGTGTTCTTTGCCTCGTATGATGTGTGTCATACCCATCAAGTGGTCGTCTAAGCCTGCTGCCAAATTGTAGAGGGGCCATACGATGTATTTGCTTCCCACTCTCGGATGAGGATACTTTTTCGTATCAATAACCCTCAGGGCTGGCCAGTCTCTAACGGCTGGGTTCGGATGCTCCACGTCAGTTTTCACTCGAACCACCGCTTGCCCTTCCAAGTAACCACCGCTTAACATGCGTTTCCAGAGCTCCAGCTGCTCTTTTGCCGGAAGGTTTCGACACGGGCAGGCTTGTTTTGCTAACGTTTTCTTGCGGAACTCTTCAGGCGGGCACTCGCAGACGTAGGCATTGCTGTCCCCGATAAGCCGCTCCGTATATTCGTAGTAGATTGGGAGTCTGTCACTTTGGATATATTCTTCGTCGACTTTGCAGCCGAGCCACTTCAAATCTTGCCTGATGCTGTCGTAGAAAATGAGTGATGGCCTCTTCACTTTTGGGTCTGTATCCTCGAAGCGTAGGATGAATTTGCCGTTGTACATGCGGGCGTATTCGTGGCTTAGTAGGATGGCTCTTGCAGAGCCCAAATGTAGGACGCAGTCAGGGTTAGGGGAGAAACGGGTCACCATCAAAGGATACTTGTCGGCGTTAGGCAACGGGGGAAGGCGTTTTTCCTCAGCTTTCTCTTTCTTTTGGGTTTCAGGCCAATTTTTCTCAACAATTGCCTTCTGCTCCGCGAAAGAGAGGCTGTTGACTTCATTCACTACCGCGTTTATTATGCCTGAAAGTTCTCTCGCTTTTGGCCGAAGGTCCGCTCTTTCGCCGAGAATTCTGCCTACTAAGGCGCCTGCCTGGGCTTTGCCGTCGTGGGAAACAGCGTTCAACAAGGCGGCTTTCTGAATTAAGTCTTTTAGTTCGTTATCATTTTCTATTGCCAAACCATTTACACTCGCAAACTACTTGTTTCTCTTAATCAAGAATTCAGCGAACGCCCTTAATTTTTCCTTAGCTTGGAGCGTAGGCAACAGCTTTTCAGTTTCAACCCAGCTTTCCTCTACCATTCGTTCCGCTGTTTGTCTGACGTGTTCTATGGCCCCGTACTTCTGCATTAAAGCGATTGCCTCGTCTCGCAACGCCTGTTCGGTGGTATGCATGTTAAGGATCTGGATGAGCCGCTTCCTGTCGGTATTGTTAGCCTTTCCAAGCGTGTTAATAACCATTAAGCTGCGTTTGCCCTCGGTAATATCTTGCCCGACGCCGCCTTTTTTCTTAGCGAAGTCTACACCAGTTAAATCTAAAATGTCATCTTGCATTTGGAACGCTACTCCAATGCTTTCTGCTAGACGCCCGAGCTTTTCTACCAGGGGCTTGTTTGCTCCTGCCAGCACAGCAGCCATTTTCGCGGCCATCCGTGCAAGGGTGCCTGTTTTGTAAGCGCACATCTGCAGATAATCTTCTTCGCGCAGTTGGTCGGCGTTGGCAATGCCTCTGTGCCATGCTATGTCCATGGCTTGTCCCAAACTTAGGTTAATCATTTCCTGAACGTAAACCTCGTAAATGTCCCGCTGAGTCTCGGGCGCAAGATTTTTGTTTTGTGTCATCAGCGGCAGAAGGGGTAGGTAATACATGGCGTTACCAGCGTTGACCGCGATGTCCATCTGGAAGATTTTGTAGGTGCATGGTTTGCCCCGACGAAGCTCTGATGCGTCCTCGATGTCGTCAACCACCAGTGTCCCATTGTGGATGACCTCTGGAATAATGGAGAAGTCAAGGCAACAATCCGAGTCATTTCCCAACGCTTCGCAAATAAGCAAGAAGAAGGCTGGGCGCCACCTTTTTCCGCCTCGGTCCAGCATATCCCAAATCGGGTCTGCGATCGCTTTGTTGAGTGACTGCAGGTTGTAACTGTACATCGGCGGGTCAACCTTGAAAAGAATGGCATCTTTAGTGAATTTTCTTGGAATGTATTTTTCGATGGCTTTGTCGATTAGGGGTGCCTTTTCTTCAAGAAACTTTTCAATACTCAAAAGTCGCGGTTCTCCTCAGAGAGTAATTTGCAGTGTCGAAGCCTCGAATATTCAGCCATTCCGCAGTCTTTCCCGTTACCGCCACAGGCACTTTTGCGAGGGATTCAAGGTTTTGAGCGCCAACAAGAAACATAACGTTGCGCAGTTCATTGATTAAGCCGGAAAGCAGCTCTTTAGTTTCCGCGGCTCCTTTAACGGCAACTTTCAAAACAGGCTGAGATAAGCTTGCTAAACTTGCATTTAATGCTAAAGACTTCGCTGCGTCTAAGCCGTTTCGTACCCCGCCTGAAGCGACCACTGGAATCTTTACGGTTTGAGTTGTTTCAATCAGGCTTACAGCAGTTGGGAGTCCCCAATCCCAGAATTCTTCCTTGGCGATTCTCTCGTTTGCTGAACGGTAAAATTCAACTGCTGCGAAACTTGTACCGCCTACACCAGCGACATCGATGGCTTTAACGCCTGCAGATTCCAACGCTTTTGCATCTTCCGCAGAAATGCCGCAGCCAGTCTCTTTGACGATTACGGGTACGCCTAGTTCAGCAGCGATTTCAGCGATTTTTGTCAAGACACCTTTGAAATTGGTTTGTCCCTCAGGTTGGATTGCTTCCTGCAGCGGGTTCATATGGATTGCCAATGCATCCGCTTCAATCATTTCCACGGCTTTCTTTGCTTCTTTTAAGCCGTACCCGTGTGCAAGTTGGACTCCGCCAATGTTGGCGATTAAGAAGGCAGTTGGCGCTTTTTTGCGTGCTACAGCGTAGGTGCCTTCGAGTTTTTCATTTTCTATGGCTGCTCTTTGGCTTCCAACGCCCATGCCTAAATGTAACTCTTCGACGGCTTGAGCGATTGAAGCGTTAATTTTTGTGGCTTCTCTTGTTCCTCCCGTCATGGCTCCGACGATTAGTGGAGCTGACAGCTTCTTACTGAAAAAAGAGGTGGATAGACTGATTTTTTCGCGGTCAAGTTCTGGAAGGGCGCGGTGGATGAGCTGGATGTCTTCGAAGCCTGAGGTGGCTTTTTTAGCTTGGGCTTTTTGTTCTAAGCAAATCCTTATGTGGTCTGCTTTGCGTTTCTCCGTTTCTTTAACCATACTGCTACTTCTCGATTTCTGTGCCTAAAACACTTTGGTCTGTTAAGGCTCTGTAAATAGATAGTCCCTTAGTGGCTCCCGTAACTGTAACACGAATTCCCTGTTCAATAGCTGGGATAAGCTCTGATATTTTGCCAGCCATGCCGCCTGTAACGTCTGCGCCCTCCGCTTTGCCGAGTTTAGGCTGGATCTGCTTAAGCTCTGCGAGCGTTAGATGTTTGTACGGCTTGGCGTTCGGGTTTGTTTTTGGGTCGCAATCAAACAAACCGTCGGTGTCAACGCCTACCACGATTTTTGAAGCCTTATACTTGATTGCTAAATAAGAGACTAGTTGGTCGCCAGAGAGAATTGTGAAGCCTAACGTATCATCTAAAACTGCATCACCATACAGAACAGGCTTAAACAACATTTTCTCTATTACTTTTAGCACGGTTTCGTCAAAAAACCTAATCTTGCCGTTGTCAGTTAAGATGCAGGATGATGGGGCTATGCTTATGGCTGGAATTTCATGCCAAATAAGTGCGTCCATAACTAAACCATTCAAAACAGTCATAACATGATGGGTTTCGGCGAACCCCAGTTTTTGTGCCGGGTCATCTTTATAGCCGTCTTTTATGCCGTACTTCGCTGCTGTTGGGTGCCCAAAACTGCCGCCGCCATGAACGATGATTAGGTTATCAAGATCTGCCCGCTTAATTTCCTCAGCTAAGCGGTTTATAACCTCTGTCTTCGCGGCTAATTCTCCTGTTTTGTCTGTGATTGCTGAGCCGCCGATTTTTAATATTACAGGTTTCGTCTCGTTCAATTATCATCTACCTTTACATGAAGTATTTAATCTCTCATTGAAAAGGATTACCGAGAACAAAAAAAGACATCACTCCATTGGCGGCGAAAAAGGGCAGCTTTAGATTTGAGCCTGGCCTTAGAGGGAAAAAACTGAACTGTTTACTTTTTAGTTCTAGATTTCGAAATGAATCTTTTCGCAGCGTAACCCAAAATTACAATCATCCATACTAGGACTAGTGCGATTGCAGTGGCGGTTGCTATCAAATTCAGGTTTATTATGTTGCCTACTTGGTAAGCGAATGTTTTAGAATATTGATCTGGCGTTGGCGTCGGAGTTGTTTGAGGTGTATCAATTGGTGTTGGGTTAGGCGTCTGCTTTGTCGGAATAGGCGTAACCGTGGGTGTGTAGCTTGGGATGGCTGGGGCTGACGAGCTCGGTTGAGTCAAGAATGGAACAAACGTGATGGTTCCGAGGTGATGATCGATCTTTGAGTCGTAGATTGTTTGGTTGATCGTTGTTGTGTCGGTTATTCCCCACCAGTTGTTTTGTGCATCGATATTTGCGGTGGTTGAGGTTATGCTGTTTTGGGTGTTGGCGACGATGTTGTTGTTGCCGATGACTCCTGTCGTGGGGTTGTGTATTCCTATTTGGTTGTTTGTGATTGTGTTGGAACTTATGCTTCCGCCTCCGTTTATTCCGTAGCGTGAATTGCCGTCAATCAGATTGCCAGTAATTGTCACTTGTGCTCCAGTGTCGATGTCTATTCCGTCCGTTCCTGTCAGGAAGGAGTTGCCTTGGACAGTTAATATGCTTCTGGCTTGAGCGCTGATTCCCATGAAGCAGCTTGAAAAAGTGTTGTTTGAAACGGTGAAGGCTGAGGCAGACGAATCATCGATGCCCGTTAAATATCCGTTGCCGTTGAACTGATTGCTTATTATTTGAGCGCTTCCTGAAGTTACTTTTATGCCGTCGCTGTTGTTGCCGTACTGAGCGCCGAAAGTGTTGCTTGTTATAACTGGGACTCCCGAGGTCACTGCTATGCCCACGTTGCTTGAGCCAGAGGAGGATCCCTCAAACTGGTTGTTGGTTATCAGCGGAGTTCCGCCGGATACGCTTATGGCGGTGAGGCTGTAGCCGGAACTTTGGACATTGTAATTTATGATGTTGTTGGAGATTTGAGGTGAACCGCCGTTGACGCTTAGGGGCGAGTTAAACGGTGTGGCATAATTAAAAACGCATGTATCGATTTCAGGCGATGAGCCTT
>Ga0187874_10004010_pt1 | contig 10020 bp, 8 predicted proteins | sample June2016WEW_16_1_3_FD_132993 | JGI IMG/M metagenome (GOLD analysis project Ga0187874, IMG submission 132993) | Peatland microbial communities from SPRUCE experiment site at the Marcell Experimental Forest, Minnesota, USA - June2016WEW_16_150 | ecosystem: Environmental > Terrestrial > Soil >... | reverse complement strand
TGAGTCCCGTCGCCTTCGCCACCGCCCATCACACGTTGAACTTGGTGCCGTTGCGGATCAAATGCCACGTGTTGCCCTGCGTGTCGTTCATCTCCGTAGCGGGCAGGGCGTTGCCGCTGGCTCCGATCAGTATGAGGTTCCCGAGTGTCGTGGCGAACGGGCCGGTGTTCGTCGCGTTGGTGGACAGACCGGACACGAACGCCACCGCCATTACGATGCCGCCTGCAACACGGCGGTCACGTCGATGTAGACGGTCGGCGTCGCGCTGCTCAATGCGATAGTCCAAATCGTCGCGGCGGTGGTCGCCGGTTTCGGCGGGTTCCAGTTGATATTGAGCGGCGCCGGTGCCGCTACTGCCGTCGCGAGAGCGCCGGTGTTCAGCGAATAGATGTAGCTCTTCGTGCCGTCCGACAGTGTCGCCGTGAATGCTGTGTCCACCGTCGCGCCGGGCACTACGGTTATGACCAATGTCGCTATGTCGGCGAAGATGCCCGACGCCTGAGCCGCCATCACGGTGGTCGCGTCGGTCGACGCGGTGATGGTCGTGGCCTGCGAGACCGTCTGGCTGCGGCGAATAGGCTTAACAAAAAGGCTGCCGTAGCTGTCAGCGTTGAGCGCCATCGTCTGGCCGTTCGACGGCACCGGAGGGGATGTGCCGTAAATCTGTCCGACGAGGACGGTGTTGCCGGGCGCGGTGCTCGGTCCCGTCCCGCTGAACATCGCGGTCGGCTGGTTCGGCGTGATAGATACGTTCAACGATGGTTGCGTTGCCACAGGAGCCGTGGACGCCGCGGTAAGCATCGTACCGACAGCGGTTCCGCCAACGGACGCGAGGTCGATCTGCGAAGCAAATACAGAACCAGTTGGATTAACTCCAGTTTGACCACGCAGAGTTCCCGCGACGTTTATCCCTTGGTAGTCCGCACTTGCTGGAACCGCAGAGCCGGTCGCACCGGCAGCGGTATTTCCGCCAGTCGTGCGGAGATTGCCCGCCAAGTCCGTGGAAAGCAAAACTTGGTTACCTTCTGACCACGATGGCGCGGACGCATTCGCAAGAGCGGATATGACACCAATCTGTGTAGCGGGGGCGGCGTTGTTATTCGTCTTTGTTCCGATGACGCGCGTATTGCCCGCGAGGTCGCATGACGCAAGTACTAGATTTCCTTCCGTGTAACTTGGCGCCGCAGCATTCGCAATGTGCGTGAGCGTCATCTGACCATCGGCGGCGGGCGCAGCGTTATTGGTAGTTAATGTGCCGCTTACAAGTACCGCAGCACCACCGGCTGTCATGGGGATCGCATAAGCGTTCGTACCGTCGTTACCGCCGACTTGAAGGACATTAGCTGGCTTTGTTGCAGCAAGAACTGCGTCAAGTGAAATGCCCGCATGACCGCTGATGCCAACTTTCTGAATACCGTCTGCAGCGGCGGTTACGGCATGACCAAGTATCATTTGAAGATCGGTATTTAAATTAGTACCGCCTGCATCAGTAACTGCGGTTACAGAAGTATCTTTAACAAGAAGATTTCCAATTGTATCAAGCTGAAGGGCACTTTGTTGCCCATTTGATAAATTTACTGAGCCATATGGCGAAGTGAATACGCCACCAACAAGAGTGGAATACCCACTTGCAGTTCCCGGTTGATTAGGGCCGTCTGCAACATCCTGCACAGTATTATACGCAGGAGCCGTAATAAATGATAGCGATCCCAATGAATAACTGAAGACTACTTGTGGGGTACTACTTCCTGAAATCGTAATATTATTTACAACTTGAACATACGAAAAGCCCGCGATAGACACTTGGTATATGGTAGTCCCTGTAGCAAGACCGATGCCGAAAGAAGGTACCAAAGTATTTGTACCCATATTATACGCAGATAGATTTATCCAATTAGTTCCATCAAGGCTACCTTGAAATTTTAGAGCACCTCCCGCAATGGTACCTGTACCAATTAACTGTACGGTTAGAGTAGTGTAGGTGGAAACGCCAGTAAGGATGGATTGCGTAGCAGTATGCGTAGGATCAAACGTGTATGTGCTTGCATGTGAATTTCCGCTGAATGCAATTTCAATAGCGTTATCAGGAGATAGTTCGACATTTCTATATGTGTTCGTCGCGGTATTCTTACCGACGAGTACCGTACGATTCAAAATAGCAAGCGATTGATCAGTGACAAGTTCCTCAAGTGGCGCATTGCCGTCGCATACACCCATCGCCCAGCACGGCGTAGCAATAGCGATGTTCGTGGCATTTGTCGTGTTCGCCACGTCAACTTGCATGTTCCAGTTGGTCGTGACGCAATACGGAGAAGTCAATGAATTAGGATACAAGAAGGTGTGCATCGTAACCCACACACCGTCAGGAGAAAATACCTCCAGTATAACTGGAGCCGTTCCGAACCATGCTCCGTGAATACGATAGATGTTATTATTGGTTAGGATGATTGCTTCAGGCACTCCGCGGCGAGTAAACGCAGAGTTAACCGCGCCCGTGCACTGGTCGCCATTGAAACTAGCTATCGCTGTTTGCGTGGGGCTTGAACCGATTAGTTGCGTAAGCCCGAATGTGGTTCCCTCATATCCGAGATAGAAGCCATCCGTCGCATTAAAACATCCTATACGTTGATGCGATCCCGCTGCCCCCGTGGTAAAAGACGCTGAGAAATAGGCGTACCATTCGTGACCAGGACGATATTTTAATTGCTGAACAGAAGTGCCGTTACAATCCTTGCTTGACGCTGCACCCGTGGCGTAGATAGCCTGACCCGCGCTTTGGGTAGGCGCAACAGTACTCCCGCCAGTTACGGTATTGGTAACTAAAGTTGGATCGAAAGTTTGCGAGAAATTAATTTCTAATTGGTTGTAACGAAGGGTTCCGACGAGATCACCCAAAACAGATTCCGCCCGCTGGTGCGTTCGCAGAGCGCCATCTAGATCGACAGATAAAGTTGTTAGGTTACCTTGCGTTTTACCGGGACGATTGAATGTGGCTAACGCACTCAGTACACCAAGATTATTTGTGGACGGAGCGGCATTATTGTCTGTTAAAGTGCCAGTAGCCTGTACTGCAAAGGCACCTGCGTTAGTAACCACGCCATTGAATGTCGTGGGGGGATTACTGACAATAGCAGAAGCAATCGCGGCAGCCGTAACTGGCGTAAGAGTTGTAACAGTTGCAGAGGGAAGGGATACTGGAAGTGGGTTACTTGCCGATGGAATTTGAAGATTACTACTACCGTCTTCCCAGCCAATTGCGGTGGCGCTAGATGGAGCAGTATTTCCTACAGTGCCTACTGACGCATTGGCACCCCCGCCGGACACCACAGCTACATTCAATGCACCTGCGCTCGTAAGCTGCAAGGATGCCTGTTGACCATTGGTGAGTGTCGGTGCACTGGAATGATAAATACCGCCAACAAGATCGGATGCCGTACCCGCAGTTCCGCCAGTTACCGAACCAGCAGTTGCAGCGGTTACGGTAATGGCCGATGCATTTGCCACATTAACATGAAGATTACCGGAACTATCTACAGTAGCTTCTTGTGTTGAAGTTGTCGCATCACGAAGGATAATTGACATTAGTTAGCTCCAACTACATTGACATTATAAGTGCCCCAAGTGCCGCGTGGAGCATACGCGCAAATATCGAATCCAATACCGGGTTGTACATTTCCAATACTTAGAACAATACCTTCCACAATGGCTTCATCGGGGTCTGGATGGTCGGCTGAACCATCTGTGAAAGTGGCAACCAGACAAGTGGTAGTCTTTACCCAAGTAAGTCCGGTAAGAGTAGTACGTGCCGTTGTATCCTGTCCGTCCGGGGAATCCGCATTTCCAAAAGTAAGAGTGGCCTGAACTGCATATACATTTACCTCACTAGCGGAAGCAGCAGCGTTATTTGCCACATTCACTACCGAGGTAATTTGAGTAGTATGGGTTCTTAATTGGTTCTCAATAGCAAGTGCCCATTTATTAAGCACAGCTAGATCGCGCGGCAAGTTTGTGACAGCTAGAGGCATAATTAGTACCGATGAAGTGGCTTGACTTGGGTGGAAAACAAATCCAAGAAGATATCCGAAGTAGTGCTGTTGTTATCGGATGTAGCGGAAAAAGAAAACTGATACATGCGATCTGTGGCCGGTGCACCGTTCAAGTATACTTTATATTGTCCAAATGGGGACACCGAAAGCGCAGTGGGACTAAGCACAGTGTTAGGGGACCCATATGAGGAGGGCATGGAGGCTCCGCTTACCGAGACAAGCATTCCCGACAGAGAGGTGCCAACTTCTACTTCATTCAAGGTTTTGTGGATTGTTGGATCGCCTAAATCAAGGAAACTGGTTGTAAGGATGGTAGTTATACCGGTGGCCGTTACATCGAGATTACGGTCCCATGTGGTTGTTGTGTCGAACGCCCAGATGTCACCCGATGCATCGGTGAACATGAAACGTGGGATACCTGTGTAGCTGAGATAGAACAATCCCGCACTGAGTTGATCGTAGAGTTGCCAGATATACCACTTATGACCGCGCAAATCATAAACGCACAAGGTATCAGGAACAGTGTTCGCGCCGGTTGGAATAGCGAGGATATAGAAGTTGTACGGCCCGTTGCTCGTAAACTGAGCCCAGCAGTTGTTAAGAGCCGCTGGATTAATCGAGTTCAGAGTAGACTGAATGGGTGTGCCAACATCTTGATACGTGTTGAAGTCAGACCCTATGCAACGAAGGTCCGGTGTGAGCCACATAGCCCCCACGGGTGTACCTTCGAGGAACACGGTTTGCCAGACAGGTTGGTTAAGTAAACCGACATCATTAAAAACAATGACTGGCTGCGAAAAAGTAGTCGCGTCATTGCCTGTCATGCTGCGAATATGAAGTTCAGTGCCAACATACAGAGTAGAACCACCCGCTAGCAGACCATGGATGGTTTCTGCACCTTCGCTAACATCAATACTGTTATAGGAAGGCCAATCTTCTTCATAACGGCCTGCGATAACTCCTGTGGAAGTAATGACTTCGGCAAGACTTTTACTAAACCGAAGGAATTGATCTTGTACTAACCACAGTCGTCCATTCCATTTGGTTGGAAATTTACCACTAGCCGGGGGTGGTTCGTTGCCTAGAAGCCCACTAGTTAAGCCGCTAGTATCTGTTTCTTGATATACTGGCGCAAGCAGCAAATCGGTTTCAGTTGTGTTATCCAAATAGTTTGTAGCGTCTGCCGCGAGTGTGGCAACAAAATATAGAATAGACGGATCGCCGCCATCGGCTGTTGCCAGTAGAACCATCCCTGTAACTTGGGGGTCACTCGAAGGATAGATATTGGTGAGTTGAAGTTCTTTATTGACTACAGGACCGGAACTGGGACTAGGCTGAGAAAGATCGCTGTAGTTTCCGGTGACAAAATTGTAATATGCGTAATAGTAGACCCGCCCGATATTTAGATTAATTACTCCAGTATAGTGATCGGAAATGGTCATTAATTCCGAAGATAGTGGAGCGACGATTCCCCATATTTGTACGCCGTAGTCCAAGTCCCATTTCTGGCAATCGCTATTAAGGCCATCTACAAAATACATCCAATCTCGTGAGCAAACACCTTCAACTGTACTGGCTCCACTACTGGGAACAAATATCGAGGTAAAGGTCGAAGCCGCACTCCAATAGCCAACATTATTAGTTACGGATTCCACGCCCGTAGCGTCGCTCGCTGTAGCAATAACAGTGCGAGCAACATCGGTATCGTTCTGATAGACGTAGAGGCGTTGAGCCTCGATGACAGGAGTAGCCATTAGCCTTGTATCGCCAGTACGACACCACGATAGGTTACAGTTTTGTTGCAGGTAAATTTAGCGGGCAGGCTGCCAGTGTTGGCAACTCCCTGTGGGCACCATTGGAATCCACTTGTTAGAAACGGAGAAGTTACTCCATGGACAGTATAACCAGAAGGCTCATTGAGAGTAAAACAGCCCGCCGCAGTAAACGAAGCAGACCCATCGGTATTTGTCGCTCCCGCCCATCCAAGAAGCAACTGATTCTCAGGGAACATGAATGTGGAAGCAAGCGTGATCGTCCCGCTTGGTCCACCATCACTTACCCCGCTGTCACTTTCAGAGGCAATCGGAGTAAGATGACTTGCACCGATTATTTCCGCTACACCCGCGCATATATTGAATGTCGTGCCAGTGCAAGCTATTGTAACGGTTAAATGACCGGGAGTTGTATTAAGAGCCCAAAAAAGAGCTAATTCACTATCTAGATTAACCCGCCATTGAACTTGGGTATAAGTGTTACCGTGGCTATCTGTAACGGGATATGCTCCAGTTGCAACAGCAGGAGTGTTGTAAAAAAATACAAGTATCAAACTACCGGCCAAAACTGCTTCAGGGGTTACTAATTGTTGCGCGGTGATGCCAACTTGGTTGTTCGCTTCAAAGGGCAATACCTGCCGAAGTAAAGGCGTTGTGTTTGTATCTCCACCCGGACCTCCGATATCTAACTTCGGTGAAAAAATTGAATAACCCCAACGCCGTTGAAATGCGTTAGTTGCCGGGGGCAACACATTCAAAGCCGTCACAAGCATATCCGGGTTTTGCCCCGGAGGAGCTGTCCAATCGTCCACTCCGGCCATGCGCCAACTAGTTCGGTTGTATTGATACAACGCGAACGGGTCTTGGCTGTTTAGACCGAGCGGGATTATGGTGGCTTCGGGCATTTTACTCTACGAAGTAAACTTGAACGAACAAGTTGGGATTAGCGTAGTCGTATCCGAACCACACGCCATCAGGCCCCATTACAAAATAAATTTCATCTGTAAAAACCCAAGCTGGCCAGACTTCACAGCCAAACCAGAAGCCGCCGAAATAGACTTGACGCCGACCATCAACGTATCGGTTTCCTTGAATGTGAGCGTGTTGTGCGGGACCCATGCTACGCGGGTCTGGGCGATGGTCGCCCTTTCCGTGGTCGCCTTTGCCACCGCTTCCGTGGCTTGGGGCATGACCGCCTTTTGAACCGTGCTGGACCATGTATAGGTCCGTATCGAACTGTGTGCCCTCCTGAGAGGCGTTTGGGACCACAACGACAGGTTTCGGCACAACACGCGGCGTAGTAGCTTCGGGATGCGCGGCCATGAACGCCTTGATGAAGTTCACCGGAACAAGCAACACGCCTTCACTGTCCGCGCTCTGAACGAGCGTGCCAATGACGGCATTCTGTTTCGTGGATAGAACCGCCGAACCGGATGAACCCGGTCCAGTCCCGTACAGCATAGCGTGAATCTTGCCATCCATGTCTGGGTCAGGACTATTAACTCGTGTTTGACCAACATGGCCCTCGTATAAACTCTTGTCGATCCCTCCATATGGGATGGAGACATTGATAAGAGGTTCGCCATTCACGAGTTCATCACTGTCGCCCAATTTCAAAACCGGCAGTTTCTCTTTCGTTTGCACATCCCACAAGGCGATGTCGTTAATAGTCTGCCAGTCGCCATGGGCGATGACCTTCGCGGGAACAAGGTCCGTAGGCAATTTGCCCGTAACATCGGAATAGCTCACGGCAAAGTTCAAATCCGCATTCGGAAACTCGCCCTCAACCGTGGCACAATGATCCGCTGAGACAGCCTCATAGCCATCCTTGACCTTAGCCACATTCCAAATAGTGCAAAGCCGCGCCCATTCTCCCGTATCGGGATGCTGGACAAAAAGCACACCAGTAGCTTGATAGGCTTTCTCTTCGAGTTTAGTCGAAGATTTGGACCCCGCCAAGGTAGTAATCGGCGAGCCCATGAGCATAGCCGACAAGACAACGGCACCAATTGAACGTAGCAAAGACATGACTTCTCCTTAAAAGAATGGCGGGAGGATTCCCATTTCCTGTTGATTGACGTAGGTTGATGGATCAGGGCGCATGAAGTCAGGTTTCGGAAAGAGGTTCTTATCCCACACCATTTCGGTGCAGCCGGACTTATAGGCGCTCATACTCTCGGATGCCTGTTCGGGCAATCCAAGAAACTTGAATGCATAGGCGTTCACACCATGCACGACGACATCTTCGTAGTCGTCTGGAATCTGAAGTGTATCGGAAGTCGAGGTTAAAACCACCCGATCTTTGTAGTAGTTGAATCGGATAATGTAACCGCCCATTTGGGCGATGGTGCTGGCCGTTGGCACGGACTGACCTGTATTGGTCAACCCTGTAGAAGGTTCAGTCCAATTGGTACCAATGGCAATGGGAGAAACATTTTGAAGTGTCTCTCCTCCTTCTTGGGTCCCCGCATACACGTTATAGTGCCCATACTGAATACCCGTGTCGGTATAGGGCCAGTCGATGTTCGGACTGATTACTGAGAGGAGTTTCCCTGCTGCCGGTACCCACGAAGATTCGATATCGCTGCCCACACTCTCGCCACCATTGGAGTCCACGAAGGTTGTGCGAACGAAGTAAGTACGGAGAGGTAGAGAGCCCCCACTAACAGTGGCAGATAAGATCGGAGTTGCCGGGTACGGTTGATAGGGATTTGAATTAGACGGTCCCGGATAGATATGCAAAGTGAATGGATCATTGTGGTTTTGCCAGAATGTAGCGGGCAGTCCCGGACGGCTTTGCCCTGAGCGGTACATCTGCTGAGGAGCTACTGGTTGACGCCCGACGCTTTTGAGTTGTTTGTAGTTGGATAAGTCCCATACTGAATTGTCTTGTATCCGATCAACATCCGTAAGAACCAATCCCGTATTGACTTGACCCTCGGGAGGTGCGCCAGTTCCAATCCAATAGTCAGTTTGACCTTGATAGGTCATAAAATACTGCGGCTCGCTAAGGATGAAATCCCACCGAGAGAACCGAAGTATCTGTTTATGGATACGATTTGTATAGTCAATCAAGATTGCTTCACCTGTGCCAGTAACGGCAAGTTGAGAGCGGATATCCTGAGAAACCTTTCCAATGATGTCTGCGACAGTGCTCATTTAGACCTTCGGTAATGGAGCAATAGGATCGGACTTACTTGCGAAGTAATCTTCCTTCGCGGAATGGGCTAAAACGAGTCCTTGAATCGCCCCAATCAATGCCACATAGTTCATATCAAGATGATGATACCATTGCATTACGGTGCCTGATAAAGCAAAAAAGGCGGCAAACATAGTATGCCGCCCCTCTAGCCAGTGCGCTGCTTTTGAGAATAGAGCCATTAGGGTTTTAGTGTTTCCGGGTCAGGCAGGTTAAGGTGCTTATCCCGCACTAGACCAAATGAAAGGATTTTTACAAACATGGAATGATGCTTCTGAGCGGCATTGTAGGCTTTCACATAGTAGCCGGTAACTGTATTACCATATGTAATAGCTACATCACGCTGATTAACAATCTTGAGAACTTCATCGTTAAGGTCGTTAATCTGATCTTGCTGATTCGTTTGAGTAGCTGTAAGAACATCAACCTGCTTAAGCACTAACGGATAATCCGTAACGATGGCATCATCTTTACGAAGAATCGCCGTGTCGGACAGTTTACCGCCCAACTTGCTCTCTAAGTCAGCTTGCACTTGGGCATCTGGTAGCTGTGCTACCTGCCCTGCTGCCGCCTGACGGTCTTTTACTAGAGACGCGAACTGGGCGGTCAGGGTTGATAGCTGGCCGGTCAAGGCTGTAAGCAATTGCTTATCGCTATCAATTTGACCCTGATCTTGCTGAAGCGTTGCATCGTACTGCTTCAAGACCTGTTGAAATTGCTGAGAATCAGTTTGAAGTTGAGCGCGAGAACCACTGGCATATCCAGCGGATGCGCGAATGTTTCCATACCAGAAAAAGCCAACAGCGAGAGCGGCGAGTAAACCCCCCGCCAATATCCATTTTGGTCTAGCTAGCAGCAGAGCCCACACAGTTCCCTCCGATACCTAGGTAAGATGTTTTACCCCAAGTTATAGTAGGTATAAACCTCGGGTCACCTGAATACGGATATACTTTATGCCCATATTCCCCGCATGTCGGGCAGCGCCCGCAAGTTGGGCAGACAC
>Ga0187874_10004007_pt1 | contig 10034 bp, 7 predicted proteins | sample June2016WEW_16_1_3_FD_132993 | JGI IMG/M metagenome (GOLD analysis project Ga0187874, IMG submission 132993) | Peatland microbial communities from SPRUCE experiment site at the Marcell Experimental Forest, Minnesota, USA - June2016WEW_16_150 | ecosystem: Environmental > Terrestrial > Soil >... | reverse complement strand
GTCAGAAAATCCGCCATCGGTGGTTGATACAACAGCCCGGCCACCGAGTCAAAACCGCTCTTGCCCTTCCGCCTTGACTCTCAACCCCTTGTCGCGCCAAAGTGCAGCGACGGCGGATCAACTTTTAACCATAAACTCTCAAATGGGCACGCTTTACTACGGCGACAACCTCGACATCCTCAAGCGTTACCTCAAGGACGAGACCGTTGACCTGGTTTATCTCGACCCGCCCTTCAACTCCGCGCAGAACTACAACGCCTTCTTCCACGAGAAGGACGGCACCGATGCCGCCAGCCAGATTCAAGCCTTCGAAGACACCTGGCATTGGGACATCGAAACCAAGAAAGCCTACGACGCCGTCACCGAACAGCCCGGCAAAGTCTCAGACGTGATGCTGGCGTTTTACACCTTTCTGGGCGGCAACGACATGATGGCCTACCTCACCATGATGTCCTCGCGTCTTGTCGAACTGCGCCGCGTCCTCAAACCCGCCGGCTCGCTCTACCTCCACTGCGACCCGACCGCTTCGCATTACCTCAAGTTGCTGTGCGATGCAGTGATGGGAACGACCAATTACCAAAATGAGATTGTTTGGAAGAGAACCAGTGCACATAGCTCGGCTAAACGTTACGGACCAAACCGCGATACAATCCTCTTTTACTCAAAGTCTGAAACTAAAACGTGGAATTCTCAGCGACTTGATTACTCGGAGGATTATCTGGAAAGTAAATATGGCAATGAGGATGAAAAAGGGCGTTTTAGTCTCGGCGATTTAACTGCCGCTGGGATTCGGCATGGAGAATCGGGAAAACTGTGGCGAGGAATTGATCCAAATGGAAAAGGCGTACACTGGAAGTTTATGGTCTCTCGACTAGACGAATTGGATAAAGAGGGACGCATCTACTGGCCGAAGGGTGGAGGTCTACCCCGATACAAGCGGTACTTGTCAGAAGTGGGCGGCATTGTTTTGCAGGAGATTTGGGATGACATCCCACCGATTAACTCGATGGCGAAAGAACGCCTCGGCTACCCGACGCAAAAGCCCGTGGCATTGCTGGGACGCATCATCCAAGCCAGCAGCAATCCCGGCGACGTGGTGCTCGATCCGTTCTGCGGTTGCGGTACGACGATTGACGCCGCCGAGAAACTTGGCCGCAAATGGATTGGCATAGACATCACGCAACTCGCCATCACGCTCATCAAAAAACGCCTCCGCGACACTTACGGCGACAAGATTAAAATCGAAACCCACGGCGAACCCGTCACGCCTGCCGACGCCGCCAAGCTCGCCGAGGAGGACAAATTCCAATTCCAATGGTGGGCACTGGGCCTCGTTGACGCGCGGCCCGAGGAGCAAAAGAAAGGCGCGGACCACGGCATTGACGGCAAGATTCTTTTCCGCGACGACCCGAAAGCCGCCAAGCCGGAGCAGATCATCATTCAGGTCAAAGGCGGCAAGACCGGCGTGAAAGACGTGCGCGATTTGCGCGGCGTGTTGGACCGTGAGAAAGCCGCCATCGGCATCTTGATTTCCTTGCAACCGCCGACTGGCCCGATGGAAACCGAAGCTGCCAGCACCGGCTTCTACGAACACAAGACGAACAAACAGAAATTTCCGCGCCTGCAACTCCGCACCGTGAAAGAATTGATGGAAGGCAAGGGGATTGAGCGTCCATCCACCGTCGCCGCCACGGACGAGACCTTCAAGAAAGCGCCGGAATCAAAGAAAAAGCACGGTGAGCAAAAAGCATTGGAGTTGTGAGCTTTTCGTGACCGCAGGCGTGAGCCGGCTCATTCTTCTTCTAGAAGTCAGAGTTTCATAGCCCGGCTCCTGTGAGTTGTTCACAAGGACAATTCAAAAAATGCCTTGTTTTGGACTTTTTTGTGGCGAACAAGTGTCTTGTAACTTTTTCTTCCATTTATTTTCGCAGCTTGATTAAATTCCTTTTGTAACGCGGTCGCCCCACCGCACAAACGAAAGCGATATTATGAAACAGAATCGTCTGCATCGGGGCAGTGGTCGTCTCGGCCGCACCATTTTAAGCCCGAAACAAAACAAACGCCGTTGCGTTCTTGGCTGTTGCTATCCCCGTCAACTCACATTTGAAGAATACAAAGCCATCAACTTGGCTCACATCATCCCCGCGAAAAAGTGCCGTGTGTTCTTTGAGCGATTCCTCCACTGGTCAGTTTGGGATTTGCGTTCACGGCCCTCGCATCCATCAGACATCAAGAAGTTGGACGCATTCATCTGTGCGATGGTCCGATATCGAGCAAATGTCCGGCCAAACGAAATTGAGGATTACTTGATTTCAGAACACAAATGGGAGCCGGCTGACGCGGCTTGGGTAAGAGATCGAATGGAAACCGGCTTGGACGTGTTGAAGGTATATCGGAAATTCTGAAAGCATTATCTTCCATTTGACCTTTTGCCGACGAATGCAATCCACCAGCGTGCAAAAATTAAATCACGATATTGTAAAAAAAACTCTTGACACGACTTTTTAACGTTTTTCGCGCCGATTTTGTTGCAACGCCATTGCAATGCCGTTGCAATGGTATTGCAATACCAGCCAAAATCCGCGGTTTTCGTAAGTGCTTGCAAATCAACGTTCCTAAAATTTGCGGTTCTTCAAAAGAAGCCGTAAAACGATTTGATATGTTCGTGAGTGATGAAAACGCAATTCATCCAGACCGCGCAGCCAGTCACGTAGATTGGCCGCCAACGATTTTGAACCAATGAAACAGATAAAATCATGACGCTAATCGAAGTTAATTCCTCGGCCATCCGCGCCGTCGGCTACGATGGTTACACGCTCACCGTCGAATTCCACTCCGGGCGCATTTACGACCATCCCGGCGTCCCTTATTCCGTTTATCTGGAATTCATGAACGCCCCGTCAATGGGTTCTTACTACAACCAATTCATTCGCGGCCGTTACGGCTGAAAAAAATTATGCCCAAAACCATGTCAGCCAAACAACTCGCTGCCAACCGGCGCAACGCGCGGCAATCCACCGGCCCCAGAACGCCGACGGGCAAGGCCGTGTCCAAAATGAACGCGCTTAAACATGGAGTGTTGGCACGGTCAGTGGTGGTGCATGGCTACAAGTTCAAGGAATCAGTGCCTGCATTCCAAAAATTGTGCCTTGAATTTTGCGCTAACCTTGCACCAGAGGGGCCGCTGGAGGAAATGCTGGTGAACCAGATCGTAACCATCGTCTGGCGACTCCGCCGCGCCCGCACGGCGGAATCGGGTGAAATTGCCTTGAGCGTGGACGCCGCCTACGAGACGTGCGAAAACCGTGATCCGGTGTCAATATCGTTGTTTCTTGGAGCGGCTTTGATGTCCCCATATTCCACTGAATTTGCCTCAAAACTAAAGTGCTCGTCCCTTGGAATTAGCTATCTGATAAGCGGCCTGGATGAAGTGCTGAAATGCGTGGAGCAGGACGGGGAGTTGACCGAGGCCACACTGACTGATTTCAAAGACCAGTTGTGCCGGGACAGAAATGGTATGGTGAATAAATTGGAGGATTTTCGCGCATGGCTGGTGGCCAACCCGGGAAAACTGAAACCGAAAGCGTTACGCGCACGACACAAGAAGGAAGTCCAGAATTATTTGAAGCGGGAAATCGAAACCCTTGATTTTCAGTGGAAAAAGCGCAAGGAGCAGGAGGCGGCGAACGAACGGGCGGAGAAATCGGCGGCAGTGCTGCCATCGGCGGAGGTTCTGGATAAGATTCTGCGTTACGAAACGACGCTGGGGCGGCAGTTGTTCCGCGCCATGAACCAACTCGAACGGCTGCAACGCCGCAGGCAGGGCGAAAACGTTCCGCCACCGCTCGCGATGGAGGTTTCCGCCAGAGCTTGAAACATGAAAAATTGCCAAACGAACCCATTTCAGGTGCTGCCGGAGTCGCGCCCCAACTCATTATGAATTGGCCATTTATGTCTGGCTTAAAAGCCGGTTTGCGCCCGCATTCGCCGCAAAAACGAACCCATTTGGAGACGGAAATGCCTCACTTTATCGTGCCTTGTCAAAGACCGTCTGCTAACCTCCCCTTGTTATGCTGCTGACCAAAGACGAACTGCAAAGCTTGGTTGGGCTGATCCATCAGTCGCCCCACACGCTGCTTGGCATGCACCCGCTCGGTGACGGCTCCGGGCTGGTCGTCCGCGCCTTTCTGCCCGATGCCGCAAAAGTCGAAATTCATCCGACGCACGAAAAGGACAAGCCAAAATTTGAGCTGAAGCGGATTCCCAAAACCGATGTCTTTGAGGCCGTCACAAAGTCGGTCAACAAAGTTTATGCCTACGATTTGGTCGTCACCAACCGTCAAGGACAGACGCGGCGGGTGCGGGATGCGTTTTCCTTTTTGCCGACGCTGGGCGAGTCGGATTTGTTTTTGTTTGGCAAGGGCGACGAGCGGCGCATTTACGAGAAGCTCGGCGCGCAGTTGCGGACGATTGACGGCGTTCCCGGCGTGAGCTTCGCCGTTTGGGCGCCCAACGCGCAACGCGTCAGCGTCGTCGGCAATTTTAACAACTGGGACGGGCGGTTTCATCCCATGCGGCTGCTCGGCGCGTCCGGCGTCTGGGAAATTTTCGTTCCGGGCGTCGGCGTCGGCGCGCATTACAAATTTGAAGTCCGCGATGCGCATGGCAGGATTTCGCTCAAAACCGACCCCTACGGATTTTTCTTCGAAGTGCCGCCGAAAAACGCCGCCATCGTCTGGGACACCCGCAAATTCAAGTGGACGGACGATGCCTGGATGCAACGGCGGCGCGACCGCGATCCGCTCCGCTCGCCGATGAGCATTTACGAAGTGCACCCCGGCTCGTGGCGGAAAAAATCCATTGGCGAATCACTGGGTTTTCGCGAACTGGCCGCGCCGCTCGTCGAATACGTCAAACGCATGGGTTTCACCCACGTCGAATTTTTGCCCGTCGCCGAACACGCGTTTTTCCCGTCGTGGGGCTACCAGATCACCGGTTTTTACGCGCCGACGAGCCGTTATGGCACGCCGGACGATTTTCAGTTTCTTGTCAATGCCTTGCACGCGGCGGGCATCGGCGTGCTGGTGGACTGGGTGCCGGCGCATTTTCCGCGCGATGACTGGGCGCTGGCGAAATTCGACGGCACCGCCCTTTACGAGCACGAAGACCCGCGCAAAGGCGCGCACCAGGATTGGGGCACGCTGGTTTTCAATTTTGGCCGCCACGAGGTTTCCAATTTCCTCGCCGCCAACGCCCTGTTCTGGTGCGACCGGTTTCACGTGGACGGCCTGCGCGTGGATGCCGTCGCCTCGATGCTTTACCTCGACTACTCGCGCAAGGCAGGCGAATGGATTCCCAACCAGTTCGGCGGACGTGAGCATCTTGAGGCGATTGAATTCCTGAAGACATTCAATCACCTGACCCATACGGTATTTCCCGGCGTTTTGACCATCGCCGAGGAATCCACCGCGTGGCCGCTCGTCACGCGCCCGCCCTATGTTGGCGGCCTCGGCTTTTCGTTCAAGTGGAACATGGGCTGGATGCACGATACGCTTGGCTATTTCAGCCGCGAACCGATCCACCGGAAATACCATCAGAACGATCTCACGTTCGCAACGCTCTATCATCACCATGAAAATTTCATCCTGCCCCTGTCACACGACGAGGTCGTTCACGGCAAGGGTTCGCTCATCGGTCGGATGCCCGGTGACGACTGGCAGAAATTCGCCAACCTCCGTGCGCTCATCGCGTATCAATGGCTGTTCCCCGGCAAAAAACTGCTGTTCATGGGCGGCGAATTCGGCCAGAGCGCCGAGTGGAACGCGAACGGACAATTGGATTGGTGGCTGCTCGATGCCGGGCCATTCCATCGCGGCCTGCAAAAGTTCGTCGAGGATTTGAACAAGTTTTACGCCGCTTCTCCGGGACTGTGGCAGTCCGATTACGACCACGGCGGTTTTAACTGGATTGACTGCGCCGACCGCGAAAGCAGCGTCTTGTCTTTCATCCGTCAAAACCCCGACGGTGCGAATCAACTGGTCGTCATTTTGAATCTCACGCCGGTCCCGCGTCCGAATTATCGCATCGGGCTGCCGCGCGCGGGCAAATGGCGCGAGGTCCTGAACAGCGACGCCGCCATTTACGGCGGCAGCAATCAGGGCAACCTCGGGGGGGTCACCGCGGAAGATATTCCCTGCCATAACCAGCCGCATTCCGCCGAATTTCGCCTGCCGCCGTTGAGTGTGATTGTGTTCCAGCCCGAAATTAAAGCGTGAGCTGGACGATGCGCTCCTGAATTTGGCTGTTCCAGCGGTTGAAATAGCCGAACAAGCGGTAAAGCTCCTCCAGCTTTGGCAAAAGTTCCCGGTGCGAAACTGCGTCGGCAGTCATCCACCTTTCGTCGAGCGATTTTAATTCGCCCGTCAGCTGCTCGCGTGGTTCGTTGAGTTTTCTCTGCAAGGCATTCAGCTTTTCAACCCAATCCTGCCCGCGTTCAAACAACTGGACTTGCAACAACGGCGACGCCACCTGGCTTTTTTCAGCGAGAAAACCGTCGGCATTCCGGTAAACCGTCGCCACTTCGGCGAACAAATCGGCGAGGGGGGGGGGGATTTGTTGGACGTCCTTCGGTTTCGCGCCGAGTTCCAATTCAATCGGGCGCAGCAGCCGCGATTTCGGCTCGGCCAGACAATTGTAAGCCGCGCTCAGCTCCGCGTAACGGCGATTGGCCGGGCTTTTTTCCGCTTCGCTCGAACCGTGTTGTTTGTCCGGATGCGCCTCTGCTGCAAGCTTCAGAAATTTCGCCTTCAGCAATTCCGGTTCAAGCCAGGGGCGGCGTGGTTCGTTGAGCAGGGCAAAATGATCTGTCATTGGCGCCAACTCAGAAACCAGACCCGAAAGAAGAAGTCAAACCGATGTTTTCAAATCTAAGGGCTGAAGCTCTCGCCGCACGAGCACGTCGTGGCGGCGTTGGGATTCTTCACTTTGAATCCCTCGTCCAACGCGTCGAGGTAATCCAGTTCACTGCCGGTGACATAAAGCGCGCTCTTCGGATCCACGACCACGCGCACGCCCCCGGATTCAACGAGGATGTCGCGGTTCGCCGGAGCGTCCTGCAAATCCATCTTGTATTGCAACCCGGAGCAGCCGCCGCCAATCACAGCCACGCGCAGGACGCCGTTCGGCCGGCCTTGCTTTGGTCAGCAACGACGCGACCTTGCCCGCCGCGCTCGGTGTGAGCTTGACCAACCGTTCGTCACCGACGCGGAAATTCGGTGCGGCTGTTTGTTTGCTGGCGATGCTGGCAATCATTTTCGATTCGCAAAAAGGTAATTGTCCTTGTGGCGAACGTCAACGCGCGCGGTTGCGGATTTTAGCGGCGATTCCGCAGCCGTAGCCAGCCTAGACCCGCCAGCCCAAGAGCCATGATCGCATAAGTGGATGGCTCGGGCGAGATGTTCATGATATGGAGGCTGGGCGCATTCAAAATCGGAATGTCATTCACCAATCCTGCCCGGCAGTTTGGGGCTGCCAACAAGCCAACACTTGCAACCACAACGACTCGGCGGGACGAATGGAAGAACTGAATTATTGGTTTCATTTTTTTGGTTCGTTCGATTGATGCTAAACCATAAAAATAAAACGGTTTGATGATTTGGCTCGACAAACTTGTTCACATTTTATTCACAATTTTTGAATTTTTTTCAATTCAGCTTGAAAATCAAATACATTCCCTCCCATGAAACTGATTTCCTGGAACGTCAACGGCCTGCGTGCCGTGTTGAAGAAAAATTTTCTCGATTACCTCGACGCCAGGAAGCCCGACGTGCTTTGCCTGCAGGAAACCAAATGCGGCCCGAACGACGTCGAGCAACTCTGGCCCGTCGCTTACACGACCTACTGGAACACCGCCAAGAAGAAAGGCTATGCCGGCACGGCCATCTTCACCCAAACACGGCCATTGAATGTCACGCCTCACATTGGTCTGGCCGAGCATGACCAGGAGGGCCGCGTGCTGACCGCCGAGTTCGGCGATTTCTTTCTCGTGAACGTTTACGTGCCCAACGCCAAACGCGACCTTTCGCGGCTGGCTTACCGCCAGCGCTGGGACGCCGACTTTTTGCGCTATCTGAAAAAGTTGGAGAAGAAAAAGCCCGTGATTTTCTGCGGCGACCTCAACGTGGCCCACACGGAAATTGATTTGGCAAATCCGAAGGCGAATGTTCACAACCACGGCTTCACGCCGGAGGAACGCGCCGGCTTCAGCGCCTTTGTGCGGGCCGGTTTCCTCGACACCTTCCGCGAATTCGAGAAGGGCGGGGGACATTACACTTGGTGGAGCCAGATGGGCGGCGCGCGTTCCCGGAACATCGGCTGGCGCATTGATTATTTTCTCATCTCAAAATCCCTGCGCCCGCGCCTCAAACACGCCTTCATCCGGCCGGACGTGATTGGCAGCGACCATTGTCCGGTGGGCATCGAGCTCGCATAAATGGGCGGAACTTGACACCGCCGCCGGAGCGCTGAACACCGGTTCGGCCTGGTCGTGGTATTTATGCCGTTTGCGCCGATACGGTGATCAGCGTTCCATTTTCACCGTGCCTTCGTAGCGGCGATGTCAAGCTGCACCTCATGAATGGGAATTTTGAAAATTTTGCTCGTAAGTGGTTCATATCGTGCTTAAATTCACCCTGACGACTTAAAGTCGAGACATGAAAATACTTCTCGTCAGTCCGCGAACGCCCGACACGTTTTGGAGTTTTAAACACGCCGTGCGTTTCGTTTCCCGAAAGGCGTCCATGGCGCCGCTGGGCTTGTTGACGGTGGCGGCCATGCTCCCGCCGGAGTGGGAACTCAAATTGGCGGACCTGAACGTGAAGCGGCTCAAGGACGAAGACCTGCGCTGGGCGGATTACGTGTTGCTGGGCGCCATGCTCGTGCAAAAGGAATCCGTCCGCGAAATCGTGGCGCGCTGCGCGGCTTTGGGAAAAACCGTCATTGCGGGCGGACCGCTGTTCACCACCGGCCATGAGGCATTTCCGGAAATCCAGCACTTCGTTCTCGGCGAGGCCGAGGAAATAATGCCGCAGGTTGTGGAAGATATGCGGAATGGCCGGTTGCAGCCGGTTTATCGCGCCACGAACCGGCCGGACATCACCCGGACACCGGTGCCGCGCTGGGACCTCATCAATTCCCGGCATTACGTGACCATGTCCGTGCAATTCTCGCGCGGTTGTCCGTTCGATTGCGAATTTTGCGATATCATCGTGATGAACGGGCGCGTGCCCCGCACGAAAACGCCCGCCCAATTGATTGCCGAGCTGGACGCGCTCTGCCGGCGTGGGTGGAAGGACATGGTTTTTGTCGTGGACGACAATTTCATCGGCAACAAACAGAAGACCAGGACGCTGCTGCACGCGCTGATTGAGTGGCGGCAACGCACGCGAACCCGCATGGGATTTTTCACCGAGGCGTCCATGAATCTCGCCGATGATGCGGAATTGTGCGCGCTGATGGTGGAAGCCGGTTTCAAAAAGGTTTTTGTGGGCATCGAAACGCCCTCGGTCGAGGCACTGGAGGAATGTCACAAGCTCCAGAACCGGAATCGCGACCTTGTGGCCTCGGTGCAGACGCTGCAGCGCGCAGGGCTGGAAGTCATGGGCGGATTCATTGTGGGGTTCGACAGCGACAAGAGCGACATCTTCAAGCGGCAATTTGAATTCATCCAGCGCTCCGGCGTAGCGACCGCGATGGTAGGATTGCTGAACGCGCTGCCGCAGACGCGATTATGGCAGCGGTTGAAACGCGAGGGACGGCTGGAAATCGAAAGCACCGGCAACAACACCGACGCCGCGCTGAACTTCAAACCCAAATTGAACCGTGAATTTCTGCAATCCGGCTACCGCGAACTAGTGAAGAAGCTTTACGAGCCGCGGAACTACTACCAGCGCATCCGGACGTTCCTCAAGAGCCATCGTCCGACCGGTCCGCGACTGCACCTGTCGCGGGCGGATTGCATTGCCTTCCTGAAATCC
>Ga0187874_10004005_pt1 | contig 10035 bp, 11 predicted proteins | sample June2016WEW_16_1_3_FD_132993 | JGI IMG/M metagenome (GOLD analysis project Ga0187874, IMG submission 132993) | Peatland microbial communities from SPRUCE experiment site at the Marcell Experimental Forest, Minnesota, USA - June2016WEW_16_150 | ecosystem: Environmental > Terrestrial > Soil >... | reverse complement strand
GAAGAAGAAAAGGTTATGGATGCCCGAATAACAATAGCAACCAACAGCGAAGGCAAGATTTGCGCTACTCAAAAGGGAGGCTCAGGTTACTTCACACCGCAACAGATTTTAGAAGCATTAAAGATTGCTCAGGAGAAAGCAGTCGAAATACGCAAGAAGTTTGATTGGTGAAAAAAGTGCCTAAAACAAAGAAAGTCGGTCCAACAAGAGGTTTAGGGCCACGTTACGGTGCCACAGTTAGGAAACGCTATATCAAAGTCGTTACCGAACTCAAGAGACCTCACAAATGCCCAAATTGTGGCTTCGTACGGGTACACCGTGAAAGCGTTGGCATCTGGAAATGCGGCAAATGCAGTTACACCTATTCGGGCGGAGCTTACACCCCGCTGACGAAGTTGGGTGTAGTGGCGAGACGGGCAGCTAAAGGTTTGCCAGTTGAGCAAGTAACCAAAGAAGCTGAGAAAGCCTCTGCCGATCCAGTAACCGAAGAAAAAACCGACTAAACTTTTCTTATTTTAGTTTTTTGAAAAATAATTTTTTCAAGATTTATCTTTTTACAGCAGTGTTTTAATCATCGCGTTCAGTTCAACCTGAGTTTTAAAAACGACCGAAATGGCTTAACTAATTCTTGGTAACTAGTCAAATTAAAGAATGAGGTTCGGGCTGAACGATTTAGAGTCCGAGGCTGTTGATTAAGCTGCCTGAGTTGGCGTCAACTACCAGCACGATTTTGTTCCCTTTGTGGTCGAACTTTGAGAACCATACGGGTGCATGAAGTAACTCTACGTCGCCGACGTCCGAATCAGTGTGAATGGACTGTATCATGTGGTATTTTTCGTGTGCCTTTTGTGATTGGAGCTGATCAACTAGCGTTTTCGCTTGGGATTTGGCTACCTCTTCACTGATGTCGCCATTTAAGATTTTGACGTCTTTGGGCAACTTGGAAATATCAAAAAGTTCTCTTCCTTCTAAGTTGAATTGGTAGTCGCGGGGCTGATAATCACTGAGAGCTTTCAATGCGATAACTGGGAAGTTGTAGTTCATGTCCATCTGCTCGGATTTTCTCGGTCCGCCGCCATAACCCATTCCCATGCCCCAAGCCATGATTCTTATCCGCTTTAGCCCGAGAATGCCTGCAAAGAGGGTGCCCACTGATTGGCCCGGATAAGCTCGCCTTCCTCCGAATCCACCGCCTCGTCGACCGCCGCCTCCTCCGAAACCTCCTCCCATGCCACCGAATATTACGCCCATCAAAGCGGCAGTTGTAGCTGTCTGTGCAATTTGCGCGGTTTCGTCTGCAGCCACGATGCTTGTTCTGGCTGAGACGCTCACAATCCAGTAAGGCACGAAGGTGAGGCTCATTTCTTCTTGTTTAGAGTCTTCGTGAAGGTGCCTGTGCAAAAGACCCTTATCCATCATAGGCGTGATTATTGAATTCAATTGATCAACGGAGGCAACCTTCAAACCTAGCATTGTCTGCTTCTGAATGTTGGTCCACCCTTGGCTTCCCAAAGTGACTCCGGAGCCGCAGTACTCACAGGTGATAACCATTTCTCCGAACTTGGGCGCGATCGGTGCTCCGCAACTGGGACATTTCAAGGATGTTACGCCTGAAGGTGCAAGAACTGGTCCAGCTGTCGAAGTTGGCTTAACGGTATTTAATCCAGTGCTAGTTCCGCATTTAACACAGAACGCGGCATCGTCTGGAAGTTGAGCACCACAGTTATGGCAATACAATCTTTTCCACCGACTCTCTAAATAATTCTTCTTTCTCTTAAATTTACCTCAAATAACTTCATTCAGCAACTATTAACTCTGCGTTTTCTGCGACAAAACCGATTCCGCAGGTTCAATGTCTTTCTGGGAAAAAACTAAATACCTGACTATAATACTCATGTTTCCATGGCTATCAAAAAGAAGGGTGTAAATAAAAAGGTAGTTTTCGCTGTCATACTATTGGCTGTAATCGTGATTGCCGCTGCTGTAGCTGCAGTCTACTCAAATCAAAAGCACACTAGTACCTTGGCAAAGGTAGGAGTTCATATTGGTGACTCGTTCACCTATAGCATAACTGGCAGCTGCTCAGGCGTAGTACCAAATGTAGATTATCCAGGCTTCTACCAACTTAATGATACCCAATACTACACTGTTACTGTAACAGATATTCATGGTGACTCAGTCACGCTTAAAATAGATTGGGTATTCGTAAACGGAACAGACATCCCGCAGCAACAAACAATCGACTTAGGCATCGGATCGATGACCGATACAAGCGGGTTTTCTTTTCTTTACCCTTCCAACCTTAAAGTAAATGACCCGATTTACCCTCACATGAGCAGTAAGGTTCCCGTTAATGAAACTCTTACCCAAACATATGCTAGCGGCACCAGAGAAAGTGCCTATTTCCATGTAAGCACTACCCAGGCCTACACACAAGATCCGACAAAAACCACAGAGCGTTACTTATTTGATCAAATTTACTTTGACAGGCAAACAGGAATGCTTACTAGCTTTAGCGAAATACAAGAATACAACAATCCATCGCTAGAATTAGAAGTTATTTACAATCTTAGAAGCTCAACAGTTTGGAACGTTTAAACAGCTCTTCAAACTTATTTTCTCTGCTTTACCTTTAGCAGCCAGTTCTCCGCCTACTTTAACCACGTTCTTCTCTTCCCTGCCCACGCAGAAAAGCTCTTGTTGACTCGTCAGATGGGAAAATGGATGTTGTTGCGCTGTCTCCGTTCCCATATTCGCTATGGTTCCGCGTGCCTGAGCGAGAGAAAACAATGCAGTATTTAGCTGCCGGGCACCATATTCAAATTGTTTGTGTTTGCTTGTACAGCTTACTCCCCGGGTTCAATAGATGATTCCAAGCAATCCTATAGCTGAGCCAAATAGGCTGAGTTGCGGGCGAGGTGCATCTTTAGCGGCGGGTCTTTGGTTGATTCAGATTTAATTAGGCAAAAGATTTGGGTCTGCAGCAAGCAAAAGGGACGCGCAGGCGAAAAAATGAAATAGCTAAGCGCTCAACAAGATATTACAAGAGGCGACTTTATTGTCTTACAGTGCGAAAATACAGGAAGCAGCAAAAATCAACGGCTCACGAATCGTTTTAGCGTTAGATTTCCCATTTGAAGCTCCAGAGAACCGAAGCAAAATCTTGGCTAAAGCGCAAAGCATACTCAAAGCAGTTCACCCTTACATCTGTGCAGTAAAAATAAATCACCATCTTGTCCTCCCGCTAGGCACCTTCAACGGCGTACAAGGGCTCGTGGAGAAAATCCGGGGGCAAGGACTAATGGCGATTATGGATGCGAAAGTCAACGATATAGGCTCCACCAACCATGTCATTGCGCAATATTACTTTGCTGCTGGCTTTGATGCTTTGATTGCCAACCCGTTCATCGGTTGGGAAGAAGGCTTAAAACCGCTCTTTGAAGTTTCCCAACGACTCAATCGAGGAATGATACTTCTGTGCTACATGAGCCACAGAGGCGCACGCGAAGGCTACGGACAAACGATAATCGACCCGGGAACAGGCAACCAAAAGCTACAGTACCTCTCCTTTGCGGAAAAAGCCGTAAAGTACGGTGCTGACGGAGTAGTGGTCGGCGCAACTTACCCACAAAAAATAACTGAAGTCAAACAGATTGTTGGCGAAAAAGTAGCGATTTATTCCCCAGGCGTAGGTGCACAAGGCGGCTCTGCTGAAACCGCACTTAAAGCAGGTGCCAATTACCTTATCATCGGAAGAGAAATTACTCTTGCAGTTGACCCAGCCAAAGCGGCGTGCGAGATTTTGGATTCAATAAAAAGGTTATAAACGGCTTATCTCCCGCGTTTGTTCTCCCAAAGCTCCTTCTTAAGCAGGTCCCGGACTGCTGACCTTATGACGCTGCTTCTGCTCGGGTACATATTCGCTCGGACTAGTTCATCTAAACCTTCCAGATATGCTTCTGGCAACAAGACTGTTACAAGTTTCACTTTGTTTATCCTCCCACTCAAATATAATATGCTTATAACATGCCACAAATATAAAAAGTTAAACAGCAACCCCTAACTGCCCCGCAGACCTTTGATGGAGCTTATGTTCCTCTTCTTTGCTTTTCGAGCCCGTAATCACCTGTTTTTTATGATTTGATTCTAACAAAAACAGGCGGCTTAGTTGTGTCCTAAAGATTTCTTAATTGGTTCAGAGTCCCAAGATAAGTCCCGTCCAACAAGTAAAGCTCAGAGTTATCCACATCCACGGCTTCCGAACGCAACACTGGTCCAATCAACGCTTCACTCCCAATTTCTTTTCTAGGTCTAGTCTCGTTAACTGGTCTGCCGCCTAAGAAATCGTTGAAGCTGGGCATTATGAAAATCTCCTTCGCTTTGAGCTTGACGTGATAGTGTTTTCGTAAAGTCTCGGCGACTGACCCTTCGATTTTTAAATGGTGCTTTTGTAGAAGAATCTTTCCCAGCGCTTCGGTGTCGCAGCTTGCCCTCATCCAAGCTTGTCTTGTAATTTTGAACCCTGCCGGATCACGAAATACAACGACTGGATGCAGGTGCCCCATCACCAGAGTTTTGCAGCCGAGCAATTCAGGTGATGGCCATTTGTGCCCGTGAAAAACGCCCACGTCGCCGATAGTTATGCCAGTGGCGGGCAGAAGCTGGATGTTTTCAGGCAGAAGAGGCTCGATGTTTGCGTCGTGGTTACCGCGGACAACTGCAATGTTCGCAATGATGCCCTGCAGTTTGGTGAAGAAGTCCGGTACATCATGCCACTCGCTGAGCTCGCTTGAAACAACCGAGTACTTCACGTCGCCGACGATGACCAGTTGCTGAGGCTTGTACCTGCAAAGAATTGCGGTTAGTTTGTTGAGGATTTTGGGTGTCTGGCTAGGCACATGGATGCCTTTTTCCTGAAGCTCCATCTCCCACCCTATGTGAGGGTCAGCGATAAGAAGAGTCTTGACGCTTCCTGTCTTTACAATTGCAGCAGCGTTGGGCCAAAGCAAACTCAACATGGTTTTTTAACCAAGCTCAAGATTTTTTGGTGGATTTTCCCGTTGCCTGAAGCAATGAAACTTAACGTCTGCTTAGGGTCCAACTCAACATTTATCGTTTGATTATTTGGGGTTGTAACAATTCCGCCCGCCTCTTTAATTAGCAGGAAGGCCGCTGCGACGTCAGTTGTGCGCAGTTTTCCCCGTAAGTCAACAAACGCGTCTGTTGAGCCGTCGGCCACGTAGCAGAGTTCCAGCGCGTTTGCTCCGAAGTGGCGTATGTGCTTAGTTTTCTCGATGAGTGCGGTTACTTTGGGTGCAACCTCTTTGACTTTGTAAGTGTTCAGATCTAAACCTATCAACGCTTCGTCCAGGGAAGCGGTTTTTGACGGCTCAATCTTTTTCCCGTCTCTAAATGAGCCTTTCCCCAAGAAAGCAGTGTAGGTCACGTCGTGGAAGAGGTCTGCAACCAACCCAGCGTAGACATCCGCCAGCTGAGGCTTATCTGAAACCGCGATCGAGCACGCGTAGAAGGGTAAGCCATGCATGAAATTTGTGCTTCCATCAACCGGGTCAACCGTAACAAAACACTTCTCCGCGGAAGCGCCGAACTGCTTTAACCCTGATTCCTCGCTGATTAAAGTAAACGAAACGTTATGTAGGTTCAGGGTGTCGATGATTGCTTTTTCAGCTGCCAAATCCATCGGCTTCATCGCATCGCCGCCTGCGCCCACGCCAAGGTTAGGTTGAGTTTCTTTGATGGTTTTGATGTAGGGCGCGATGTTTTTCTGAACGTTGTTTTTGCACTCGAGAAGGATACTCGGCCAGTTGCCCTGTTTTTGAGTTTTCATCGACGGGTCTTCCTGCTTCTTCTTATAGAATGGACGAGTTGATAAATGCTATACTCTTGTTTCAAAGGCTAAAAGTCGCGTGCAGGCGGCCAAAAAGGATGCCGAATCCGAAACGCTTATATTTTCTGGTTTATGACTCATTCTGCAAGGTTCGAAGCGTCAATGTCTAATCTCGCACTCAAAAAAGAAAACGTTGACTCATGGTTCCAGAGCTTCGACTACTTTTATTATAGTTATTTTCCTTAAGCCCAGAACTAAAAAACTTTTTTGGCTTGGTTCTGGGCAAAGCACGGGTGTAACAAATGGAGAAAACTCGCTCTAACAAAACAATTGTTGTTAAATTCGGTGGCTCTAGCCTAGCGGATCACGAAAGGCTTCTAAAAGCGGTTGTTGCCGTGGTTAACGAAGCCAAAAAAGGCAACCGAGTCGCTGTCGTAGTTTCCGCTATGGGCAAAACAACCGATGTTCTCATGACGACGGCGAAGAACGCTTCCAACGGGAAACTAGAGAAAAAGGATTTGGATGACATCCTGTCGATGGGTGAGCGGACGAGCATCCGAATCTTCTCAACAGCGTTGAGAACGAACGGGGCAGAATCCTGCTATTTTGACCCAATTGATAGCAACTGGCCTATAATAACCGATGCAGCTTTCCAGAACGCCAACCCAATTCTAAAAGACTGCGAAAAAAATATACGCGAATGCGTCCTGCCAATCATGGAAAAAGGCACAATTCCCGTGGTTGCAGGTTTCTTGGGTAAAACCAAAGATGGCAAAATCACAACTCTCGGAAGAGGCGGAAGCGACACCACAGCCTTCGTCCTCGCCGAAGCACTTGGAGCGGATGAAATCATCTTGGTAACCGACGCCAATGGCATCATGACAGGAGACCCGAAACTTCTCTCAAACGTTGAACGCCTAAAAGAAATCGATGTTAACACGTTGGTTGGGCTTGCCGATTCAGGCGCCAAATTCATCCACAGCAAAGCGTTAAAGTACAAACCCAAAAACATCAATGTTCGTGTCATAAGTCATGCCTGTGGCGACCTTTCGGAGGAAGGAACCTTAATCACGGGTGGATTAGCAAGCGAGCTTGACGCTGAAATCGCGCATCCTTTCCCCGTCGCCGAAATTACCGTTATAGGGAACGGTATCTCCGCGAACCCTCAGATCGTTCAGGAGATGGTTGAAAAAACAAGGTTACACTCGCAGCTTTTGGGCATGTCAATGAACACGAACTCCGTAATCCTTTACGTTTCGGAAGAAAGTAAATTGAATGGGTTATTCAACGACGTCCACAACATAACAAAGTGCAACAAGGAAACCATAGCGATGGCTGTGAAGAAAAACCTAGTTTTCATAAAGACAAGCGGCGTCGGCTTGGAGGAAACCCACGGTATAATTGGGAAAATCAGCGAAGATTTGCGAGTTAGCGGCATAAACATTTCGGGAATACTAACCATCACGTCAAGCATCCTGCTTTTTGTTGATTGGAATGAACGGGAAAAAGCCCTCAAAATGATTAAAAACTCTTTAAGGAGCGCTAAGTAAGGTGGAAACATGAATCAAGGAAAAAACCGAAGACTAAAAAGAATAATGCAGCAAGACAACCGTACCGTAATCGTACCCATGGACCATGGAGTAACAATCGGTCCTATCCAAGGGTTAACCAACATGCAGAAGACGATCAACCAACTCGTAAAAGGCGGCGCTGACGCTATCCTTGTCCACAAAGACATCGCTAAGCACACCGACATCGGTGACGTAGGGTTAATCGTGATGCTTTCCGGCATGTCAAACCTCAGCCCGAATGTAAACGGTAAAGTCCAAGTTTGCAGCGTACAGGAAGCAATTCGCCTTGGAGCAGACGCGGTTTCAGTGCATGTTAACGTTGGCGCCCAGGATGAAGACAAAATGCTTCAAAATCTTGGCAGCGTGGCTGAAGAATGTGATGTTTACGGGATACCGCTTCTAGCAATGATGTATCCTCGGGGACCCAAAATACAAAACGAACACGCGGCCGACGTCGTTGCTCATGCAGCACGCATAGGCGCCGAGCTCGGTGCAGACATAATCAAAGCAAACTTTACAGGAAGCGTGGAGACATTCAAAACCGTCGTAGAGGGTTGCCCAGTTCCAGTCGTGATTGCCGGAGGACCAAAATGCAAGACTTCCGAAGAAGTTCTCCAAACCACCCACGACGCTATTTCAGCTGGGGCATCAGGGCTTTCTATCGGGCGCAACGTCTTCCAACATGAAAATCCAACCCTAATCGTCAAGGCGCTCTCGGCAATCGTTCACAGCAACGCCAGCGTACAGGAAGCGATGAAGATTCTCGGTGAAAAAATGTGAAGGAACTTTGGGTAGAAATTGAACCTGGAACTCCACCTCAAGAAAAAGAAAGCCTGCTTAGCACTGCCCATGAAAACGCGGACGTAGTCCTTGAAGGAACTCAAGCGAGCACCCGCAGCGGCAAATTAGACATAGTTTTTCTCGCTGACTTGTCTGAGAAAAAAATATCCCAAGCTAAAAATGAAAACAGAAAAACCGCCGTCAAAATCAACATAACTGGGAAAGAAGAAGAGAACCGCGCCGCCAAAGCGGCTGAGATGGGGGTCGATTACATAATTATTAACACGTTTGATTGGCGTGTTATCCCATTGGAGAACTTGATTGCAAAGGCGCATGGCGGCAAAAGCAAACTTATCGCCGAAGTCTCTACAACACAGGACGCTAAAGTGGTTCTTGAAGCCTTGGAACTGGGAACAGACGGCGTTCTGCTAAAAACCTCGAACCCTAATGAACTTGCCAAAACGGCAAAGCTAGTCAAAGGTCAAATGCCTAAGGTTGCTTTGACGGTTGCAAAGGTCCTCTCCATTCAACCTATAGGCACAGGTGCAAGGGTTTGCGTGGACACTGTGGATTTGATGGTTCCAGGTGAAGGAATGCTGGTTGGCTGCCAATCTGCAGGGTTCTTTCTTGTTGAGGCGGAAGTAAATGAGAACCCATATGTACAGTCCCGACCCTTCCGAGTGAACGCTGGACCAGCATCGCATTACACGCTAACATCAATCCAGAATACTCGGTACCTCTCTGAACTTAAAGCCGGAGACGAAGTTTTAATCATTAACAGGGAAGGAAAAGTAAGAATAACTAACGTGGGCAGATCAAAAATCGAGTTCCGACCACTCATCCTGATCGAAGCCCAAGCGGACGACACAAAAATCAAAACCATACTGCAAAACGCTGAAACCATCCGTCTCGTCACACCGAAAGCCTCCAAGGCCGTCACGGAACTCAAGGTAAACGACGAGGTTCTGGTGCATTTGGCCGCTAAGGGAGGAAGGCACTTCGGTGTTTCCGTGCCGGAAGAAACGGTGATTGAAAGGTGACTATGAGAATCTGCGTTTCGATTCTTCCAAAAAACACGGCTGAAGGACTAAACCTCATCAAAAGCGCGGAGGAAGCCAAAGCCGACCTGATCGAAGTCAGGCTCGACCGCATGGATGTGACCACAAACTTAAGGGAATTTGTCCAAAGCACAAAAATCCCTTTGATCGCAACGCACAAACTGACCAGTGAAAACGGTTTTCTCTCAGGGACAAAAGCCGAGCAGCAACAAATTCTTCTCAACGCAGCCCAAAACGGATTCGACTACGTCGACGTCGACCTATCATGCCCAAACCGCCAAGAAACAATCGAAAAAATCAAGAAGTGGGGTGCCAAACCCATCGTTTCCCACCACAAGTTCGACAGCGTATTAAGCCGTTCAGCAATGGAGAAGGTTCTTGACCAAGAAATCGCATGTGGCGCCAACGTCTGCAAAATCGTTGTGACCGCCAAGAAAATCGAGGACAACTTGTCAGTGCTAAATTTTGTGGCTTCCCATTCGCACAAGGCGAAGCTTGTCTGTTTCTGCATGGGTGAAGCAGGCAGGGTTTCCCGGCTTCTTTCACCGATGTTCGGCGCTTTCTTCACTTTTGCTTGTCTTGAGCAAGGTAACGAAACGGCGAAGGGACAAATGTCAATCGGCGAAATGAAAGCTCTATACGGGATTTTGGGGGGACCGTAAGATGGCTGTTTCAGGGAAAACCAAGGTTTACGGAGTAATCGGCGACCCAATAGAGCACAGCTTAAGTCCAGTTATGCAGAACGCGGCGTTTGCATACTCCAAACTTGACTGTATAT
>Ga0187874_10004001_pt1 | contig 10042 bp, 7 predicted proteins | sample June2016WEW_16_1_3_FD_132993 | JGI IMG/M metagenome (GOLD analysis project Ga0187874, IMG submission 132993) | Peatland microbial communities from SPRUCE experiment site at the Marcell Experimental Forest, Minnesota, USA - June2016WEW_16_150 | ecosystem: Environmental > Terrestrial > Soil >... | reverse complement strand
TTATGCCTCCCAGTTGAGCGTGGCGGTTCCGGAGGTTGTGCATGCCGCTGTTCAACTGGGCAGGCCGGAAGGGATTGGGGCTTTAACCCTTGAAGAGCAAGCTGGTGATGGAAAAGAGACGGCAGGACCAGCCGAGGTCAGGGAGAATGAGTATTTCCTCTGAACCGTGCTGAATTGCTTAGAATGTAATGCTTCACTTCGATCGCGGCGGACTGCCGGGCGATGCGGCCAATCGATTCGGAAGGAGGGATCGCTGCTGTCGTAGCCAACGAATTCAAGGGAGGGAATAGTCACCTTGGTTGAGCTAGGACCGGGAGCGCCGATGTGCAAAGCTCACATTTTCCTTGACTAACACCGCCCCCGGTTTGTATTATAGATTAAAGATTGCAGGAGCGCCCATGCTGGATATCGCTGCTGAACCTCAAGTGCTGCCTTCTGCTGTGAGCTTCAAAACCGCCCGCCTTGATTCTCAAAAGCTCCGAATTCGCAACTTGGAGCACGAGGCGGTGCGTTCGAAGGCTGCGCCGGATCTGCTAGCCGAGTGTGATCGTGAAGGCCTTTCATGGCCGCAGAGAGCAGCGCGCCTTGTCCGCCGAATGTGTGAAGCTGAACGGCCCTACATCCATGCCGATGAGCAAATTGTATTCACTCGCACCACGCCCTCAGTTCCCCCCATATATTGCTTTGAAGAATGGAAGGAAAAAACTGCCGGGCACACGCTTCACGAACTTGGGCCCATCAGTAATATATGTGCGGACTGGGGCAACGTGCTGTCCCAGGGACTGCTTCAGCGCAGGCGTGTGGCGCTTGAGACGCGTCAACGGCTGGCGGGAGAACCGGGCGTCGTCGAGTTCCTGAATTGTGCTGTTGAAACGATCGACGCAGTTCTCGATCTTGCTGCACGCTATGCAAGTGAGGCCCGCCGGATGGGAAAGACCGAGATCGCCGAGATTCTTGAACGCGTTCCGGCCCTGCCGCCGAGGAGCTTTCACGAAGCGCTTCAGTCTCTAAGATTGCTCCACGCGGTGGTGTGGATGGGCGGTCATTACCACGTAGGCCTAGGGAGGATTGACCAATACCTTTGGCCATATCTGAAGCGGGACCTCCGGATTCATCGTTTTGACATCGTCGGCGCAGAAGAGCTTCTGGCCGAATTCTTCATTTCTCTAAACAAGGACAGCGATCTTTATCCCGGAGTGCAACAAGGCGACAATGGCCAGACCATCATGCTGGGCGGGCGAACGCACGATGGTTGCGATGCCGTTAACGAGCTGACGTATATGGCAATCCGAGTCGCACTCTACACCAACATGATCGATCCCAAAATAAACTTGCGCATCACTGAGAACACAGATCTCTCCGTGCTGACAATGGCCACAGAACTTACCAGAAGAGGACTAGGGTTTCCACAATACTCAAATGATGCGATTGTGATTCCCGCGCTCGTTGCCAATGGCTACGACCCAGAGGACGCCTGGAACTACACTGTCGCAGCATGCTGGGAATTCATCATTCCCGGCAAAGGCATGGAAGTGGTCAATATTGGTGCAGTCTCTCTGCCTCTCGCGGCGGACCAGGCAATTCGGGAGGGATTATTGGCGCATGGATCGTTTGACACGATCCTTAAGCGAACCGCGCAGCATATCAACGAACAAGTTCGCGACCTAGTGGAGACCTATTCGCATCTGCTCCTGCCGCCGGCTCCTTACTACTCCGTATTGATGGATGGCTGCTTAGAGGCAGGACGCGATCTTTCATGCGGCCTCAAATACAACAACTATGGGATTCATGGCGCCGCTTCATCGAGCGCCGCGGATTCGCTGGCTGCAGTGCGGAAACTAGTATTTATCGAGAGAAGCGCGGAGCCGGAAGAGCTGCTCAATGCGATGAACGCAGACTTCCAGGGTTATGAGGCTCTGCAGGATAGATTGCTGCATGATGCCCCAAAGACCGGAAACGACCCGGACGCCGATGAGTTGCTCGCCAGCCTATTCGATGCTCTCGCAGACGCATGTGAAGGAGTCCAGGACAACGGCCGTGGTGGACGCGTTCGACCAGGCACTGGATCCGCGATGTACTATGTTTGGCTAAGCCGCGGAAAACCCGGGGACTTCGGTCGCGCACCGATTGGCGCCACAGCGGACGGCCGAAGGGCTGGAGAATTCTTCAGCGCGAATCTCGCGCCGTCGCCTCAAGCGCAGGTGCGTGGACCGATAAGCGTGTTGCAAGCATTCAGCCGCCTGAATTATCGCCGAATATGCAATGGCGGTCCGATCACAATGGAACTTTCCGATTCCGTATTTGCCGATCCGGAGGGGCTAACGAAGTGCGCAATGCTGGTCAAAACATTCGCAAAGCTCGGATGCCAGGAGTTGCAATTGAACACTGTGAATCGAAGCGCGCTCCTCGATGCGAGGGAACATCCCGAACGGCATCGGAACCTGATTGTCCGTGTTTGGGGCTGGAGCGGCTACTTTTGCGAATTAGGACCGGAGTATCAGGAGCACATCATCGCACGCCATCTCTACGGGGATTGAGCAGGGTTAGAGTATGCAGTCCGGGATGATCTTTGATATTCGCGAATTCACAGTGCACGATGGGCCTGGAATTCGCACTACCGTCTTCCTCAAGGGGTGTCCACTTCGCTGTTCCTGGTGCCATAATCCCGAAGGCATGTCGCCCTGTCCAGAGATCATCGAGAGTCCCTCTGGGAAGCGAGTCGTCGGCAGGATCTATTCGGCAGCGCAGTTGTCGTCGATCCTGAATCGCCAAGCGTCGATTCTCAGTGCGAATGACGGTGGCGTCACGTTTTCCGGTGGCGAGCCTCTCGCGCAGGCAGCCTTTCTTGCAGAAGTCATCGACAACCTCAGCGACATACATGTCCTTTTGGATACTTCAGGCTACGCGCGAGAAAGCGACTTTCGGCGGGTCGTGCAAAAATGCGATCTTGTCTACTTCGACTTGAAACTCATCGATCGCGACGCACATGTCCATCACACAGGAGTCGACAATACACAAATTTTGAGCAATCTGGATGTTTTGGCTACGATGAATGTTCCCTTCGTGATTCGTGTTCCGCTTGTCCCCGGCGTGACAGACACGAACGGGAACCTTTCGGCGATCGCCGCAAAAGCGACTCAACTCGCCGGCTTGATCCGAGTCGATCTATTGCCGTACAACCGCGCAGCAGGCGGAAAGTACGAAGCTCTAGGAAAGCAGTTCCGCCCAACATACGACGAGGTTATTCCAGTACACGTTAATCTCGGTGCATTCGAAACAGCTGGAGTTCAAGTAAGGATAGCAGGGACCATCGCTCGCGGGTGAATCCGGGCCACAATCCCGGGCCCGATCCGCAAAACTCGCATGTCTGAAACTCTCTTGAAGTTTCCTATTTTCCAATTGGCGAAGCCGGCGCGTCAATAGGCTCGATCCTAATTGGTCCGAGATGCTGGCAGCCAACTTTGCGACTCCCATTCTTCCAGCGAGCTATTTCGCGGTGTATCCACCGTCCATCATGAGAACGGAGCCAGTGAAAAAGCTGGCTTGATCGCTTGCCATGTACGCGTAAAACGAGGCAATTTCGTCAACGTCAGCGATACGGCCAATGGGATGATTGTCTTTCAGCATGGCCCAATAGGCTTCTGGGTTACCCGAGGCTTTGGCGGATCGATGCACAATCGGAGTGTCGACTGTTCCGCACGCAATCGTATTCACACGAATGTGATACTTGGCATACTCAATAGCCATTTGCCTCGTCATTTGATGCAAAGCACCCTTTGAAGGGGCGTAGGCTCCCTGGGTGGGGATGCCGACCTCACCGGAGATGGAGCCGCTTAAAAGGATCAGACCGCAGTCCTGACGGATCATTGTGGGGATTACGTGGCGGCTGGCCCAATACACCGCCTTGACATTGGAATTGAAGACCTCGTCCCATTCCTCAGGCGTGTGCTCATGAATCGGCTTCACTACACTTACAGCCGCGTTGCAAATAAGGACATCGAGATGCCCAAATGAGTTGATTGCGGCGGCGGTGAATTCGATCGCTGTGGCTTCTTGACCAACATCACCGTGAACAAATTTGAGCTTATCGCCGTACCGCGCCTTACATTTCGCGAGCTCTGAAGGAATGCTGGTGCGGCGGAACACGGCGATTACACCTTCTGTATCACACTCCAAAAATCTCTGGGTGATAGCAAGCCCAATTCCTGAAGACGCACCTGTAACTACAGCAACTTTTCCTGAAAGTGTGATTTCCAAGTGATCACCATCCCCTTTGTACGCATGCTGTTCGAGGGCTGCAATGGTCCGCACATCTGTTCCCGTCAACGAGTATAGAATATAAATGATGAACAAGGCCGTGTCGGCTTTTTCTTAACACTGATCCAAATGCTGAACGAGTGGGAGGTCCCACTAGGCGGTCTGGCTCCGTCGAAGTACCTCCGACAGGTCGACGGGAATTTTCTCAGGATGGAGACCGACGATTTCGGCGTTGCTTCGGGGGGTGATGTCACAGTTCATCTCGAGAATTTGGACACGACGAACGATCCGCAAGCAAGATGGACCGAGCGAAGGACCCCTCTTCGATCTTCGCAGTGAAATGCAACAGAGGTCCCCAGCAGAGGGACCGTCGGTTTCTCTCAACATCCAGATTATGTGATTCTCTTCGATGATCAGCCTCTTACCACGAAACCGATCACCTATACGGCAGGGAGAGACAGCTCTTGTTCGTCAAGGTTGAGCCCGTACTGCATATTCCAATATTGGACCGTTTGTTTCACAAAGGCCTGACGGGCCAGACATCTGTCGCGGGTTCGAAGTCCTTCCAAGATGCCAAGGTGTTCCTGAACAGCGGCAAGTCGCTCACTCATCGCCTTTGGGTGGTTTGGCCACCGGCCAACAACGGAAAACACAAAGAGCCGAAAGGTAACGGTCTCGAGCGTGTTGCGCAGATATTCGTTTCCGGCAAGCTCCCAGATTTTGCGATGGAATGCAACATCGCAGTCGTGGAAAACCTGTACATCCTTGTCGTCCATTCCGTTGCCAGCCATAGAGTTAACAATGGCAGTCAACTCCTTTTCGGCTTCTGGTGTCAGATTCTCCGCCGCTTTTCCAATGGCTATCGCCTCCAGCGGAATGCGAACCTCCTGGATAAGCCGGTAGTCTTCCGGACTCAGCTTGGTCACGTAAGTGCCGCGCTGCGGCAGCTTGTTCAGGAGTCCCTGATGCTCAAGTTCATGCAAGGCCTCGCGTAACGTGGGCTGGCCGATTCCAAGCCGCGCAGCCCATTTTTGTTCAATAATCCGGTCTCCGCCGTTCAACTCCCCTGAGATGATGGCTTCACGGATGGCCTGTGCGGCAGCTTGGGGCGCGCTTTGGATCCTGAGTTGCCCAGAGTTGGACTTGTGCGTACTGTTATCCATCAAGAAACACTCCATTATCCGATATCGAATTATAGTCTATAGAAGATCACCGAAGATTGCCATTGCGGACAGCACATGATCGCAAACGCGTTCATGCGGTCGGTGTTTTCTGGAATACCCACGGCTGGTAATAGTCCAAGACCTGCACCTTTGCCGCACTTCCGACCAGACAAAGGGCTGTGCGGAGCAGGTCTGGATGGCCGATGTTGTTGATCATCATGTCGTAGTGGCAGGGGATGGCCACAGTCGGATCGACAGCGTTTACGATGCGCGCCGCTTGCAGGGGATCGAGATTGTGAAATCCGCCATTGATGCAGATTGCGCAAAGATCTATACCCTTTGGCAGTAATGACCCCAGGAGTTCGCAATATCCAGTGTCACCAGTGTTGTAGAAGGTAATGCCGTTCGCAAAGCGGATTAAAACGCCGGTATGATTCAGGTCGGTGTTGTCCGTTGGAAGAGCAAAGGCGCCGGTGAGCTGCGTAGGTCCCTCAAATCGGATCGACTGATTCGGATGAAGGGTTAGGCAGGCTGATTCTGGAACGCCGCAGGTTTTGTATTTTTCGATCGACTCCCAAGGTCCAATGAATTGAGCTTGTCTCCTGCTTGCAAAGCGGCGAATCGTCTCCGAGTCCGCGTGATCGTCGTGCGAATGAGTCGTCACGAAGATATCGACGTCGAGATCTTCAGGCTCGATAAAAACCGGAAGTTGCCGATCCAGACGGTATGGCAGATGAGCGAATAGAGCTGCGCAGCTGTTCGTTAGGTAGAGATCAATCCCGATCAGAGGCCCTTCGCCGGATTTCAAGATGAAGCCATTCTGGCCTAGAAACCAAATCGCGACACCGTCAGTCGGGACCTCGAACGCCCGAATCGACTCCATGTACACGCGGCTCGGGATCAGTGGTGGAAGAACGAGTTCAATCTTTGCTTCGCGATTGTATGGGTCGTTTCGAGCGAAGTGATAACGTGGCATGGGCGGCCTTTCAACTGCAAAAGCCGAGGCAAAAACTCCGAATCGGCAGTTGCCAGTGTACCGAAGATGCGCCAGCCCTGAGGTGCACTGATTATTGTCCGGAAGTAAAGAGTTCCAGGCGAACCTTCCATGTCACAGCCTGGTTGGGCTGTAATGTGACCATTCCGGTATCCATTCCCTTCCAAGAATTGCTAAACGGATCAGCAAAGTTGAATTGGTCTTCAACAACCGCAAAAGCCTTATCTGGCGGAGCATACACCTGTAGAGTTCGAATCTCGGGAGAAAGTCCTTCGATATGGATGCCATAGTCCGATGCCGGATCTGTCAAGTTGACCACTACCGCTCCGCCGGTGTGGCTCAAGTCCGAAAAGTTATCATCCAAGTAGATATCGTCGAGCGGCCTTCCTCCTGGCGACCTGAAATCGTATTTCGTGCCGGACACCGAGAGTAGCTCGCCGGTGGGGAACACATCGTCGTAGTTATTCACCTGAGCGAGATTCGACGCCGGGATATGCAGCCGCGCTTGCCTACGATCACCACTGGGAATGGCAAAGTAAGGATGCCATCCTATTGACATCGGCTCTACTTCGCTGCCAACGTTCCTAGCGGTGATCGTTGCCTCAACTTCCTTCCCTGTGAGCGCGATCCTGATTGTCAAATCAGTATTCGAAGGCCAATATCCACCGAAATCTCCGGCGTGAATCACACCCGTGACAGTTTGCCCGTCCGGCGTGGTCTGGACATGCAGCGAGTCGGTCTTGCGATCGAGAATCAGCCCGTGGATCGCATGGAGCTCAGCATGAGGGTTCTTCCCCTTCCACACGGCAGGCAGGGTGAGAGTCTTGCCATGCCATTGGGTAGTGAGGGTCTTACCGTCCGGTGAGAGCTTGCCGCGGATGCGGTTTGGGTAAGGGACAAGAAAAGCACCCCCGAATGAAAAGCTCTTCACTCCATGAACGTCGTCCGGGCCGCCATTCAGCATCTCGTCCGCTTCTTCAAGCGAAGGCGAAGCCAGAACATGGATTTCTCCCTTGCCCGGTAGATTGGCGGTGATCTGAAAGAGGTTCATGCCCCTGCCAGGAAGGACCGTTATAGAGGTGAACTCCGGACTAGATGGGTTCGGGTTGCTCCTGCGCTTGAGTTCAACCACCTGCTGACCGCCAATCTTCAAACCGGCGACAGATCCCCCTTCATTGCCGTTGGGTGCAGCTTTCGTCTGGGAACCAACGAAGACGGCAGCGGCCAAAGCATGTCGAGGCGACGAAGCACGCCAGCAAACTGCGAGAGCAAGAGCTACCGAGATATACAAAAGAGGACGATAGCGATTTGCGAACGGCAACATAAAAAGACTCTCCACGAGATCGTGTTCAAAAACATCATCGATGCACATCAGTTGGCTAAACAATGCCGAGTTTCTTCTGCATGTCCTCCAACGTGATGCCCTTTGTTTCAGGAAAGACAAACAACACGACAAAAAACTGGACCGCCATCATGATGGAGAAAAACGTAAAAGGCACTGCAGCCGAATGTGCGCTGAGGAGCGGAAAGATCCACGACAGAATCGCAGTCATAAGCCAGTGCGTGAAACTTCCCAGGCTTTGTCCTTTGGCTCTCACGGCATTCGGAAAGACCTCACTGATATAGACCCAAATGACTGCGCCCTGGGAGAAGGCAAAGAACGCGATATATGCGATCAAGGGCCATATGAGCAGATGTTCATGCGTGCCAGTATGGAAGAGGAGCGAAACCATCGCCAGGCAGAGACAGGTACCGACGGAACCAATCAGCAGCATGGTTTTGCGACCGAGCTTATCGATGACCGACATGGCTACCATTGTGAAGAACAAATTGGTTGCGCCGATCACTACGGCTTGCAAGTCACCTGAAACCTTGTTAAAACCAGCACGCTCAAAGATGTCATTCAGATAGTAGAGAATCGAGTTGATGCCGGCGAGTTGGTTGAACATGGCAACTGTAACTGCGAGCACAATTGGAAATCGGTATTTGCGCGAAAAGAGGTGCTGCTTCACACCAGCGTGCTCAAGATCAATCGACTCGACGATCTGGCGAAGTTCTTCCTCTTTGTCCTCCTCGCCGATTAGGCTCAACACTTGCCGCGCCTCTTCGATACGCCCTTTCTTCACCAACCAGCGGGGGCTCCTGGGTATCCAGAAGAGCAGCACAAAGAACAGCGCTGCTGGAGCCGCGGAGATACCAAGTTTCCACCTCCACTCGAGCGCGCCAAACGACATAGTTCCAATGACATAATTTGAAAAATAGGCGACAAGGATGCCAAAGACGATGCTGAACTGAAAGAATCCGACCAACCTGCCGCGCCACTTCGCAGGTGCAATCTCGGCAATATACATTGGGCCCAGTACAGAGGACCCGCCGATTGCAAGTCCGGCGATAAACCGAAATGTCACGAATGAGAGCCAGTTCCACGCCAAGGCGCAGCCCAGCGCGGAAACCAAGAAAAGGATGGCGAGGCCGCGAAGGCTGTCGCGGCGCCCGTATGCGTCCCCTGGAATCCCTGCAAGAATGGCGCCGACAATCGTCCCCCAGAGGGCGATCGCAACAGTTAATCCAAGTGAGGCTGGCGTGAGGTGAAACAGGTTCGTCAGCGCCTTGGTGGCGCCGGCAATGACCGCGGTATCGAATCCAAACAATAGGCCGCCTAATCCGGCGACGGCCGTGCTCTTAACTAACGGCCAATTCAGAGTGGCTTGCTGCGGAGATTTGGCGGCGCCCGAGATCGAACTCATAGGTCTCCTGTCGTCCGGGTGGCCAATACGTAGAGCCCTAAATTTACCAGCATGATGAAACGGACACCCTATTCCACGAATGTTATAGATTATAGATGTACTTGTGTCAAGCGCTGATGGGGGCTTTGTGGGGAACTCAGTGCCCAAGAAGCCGGCTGTTTTCTCGACGGAGTCATGCCTAGCTAAAATGTGGCCAACCAGCCGCCATCCACGAAGATCACCTGTCCAGTGATGAATTTGGCAGCCGGACTGGCGAGGAAGACGACCGGCCACGCAATATCGTCCGGAGTCCCCCAGCGCCCTAGAGGGCATCGGCCCTTTACCCAACTATCGAATTTTGAATCTTCGATGAGCGACTTATTCAAGTCCGTAGCGATGTATCCTGGCGCAATTGCGTTGACAAGAATGCCATACTGCGCCCACTCCACCGCGAGCGCCTTGGTCAACTGTCCGACCGCTCCTTTGGAGGCGACGTAGGGTGACGTTCCCGGTCTTGCCGCAGCTGTCATCAGCGACGCAATGTTGACAATCCTGCCACTGCGGCCCTCCCGGATGAGGCGCCTCGCAAAGGCCCGGCTGAGTTCGAAGATCGCTGTTGAATTAAGAGTCATCACAGCGTTCCAGTCGTCGAGCGAGAGGTCAACAGCCGCGCCACGTCTGGAGATTCCAGCGGAATTCACTAGGATTTCGGGAACGCCCGCAGCGGTGCATAGGTTTTCGAACCATTCTGAAATCCCGCTGGTGTCCGAAAGGTCATAGGCCATTACGTGAACTTGACTTGTGATTTGCCGGAATTCGATTGCCGCGCGCTCCAGTTCAGCCAGATCTCGTCCTACCAGGATCACGCCGGCGCCGGAGATGGCGAGGGCACGTGCCGCACC
>Ga0187874_10003997_pt1 | contig 10044 bp, 12 predicted proteins | sample June2016WEW_16_1_3_FD_132993 | JGI IMG/M metagenome (GOLD analysis project Ga0187874, IMG submission 132993) | Peatland microbial communities from SPRUCE experiment site at the Marcell Experimental Forest, Minnesota, USA - June2016WEW_16_150 | ecosystem: Environmental > Terrestrial > Soil >... | reverse complement strand
GGCTCCCAGAATGATCCGAGCGCGAAGGGCCACCTTCTGCGCGGTGTTGCGACCGCGCACCAGGCCTTCGAGGAGATCGCGATCCCCCGAGGCCAGCAACAGACGTCGGGCAGAGATCCACATCGTGACGCGAGCATAACAGAATCTGCCCTCATTGTGTAGCTATTTATGACGCACAACACTAGCAAGCCCTTTCTCGCCTGCCCCCGCCTGCGCGCATTCGCGCTTGCCTGCTCGCCACACCGCGACTCGCAGGCGGGGCCGCTTCGCGGTGATTGCCCCTGCCTCTGTCCCTGCCCCATACCGCCCCCCGGCACCCTCTTCGATTTTCCCGGCGTGAGGCACCCCTGGAGGGCGCGGCTTGGTCTCTCCGCCATATGATGCAGTTTTCAAAACTGCGGGTCTGCTAGGGACAGTTCGGGGTGGGGATGGGGTTGTGCGTTTAACAAGAAAGGCAAGCATCACCTTTTACATGGCGTGGTACAATTTCTGCCGGGTGCATCAAACCTTGCGCGTTACCCCTGCGATGGACGCCGGAATCACGGATCACGTTTGGACATTGAAGGAAATTCTGAGTTGCTCTTATTGAGGTGCCTTCGAGACGAATACGTCGATTAAGTCTTCGTCGTTCTTTTCTTGAATACAGGCTTTGGTGCAAATGGGCATTGTACGGCTTGGTATCAGTAAGCGGGGGTGTATATCGCCTTGCAAAGGAGGGTTACGTCACAAATTGCGGCACAAGTTTAGGCATCTCGCTTGGGCTGTGATGGGTCAAGGGCTGGGTTTGCGCCCGAGAATGCGTCTGCGGGTCACTGTACTTCACGGCTGGGGTTATACGCGCACACCCAGCGGACCCCGTGGGGGGTGAAAAATTCGGCGCGAACGGGGGCGGAGGTGGGGGATAGCCGCATGCATGAATCCCCGACAAAAAAATTCTTGTTGACTCTCTGTCAGCCTTCGCATCTACGTTTCACTCCAGCTATAGTTATCCTCCGGCATAATCCTGTTTGGGTAGTGTCCTAATCTCACTTTCCACGAGTAGCGACCGAGCAGCCCGTGACCCATGGGAGAAAGAGAAACTCGAATTGAGGCAAGGCTGGCAGGCTCTAGCGCGCAACTCTCAGACCCCCGGAAATTATCACGGTTGTCAAGGCTTCCGTGCTTGTATCACCGAAATGTGTGTCGGACCTCTCGCAGCGGTTTCGCGCCCGCATGGATACTGGGTTTGTGGGTGTGGCGTAATGCGTTGACTGTTGCGCATAACGATAGGTGCGCACACGCCACCGCGGGGTCCCAAGGGGTACACCCTTTGATTTTTCCGGCGTGAGGCACCCCTGGAGGGGGCGGCGATGTCCATCCGGAACGAGGTGCAATTCTTCGGTCTTGACCTAGTGAAAGCCGGGCGGCATTGAGTTCTATCTGGGCTTTAAGGAAAAGGGCGCAATCCAGCGTGCATTCAGTTTGAGCTGCCTGGGCAACCAAGGTCCAAATCTTGATACCAATGTGCGCACCAGACGCCACTTGTATTCACGCGAATCGAGGTAGATTACCAATGTAGGTATGTAAGTTACATAGCGAAACAAGGGCCCCCCTGTGCCGCCCCAAATGATGAACTCCTTCCTACCTTCGTGGATGAGGGATTCGATTAAATAGCCGCGTAGAACCACGGACAACGACGCTCTCGGAAATTCCCGGTCATTATTCAACTGCAGCAGTAACACTCCGGCTCCAGGCCTGTATACGCCGCCTATGATGCTCAGCCATTCTCCGTTTCGATGCTTGAGTCCAACCGCCAGAGGCCGGTCCGCAGTGGCCATCATCTTCAGGAGCCTGTCGGTTGAGTGGGGTCGGCTGGGTATGCTGCACTTCGGTTCGAGGTAGAAAGCTGCCGAACGCAGCTCATCCAGCGAGAGGTTGTCCAAATAAACATGGCCTGCAGTCTCGAAACGTCGCCGATAGTACCGGAAATTATGCCGCGTCGTGTATCCGAAACTCAGCAGGAGCTGTTCATATGTGCTAGGCAAAGACAGACTGGCATGGCCCTTGACGCGCGCAAAGTGGACATCAAGGCGGCTGGAAGCAAGGTGCTTTCGGACGGCCGCCAGTTCAGGACTGCGTCGCCGAACTCTCAGTCTCATACCGCGTATTCCTGCAGACGCAAGCAACGTCTCCAATGCAATCAGGAAAGTATCTTGCTGCTCAAGCGGGTCTCCGAACAGTATGCTCCCGAAAGTCAAGTCGGCATACACGATTCCGAGGCGACGGCCGCGGAGGATTCTTTCTCTTGCGTAGACGACCCCAGCAAGCTCACTCCCGTGGCTAACAGCAACAACTCTCGGCGCCCAACCTTCGGCCACCGAAGCCAGGAAGAATTCGGGATCGAGCAGGATATCGTTCTGCGGCAGTGAGCCCCTGACTAACGGCTGCAAACTTTGAATTTCCGCCACAGAAGACAATACGACCGCTGAGTAGCCTTTGATGGCTGACGGAGATTTCGTCAGCGTTAGAGCCTCGAAGAGAGGGTGTGCACGCAGGCTTGCCATTTCCCTTGATTCAGCTGTCACAAGAGGGCCTTGGCCTTTCAACTCTCACCCGGTGGCCTCGCGTACATCTTCGCTTGAACCGTTTTTTGCCCTTTAAGTCGAACAATGTATATGAAGCCATCTTCATCCACCGTGGCAAGGTCCCCGGTGTGGAGTTTTCCGCTTCGAAAGGTGTTCACTGTTTCCTCTGGAGCGCGCCAGCCGCCCCAGGAGAGGCCAAAACGCCCCAGATTCCAGAAGTATCCGTTAAGGTGGACAGATCAGAACGAGAACTTCCCGCTACTAGGGGTCATTCCCTTTGAGTGGAAAGCACCTGCAGGAGGTCATTGCCGGCTTGGAGGTGAAGGACCTGCGAGAGATTGCGGCTCGTGAAGTGATGATCATTCGTCGGGACATCGATGTAAGGCGGAGCGCCCGCCTCGTTTCTTTGCGAGAGAACGGAGGAACCAGGCTCATCGGGACACACAACCTCGATCCTTTCTCCATCGTTCGAGACGTCATCCGCCAGCGAGAACAGTTCGGGCACTTCTCGTCCCCCCAACGCGAGTCCAAGAAACAGGATGAAAAAGGTGATGCCCCTGTCGGAGAGTCTGATCTTCATGGACAGCCTTGAAAACTCCACGTTCACATTCCTTTGGTCCGGGATTTCCTTTTTGGCTCCTAACAGCCCCATATTATAAACCCCCGAGGGGTTCCAGCGCGCTATTTTTCTTTGGGGGGGCCAGGGGCTCGGGAGAAGGCCCTGTCAACCCCATCGCGAGTCCCGAAAAGGTCGGCCCGCCTCGATCTGCTGCCAGCGCCCTCCTCTCACCCTGCTTGGTTAAGCCAGTGTGATTAGTCCAAAAAGTTCCTTGACATAAGCATTATTCAGTCTATAGTGGAAACCGGTCATCGGGCAATCTCCTTTTGAACGTTGGCTCATCGCTGGTGGATACAGTGATGGGCGTTTTTTTGTGTGACCCAGTCGCCTGCCCTCGGGGTTTCGGCATCGGGCAGCGGACAAATCCCGGTTGCTCTGGAAGGGCCGCATATCAACCGCCCGCACGGTCTTGCCGACAATCCATTTCGGGTTAAACACCTTACGACCCCCTCTAGTAGGCTATTGAAACGAGACGCAAGTCTCATTGCAACTCTCCCCCACCGTTACCCCCTTGAGGATTGTTTCCTGATACCGGACCACGTAACATCGCGTCGTCCCCCGATAGGCACCCTTCTTTGGCTCGTCGTCCACGAATTTCAACTTGGTGGTGGAGGCAAAGAGCTTGGTCATGTCCTCCTTGCCGCTCCCTGGTCCCTCGAAGATCAGATAGACTCCCTTGCAGGGGATGTGCAGGTTGCGGCGCTCTTCGAGGGCCTCCAGGTAATGGTGGCCCCGTGCTTGCGGGCAATGGCGACGTCCGAGATCATGACCGAAAAGAACAAGACACCCAAGATCGCTGTCAGATATCTCATGATGACTCTCCTATGCGGTCCTGCGATCTCTCCGCTTGCCCTGTGTCAGTATTCGATGGCCTGAATGGGGCGATTGAAGAACTCCGATTAGCGCAGATCACTGGCGAACGTAACGAACAAGCGGAGCCAAGATTTCCTCTGCGGCTTTCTCGGCATCAAGCATTCCACCGTTTGCACCAACACCGCAGACTTCCCCCATAGGACTAATTCCGAGCTGAGTTCTCTTATCCTGATCTCCCATGGAGTAGCACCGAATGTAACCGCTTCCTTCGGTGTACCCGATGGTAGCGCAACCCAGAGTGGTATACAATCAGGGGCATCCGCTAAACGGAGGCACCCATGACACCGCAGACACCGGACATGCAGGCTGTACTCGAACGGCTGTACAAGGTCGAGCAACAATGGCTCTGGCTTAAGGTGGGCGTAGTAGTCGGCTTCGTCGTCTTGCTCATACTCGTGGACCGCGCCGGCGTGGGTGTACTGCACGGAACCGTTGAAGCGAGCAAGTTTATCCTTGAGGACTCAGGGCGGAAAACGCGGGCCACCTTGGCGCTCGATCCGGATGGGCCAGCGCTAACCCTGTACGACAAGGACCAGCAGCAGCGCATCGAGCTAGGTTTCTTGGAGGGGGAAGCCCATCCCCTTCTTGTCTTCGACGATGCTGATGGCCGAAGGCGATCAGGGCTTGGGCTTAACCAGGACACCCCGGTGTTCGCAATGGGCGATCTCAGTGGGGGTTCTAGGGTTCCCCGCTACCGATTGCAAGTTCGCAAGGTTTCCGGCGTAAGTCAGTTCGTCGAAGTTAACGACGGTGTAGCTATCACCGAGGGAGCGCACATGCCGAATGAAGTTTGAGCCAATAAAACCAGCCCCGCCTGTAATAAGGATTTTCACGAGACTGTCTCCTCGGCAGCGCGTCCACTCTCGGCTCCGACGCGGACAGCCAGCTTGTTCGCGCCAGTTTGGACAACAAAATTGTTCGCGCGCAGCAATGATTCAAAAGTCTCCGCATCCGACCACCCCCCATCGAGGACCTCGTAGGTGAGGGTACCTTCCTCGATGTAAAAGTTGTTGACATCCGTTATCTCCAACTCACCCCTTCCCGGTGCGGGAGGAAATGCAGGAGGGCAACCGTTCGCTGGGCCGCAAGTTGTTCGAAGTTACTGGTTACACGTCTCGGCTATTCGTGACCGACCTGGCGGAGCCGCCGGAAGAGATATGGCGCGACTACAACCAACGGGCCCCGCGAGGCGGGATGGAGCAACGCATCCAGGAGTTGAAGTGTGACCAAGCCACTGACGATTTCTGCCTGCAGGAGTTCTTCGCCACGGCGGTGGCCTTCCTGAGCGTTCTGATGCCGTTCAACCTGCTGGGAGAATTCCAGCGCGCTACTGGGATGACCGACTATCGTCAGCCGGCCACGTTACGGGTGTCCCGCAAAGCGCGGTGCGGAGCGATTCTGGGTCGAGCGGGGCACCGGACGGTGCTGCGCTTATCATCCGCTTGGGGAGAGCTCGAGGAGCAAATGGGTCTGCTTTGGAGCCCGGTTTTCCAGCACTCAGTATGCCGGCCGTCGCGCCGCCCGGCCGGATATGTCGGAGGCTATATTATGGCAAGGAGGAAGAGTAATCGTTCTGCCAGTGCCAGCCGTCCGGCTTCGTTCAAATGGCCCCCGTCCGTCGTGTATTCCGAAGCCAGCGTAAAAACCCTCTCGTTGTCGCGGATGAAATATGATCGTGAGCCGTCTGGAAATGTGGATTCGCCCTCCGCCAGATCAAAGATCGGATCCCGGCCGGCATAGGTTTGCCTCAATCGCCGGTTGAATTCATTGCGTTTCGCATCGGCGTCTCGCTCCGTTGCCCTCCCCAGGAGGGTCTTGACCCATGCCCTCGTCGCCGGCTCGACGGTGGTGAGCGGAACAGTGATGTGCACGATCTTGAGCGACGGATATTTAACTCTGAGCGCCTCGATTTCCTCGCGATAGTTCTCGAACATCTGTTGGACATTTGTGGAAGCATCGATGTCCACGTAGCAGTACTTGTACATGGCAATTCCACCCTGCCGCCCCAGGCCCTTGTCGAGGATGGCGGCGAAGTCTTCGTCCTTCGATCGCGGATTCCCGTTTTGACCAATCGACGACTCGACGAGAGCCGGCCCCGGAACGGACTCCGGATCGGCGGAGTTTACGATCTTGAGCTTCAGTCGCGGATCTCGAACTATCAGAGCACGGAGGCCTTGTATGATGTTGGCTCCAACGGATTGGTGGCCGAAGAATACTTTCTTGCTCTCGATGCTGGCGATCTGCTGATCGCTCAACACCCCGCGGTTGGCGTCGCTTCTTGATTCCACCGCATTCCTCCCACAGGAAGAAAGACACAAAACAAAAAGCACAACGGCACTGGATCGCGACCCGTGCGTCCGCATAACCTTCCTCAAGGTATCAGTCGCTCAACACCACGTCCTTGGCGATGCTTGTCGATTCCACCGCGTTCAGACCATCCTGTCTTTGATGCGCACCAGCCGGGGGCAGCCGGCTCCCGCCCTAACAATGGAATTCCCCAGAGCCCTTCAATTCGCAGCTTTTTCCCTATGCCTCGTAGGTGTCTGTAAATTATTCCACTTACAGTGTCTTCAGATTCCTTTTAAGTACCTTGCCGGAGCTGTTCTTCGGTAGAGCTCCAAGCACAACTATTTCCCTCGGGATAGGCTGAAACGGCATTCGTTCCTTGCAGAATCGGCGCCCTGGTTTCAAAGACCTGCTCGTGGCGCACCGCCGGCTTCTGGTAGGGCCGGTTGGCGGCACGCCCCGCCTCCACTCTATGCAGTAGTCGACGGGTCGGTTCTGACCCTGCCCCGGCCCACTCTCCGCCGTCCAAAGCATTGGTCAGGTTCTGTAGCTATGTCGGATCAAGGGTCACGTCGTAATCCATGAAGGCTAGGACGTCGCCCCGAGCCTCGCGAATGCCGGCGTTGAGGGCATGCGATTTGCCCGGGTGTGGTTCGAATAGGTAATGGAAGCGGCCGGGGTGTCGGCGGCAGAAGTCCTCCACCACCTCACGTGTCTGATCGCGTGAGTTGTTGTCCACCACCAGAACTTCCCATTGGACCGACTCCGGAATGGTTTGGGCAGCAACACTATCCAGAGCCTTCGCCAAGCTCTGGCAGCGGTTGTACGTGCACAGAATGACGGTGATGTTCACGGTGTGCCCCACCCGTCGTCAAGGATGACTCGGGGAGAATAATGACCTCAAGGTGGGTCAATTCACGTTGAGCTATAGGTACCGGATGGGTTATGGGGTGGACGGCAAGGCCCGCCTGCGCCTTGATGACACGAACCTCTGCAATCACTTTCGTGCATCTCCTCCACGGAACAGCAGCCTTTTTTAGCTACTAAAGTTGGTTCAGTCTTGCCGGGATCCCCTCGCACCAGGGAATCATGACGCGTTTTCAAGCTGATACGCCCAAAACCGGAAAATCAGGTTGCCCGGCATTTAGAAATCGAGTCCTCCTTCTTTGCCTGGGCGCTTCGGGCAAGACGGTAGGATTCCTTGATCTGCCCGGCTGTCGCCCAGACCCAACACTTATTATAGAATCTCTTTTGAGGATTCATGGACAGCATCCATCCCCCCAATCTTTCGGCCATCACAATGGTCCCAAGTTTCAGAATCTTGAGGTAAAGCCGGGGTATTCCCAAAACCGCACGCCCTCGTCCCCACTCCCGCACCACAGCCCGGCCAAAGTCGAACCACCAAGTCAGGAAGTAGTCCTTTTGGACTCGGTTTTCAGGGGCTGGGTGATAGACGACGGCCGACGGTTCGTAGCACAACCGTTCTCCCGCGGCCAGCAATCGGTGGCCGAACTCGGCGTCCTCGTGGCGTATCTCGCTGCCAGGGCTGGGGCCCATATCGGTGCGAAAGGCCCCGTACTTTTCAAATATTTCCTTTCGAAAGGCCATGTTGGTTCCAAAGGGTGCGCGGCCGAGTTCAAGCGGTTGGTCACCTAAGTCGAAGTGGGCATAAAGAGTATGCCCCATGCTGTACGGACCATCCAGCGCCAGCCAGCGGGGAGACGAGAAGGTCCCCTCCAGAAGAATGCGTCCTCCTGCGCCTGCCCATTCGCCGTCCCGCAAGGGAGCTGTTAGATTTATCAGCCATGTCGGCTCGACGGTTACGTCGTCATCCATAAAGGCCAGGACTTCACCCCTTGCCTCACGAATTCCGGCGTTGAGGGCGTACGATTTCCCTTGTTGGGGTTCAAAAAGGTACCGGAAATGCCCAGGGTGCCGACGGCAGAAATCCTCCACTACCTCACGCGTCTGATCGCGTGAGTTGTTGTCCACCACCAGAACTTCCCATTCGACCGACTCGGGAAGGGTTTGGGCAGCAACACTTTCCAGAGCCTTGGCCAAGCTCTGGCAGCGGTTGTACGTGCAAAGAATGACGGTGATGTTCACGGTGTGCCCCACTCCTTGTCAAGGGTGACCCAGGGAGATAATGACCTCAAGGTTGGGGAATTCACCTTAAGATATTGGTGCCGAATGAGTTATGGAGTGGGCAGCAAGCCCCGCCGCGCCTTGATAACTCGAAACGCTGAAAAGCCTTCGCGCATTTCTCCCAGGGAAAAGCAGACTTCTTAGCCGGTTAGGTAGTTCAGTCTTGACGGGGTCCCCTGGCGCCGAGGAACCAAGATGCGTTTTCAATCCGGCACGCTCAAAATCACCTATCAGCTTGGCCGGCATTCAGAGATGGAGTCGTCCTTCTTTGCCTGGGTGCTTCGGGCAAGGCGGTAGTATTCTCTCATCTGCCCGGCTGTCACCCAGACCCAACACTTGTTATAGAATCTCTGCTGCGGATTCAGGGACAGCATCCATCGCCCCATTCTTTCGGCCATCACAATAGTCCCAAGTTTCAGAATGTTGAAGTAAGGCCGGGGTATTCCCAAAACCGCGGGCCCTCGCCCCCACTCGCGCACGAAAGCTCGGCCGCAGTCGAACCACCACGCCAGGAAATACTCCTTCGTGAGCCGATCCTCGGGTACAGGGTGGTTGACTACGGCCGCCGGTTCGTACCGTAAGTGCTCGCCGGCCGCCATTAGGCGACGACCGAACTCGATGTCCTCGTTGCTGAGCATGCTGCCAGCACAGCGGCCCAAATCGGCTCGAAAGCCACCGTACTTCTCAAACATTTCTCTTCGATAGGCCATGTTGGCTCCGTAGGGAGCCCGGTCAAGTTCACGTGGCTTGTCACCTAAGTCGAAGTGGGCATAAAGAATGCCCATCATGCTATACGGACCATCGAGCGCCAGCCAGTCAGGCAGTGTGAAAGTATTTGCCGGAACCGTGCGCCCTCCGGCGCCAACCCATTCGCCGTTGCGTAAAGGCGCCGTCAGATTCTGTAACCACTTCGGCTCAACCGTCACGTCGTCATCCATGAAGGCAAGGACATCGCCCCGAGCCTCTCGAATTCCGGCGTTGCGCGCGTGGGACAGCCCCTGGTGCGGCTCAAACACGTAACGGAAGCGGCCAGGGTACCGGCGGCAGAAGCCCTCTACCACCTCACGCGTCTGATCGCGTGAGTTGTTGTCCACGACCAGAACCTCCCAGTCCACCGACTCGGGAGGCGTTTGGGCAACGACGCTGCTCAGCGCTTTTGCCAAGCTCTGGCAGCGGTTATAGGTACATACAACGACTGTGATGTTCATAGCCTTAAGCCACTACCTCGTGCGCATAATTTAGAGACCGGAGCTTTCTGTTGCCCTACAAGAGCAGGAACGTCTTCCAGGCAGCTGCATTCATTCTGCAGGACGTCGGCTCGGTCTCTGCCTGAGATTCATAGCGCCATAGGGGCCTGCGAAATGTTCGGGCATTGCATTATCTTTATGTTTCTTTGCGACGCGTTTGCCGGTTGATTTCCACGAGCTGCCCAGCTATACAGAGCGTCATAAATAATTGCGCATCTTGAGAAAGTGTGGTTTCATGGAGTCATGAAACCACTTACCATCGCCGATGCCGCTGCCATGGTTCTGGGACTTCAAGACGAGATTCGTCGTT
>Ga0187874_10003996_pt1 | contig 10045 bp, 8 predicted proteins | sample June2016WEW_16_1_3_FD_132993 | JGI IMG/M metagenome (GOLD analysis project Ga0187874, IMG submission 132993) | Peatland microbial communities from SPRUCE experiment site at the Marcell Experimental Forest, Minnesota, USA - June2016WEW_16_150 | ecosystem: Environmental > Terrestrial > Soil >... | reverse complement strand
GTGCCGGCCGCGTGGGCACCGTGTTGCAGGCCTATATGCACCGCACCATGGACGATGCGAAGCTCCTGGTTTCCGAAGGCATTCGCATCCGCTTGTGCAAAGGCGCCTACAAGGAACCGCCGGGAATCGCATTCCAAGCGAAGTCCGAGGTGGACGCGAACTACGTGCGGGCGGCCAAATACCTGCTGAAAAGCGGCGTTTTTCACGGCTTGGCGACTCACGATGAGGCGATTATTACGGAAATCAAGAACTGGGCGAAGGCCGAGGGGATTGCACCCGGCGCGTTTGAGTTCCAGATGCTGCACGGGATCCGGCGTGACTTGCAGGAGCAACTGGCACGAGAGGGATGGGGCGTTCGGGTCTATATTCCATTCGGAACCGAGTGGTATCCGTACTTTATGCGGCGGCTGGCGGAGCGCCCTGCAAATGTCTGGTTCATTACCAAAAACCTGCTCCGGGGATAAGGCAATCGCGGAGTGGCGGAAGCCGGGGGGCGAGGAATTGCCCCGCTCGTGATCCTTTGAGATTCACGTCAACATCCCATAGATGAACGCCAAGGCAAAAAAACGCGGTGGGCATTTGCCCACCGCGCGAGAGAATCTCGAACCCCGTCCGAAAGGCACGGGAGGAGATTATTACTTAAACCACTGCAGTGCGATCTGCGGCGCAATGTAGGAGCCCGTGTTGCGGCCCGCCACTGTGACTTCGACGCCGAAGATGATGCCGGTGTTCTCGGTAAAGTTATATTCCAGAGCCGGATCAACCCTGAAATCCCGCCGTCCCTGAAGGACGACGTTTGGGGTGGCAACACCGGTAGTCGGGTTGATGTAGGTTGCTGTTGCGTCAACGCCGTTGATTTGGTTCTTCCCGTAGTACTTCCAAACGAAATCCCAAGCCGGAACCCAGTGCTTAGTCAAGCTGTATTCCAAGCCTACCTGGGTCACGCCATACTTTGCGGCATCCAGGCTTTGGCCAGGAGTGATGACCTTTCCGCCCTTCGGGAACCAAATGTCCTCACTAGCGCGGATGCGGAGAATGCGCCCGCCCGGCATCCAGAATGGACGAATGGCCCAAAAGCCGACGCCCGGAGTCCAGATCGCGCCGGCTGCAACTGGTGCGTTAACCTCGGGAACGATCGAGAAGGTTGGCCACGGCTTGCCCTGCTTGTAGCTGTGCAGTTTGACAACTTCCCTGAGCCGTAGCGTGTTAACTTCCAAGCCATTGCTGCTTGGAACACCGGTTCCGCCCTGTGCTCCGTCCAGCCCCAGCAGTACCTGGCTGGTGAAGTTTTTCATCACGCCGTAGCTGAACAGCGTGGTCGACTGGTAGTCGTTGTCGTAGCCGCTTCCCACGAACTTATTGTTGGCTCCGAAGTGTTTACTTTGATTGTCGTACCCGCCATTGTCCTGCTCGACGGCAAAATACGTCTCAACATACCAATGATTCTTCGGGAGGGTACCGGCATTTGGTGTCTGAAGTGGACCGGTCCACCAAGCGTCGCCCATCGCTTCTTTATCTCCGGCGAACGCAGGTGTTAGAGCTACCAGCGTAAGCGCCAGCAGCACTGCTACGAAAATTTTTCCCCTAATGGCCATTTAAGTTACTACCCCCTTGTTAACAAGTTTTGGGATTGGATTAGTTTCGTATTCCAGCTCACGATTCGTCGGTGAGCAAAGTCACTGAAATGTGTGACGAATACGAATTGACCTGCCCCGTTCACCTGGGTGGCGGGGCCTGTTTTGAGCATGCCGGAGCATAGCACGACAAGCAGGTATTCGGCACGGGTATTCTGCGGGAATTTGAGGCCACTTTCCGGCGGAATCAGCCTGATAAATGGCAAGGGAAATTCATTTCTGTCTTTGAACTGCCAGACTGTGCATTGAACAAGCAGACTGTGCATTGAGCGGGCAGGCGCGGGAGAGTTTCCAGGGATGTTTCGCGACGCTCAGCATGACAGCACGGAATCAATTCTACTTTGCAAAGCGTCTACCTGCGCCACCAAGCCACCTGAAGAACTACCCCAGGTTAGCCCAGCCACCCCAGCGAGCTGTGCTCGCCGGGGGCCCCGACGCGGGCGAACCTGGGGCACCCGCCTGAGAACCGGTTATCAAGGGCACCGCGAAAAGTCCCACATCTGCTAACTGCGGCAGATATGGGGCACCGGCGAAAGTCCCACATCTGCTAACTGCGGCAGATGTGGGGCACCATGACAGCACAGATTGCTGCTTGTTCATGCTCCGTGCACTAGGAGCTTTTATGGCACAACACAGGTGGAAACGATGCTGCGGAGCAGTCCGACGAAGGACGTGTGGCCGGTGCAGTCGATGCCGTCGACGAGCAGATCGGCTGCAAACGTCGCCCCGTCGCGGGCTCCGGCGGCCACGCTAGCGGCAATGAGTTCTCGCTCGAGCTCCGGAGTGTGCAGCAAGGCCGGTTGTCGCCGCAGCACGGCGAGCGCGGCCGCGACCGCATAAGCACCCCAGTTCGAAACCGACGCGCTGACCATGATATCGGTTGCAATCGCCGTTACCACGCCCGACGGGCAGCCATTCAAGCATCGGCCGGCCAGGGGCAGGCTGTCGGCTATCTGCTGCCGAACCGCGCCGAAGCCGACCTCGTTGCCTCCGTCGCCGATGCCAATTGTCAGCACGCCCTGGCCGCGCGCCGCGTCCGCCAGCAGGTAAAGGTGTCCGACGCCCTCGGGAGAGCCGCAGTCGCCGCGTATGCCGTGGAAATAGCCCTCGGCGTTGGGGCCGGGCCGCTCGACGAAGATGACCGCCGCCGGACGATGCTTGGCGACGAGCGCGGCAGCCGCGAGACGCCCGGCGTCTATCCCGACCGGGAAGCTCTCGACAGTGATCGATCCACGGCCGTCGAGCGTCTTGCCGAGCAAGTTGCCGGTTGCCGCTACCGGCGCCAGATGCGCCTCTTCCGTGACCAGCACGACATGCGCGCCAAAGCCCTTGGCAAGCGCCCCGGCCAGCACGGCCGCGCCGGGCGGGCCGTCCGTCTCGCCGCAAGGAAGGTTGGGAGGCAGTCCGAAGCCGGTGACGATGAGCACGGCATCACCCTCGCCGACCACCTCGGCCAGACGGCGCGCGGCCAGCGTGGAGAGCGGCTCGCCGTGGTAGCGGCGGCAAATCTCATATAACCGCACGACAATTCCCGGGGGAAGCCCGCCGTCGACCGGACGGACCTCGACTGTCATCAGCCGGTCAAAGCGCTCCCCGAAGACGGAAGCAAGCGCTTCCGTGTTGAAGTTGTCGTTCCGCCAATCACGTCCGGTCACGCTGGGTCTCCTTCATCGGGCCCCACGAACACGATCTTAAAGCAGTTCCAGAGATGCTGTACCCCAAGAGATGAACGTCATTCCGAGCGAGCGACGCCTTGCCTTGAGAGCATTTAAGCTGTGCTGCCGCAATGCGCTCACGAGCTGTGGCGACGAATAGCACATCGCTCTCCTGGTCGCAAGTCGAGGAATCTTTTGGTAGTGTCTCAGTTTGCCAGAAGCGCAATTTCTTCCAGCGACCAAACGTGCTCCGATAACCCAGCCGCCATGCTCGGCGTAATCCTCAGCGTCTTGTGGATTCTGGCGAAATTGTAATGCACAGCATGGATCGCGACCATAGCCGCGTGGTTCTCGATCTTCTTGGAGAACGCATTCGTGAGCCGCGTGAAACGCCGCATGCTCATTCGCATGGTCAAATTGTGCCGCTCAACGTAACTCGTGCTGACATGTTTCGGATCAGGATTACCGCTAACTACCTTCATGTCAGACCCGATGCATGTTGCTGGACTGTATCGGCGCTGGTCGGCATCGGTCGGAGCGCCGTATATCTTCTGCAATTGAGCGTAATCGCAATCCATTCCGAATGCGCCTTCTACGGCTTCCAAATAGGCTCTGTGACCGTCTGTCGTGATCTGCACGCGACCCTTGATCCGACTTGCGCAATCCTGCATGAAGTCATAAGCCCAACCCGCATCACGCCCGCCTACTAAAAAGCTAACGCAGAGCTTTGTGTCAGCATCGATTGCAGTCCACGTCCAAGCATCGCCCCAACCCTCAGCCTTTTTCTCGGGAGTAACGTTCTTCGCCTTCGCGCCGATAAAAGACCAAATCTCGTCACATTGGAGCCTACGAACACGAACGTCTCTGACGTTTTCATCGTGGAACTTGGCGCAAGCCGCGCCCACGTCAACCAAGAGCTTCGTAACCGTGTTGATGGAAACGTCTGCCATGCGGCTGCAAGAGCGAAGACTGTTCCCCTCTACCAACATTCCGATAATCTTTGCGCGGGTTTCGAGTGGCAGGCGATTCATAATGCAAATCATAGCCACCTATCTTTTGTTTGTCAAGCATAAAGTTCAGTTTAAATTACTATTCCTGCACTTTTTTGCTTCGCCTGCCACTTTACACGTGAACTGCTATTATATACAATACCTGCAGTCAAATATTTTACCTGCGGTTTTTGTGCAGGGCTGCAAGATGAGCGATCAACTACAAATCTCGGACTGGAGATCAAAGAGAATGCCGATCATGCATGAAGTACTGGAGCGCCGTGCGCGGATACTCCAGGATGGCCATAAACAGCCGGGCGGTTTCAAGTACAAGAGCTACGCCATTTCAACGCTGCGCGGCGGAGTTGGCAAATCCACTTTAAGCTTCAACCTCGCTTATGAAATTTCACGTCAAAAATCTGTGCTGGTAGCTGACGTGTGTCCGCAATGTAATCTCACAGAGACCATGATGGGTGGCAAGGTGCCAGAGGTGACCATTTATAAGGCTCTCGTGCCGCGACTGCTCGGTCCTGCATTTGGCGAATCACCAGATGACATCTCTTACAGGATGAGTGAGCGCCTAGACTCTTTTAAGGGTGGCCATCGATGCTGCTTCATTCCTGGCGACCCACAGATGTTCTCATTTCCGTCTGAGCTTTATCAGCAACTACAGATCGCGTCCACGCGCAACAATAACGAGTATGTTCGGAAGTTGCTCCATACGCTAAAAGATGTGATCCGCGAAGAAGCAGAAAACAAGAAGTGTGACATTTGGTTGATTGATACGAGTCCGTTTTACGCAGGCGGAACCCATCTTGCGTGGTGTGCCGTTGAAGCATTAATACTGCCGGTTCGAGTTGATGAACATTCTCTTGAATCTCTTGATCTCACGTTGCGAATGCTGAGCGAGGAACACAGCGACTTCAATCAGTGGAACTCCCGAGCTGGTGGCCTACGTCCGCCAAGAGTTGCCGCCATCGTTATGACCATGGTTGGCGCTCGCAGCATTCAGAAAGCAATGCCTGACAGTGCGTCACAAATGTACGTCGAAAGAGCCATCAGCATCGCCGAGAAATATCCCGCGCTGTTCGACTATACAGATCCGGTCGAAGCGTTTGTTCTTACGGATGATTTTTTGTCCAGTGGCAGAATCAGCGGCGCCGAAAGCATACCCATTGCACAGTTGAAGGTGGGGCAGTTCCATACGATCAACAAAAAGCGTTTGCAGGTTAATGATTCCGTGATCGGGTATCAAAGGGAGCTTAGCTATCTCGCCAGCATGATTTAACGCTTCCACCGCACCTATGTGGAGTAATCGTCGATTCGTGGGCAACTTGTATTTGTGTGATAGTCGACGCTTTCATGTACCATTAGTTGTTTATTTTTACGGAGATAACCATGCCAGAATCGGATGAGATACGCGCCCCTCGGCCATGGGTGCAAATAGCGGCAATCTGCCACACAGCACTCATCGAAAATACTGGGCAAATGAGCGTCATTAGGGTCACCGACAGGATAGCGGTTGCTGGCACAACACCAGAGATGCAACCGCAACCGCTCCAACTAACAGTTGCGATACTCCTGAAGTCTGGCGAAATGCGGGGGCAATACAATGTCCGAATACGCTGCACGTCGCCTCAGGGGCAGGAAACTCTGGGACAAGAAATTATGTTTCTGTTTGAGGGCGGAGATCGTGGAGTTCAAGTCGTTCTTCCAATGGCCATGGTCGCCACAGAACCCGGGACGTATTGGTTCGATGTATTGGTGGAGGGCGAACTCCTTACCCGGATGCCACTAACTGTCCTTTACCAGCGGATACAACTCCCCCCAGGAATGGTTCTGCCCCCCGGGGGGGCTCAACCCGGGAGGTAAAGACAACAACTTGTGTGCGAGCCTGGGCAACGACGTTATTTGACCGTTCTGGGGCGGGAATTTGCCTCGCTTCGCCAAACGAAATCTGCACAACAGGAGGGTTCGCAAATTGCCGCAGTTCCTCTCGCAAGTCGGATTCACTAAGATGACCACTAGAGTGCTCCGCCAAGCGAAGTTCGATGGCAGACGCGAGTGCCTGCGCCGGATCGCTGCTGTCTCGGTGCATGTTCCAGCTTTGCCCTGCGATCCAATCCTCGAATCGATCCAAGGAAAGATCACGACGCAAATATCGACCGAGCTTTTCCCGAATTTGAGATTCAGCGATCATTTTTCGTACCGCCTTTCGTTCGGGCACGGATCATGACATATGAAACGAATATCAGCAAGTGAGATGCAGAAAATGTTCAATGAAGAGGGCTATTGGGAAAAAACTAGATCAGGGGAATTTACCACCATCACCCTGGAACATCGGCATCCCGCCCTCACTGCTGCCAACGAACCTCACTGCACTTACAGTCAGATGATCTCATATCGAGATGCCGAGAACAACGAGATGGCCAGAGTACATCAGTACCTCAGGTCAGACGGTACTCTTGGGGCCAGCGGCAAGCCCGATCCAAAGCGCCTCTTCGTTCACGGCACCTTGTATAGACTATACAAAAAACCAAAAGATTCTGTGAACCAGCAGTGAAGATTCCGTTAAGCAGTAGTGAATTCTTGCTCAGTCCCGTCCCATCATTATCAACAACTTAGCACAAATATTGAACAGTTAAACCGTTATTTCTTCCATCGGGCCCGAGCAGCTTTTCTGGCGATCTCGGTACGTTTCTCTGGGGTGAGGCTGTCGGCTCTCGCCTTGCCCCCTTTTAACCCCCCGGCTCGTCGCTTTCCGGGATGCCGTTTCGATTCGCTAACCGTATCCTCAGCCTCGCCAATGGCGATATCAAAAACCTGCTTCGCAAGTTGGATCGGGTCGCGGGGTCGCTTTGCCATGTACCGAGTATGCCCAGATTGAGAAACGGTTGCAAGTCATTCGGCGGGAACCCGGCAAACTGAGACACTACCAATCTTTTGTGTTGCTTTGCCGCGGGAAAACACAAGATCCCTCCACTCCGCTCCCCCACCCCATCAAACGCAACAGCGGCGTTTGCTGGGGGCCCCGGCTCCGCTTCGGTCGGGATGACGCCTCAGATTTATGTTGCCGGGCGCCTACATCTACCCTGAAATTGCGCTAAAGAACCGAGAATTCGTTGTTCATCATATCGGTGATCAGCATGTGGCCGGGGTAATGGGTAATGCAAAAACTCGGCTTGGCATGTGCCACCACCGACTGCGGAGTGACTCCGCAGGCCCAGAAAACCGGCAGCTCGCCTTGCCGGATATCCACCGCGTCTCCGTAATCGGGCTTCGCCAGATCGTGAATACCGATGAGTTCCGGATCGCCGATATGAACCGGAGCCCCGTGAACGGCGGGGAATCGCGACGTGATCTGAATCGCGCGGATGGCGTCGGCGGCCTTCATCGGGCGCATCGAGACGACCATCGGACCGTGAAAGACTCCGGCCGGCATGGTCTGGATGCTGGTGCGATACATAGGCACATTGCGGTCCTGCTCGATATGACGGATGCCGATGCCGTTCTCCAGCAGCGCCTGCTCGAAAGAAAACGAGCAGCCGATGACAAAGGTGACCAGGTCATCACGCCAGTGGCCACGGATGTCGTAGGGTTCGTCGATGACTTCGCCTTCACGGAAAACGCGGTAGCGGGGCACGTCGGTGCGGATGTCGAGATCGGCGCCAAGTCTTGGAAGGCGCGGGTTGCCGGGCTCCGAGAGCGCCAGCAGCGGGCACGGTTTGGGGTTGTTGAAACAGAAGCGATGGAAGTCAGCCGCCAGATTGGCAGGCAAGATGGCGACATTGCCTTGAACATGCGCGGGCGCCAGTCCGGAAGTCTGCTTTCGCCAGGCACCCCGCCGTATTTGCGCGCGCAATTCCGCCGGTGCTGGAGATTGCGACAACCTGGAGGGCTCCGCGGATGATGTGGACATGGGCGCTCCTTCGGCGAACATCGCCAAGAGTTACATTGTAGGGGAAAGCGAGGAAACTCTGAACCACAGACTCAAGTGACACCTGCATCATTAGCCCAGCCGAAAAAATACCCCAGGACTGGGAACTGCCCCACTCAAGCCAACAAAAGGCTTGAATGGGCCACCAGAGCTCAAGCGTCATAGCAGGGAATCCGTCACGTCGTACAATCGGTGAGCATGGAGGGGGATGAATGTACAGCACGGCCACCGCGTTGCTTGAGGCGTTGCATGAAGCGGGAGTTTCCTATCTGTTTGCGAATTTCGGCAGCGATCATCCGCCTATTCTCGAGAGCATAGCCGAGGCGCGCGCCACCGGACGCCGGATTCCGGCGGTGATTACCTGTCCCAATGAGATGGTGGCGCTGAGCGCGGCCCATGGCTACGCGCAGATCACGGGGCGCGGGCAGGCAGTGCTGGTGCATGTCGACGTGGGCACGCAAACCCTGGCGGGCGCTCTGCACAATGTCTCGAGGTGCCGCGTTCCGGTGCTGATTTTTTCCGGGGCGGTGCCGTTCACCCAGCAGGGAGAGCTGCCGGGGAGCCGCAATGAGTTTATCCACTGGCTGCAAGATGTCTTCGACCAGCGCGGAATCGTGCGCGGTTACGTCAAGTACGACAACGAAATTCGCAGCGGCCGGAACATCAAGCAGATGATCCGCCGGGCCATGCAAATTGCGCACAGCGATCCGCAAGGCCCCGTGTACCTGATGGCCGCGCGCGAGGTGCTGGAAGAAGAGATTCCGCCCACGACGGCGGATTCCGCGGAGTGGCCGGCGATTGCGCCCTGCGCCATGCCTGCTTCCAGCGTCGACGCCCTAGTGGGGGATCTGTTGGCGGCGAGCCGTCCGCTGGTGGTCACGTCCTACGCCGGGCGCAATCCGGCAGCGGTCGAAGAACTGGTTCGACTGTGCCGGCGGCTCGCGGTCGCCGTCTTCGAATCGGTGCCGAACTATGTGAACTTCCCCGCCGACAATGTGCTCTACCAGGGAAGCCAGTGGAATGAGCAGCGCCAGCATCCGGTGCTTGCCGAGGCGGACTGCATCCTGGTTGTGGACAGCGATATACCCTGGATTCCGACAGTCAACCGGCCAGCGAGCGGCGCTTGTATACACCACATCGACATCGATCCGCTGAAGGAAAAAATGCCGCTCTGGTCGATCCCGGCAAAGAATATTTGCCGCGCGGACGCGGCCACCGCGTTGCGCCAGATCAACGATTGCCTGGATACGGTTCACCTCGACGGACCGGCCATCGAGCGGAGAAGGGCGCACTACGCCGCCCTGCACGCGGCGCGCGAGAGCGTGCTGCGCCAACGCGAGCGTCCGCCGGCCGATGTCATTACTCCCGAATTCCTGACGGCCTGCGTCCGCGAGCATCTGGACGGAGAGACGCTGGTGTTGAATGAGGCCATCACCAGCTACAACGTGGTCACCGAGCATCTGTGCGCCACCTGTCCCGGCACTGTCTTTGGCAGCGGCGCATCGTCGCTGGGATGGAACGGCGGCGCTGCCATCGGCATGAAGCTGGCGCATCCGGAAAAAACCGTGGTCTGTCTCACCGGCGACGGGTCGTATTTGTTTTCCGTGCCGGCGACGGTGCACTGGATGGCGCGGCGTTATCAAACGCCGTTTCTGCAAATCGTCTACAACAATCGCGGCTGGAGGGCTCCGAAGCTCTCGGCGCTGACGGCACACCCGGAGGGCTACGCCAGCCAGGCAAGCGATCTCGACGTCAGCTTCGATCCGCCTCCCGACTATGCGGGAATCGCGGCTGCCGCCGGCGGAGCCTTCGCCCAAATTGTTCGCGATC
>Ga0187874_10003988_pt1 | contig 10053 bp, 8 predicted proteins | sample June2016WEW_16_1_3_FD_132993 | JGI IMG/M metagenome (GOLD analysis project Ga0187874, IMG submission 132993) | Peatland microbial communities from SPRUCE experiment site at the Marcell Experimental Forest, Minnesota, USA - June2016WEW_16_150 | ecosystem: Environmental > Terrestrial > Soil >... | reverse complement strand
GTCGTCGTACAGCTCGGTCAAGGGACGGCCGATGTTGCCGGCAAGAGCGACGTCGAGACCGTAGGCGCCGAGAGCAGCAGCTGTGAGCATCGCAGTGGTCGTCTTGCCTTTGGAACCGGTCACGGCCACTACCCGTCTGTCCCGGAAGTCCTCCATGAACAGCGCGGTCGGAGTCGTCACCACCGCCCCGAGCCGGGCCGCGGCTGCAAGGCGTTCGTCGTAGCGCGAGATCCCCGGCGAGTGGACGACGAAGTCGAAACGGCGATCTTCGAGGACCGACGGAGGCTGCACATCGATCCCGGCCGACTCGGTCTCGACCGCCTGGCGAGGTCCCGTAAGTCCGCTGGCGTCGCCCGCAATGTCGTCGACGACGACAAGCTCGGCGCAGGTCGGGCCGACGCGCCGGGCGAAGGACTGACCTTCCATGCCTGCTCCGAATATCGCGACGCGACTACCAGCGAGCGCCGCCACACCTCCTATCAGCGGCACGCCGCGATGGTACACAGGCGTTCGAGCCATTGGAGCGAGCCGGGCGGCCACCAAGGTAGCGTTGCAGCGTTCAGAACAATCGAGCGGTCGGGGACCAGAAGGTGGCAGCCATGATCACTGAAGCAGCCGTAGCTGCGCCGCGCCAGCAGCAGGCGGACCTGTCATGATCGTCGGGGTCCCTGCCGAGGTGAAGGTCGCGGAGGGCCGAGTCGCCATCACGCCTGACGGCGTCCGGGGACTCACGTCGCTCGGCCACAAGGTGCTCGTCGAGACAGGGGCCGGCACCGGATCGTCCCTCAGCGATGCCGATTTCGCCGCCGCCGGAGCCACCGTGGTCGACGCGGACACTGCGTGGTCTGCGGAGCTTGTCTGCAAAGTGAAAGAACCACAGGAATCCGAGCTTTCGTATCTGCGGCCTGACCTCGTGTTGTTCACGTACCTCCACCTCGCCGCCTACCCGGGCGTGGCCAAGGCTCTGCTCGAGTCCGGGACCACCGGAGTTGCCTACGAGACCGTGCAGCTCCCCTCGGGCGACCTGCCCCTTCTCGCTCCGATGAGCGAAGTCGCCGGTCGGATAGCGACCCAGGTCGGCGCGCACTTCCTCGAGGCCCCACACGGAACGCGAGGCATCTTGCTCGGTGGCGTCCCCGGCGTACGACCGGCTCGCGTGGTGATCATCGGAGCCGGCCACGTGGGATGGAACGCCGCGTGGATCGCTCAAGGCATGGAGGCCGAGGTCCTGCTCCTCGACCGGGACATCGACCGGCTGCGGTGGGTCGACCAGATTCACCAGGGCCGGATCATGACCCTCGCATCGAACCGCGGGTCGATCGAGCGCGCCATCTCCGAGGCTGATCTCGTCATCGGCGCCGTCCTGGTCGCCGGTGGGCGGGCGCCGGTTGTCATCACCGACGAGATGGTCGCCGGCATGAGAGCGGGAGCGGTCATCGTCGACGTCGCCGTTGACCAAGGTGGATGCATCGAGACGACACATGAGACGACGCATGAGAACCCCACCTACTTCGTGCATGACGTACTCCATTACGCAGTCGGGAACATGCCCGCCGTGGTGCCGCATACCTCGACATATGCGCTCACCAACGCCACATTCCCCTACCTCGTCGAGCTCGTCGAGCGAGGGGTGGCGGCGGCGGCGGCGGCGGACCCGGTGCTCCGCGGCGGTATCAACACAATGCGCGGCAGCTGCACGAACGCAGCTGTGGCATCGGCCCTCGACCTCGACTGGGTCGACCCTCTGAGCGTGCTGTCCGGCTGAGGCGCGCGGCCCAGAGCAACGGGGGGACACCCTGCCTGGCGGCCCCGACGCCACGGGACAGCTCTATCGCCTCCCGGCGGCGCTGCGCTCCCAGCCGGAACCCGATCTTGCAGCCAGACCGAGCGTCGCGAGACGCTCGAGGGTGACCGCCGTCAGGGCGAGTCCCAGGCCGGAGCGCCCGCACACGCTCTCGAACGGAGTCGCAACATCTTCGAGAGCCTCGAGCACGGCACGCTCGTCCGGTGAGAGACGGGCGGTGACCGCTGGCGGGGAATTCCGAGCAAAGCCCCTCTGTCCGCATGGCCCGGTGCGCGGACCAAGCGCGTAGTTGCTGCCGGCACAGGCGAGCTCCAGCGCCGCAAGCACATCGGCGGCGTCTCGCGCCACCCCGCAGCCGTCTGCAATGAGGGAGTTGGTGCCTTCGGACGCGGGACTCCTCACCGATCCCGGCACCGCGAGCACCGTGACCCCACGTTCGTCCGCGGCCGTCACCGTGTGCAGCGCTCCGCCCCCCTTGTGGGATTCGACGACAACTACGACATGGGCGAGCGCCGCGATGAGCCTGTTGCGAAGGGGGAAGCGCCACCTTTCCGGTGCCGCTCCCGGTGCCGCTTCTGAGAGGATGCCCCCGGCGAGCTCCAAACGAGCCCAGAGCCGGTTGCTGCTGGCGGGGTAGACCACGTCGACTCCCCCACCGACGACGGCCACGGGCGGTGCAGGGCGCTCGGGCGCGAGCGCTCCCTCGTGAGCCGCTGCGTCGATGCCTGCAGCCAGGCCGGAAACGACGACCACACCGGCATCCGACAAGTCCGCTCCGAGCTCGGCCGCGACACCAGACCCGTAGTGCGTCGCTGACCTGGTGCCCACGAGAGCCACACAGGGCCGGTCCAGTTGAGCGATCGACCCGCGAACAAACACGACCTCGGGTGCAGCCCGGTCATCAACGAGGCGGGACGGGTATCCTGGCGACCCCCGGCGGTAGGCCACCGTGTTCGATGCCACCAATCGCTCCCAGACAAAGGCGGGGTCTGTGTCGACCGATGCCCTCCGCCAGGTATTGACGATCTGCGCGGTCCGTGGGTTGCGCTGGTCCGGGGCCCCCTCGGCATGCATCAAGCGCGAGACGAGACGCGCTCTCGGTGCGCGCAGATCAGCGAACACCTCCTCTGCCGAGCGGCCGCGGAGCAAGCGCTGAAGACGCTGCGGCGTCATCGAATCGAGCCCTGCCAACGTTGCCGCGTACGCCACATCAGGCAAGTGGTCTCCGTCGTGCAGAGGGCTCTCGGAGCTGCTCACACTTGCCCCGGTCCGCCCAGCAAGGCAGCCCGGCCAGCTCGGAGCTCGAGCGCCATCGCGACGTGGATCTCGTCGACGGCCGTCTTCGAAGGATCGAGGTCGGCAAGCGTCAGAGCAACCCGCCGCACGCGATCGAGACCGCGGGCCGAGAGCACACCCGAGCACAGCTGCCGCTCGAACAGCTCGCGTGCGGCCTTGGTGAGGGGGGCGTGCACATCCAGGCTCGCCGAGGACAAGGCCGCGTTCGCCGTCACACCCCTCCGGTGTGCGAGCTCCCGCACCTTGGCGACACGCTGGGCGACAGAGGCGCTCGACTCGGCCGGCACCAAGTCAAGGAGCTCACGGACACTGGGCCTGCCGACTGCGACGTGCAGATCGAACCTGTCCAAGAGCGGTCCCGAGAGTCTCCTCGAGTAGCGGGCGAGCTGAGCGGCGGAGCAGACACAGCTGCCGATGCCTCGTCGTTCGCCGCACGGACAGGGGTTCATCGCCGCGACCAAGAGGAACGTCGCCGGAAAGCTGACAGTCGCCCTCGCACGAGCGACTCGGATGACTCCCTCCTCGAGCGGCTGACGGAGCAGGTCGAGCAACGGCGAAGGGAATTCCCCTAGCTCGTCCAGGAACAGCACGCCGTTGGTGGCGAGGCTGACCTCGCCCGGACGCATCCACGACGAGCCGCCGCCTACGAGCGCCGGTGCCGAGATCCCGTGGTGCGGAGCCCGAAAAGGGGGACGGCGCTCGCCCGCCGGCGGCAACGGCAACGCAGCTGCGGAATGGACCCGATAGGTCTCCAGGAGCTGAGCCTCGTCAAGGGGAGGGAGAACGCTCGGTAGTCGCTCGGCCAGCATGGTCTTGCCCGAGCCTGGCGGCCCCGACAGCAGGAGGTGATGGCCACCGGCGGCTGCAACTTCGATCGCGAGGCGCCCCATCGGCTGGCCCCGCACGTCCGCGAGGTCGAGAGGCCCGGCACGGCCCTGCCCGCACGCTTGGTCGGCGGTTGTAGCTCCTGGCACCTTGTGCGCCTGTGCCGGGCCCGCCGGAGAGACCGTCCTCAAGTCGGGCCAGGCGATCCGTCCCGACAGCGCATCGACGAGCTCGCGGAGCGATCGTGCCGTGCGCACGACCGGCTTACCGACGAGCAAGGCCTCGGGAACGCACGCCGGCGGCACAACGACGGATGACGAAGTGAGGGCATCGGTCAGAGGTAGGGCCCCCGGCACCGAGCGGATCGTGCCGTCGAGGCCGAGCTCTCCTACGAACCCACAGCCGGCGATCGCGGCCGCATCGAGCTCACCGGTCGCGACGAGAAGCCCGACGGCGATCGGCAAGTCGAGACCGGCGCCGGTCTTTCGGACACCCGACGGCGCCAGGTTCACAGTTACACGCCGCAGCGGCCACGGAAACCCGCTCGAGAGCAGGGCGGCCCGGACCCGGTCACGGGCCTCCCGGCACGCCGCGTCGGGCAGCCCCACGACGGTGAAACCGGGCAGGCCGTTGGACACGTGCACCTCGACGAGTACGGGACGACCCCGAACGCCGAGCAGTGTGGCAGATGGGATGGAGGCGATCACGAGCGGGCTCCCGGCAGGGCGGCTGTCTGTCTGCGGAGCGCCCAAGGAGTGGCGCGCTCGATAGCTCTTCGGACCGCACCCTACCGACGGGATGTGTCACACATCTCCGGCCAGGAGTCACCTGTCGGCGGCGTATGTGAGCTCCGCCGACTGTGAGGTTGAAAGCCCCAGTGCCCAGGCCGTGACGTCAGGTCAGTGCCGTGGCGTCGGGTCGGGCACGGGGTTGTGCCAGCGCCCGTGGGGCCTGATGAGCCTGTCCGCGTGTTTCGGTCCCCAGCCGCCCGGCGGGTAGGGGTGGGCGCTGCCGTGGACTTCGAGAACGGGGTCGACGACCGCCCAAGCAGCCTCGACTGTGTCCTCGCGGGTGAACAGCGCCCCGGCGCCCGCCATAGCGTCGCCGAGGAGGCGCTCGTAGGGTTGTTCCTCGTTCGGCTGCGCGTTGAGCAACAAGAGCTCACGCTGATCACCGACGAACTCCTCGCCCGGATGCTTGACCCGGGCCGCGAGCGCGATCACCGGGTTGGGCGCGAGCCGGAAGCGCAGGTAGTTGGCCCGACCGTCTGCGGGCACGGAGTCAGTGAACAAAGCCTGCGGCGGCTGCTTCAGCTCGACTAGCACCTCCGCGGCTGTCTCGGCCAAGCACTTCCCCGACCGCAGGTACCACGGGACACCCGCCCAGCGCCACGAATCGATGAACAGTCGAAGGGCGCAGAAGGTCTCCACGTCGGAGTCCTTCGCCACGCCCAGCTCATCGCGATAGCCAGTGAACTGACCCCGGACCACGTCGTCGGCGCTCAGCGGTCGCATTGCCTTGAACACGTTGAACTTCTCGGACTGCACGGCGGCCATGCCCTGGTACGCCGGTGGCTCCATCGCGAGCAGCGCGACGACCTGGAACAGGTGGTTCTCAACAACGTCCCGCAGGCAGCCGGCGGTCTCGTAGAAGGCGCCCCGACCCTGCACACCGATCTGCTCGGCCAGGGTGATCTGCACGCAGGCGACGTAGTTCCGGTTCCAGATCGGTTCGAGGAAGGAGTTGGCGAAACGGAAGTAGAGGAGGTTCATGATCTCCTCTTTGCCGAGAAAGTGATCGATGCGGAAGATCGCGGACTCGGGGAACGCTGACCGCACTATGCGGTTGAGTTCCCGCGCCGAGGCGAGATCGCGCCCGAACGGCTTCTCGACGATGGCGCGCGCTTCGTGGGTCAGTCCTGCGCCACTGAGTCCCTGGATCACCGTCGCGAACAGTGAAGGCGGAATGGCGAGGTAATGTGCCGGGCGGCGCGAACCGCCGAGTGCCCGCCGGAGAGCGTTGAACGTGCTGGGGTCGCCGTAATCGCCATCGACGTAGCCCAATAGCGACAGCAGCCGCTCGAGGGCGTCGCCGTCGTCGACACCTGTGTCGGTCCGCGCAATGCTGTCCCGCGCATAGTCACGAAGCTGCGGGAGACCCCAGTTCGAGGACGCGACCCCGATCACAGGGACGTCCAGCATGCCGCGCCTCACCATCTGGTAGAGAGCAGGAAAGATCATCTTGTGAGCGAGATCGCCCGTGGCGCCGAAGAACACGAACGCGTCGGCCGCGGCCAGACCCTCATCGCCATCGCCCATGATTACCCCCCAGCAATGCCCGTCGCGTTGCGGGCACGAGTCTTGCACGCAGTTCTGCCCAGCGGTGCCCCACCACCCAGACCCACGACGAGCCGCCGCCGGTTCAGGCATACGATGACCGTTCGGAAAGCTCCGTGACCTCCTCCAGATAAGCCGGCACAACGCGGTACCCCCACGGTGACCGATGCTGACGACGGCCACATCGTCGAGAGCGCGCAACGCGCCCGTCGGAAACACGGGCAGCGCGAGTACAACTGCTTGGATCGACCTTGGGGGCACAAGTGGCGACGTTCGAGGTAGTGCTTCGACTCAGCCTGGCGGTGGTGTACGGCGTGGCGGGGATCGGGAAGCTCCTGAGCCCACAGAGCACGGATCTCCTGATCGAGACTTTTCGGCTGAGTCCTCGGCTCAGGCCGGCGGTGAGCGCGTCCGTAGTGGCGACAAACTCAGCCGGCCAGATAGTCACCATGGACATACCTGTCAGTCCCGTGCTGCCGAGTCGTGCCGCGGTGCGAGGAGTCTCTGTGGACGCGGGTGCTCAGTCAGCCATCGTCTCCGGTCATGCATACGACGAACTTCGACCCAAGTCCAACGCCTGCCCAGAGCCGGAGAGGACCGCCGTCAGTGCTGAGGTCGCGAGCTGCGAGGAGGTATGCAGTGCTGCTTTGGCGCTCATGATAGGAGTCCTCACTCCCCGAGGAGAGCGAATTCAGCGCGGACATCGTGAAGGACAACATAACCTCAACGGCCGAGAAGATCATTGTTCCACGCTCGTCTGCACCGTAAAGCTCGAGGGTTGTCGTAATTACACCGGGACGTGCTACGACCTTGACTCGGTATGTGAGAGAAACTGCCCTGGCGGCTTGAAGCATCCTCTCGCGCACTGCGACGTGTACCTGACGCGACTCGGGAAGAAGATCAAGACTTCATCCCTCTTACCGGGACCCTGATGAGTTGTGAGGTCGGCAGAAGGCTAGCTCGGGGCAGAGACAGCGTCGTGGGCCAGGTACCGCGCCGCTCACAACCCGGGGGTGCTCAGCCCTGTGAGGTCGGTTCCTCGCCAACGGCACGTCTTTCGACGAGCACGAGGAAATCAGCGACCCTCAATAGCCGGAGGATCTGCCGCTCGACCGGGCGGGTGCCGTGGCGCATCGGGTCGTGTACCACCTGTGGGTTCGTCAGCGACAGCTTCTGGCCCCGGGTCCGCAAGCAGCAACCGTCGGCAGCAAGGACGTTCTTGACCCAGTCGCTGTGCACGCCGTATGTGAGAGCGATGCGCACCCCGTCTGAGGTCGGGAACACGTTGACAGGGGTCTCGTAGGCCCGCCCAGAACGCCGACCCTGGTGCACGACTACTCCCAACCCTGGGGCCCAGGGAGCGACGTGCCGGGTGACCCGGTTGAGCCCCACCCGGTTCAGTCGTGCGACTGCCCTGGGGAATGGCACCAGTTCCTCCGATCGATCGTCCGCGGGATTCGCACCGATTCTCCGGTTCAGTGAGGTCCGGGTGACGACCTAGGTCGTGTGACGGTACCCGGAGCCAAAGGGGGAGCTCCAGGAGCGGACTGCGGCGAGATGCCGACCGGCTTGTTCATGTGCGAGTACTCGTGAGCCCTAGCCGGGTTGAATGTCTCTTTGATCGATCTCGGGCTCGTCCAGCGGAGAAGGTTCAGCTCCGACCCGGCCTTGTCGTTGGTGCCGGAACCGCGGGATCCGCCGAAGGGCTGGCGGCCGACCACAGCACCAGTTGGTTTGTCGTTGATATAGAAGTTGCCTGCGGCAAACCGGAGCGCGCGTTGCGCTTCATCGATCGCTGTCCTTGAAGTGGCGAAGACGGAACCAGTAAGCGCGTACGGGGTCGTCGTATCGATGAGGTCGAGCACCCTCGCGTAGTCGTCATCGGGGTAGACGAATACGGCCAGAATGGGGCCAAAGAATTCGGTCGTAAAGATCTCATTGTGTGGATCGGAGCCGAGAAGAATGGTCGGCTGGACGAAGAAGCCCTCTCGATCATCGGTGACGCCGCCTGCAAGGATCTCCACTGACTTCTCATGGCGTACACGCTCGAACAGGTCGCTGTGTTCGGCGAGAGAGCGAGCGTCGATTACGGCGCCGCCGAAGTAGCGGAAGTCGGTTACATCGCCATAGGTGACAGTCTTGGTTGTGTCGACCAGTGCTTCGCGGAGCCCGTTGTCCCATAGTGAGAGAGGTAGATAGGCGCGCGAAGCAGCGGAGCACTTCTGGCCTTGATACTCGAACGCGCCGCGGACCAGTGCAGTGACAAGGGACGCCTGGTCAGCGGATGGGTGTGCGACCACGAAATCCTTGCCACCCGTCTCACCCACGACGCGCGGGTAGGCGCGGTAGCGATCCAGGTTCTCACCGATGATCCGCCACATCGAGTTGAACGTCGAGGTGGATCCGGTGAAGTGCAATCCGGCGAAGTCGGGGTCAGTCAGCGCGACCGTGCTCATAGCAGCGGCGCCACCGGTAATGAGGTTCATCACACCGGGGGGGAGACCGGCCGCCTCCAACAGCAACATGATGTACTGCGCGGCCAGCAACTGCGTGGAAGCGGGTTTCCACACCACGGTGTTGCCCATCAGCGCCGGAGCGGTGGGCAGGTTGCCGGCGATCGCGGTGAAGTTGAACGGCGTGATCGCGGTCACGAAACCATCTAGTGGTCTGTGGTCGGTGCGGTTCCACTCGCCAGGGGCCGAATTGGGCTGCTCAGCAAGGATGTTGCGGGCGAAGTGCACATTGAACCGCCAGAAGTCGATCAATTCGCACGCCGAGTCGATCTCGGCCTGCTGCACCGACTTTGACTGGCCAAGCATCGTCGCCGCGTTCAGCGTGTCTCGCCACGGCCCCGCCAGCAGGTCAGCGGCGCGCAGGAAGATCGCCGCACGTTCGTCGAATGGGAGATCCCGCCAGCAAGGCGCCGACTCCTTGGCCGCGCGCACCGCTTCGGCCACGTCCTGGTGGGTGGCTTGTGCCGATTCACCCAACAGGTGACCGTGGTCGTGCGGTTGAACCACGCCGAATCGGTCGCCGCCGGCCATCCGTCGCTCGCCGCCAATAGTCAACATCAGCTCATGGCGATCGCTCTCGAGCTCGGCAATCCGGCGGTGCAACGATTCACAGTGGGCGCTGCCCGGCGGGTAATCGCGCACCGGCTCGTTGTAGGGAACGGGTACTGACGTGATGGCGTCCATTGGACGATTCGCCTCCTGCGGATCCGAGCCTGTCTATTTCTCTGCGCTGCCCACGACGACGGTGCTCATGGACAAACCGAACGCACAGCTAAGAAGGTCGAGAAGAACCCATTTGTCGGCGACGCTACTAGACAAGCTCGCCACCTGCTCTGGTGCACTCGTTGTCAGGCGAGATCGCCATGGATGCGGACCCGACAGAGGGTCGAGCGCGATAGCGACCATCGTTCGGCCTCCGCCTCTGAGGGTGGATTGCCTTCCGCATCTGTTCTGCCCTTGCGAGCACTGCATCCCTGGTCGGTTCCAGGTGCCCAAGAGCGGTGGCACGGAACGTCCCTCCGGCTCGCAAACGAGGACATTTGACAAAACCGTCCTCGGGTATCCTGTCGTCATGACAGAGAGCTTCGCGCGGCAGGCCGAAGAGATCGCCAAACACCAAGCCCAGGTGATCGCGAACGAGGCGGAGATCACGAAGCGGTGGGCCGAGGAGCTCGTGAAACAGACGACTGAACCGCTTGCCAAGCCTGTGGTTTACGTCCGCGGGCGTTACAAGTACACCGTCCAGCTTCTCAACCACCCGTTCAACCATGGCGGCCAG
>Ga0187874_10003982_pt1 | contig 10055 bp, 10 predicted proteins | sample June2016WEW_16_1_3_FD_132993 | JGI IMG/M metagenome (GOLD analysis project Ga0187874, IMG submission 132993) | Peatland microbial communities from SPRUCE experiment site at the Marcell Experimental Forest, Minnesota, USA - June2016WEW_16_150 | ecosystem: Environmental > Terrestrial > Soil >... | reverse complement strand
GTATACTAGCTCAAGTTTTTAAGCCTTATTGATGGAAGAACACTCTATTCTTGCTCTAAAAGGCGTTGAATACGGGCATTAACAGCTAAATGAGCGATGAGAGAGAGTCTTTTGGTGATTTGAGGTCAAAGGCAGCGTATTTACTAAAAAGCGGCAAAACTCTTGAATCATGGAAAGGGCTTTCCATTGAACTTTAGACACGAACTAGTGTTTTTTGATTGCGGGTTTTGCTTTCTACATTCATGCGGAACGGCTTGTTATAGCGATCTAGTTAGCGTGCACACACTTTTTAGTTCCCTTCCCGTAAGCTTTCCAGAATCAATTATCCTGCGTCAAACGTGACGTCATCAATCACGTTGTATCACTGTGATTTCTCATCTAAACGTGTAATATCACATGACGTGATGGACTTGTGATGTGTACGTGATTCTGAAAATTCCCGTAACAGAATCTATAGACGTTCCGCGTATTCTTTTAACTTGTCGAAAAGTTCGGGTCTTAGGTCCCTTAGGGCAGGAATAAAGGTCTCAGCGGTTCTCAGGTCGCTGAAATCCACTTCGCATGTCAAAAAGTCTTCTTCGTCATACTTTGCCTTGGCTAAAACGTCGCCGTTTGGGCTGACAAGTCTGCTTCCTCCCCAGAACTGCAAGCCATCCTGGACACCTGCAAGGTTCACATAAGCCACGTAGGCTGTATTCTCAATTGCTCTGGCGCAGGTTAACGTTTCGAAGTAGCTTCTGCGCACTGCAGGAGAGGCGGAAATACAAACGATCAGTTGAGCGCCCTTCAAACGGATGAGTCTGAGGACTTCTGGAAAGAAAATGTCATAACAGATGCATAAGCCAACGTTGCCAAGATCGGTTTGGAAGACCGCTGCTTGGTAACCCGGGCGGAAATATCTTTTCTCTTCAAAGACGCTGTGGGTTGGCAGGTACATTTTGCGGTATTTACCGATTAGGCCTTGTGGACCTACGAAGACGGCGGTGTTGAAAACTGTTGCTTGGGTTTTCTCGCTTAACTCTGGCATCCCAAAAATGATGTGCACCCCTGTCTTCTTCGCCAACATTTCCGCCTTCTCGACGGTTGGTCCGGGAATAGTTTCTGCCAACTCGTAGACCTGGTCATGAACGACGTAACCTGTCAATGACATTTCTGGGAAAATAACTAGGTCTGCTCCTTGTTCTTTGGCTTTAATTGTCAGTTTCTCAATTTTCTGGAAGTTTGCTTCTTTGCTCTCTCGTTTGCTGCTTATCTGGGCAAGGGCGATCTCTATTTTATCTTTCATTTCCTTTTCCCTTTCAGTACGTGTGTCTTGGAAGCCTAAAATCTATTCCTACAGTTCTGTAGCCGAGCTTGAGCGCAATAGGCATTCTTCTCTTATGCTCATTACTTAGCCATCTACGTTTGACGGTTTCAACAGTGGATTTTTCGATTTTTAGTTGGTTAGCAATTTCTCCTGTGGTCATGAATCGTTCTAAGCCGTAGAGAATGAGGTCTAAGGTTTCGTATTTGATGCCAAGTTCCGTCTCAGCCATTTGAGCAGGCCACAGCGCTGGAGTGGATGGTTTTAGTGCAAGCTCTTCCGGGATTCCTAAGTGAAGGGCAAGCTTGCGCACCTGAGTCTTGTACAAATCCAAAATCGGTGTTATGTCGGCGGCGGCGTCTCCCCACTTCGTGAAGTAACCCATCATCGTTTCAGATTTATCAGAGCTGCCGCAGACGATCCTGTTGAATTTGTTCGCATAATAGTAGAGATAGACCATTCGGGTTCTTGCCTTAACGTTTCCCTTGCATAACCTGTCTTTTGGGTCGAAAACTGGAATCTGCTTATAGAAGCATTTCATGACCTCGGTCGTGTCACAGATACTGGTTTCCAATTGAAAGCGGTCCGCCACCGCCTTTGCATCGTCAATGTCTTTTTGGCTGAAGTTTTCTTCCTCTGGAAGCATAAGGGCTAAGACGTTTTTGCCGCCGATTGCAAGGCTTGAAAGGGCCGCTATGGTGGCGCTGTCGATTCCACCCGATAAGCCCAGTACTATTCCTTTTGCTCCTGCATTTTCAACGTATTCTTTGATGAAGCGGCAGATTCTTTGTTGTGTTTCTGAAAAGTCTACTTCGAAGACAAAAGGCGTCAATTTCAATAGGCTTCACGCAGACCTATAATCTTGACTTGTAGGCAAGTATTTAAGGACAAGGATAAATATTACTCAACAATATCGTCGATTTGAAGGCTGTTATAGTTGGGTCGAAGAAGAAAGAAAGTTGTTCATATTCCAAAGAAACGCTTGCCAAAGTTCTTTTCCTGCCCCAGGTGCGGGAAGGAAACAGTTAAGGTTGAAATTTCCAGAGAAGAAGGCGGGCACGCAGTGGCGCAATGCAGTAGTTGCGGTCTTAAAGAAGAGTTCCCGATTAAACAAGCCCAAGGTGAAGTTGACGTTTACTGCATGCTAACCGACAAAGTTTACGGTTCCGGCAAGAGAGCGCCATTACCGAACGTAAAGAAAGAGTAATTGAAGGATTATTGGCATGCTAGGGCCTATCGAAAAATACTTGCTTGAAAAGATAAACACTGAAGGCTCCATTCATCTAACCCTTATTGATCCCGAAGAAGTGACGACCCAAGATGCCTCGCGGATAGCTGAGAACTCCAAGAACAGCGGGACAGCCGGCATCATGATTGGAGGCTCAACCTTTGTCTCGCAAGCACATCTTGACGACGTCGTCAAAGCGATCAAATCCAGTGTTACTCTTCCTACAATACTTTTCCCTAACAACGTAACGGGCATAAGCAGCCACGCAGACGCGATCTGGTTCATGTCTCTTCTTAACTCGGTTGACCCATACTTTCTTATCGGCGCCCAAATCCTCGGGGCACCACTTGTCAAGAAATATCATTTGGAACCTTTGTCCATGGGGTACATTATCGTTGGAAACGGTGGAACCGCCGGCATCGTGGGGAAAGCAATATCCGTGCCATACGCCAAGCCCGAACTTGCGGCGGCTCATGCGTTGGCCGGTCAATATCTAGGTATGCGGTTCATTTATCTTGAAGGAGGCTCGGGCGCCAAAGACCCCGTCCCTTCAGAGATGATTCAGGCAGTTAAGCATGTCTTGGAAATACCGCTGATAGTCGGCGGTGGAATAAGAACGAAGGAACAAGCTGTAGCCGCTGCCTCTGCAGGAGCTGACATCATAGTCACGGGCAATGTCTGCGAAACAACAGATTCCAAGCAGAGAGTGGCTGAAATCATCGCGGCAATCAAAAACATCAAAACCTAAACGTGCACGGTTCTGGTTTCTGAGTTTTGTTTTTAGTTTTTAGAAAGGCAAAATAACCCATCACTACATATCTTGCCGTGGGAAGCTGCGCTTTGAACATCAGCAAAGGCTATCGAAACTACGTTGACACATTGGAAAACGAGTTGAAGCATCTTTATTCGATAAGCGACAGCGCAAGGTCTGCTGGTTTAGATCCAGCGTTGAAGACAGAATGCATTATTGCCCAAGACATCGCTGACCTGGTGGAGGGGTTGGTTGGACCCAAGAACGTGGCTCTGAGCATCAGAGAACTCAGCACAAAGATGCAGCGTGAGGAAATAGCCTTCAAAGTCGCTGAAGAAATAATTTTGGGCAAATTCGGTACAGGCGACCCCGAGAAGATGGCTGAGCAGGCGATTAGAACCGCCCTTGCAATCTTCACTGAAGGCTTAACGGCGGCGCCGATTCAAGGCATAGCCCAAGTAAAAATAAAAACAAACGCTGACAGAACCCGTTACTTGGCCATTTACTTCGCAGGTCCGATAAGGTCTGCGGGCGGAACAGACCAAGCATTGACTTTGGTTGTAGGCGATTTCGTGAGGCAGCAACTGGCATTGGATAGGTATAAGCCCACGGAGGAAGAAGTTGCCCGATTCACAGAAGAGCTAAGGCTCTACGAACGGTCCGTGGGGCGCTTCCAGTACCACATTCCAGATGACGAGTTGAAGAAAGCGCTTTACCTGATTCCAGTCGAATGCACGGGCACAGAATCCGACCCAGTTGAGGTTTCTTCTTACCGGAACCTTCCCCGAGTGGAAACAAACCGTGTAAGAGGCGGCGCTCTAAGGGTTGTTAACGACGGCATTGTCGGGCGTGCTCAAAAGGTCTTCGTGATTATCAATAAGATTGGTTTTCAAGGTTGGGATTGGCTCAAGGAGTTCAAAAAGAAATCTGAGAAGAAGTCGGGCGGCTTCATGGATGACGTGATAGCTGGACGGCCCATCTTTGCTTTCCCTTCAAGACGCGGCGGCTTCAGGCTTCGCTATGGCCGGTCACGGAACACTGGGTTGTCAGCTGTCGGCATTCATCCTGCTACTATGCTTGTTCTTGAAAACTTTCTTGCTGCAGGCACGCAAATGCGTTTGGAGCTTCCCGGGAAAGGCTGCGTTACTCTTCCAGTGGATTCGATTGAACCCCCCGTTGTTCTAATGAAAGACAATTCGATTGTCAGGGTTACAATGCAGAATTATCCCGATGTTAAGGGTAAAATTCAGAAAATTCTATTTCTAGGAGACATCCTGATCAGTTTCGGAGACTTTCTGTATTCAAACAAGAGCCTTCCGCCTTCTGGGTACGTCGAGGAGTGGTGGGTAAAGGATCTTCAAAACCAAATCAAAAACAAATTCGGCTCTGACATTCATTTGGCAGCTGAAGCCGCAGAAGTTTCCGCAGAAAGAATCAAGGGGTTTATTGACAATCCCTTCTTTGATAAGCCTACAGTTAAGGAAGCGATACTTCTCAGTCGACGCCTTGATATTCCTTTACATCCCAGCTTCACGTTCTTTTGGTCAAACTTGACCACGGCTCAGGAGATTGAACAATTTAGAAGCTGGTTGGGGTCCTCGGAAGTCACCGCCAGCGATGCCGCAATTTGCAGAATTACAGGTGAATGCAACCCAAATGTAGTGGCGATGTTGAGGAAGATTTTTGCTCCACACAGAATAGTAAATGGCAAAATCGTTGTGGAGGGGGAAGACGCAGCCGCCTTCGCATTTAGTCTCGGTTACGGCTCCAATGGAACGCTTGATGCTGCTCAACCTTTGAATGTGACGGAGACGCTGAGCAAACTTTCCGGTGTACGCATTAAGGATAAGGCTCCAACATATGTTGGCGGACGAATGGGTCGACCTGAAAAGGCGAAGCGGCGCGAAATGAAGCCTCTTGTCCATGTTCTTTTCCCAGTTAGCTTGGCGGGTGGCACGCACCGGGATCTTTTGGAGGCTGCAAAGCAGGATCACGTTTTTGTCGAAATGGTGAAGCGCAAGTGCCCCGACTGTAAAACTTACACTCGAAGAGTAAAATGCCCTAACTGTGGCGGCGAAACCGTGGAAGAGAAAAGTTGCCCAAGATGCGGAAAAGCGTTGAAAGACACTGCCTGCCCAACTTGCAAGGCAGACGCTATTCTGTACCAGCGCCAATCGATTAACTTCAAAGAGCTGGTTGATGGCGCTTGCAAATCGCTCGGTTACTCCTCGCCGAAACAGTTGCGGGGCGTTAAGGGTTTAACGAACCTTAACAAGACGCCTGAAATCGTTGAAAAAGGCATTTTACGGGCAAAGTACGACCTGTCAGTCTACAAGGACGGTACAATCCGTTTCGACGGCACAAACGCCCCCTTAACTCATTTTACTCCTGCCGAAGTCGGAGTGCCCGTGGAAAAGATAAGACAGCTTGGATACGTCTACGATACGCACGGCGTGCCCTTGACGGATCCCAATCAGGTCTGTGAACTCAGAGTCCAAGACGTGGTGATTCCGTGGAAGGCAGGGGATTACTTTCTTCAAATCGCCGCTTTCATCGATGATTTGCTTATCAGAGTCTACAAGCTTCCCCCTTACTACAACGTTAAGAAACCTGAAGACCTCGTCGGACACCTTATCTTCGGTTTAGCCCCACATACCTGCGCCTGCATTCTGGGGCGCGTCGTCGGGTACACAGACCGCAACGTGATCTACGCCCATCCCATTTGGCATTCGGCTAAACGTCGTGACTGCGATGGAGACGAAGACGCAATCATGCTTGCGCTAGATACCCTTCTGAACTTTTCGCGCGTTTATCTGCCGGCTCAGATTGGAGGAATCATGGATGCCCCAATTCTGCTGATTCCGTTCGTTAACACTAAAGAGGTGCAAAGGCAAGCCCACGACTTCGACGTCGACCAAACCTATCCAGTTGAGTTTTACCTCAAAACCTGGGACAAAGGCGAAGCTGGACCTGTAAGCTCCATCATGGACACTATCAGCCATAGGTTGGGAACTGAAGCCCAGTTCGAAGGCTTCCAGTACACGACACCCGTCTCCAACATCAACCTCGGCAACGCCAACAGCTCCTACAAAGAATTCAAATCCATGATCGAAAAACTGAACATGCAACTTGGGCTGGGAGAAAAAATCGACGCTGTGGATGTCAAACGTGTCGCATTAAAAGTTTTAACAACCCATTTCCTAAGAGACATAGCGGGCAACCTGCGCGCCTTCTCCACACAGGGCTTCAGATGCAAATCATGCAACAAAAAGTTTCGACGATTGCCCCTCAAAGGAAAATGCCCCTTCTGCGGCGGAAAGCTAACCCTAACGGTCTACCGAGGAGGCATAGAAAAGTACTTGGAGGCGGCGCAGAAACTCGTCGATACCTACGGGTTGCCCAACTACTACACGCAACGTCTTGACCTGATAAAAGAAGAGATAACTTCAATGTTCGACAACAAGAAACCAAAACAAGCCAAACTTTTCGATTTCGGTAGCTAAAGCTTTTCAACCCAGACCGCTGAATATTCTAACGGTGACGCTGTGCATCCTAACGCTTACCTGAAAAACCTGAAAAACGTCAAGAGTGGTCTTAACGCTAGAAGCAAAATCTTGGAAACTCTGGAAACTGGGCAATTGGATGCCCCAAGGATCGCGAAAACAACCTCCCTTTCCTACAACGTTGTGATGCATCATCTTCATCTTCTCAAAAACGAAGGCATCGTCAGCCGAACGGGCCGCAGACCCTTCCACTGGGCGGCTACGGGTCTAGGGCAGAAGCGCCTGCAAGGCTAGAAAGTGCATTGGCAGGGGGAATGCTGGCACTTTGGGCATCTGTAGTTGTACTTGTTGATGGCTGCCCTTTCAAGGTCGATTCCCATTATGTTCGCGAGGGAAGCAAGCCATGCGATGACATCGGCAAATTCTTTCTCCGTGGCTTCTCTGTCCGTTCCTTTATTGAGTTCTTCCCCTAACTCCCTAACTTCGTCAACAAGCCAGTTGAAAGTTCCATCGATTCCCCGTTCTGAGTCCCTTTTGAAGTAGAGGTCACGCATCATCTGCTGGAATTCACTTATGTGCATATGCTTCCCAGGTTTTAGTGTCTAAACAAAGCGGACTTTAAACATTTCTAACGTCGTTGAAGTCGGATGTTTCGGATTGCCCGGCTGCACAACATTAATTAATGGTTTCGGTTACATGAGAAGGCAGGGATATCAGTGAGCAGCAGAAGGAAAAAGAAAGATACCGGTCCAATGCCTGCCGCAAGCGCGGGTTTGCTCAGATTCTTCGAGGAAGAAACTGAAGGAATAAAGATGAGGCCTGAGCTGCTTGTGGTTTTCTCGGTTTCACTGATTGTTCTATCAGTGCTGGTAAAAGTGTTCTTCCCCTAACGGCTTTCTTTAACGTCTCGGCGCACTGGGATGTAGAACTTCTATTCTTTGAACAGAGTTAAGATGTAGAAATATCTCGCTTCTTTCTTCCCGACTTGTAATCTGGGGGATCGGCTGCGCAATGGTCGATCTTAAAACGATGGCTTCTGCCTCGGAAAGCCAAATTCCCGACGGCTCATATGTCACCGCGGCTAACGTGCCCTCGAAACCGTACGCTGGGTCAATGATCACCCTGATTTTCTTGCCCACGTTTCGCTCCAGCATGTGAAATATCGAAGGAGGCAAGTCTCGTTCTGACATAGCCATCGCAAACTAACACATAAGTCAAGTTAAAGATAAAACAATTACCCCAAGGCAGCATGTTCATTTTTTGAGTCTTGAAACAAACGAACTCGTTTTTCTATCTTGGCTTTAACTGCTCCATGCCAAAACTTTGACTGACTTATCCGTCTATTGCAGAAAAAGTGTATTTCCTGTCTGGCGCCGCGATTTAACTTCGCTAAATTTTAATAAGCCTCACCGCTTCCATAAGAGAGACTCAACCCAGAGGTGATAAAATGGAAGACAAAATCACGCTTGACCGTTCTATAGACGACGCGAAGAAACATTACTCATCCATGTTTACTCTTCCATCGCTCAAAAAAGCACTCGTAGCCGCTGCCGTGGTCTGCTTTGTTATTGGATTGTTGACCTCCGCCGTTCCATCTCAGGGTTTAATCCGTGGCCTCCTTCTTGCTCTTTCGCTTTTTGTACTTACAGTTATCGCGGATTTAATAGTCAGCAAACTGGTTCTTAGAAAAGATCCGATTTTCCTGCTGCGGCGCACCCACGTGCTTTCGTTATTCAGTTTGGTTTTCTGGCTGATCTTCATACTAATCGGCACAGGGTTGGGGTTCGCCTTCGGTTGGCAACTTTGGGAAAAGTTTACCCTGATAGGTTTCGCTGCAATCGTAACTCTAAGAATCATAGTGTTTATGGCAACTTCTGACGCAGATGTGTGGCGAAGGGGATTGTCCATTTTGCTTCTGCCGGTACTTTGCTTACTTCCATTTGTTGCCTTTTGGGCTGCAAGCGGCATCTCACTTTTGCAGATTTTGCCCTTTATCGTTCTCGCTCCCATAGTCGGTTTGCTGACGGCGTTGCTGTTCTTTTACCCTATCGACCGTTTGGGCCGGGCATATTCAATTTCCTCAATTCCGCTTTTCAAAGCCTTCATAGCCAACTGGGTAACAAGCGCCAACGCGCCTTTAGAAAAATTCCTGGAAGACATGGGTGAAGACACAGACGTCGAAGTCAACATCTTAAAGTTTGAATCCTCTGGACCTAAAGCAGCCATAATCGTTCCATTCGTGCATCCCGGTCCATTCAAAAACATAGGCAGCAGCCTCCTGCCCTCCCTTATGAAACATGAATTCCAAAAAGAAATCAACTGCGAAGCCTGCACACCTCTGGGTATTTTGGGACATGAACGCGATTTAGCGTCACAAGCCCAAAACCACAAAATCATCTCCCAAGTAATATCTTCTGCAAGGTTTAGGGCATCAGCGGATTCGGCGTCGCCTTTCGTTCGGGTTTCCGAGGGGGTTGCGTCGGCTTCATGCCAACTCTTCGGGGACACGGCCTTTCTAAGTTTTACGCTTTCTCCAAAAACAACAGAAGATTTGCCTCAAGACTTAGGACGCATAGTTATTGAAGAAGCAACAAAACATGGTTTAAAGCACGCAATAGTGGTTAATGCTCATAATAGCATTACAGACGTTGCAGAGGTTGAAGTGCACTTGGAAGCATTGCGCAATGCCGCCTCAAGATGTCTCCAGCAAGCTGTTGTGCAGCCAACCAGCCACTTTCGGGTCGGAGCCGCCAGTGCTTATCCGTCAGAGTTTTCTTTGAAGTCAGGAATGGGAAGCGGGGGAATCACCGCGATAGTTGTTGAGGTGCAGAATAAGAAAACTGCCTATGTGGTAATTGACGGCAATAACATCATTTCAGGTTTGAGAGAGACGCTTCTTTCCGCTTTGGGTACGGAAGGTTTCAACGACAGCGAGGTCTTCACCACAGACACGCATGCTGTAAGCGCAATCGTCACTGGCCGTCGCGGTTACCACCCTGTTGGGGAAGCCATGGATCAGGAGCTGCTGACGCGAATCATTGTTAACGTCGCAAAAAAAGCAGAGAAAAACTCGGGGATCTCCACCGGTGGTTCCGTGGGGTTGCCGGTTCAGCAGGACAGAGCCATCGGGGAAGGGCGGTTGAAGTGAATGACAACTTTGGTCGATCAGGCAATACAAAAGATAAAACGAACCGCAATTCCAGTCTTCGCATTTGAAGGCGTAATTCTGCTCTTGATCCTAACGTTTCTTTGAGTCAACACCACTTTTTC
>Ga0187874_10003980_pt1 | contig 10056 bp, 8 predicted proteins | sample June2016WEW_16_1_3_FD_132993 | JGI IMG/M metagenome (GOLD analysis project Ga0187874, IMG submission 132993) | Peatland microbial communities from SPRUCE experiment site at the Marcell Experimental Forest, Minnesota, USA - June2016WEW_16_150 | ecosystem: Environmental > Terrestrial > Soil >... | reverse complement strand
GGGGGATGATTTTCGCAGGGTTTTCGCGGTTTATGCCGGGCCGGAATTTACCCTCTCGCCAGGCGCGAGCTCTCGCACGATCTTTGGCATCGAGCGCGCGGGGTATAGGTACGGCCAGCCCATGAGTCATTCTCTGGCGAAGGCGACGATCGCGGAAGTCCACGCTTATCCCTGGCCGGACCCAGCTTGGATGGACGTCTCCCCCATTCGACAGCACGCGGAACAGTACGAAGGGAAATATGCCATCTTGGGAGGAGATTGGTCGCCCTTCTTCCACGATGCCGTGGACCTGCTGGGTATGGACGTTCTCTTTCTTAAAATGTACGATGAGCCGGAGTTGGTGGACACCGTCTTGCAGCACCTCGTGGATTTCTACGCGCACGTAAGCCAGCGCATCTTCGATGCCGCGGCGCGAGCCCTCGACATCTTTTTTATCGGGAACGATTTCGGCACCCAGCGTGGCCCGGTGATGACTGTCAATTTCTTCCGGCGTTTCATGCTTCCCCACCTCGAGCGCTTGGCCCGATTGGGGCGCGCCTACGGTCTGAAAGTGATGATGCACTGTTGCGGTGGATACGCCCCGCTGATTCCGCAAATGATCGAGGCGGGGCTGGATGGCCTGCACGCCGTCCAGCCTTCCTGCGAGGGGATGGACTTGGCCACGCTGAAGCGCTCCTTTGGCGACAAAATCCTGTTCAACGGGGCGATTGATTCTCACCACGTGCTGATCAAGGGAACACCGGAGTCCGTTCGGGAAGAAACGCGCAGGGTTCTCGATATCATGAAAACCGGGGGCGGATATGTGGCCGGGGCCAGCCATGATTATATCCTCGAGGAAACGCCCGTCGAGAACGTCTTCGCCATGTTCGACGCCGTCGCCGAATTCGGCCCGTACAACTAAACCGCAGCATCCGTTCCCTTGACGATGCCCACGAGAGACCAAATCCTGGCGAGAGCGGCGAAATACCTCACGGCGGTGGGGATGATTCTGCCGCCAGCTTACGTCATACCCATCGCTTTATCGGAAATCTCCGGTTATTTCGGCCGGCTGGATCTGTTGGCTTGGATGGCTGACCTGGCAGGGCTGCTCAGCGTCCCGTGGGAGATTGTTGCCACCCTTCTAATTATCTTCCGCTGGCGCGACCTTCCCCAGCGCTTCTGGATTCTCTACTGCGTGAACGGCCTTTTGGCATACATGTCCGTGCCCATTTACCGAATGCACTTCGGGCTCTACCGATAGTCAACCCGCAGGGCGGTCCGCGAACCCGCCCTGTCCGAATTACGCTCCGACCGGACCGGCGGACACATTGCGAACAAAAGATCTCACCCAAAGCCGCGAAGCCGCAAAGGCCGCAATGCAAGCAAGGCCGTTGGTCTTGCCTTGTTCCGTCTTGGCGAAGATGAACCCCTGCACCATAGGACGATAAGGCGACTACACATCCACGTGACCAGGGCGATCTTGATTCTCCCCAGTGTCATGGAAGGGCGTTTTTCAGTCCGAACCGCCTTTGCAGCTGATCTGGCCTCCCCGGCCGCAGTTCGTTGACCGACCACACTTCTACAAGTAGGGTGTTACATAAGCCAAGAGGTCAAGGAAGGAGGGATGACGGAGAGGTGTATGAGGAATCGGCTTGAAAAGAGGCACTTCCGAGTTTTTCCGAACCCGGAGGAGGCAGATCTGGCCCCTTCCTGGGCCCCAACTCGCTCGGGAAAGGCAGCGTGAAGAAAACGCTTTCAACGGAGGCCAACGGGTGTAGAATCCGTGCTGCCTAAGTTGCGAAAAATAAAATTCTGAATAATCGGTTACGCAAGTCCTGTATCAGGAAGGAGCACTATGACGATTACAGCGACCCATGCCGGCGACGCCGTAGTCCTGTGCGTCGCCGGGCGCCTGGATGCCATTACCTCGCCGGAATTCGAGAAAACGTGCCTGAAGAGCATCAACTCCGAAAGCCGGCGAATGGTGTTGGATTTTGAGGGCGTGGAGTACATCAGCAGCGCCGGGCTGCGGGCTATCCTTCTGGCTGGAAAGAAGATCCATGCGGGCGGCGGTGTGTTGGGGTTTAGCGGTCTGCGCGACACGGTCAAAAGCACAATGGAAATGGCTGGTTTCTGCGCGCTGTTTCCGGTCTATGAGTCCACGGAGGCAGCCCTTGAGCCTCGCTGACGCCGCTCCTCATGCGCCGCACTCCGACACACTGAAACTGACCTTGCCCAACCAAATGCCGTACCTGCAACTGGCCCAGTCGTTCGTGCGGGAAGCTGCCGCCCACTACGGCTTCCAGGGCGCCAGTCTGAGCCAGATCGAACTGGCGGTGGAAGAGGCCGTCACCAACGTTATGCAGCACGGCTATGACGCTGAGGAAAGTCAGGCCTTCGACATCACCTGCGAACACCTTCCGGGCGGCATCCGCATCATCATTCATGAAATGGGCATGCCCTTCGATCCGAGCCATATCCCCGAGTATCGGCCCGGTGAGTCCGCCGGCATGGGCGTGTTCCTGATGAAGACCATCATGGATGATTGCTCCTTCCACAACCTCGGCCCTCTGGGCAAGGAAACGCACCTGATCAAGTATCTGCCCGCGCCTGCCGGAGAAACCAGCGCTCCCGAGGCGCTTCCCACGGCCGAACCCGCCGCCATCACACAGAAGATCAAGTACGGCGTGCGGCTGATGCGCGAGGAGGAAGCCATTGAGGTTTCCCGGTGCGCCTACAAATCCCATGGCTACAGCTTCTTCGACGACCACATTTATTATCCCGCCCGCCTGGTGGAGTTGAACCGGAGCGGCGAACTTATCTCCGCCGTGGCGGTCACCGAAGACAACGTTTTCATGGGCCACGCCGGCCTCCTCTACCAGTACCCGGAAGACCGCATCGCCGAACTTACCTTCGTCTTCGTGAATGTGGAGTACCGCGGGCAGGGCGCCCTCGGCCGGCTGCAAGATTTCCTCCTCGCCACACCGAAGCCACGCGAGTTGGCCGGGATATACGCTTACGCGGTGGCGAACCACGTCTTTACGCAGAAGGCGCTGGTCAAGGGAGGCTTCAACGACTGTGGCATCCTGCTGGCCACCAGTCCGGTAAGCTGGAAATTCAAAGGCATCGCCGGCGACGCATCACAGCGCATCAGCGTAGTGCTGGCTTTCAAGTACATGGAAACGCCCCGCCGTCTGACGCTGTATGCGCCGGCCCACCACCGCGACATGGTGGCCAAACTCTATCGCAACCTGGGCGTTGAACATGGCTTCGGCACGCCGTCGCTCGGGGCGCCACCCGCGGGGACACCGGAAATCCTGAGCAGCGTCAACGCGGCAGAAGGTTGTGCGGAGATCTTCGTGGCCCGATACGGCGATGGCGTGGTCCGCGAGGTGCGCAAACTGTTGCGCGGCTTTTGCCTGCAGCAGGTGGCCGCCATCAACCTGTTTCTGAACCTGGAAGACCCGGCCACCTTCCTGCTGACCCAGGAATTCGAAAAGCTGGGCTTTTTCTTCGCCGGAATCCTGCCATGCGCCCGCGTGGGTGACTCTCTCATCCTGCAATATCTCAATAACGTCGATCTCGACTACAGCAAGATTGCGGCGTATACGGAAGCTGCCAAGGAGATCCTGGCCTACATTCAGGCGCACGATCCGGTGAGCACGATCTGATGTTTCCCGAATTGCAGGGTGGCAAATACTGCCACGTGAGTCTGGAGGCCGAGGCCGTCCGGTGGAGCGGCGAGCATCGCGAGCTGTTCTCCGCCGCGGGCAACCCGTTTCTCGATCCCCCCGTCTGCGAGCGCATGATGGATGAGGTTCATCGCCGCTACGGCGTGGTGTGGTCATACGGTGGCTACCTGGAGAACCGCAGCCGCCTCTGGCGCGGGAGCTATCTGGAAGCAACGGGCAACTTTCTGCACCTGGGCGTGGATTGCACGGTGCCGCAAGGTACCCGCGTCGCCATGGATTTTCCGGCCAAAGTCATCCTGGTGGACCACGACCCGGACCGCGACGGCGGTTGGGGAACGCGCGTCTTCCTGGCCTCGGACGGGCCGGTGTTCGTGTATGCCCACTTGCAGAACGTGGGAGTAGAACCCGGTCAGGCCCTGGAGACTGGCACGGTTTTCGCCGAGGTGGGGGGGCCGCCAGAAAACGGCAACTGGCATCCCCACCTGCACGTCCAGGCCATCCGCGCGGGGCTGTTCCACGAAATTCTGCTGGAGCGCTTCCAGGAACTCGACGGTTACGGGCACCCGGATGCGAGTACCGAGTTGCAGCAGGACTTTCCCGATCCCCGGCCCTACCTCGGTTTGTAAGGCTCGCCTGAGGTGCGCAGAGGAACCCCCGTTTTAGAGCCTGTTCTCCCGAATGCATCATCAGTTAGGGAAAGCACTCGAACTGCTTGCCTGGCGAGGTCTGGCCACCTATTACTTCCTGTTCTTCAACTCGTTGGAGACGGGGCGCGTAAGCCTGGCGGGCATCACCCGGTATCCCACCGAAGAGTGGATGACGCAAATGGCTCGTACCGCGGTGTGCGAGTCATCCGGGTGTCTGCACCAACATCGCTACGTTGTTCCTCGCCAAGATTAAGAACTGACTTGAAATGAATAGAAGACATAGGGACCGCGGAACATGTTATATGGATCAGATTGGGCCTCTTACGGAGTATGGTCGAAGGACAACGTGTTCTGGACGCTTACCCCCGATTAACGCGAAGGGTGTTGTGATCCCGATTCACTTGGACGTCGGCTAACCGGAGATTTAACCCTCACGGGTCCAAATGAGGTTCGAGGAAGTAGATCCCGCCTTGTTGCCTTATGTTCGCGAACGTTTCCCCAGGTGCAATCCGAAGTTCTGGGTAAAGGACGGCGTACTCGGCAATCCCCTTGGCTGCAACCGCCCACTCAGGAAACTGAGCCACTACCGAAGATTGAGTTGATCGGTACGGGTACTGAAAGGATTGCTGGCAGGACAGAACGTCCGGAGACACTTCACCCTGGCAGGCATGGATTTGCAATGAGAGATCCAGACCGGAGCAATGGCGGAACCCATTTCCATAATGTAGCTTCGAGCGGACGAGTGGACGTGTCAGTGAAGATTAGGGTGACTTGCAACCCGGCATAGCCTTGCGGCCAGGAAGGGGCACCGCCCGCTTCTCATAGGTACTGTGGTACGGCTTCCGGCGGTGCGTTGCCAATAACTTGCTCGCAATCCGGGCGATGGTGTTACGCTCAGCGTTTGGAGGCCAAAATGGAAATCCCGGTTAAGGTATTCTGCTCTCCCGCCCGCTACACGCAGGGCCCCCACGCCACAGAGCAACTCGGCGCCGAGATCCGCAATCTCGGGCTTGATGGACCCGCCCTTATTGTTGCCGGGCGCAACGCCATTCGCCTGCTGGCGGAGACTTGGGCAAAGACCTTCGCGGCGGTGGGGATGACCTACGAGGTCTTCCCGTTCACCGGTGAGTGTACTCCGGCGGAAATCCGTCGTGGAGGTCAGGCGGCGAAAGCCATGAAAGCACGGGTGGTGATTGGAGCTGGAGGTGGCAAGGTTTTGGACACTGCCCGTGCCATCGCCTCAGATCTCTCGTTTCCCGTGGTCAACTGTCCCACCATTGCTTCCAGCGATGCTCCGTGCAGTGCCCTTTCCGTCATCTACACGGAAGATGGGATCGTGGAAGAATTGCGCGTTTACCGACGCAATCCGGACCTCGTGCTGGTTGATACTGCGGTCATCGCCAAAAGTCCCGTGCGTCCATTGGTCGCCGGCATGGGTGATGCTCTGGCGACCTGGTTTGAGGCCAAGGTCTGCGTCCAGGGAGGCAGGAAGAACATGCGCGGCGGAGCCTCCACGCGAACCGCGCTCGCCCTGGCCGAGCTTTGCTACAAGACGCTCCTGGAAGACGGCGTCGCGGCCATCGAAGCACTTAAACAACAGAGGCCCAGCGAACCGCTGGAACGCTTGGTGGAAGCGAACACCCTGCTCTCCGGTCTGGGTTTTGAATCTTCCGGGCTTGCCGCTGCCCACGCCATCCATAACGGCCTCACCACCGCCCCTGGTACCCATGGCTACATGCACGGTGAAAAAGTTGCCTTCGGGGTCATCGGTCAACTCATGCTTGAGTCGCAGCCGCCGTCCGTTGTCAATGAAGTCCTGGAATTCTCGACCAGCGTGGGACTTCCCATCACCTTCGCCGAGATCGGCATCGGCAACCCCAGCCCGGAACTGCTCGAAATGGTGGCAAAGCGAGCCACAGCCCTGGGCGAGACTATACACAACGAGCCAATCACGGTGACGCCGGAGTTGGTAGTGGAAGCCATGCGGGCGGCCGATTCCGCCGGGACTTTGTTTCGGCAACCTTCGCAGAGGCATGCTCGCCCCTAATTTCCTCCGGTCAGGCGCAGATTTAGGCGCTAACGAGAATTGACCCAGGGATGCCTGGCAAAAATGATCCCCCCCAAGAGCCTTCAAGCACGGGAGTCGAGGTCCCTGATCGAAGCGTGCCCATGCAGTGATCTCCAGCCCAGTCTGGCGATTTGGCACGCGCCAGCGAAGATGCCCGGTCTGGGGCTAAATTACTCATGTGCAATTGGTTGCCGACTACCTACATGCTCCTCCCGAGATGATGAGGACAGAATACCTTATACTAAGCAGCATTCGTTGGGATACTAACGATCCAATCGAATCCGGCGACTTGGGCCACTCGTTGCGCGTCATTTTCAAGAGTCGCCAGCACTTCAACCAAACGATCCTCCACCGCCCGCAGGCTGTCGAAGACGCGGAGGCTGCTTTCGCCCTCTACAAAAACAATATTTGCCGCCTGCTACCCTGGGTCAACCCTGCGGTCGAGAGGCCAAAATTGGAAATGCGGCCGGACCCACTGCGTCTCAATGGGCAAGCACTTTCCGAATGTGCCGTTATACATCAACTTGATTAAACGAAACGCGTTCGCCCCTTCGCGAACACTTCGTGGGTGCTCGTTGCTTAGTGTTGTGCGGTTGGTAATCCAAATATCATACGACGACCTCAGCGCTACGCGGGATGTTCAGCGGTCGGAACAGTTCTTTCAGCATTGCCGCCATCTCGGCAGCGTGCGGTTCGCGCCACATCGTCCAGTGATCCCCGCTCACAGGACGAAGATGGAATTCGGCTCGACATAGATCACGCCAGCCCAGCCGCCTTTGTTCTTGAATAGTTGGTCTGACTCGCGGGGGGAAAGGCAAGAATTGTGCAACGGGGACATGGAGCGGTTTCGGAACGTAAATCTCGGCGAAGCGCGCCGCCCTACTCCCGATGTTGCCCCCTGGAACCCGCGGCGTCCATCCGGCACGCAGGGCCGTTCTGTCGATGTGGGCAAGGCCCCTGTCCCGGAGAAAACGGCCAACGGTTCTCGCATCGGAAAGAAGCGTGGGAAGGTTGATGCGGAAAGCCCGCTCTCTTCCACGGCCAGAATCCTGGGCAATATGGCGGAAATACCCGACGCCCGCTCGGAGTGATTGGAGGAGTTTGGGATATCCAGGTGCGGGGGTATCGAAGAGCACTACCATGCGCACGTCCTCGCCGCGGGCCAGCAGTTGATGAGCCGCTTCAAACGCCACTATTCCCCCAAGACAGTATCCGCCGAGAAGGTATGGACCGTTCAGCCGTGCGGCGCGAATCGTCTGGCAGACTTCTGTCGCCCGCGCCTCGACCGTTGGCAACCGCCCCGAATCGCCGGCCGGGTTTCTGAGAACGAAGAAAGGCTGGTCATTACCCAAGTGCCTGCAAACGTGGAGGAAACGGATTGCATTATCGGCCTCCGGGGCGATGACGAGGAGGGGCAGAAGCGATCCCTCGGATCGAAGCGGGATTACGTCGTGGCGCGACGCGTTCCCCTGGGAGCGCTCGTCTGACTCCAGCATCGCGGCCAAGCGCGCGATCGTGGACGCCTGAACCAGACTGGCAAGGGAAATCTCCCTATCGAATTCCCGCTCGATGAGGGTGATCAAAACCGTCGCGCTCAGACTGTCGCCGCCGGAATGAAAAAAGTCGTCGGTTACGCCCATGCACGATATGCCGAGCGCTTCCTGCCAAAGCGCCGCGACCCGCTTCTCCGTGGGGGTTGACGGTGGTTGGAATCTCGACGTCGGACTCAGCCTTGTGGCTTCGAGTCGCGGCAGCGCCTGAAAATCGATCTTGCCGCTGAACGTGTGCGGCATGTCGTCTAGCACGAGGAACTCCCCTGGAATCATGTGCGCGGGCAAGCTCCTGGACAAGTGCAAACGAAGCGCGTCTGCGAAAGGCGCCTCCGGACCGGGCCACGTTATGTAAGCCACCAAACGCTCCCGGCTATCCGTGGTGACGGCGCACTCACCAACGCCCGGGCATCGCTGGAGCGTTGCTTCGATCTCTTCCGGCTCGATCCGGAAGCCGCGGATTTTGACTTGCCGGTCCACTCGCCCGAGAAAGATGAGGTTGCCATCGGGAACGCGATAAACCAAATCCCCGGTTCGGTAAAGCCGGGCGGTGGGATCTTGGCGAAATGGATCGGGAAGGAACTTCTGAGCGGTCAACTCGGGATGGTTGAGGTAACCGCGCCCCACCGCATCGCCACCGATGTAAAGTTCGCCGGGAACCCCCACTGGAGGCACATTCCCATCGCTATCGAAAACGTAGGCTTGGGCGTTGGCGATGGGTTTGCCAATCGGCACGTTCGAAGCACCCTCCCAGGCTGACGAGCCCGCCTCATAAATCGTGACCATGGGACAGGTTTCCGTCGGCCCGTAAGCATTGAAGGAGCGTATTCGGTGGCCGACAAGCTGCGTCCAGGTCCGGAAGGTCGCCGGATCCACACGTTCCATTCCGATGGCCACCGCGCGCAGAGATTGCGGCAGTTCGAATCCTTCGGTAGAGAGGGCTGAAACCCACTCCTTCCACCAGGAGGATGGCAGGCCAGTCACGGTAATGCGGCGCTCTACCAGGAATCGAAGGAATTCCCGGAGTGACGTGTTTTCCCGGTTCAGGCCGAAAACCAGTGCCGCGCCCGAGCAAAGAAACGTGAACACCTCCGACACGAAGACATCCGAACCCAGAGAGGCAAACTGCAGCCGGCGGTCGGCGGGCGAGGTTCCGAATACCCCGGCGACCGCTTGGGTGTAGTTCACCAGGGAGCGATGGGTGACGACGGCCGCTTTAGGCCTGCCTGTGGAGCCTGATGTGAACATGACGTACGCGGCGTTGGCCGGCACGGCGATGTCTGGAAGGTTCTCCGTGGACTGCCGGGCAATTCCGTGTTCGAGTGTTTCCAAGCGCAACGCCTGACCACCGCACCTGGCCAGCTCCGGAACGCCTGCCTCGGAACAGAGAACAAACTTTGGGCGGGCATCCTCCAACATCACCGCCCGGCGCTCAGGCGGAAGTGCCGGGTCCAGGGGCATGAACGCCGCGCCCGCCTTCAACACCGCCAGGACGGCGATCACCACCTCGGGGCCACGAGGCATGTGCAGGGCAATCACGTCCTCGGGCCCAGCGCGGTATTCGCGCAGCAACCACGCCAGACGGTTGGCGCGCCGGTTCAGTTCCTGAAAGGAAACTGTTCCTTCTGGATGTTCCAGGGCTGTATTTCCAGGGGTCCGCTGCACCTGTTGCTCAAAAAGTCGATGCACGCATTGGTCTCGATCAAATCGCGCGTCAGTCTGGTTTAATTCCCGGAGATGCCAATTCTGCTCCCGCTCCGGCAGCATTTTCAGCTTGGCGAGGGGGCCATCCTTCTGCGAAAGGAAACTCAGCAGGAGCGTCTCGAGATGCTCCGTCATGCCGGAGACAGTTCTTTGACTGAATAGACGCGCGTCGTAGACGATTTCCAGGGTGAGCCGCGGCGCGCCATAAGCGACGACCGTGAGCGGCGAATCGGTGCGCTGCAGGCGGTGGAACGTGCGATGCAACCAGGGGCCTCCCAGCTTCCTCAAGGTTTCACCCGGCGGCTCATGATCGTAGACCAACACGCTGTCAAAAAGCGGCAGGCTCGCGCCACCCCATTGCCGGATCTTGTCGAGGGAAGTGTGCTCGAACTCGCGAAGCGCGAGCCACTGGCCTC
>Ga0187874_10003975_pt1 | contig 10065 bp, 7 predicted proteins | sample June2016WEW_16_1_3_FD_132993 | JGI IMG/M metagenome (GOLD analysis project Ga0187874, IMG submission 132993) | Peatland microbial communities from SPRUCE experiment site at the Marcell Experimental Forest, Minnesota, USA - June2016WEW_16_150 | ecosystem: Environmental > Terrestrial > Soil >... | reverse complement strand
TTTCCACCCGGCTTAAACCCGGGCCGAAGACGCCAGGCCCGCGGGGCGGCTTGACCACGTCCGCCAGATGGCAGGGACATTCATCAGCAAGTTCAGTGCACCGCCCGCCACCACTCCTGCCGCCGCAGCGCTCAACAGTTTTCCACCCAGCATTATGCACAAGAGCGTGACTAGGAAATTGAAAAGCGCACCGGGAAAGCAAATTCGTTCGTAGCGCGCCAATCTGTCCCCAACTCCCATGCGAAAGGGGGCCGCTTCGGCAGAGCGAAACGTGAAGGCTTCGTTGCAAACGAAGTTGCTCAGCAACGCTGCCTCAATGGCCACTGGCAATGCGGCAGCGGGCGGCCAAGCGCCTTTCCTTACCAGCACGGCGAATAGAGCGACATCAATGAAGGCGCCTACGAGCGCCACCAGGCTGTAGCGGATCCAGCCCAGGAGTTGGCCTGTCCGCACGGCCAGCCGCGCCAGGTGCAGGAGATATTCCCAATATTGCCGCGCACCCAGCTTCGAAGCGCCGCGTTCACGTTCCTGAAAAACGTAGGGCACCTCCACCAGATTCTTATAATGCGCCTTGGCAATTACCTCCAAGAGAATTTTGTAACCCAAGGGGTTAAGTTGAGCGCCTTGTAGTGAGGAGGCTCGAATCATGAAGATGCCGGACATAGGGTCGCCAACCACTGCGAGCTTGAGCGGCAGCACGGTCGCCGCCATGTGCGTCGCCGTACGCGAAATAAAGCGACGCACCCACGTCCAATCCGAAGTACCGCCGCCCGGCACATAACGGCTGCCGATCGCCAGGTCTGCTCCTTTGCGAATTGCCGCCGCCAGCGCCGTGAGCGTCTCGGGAGGGTGCTGCAAATCTGCGTCCATGACCCCCCACACATCGCCCCGCGCCGTCGCCCATCCGTCCAGGACCGCCGTAGCCAGTCCCAGCCGCCCTGGGCGTCTCAGCACACGCGCAGGGATTTCGGCGGCGAGTGATTCCACCCGTTGCGCCGTCCCATCCGCGCTCGCGTCATCCACCACGACGAGCTCAAAATCCTCGCCCACGCTCCGCAGTGCCGCCGCGGCACGCCGCAGAGTCTCCTCGATGACCCCCGCCTCGTAGTACGTCGGAATGATGACCGAAATCATAAAGAGGTGCCAGGTATCAGAGGCTGAGTTCTGAATGCTGGAAACCATGATTATAAAGTTATAAAGGGGGAAGGGTAAAGGGTAAAGGATGAAGGCCGAAGTCTGGGCCATTAATTAGTTGTCGGCGCGTAGTACCCCTGTCGTGCGTAGACATTGTACTTGCGCTTGTGGGCTTCACCGCGATTCCCAAGGTGCACTTCAATGTTACGGTAACTTCCGTCCTGACGTCTATTGGTGGGGGAATATCCGAGGGTATAGCCCTGTTTGAGCCAGGTGAGGATGGTCTCCATCGCCGCGCTCACGGAGATGCCGTTGCGGGTGTCGATCATCTCGCCGCCGGTCTGTTGGCAGATTTTCTCTACATCCTTAAGCCGCGATTCCGAGTGCGTCAGGAAGTACGTCCTCGAGTGTTGCAGGAATCCTACCTTGATGCTGTAAATTGGGGTTCCAGATTGCTGGGCCGCGCGCACCACCTGGGGCACATCGCTTGTCTGTTCCTCGGAGGGCTCGTTATCGGAGACCAGAATCACGGCGCGGCGGCTTTCGGGCGCCATTCGTCCAAGGTAGGTGGCTGCTTCATAAAGTGCACCATCGATGTCCGTGCCGCCGTATGGGCTGAGGGCCCACAAATCGACGGAAAGGGCTTGGTGGTCCGAGGTCAGCCCTTCCTCCATTTCCGGCTTCTCGCCAAAGCTGAAGATGGCCACTTGGTCGTCGGGCTTGAGCAGCGCCAGCGTATCGAGCGCCCCCGACCGCAATTCCTCAAGAGCCGCGGCGATGCTGGAGCTGTTGTCGATCACCAGCGCCACCGCCAGCGGTAACTCCTCGTGGGAAAAGGCGAGGATTTGCTGCTCCTTCCCGTCTTCGAAAACGTGAAAATCCTCTTGCTGCAAATTGCCGGCGGCGCGCCCGTGCTCATCGTGAACTCCCACCTCCACCAGCACCAAGTCCACGTCCACTTTGAAGGTGGGCGCACTCGACGGGCTCGCCTTGCCGCGCGCGGGCGGCGCCGTGACCTGCGCGCCCAATTTCGAACACGCGATGAGCCACAGAATTGCGAGGCATCCGAATTTTCGCGCCTGATTCATTCTTGGGCCTATACCAGCCCTCTGTCAGGATGCGGCTTGATGATGAGGTGTTGTCCGTTCAGCGAAATGCCTTTAACCTTGGTATATTGTCAGGGCACGCATGCTCGTCCACCCACGCGGGCGGAACGAGAACTTCAAATTTTTTCCCGAGGCCGATGCTGATGACGAAATCCTCCAACGTTTTCGGATTGAATCGCCGGCGCTTTCTGCAAACTGGGATACTCAGTGGTGCCGCTGCCGGGCTGAAAGTGGGACGTGGTCCGTCAGCGAGCCCTTCGGCGGGGCAGGTCCCCGCTTTCGAACTCGAAGAGGCAACCCTCACCGCGCTCCGGTCGGGCATAATGTCCGGAAAGTTCACGGCCCGCTCCTTCGCGGAGCAATACCTGGCGCGCATCGACGCGATTGACAAGCACGGGCCGGCGGTGAACTCGGTCATCGAATTGAACCCGGACGCCTTGGCCATCGCGGACGCGCTCGATCACGAGCGGCAGACAAAAGGTCCGCGCGGACCCCTGCACGGCATCCCGGTTCTGATTAAAGACAATATCGCGACGCACGACCGGATGCAAACCACCGCGGGTTCCCTTGCTTTGGTGGGATCGGTACCGCCCAAGGATTCCTTTGTGGCCAAGAAGCTGCGCGACGCAGGGGCCGTGATTCTGGGCAAGACCAACTTGAGCGAGTGGGCGAACATCCGCTCGTCGCACTCCACCAGTGGTTGGAGCGGCCGCGGCGGGCTGACTCACAATCCCTACGCGCTTGACCGCAACCCCAGTGGCTCGAGCTCCGGTTCCGGCGCCGCGGTGGCCGCGAACCTCTGCGCCGTGGCGATTGGCACGGAAACCGACGGTTCGATCGTGTCCCCCGCCAACAACAACGGTATTGTCGGCATCAAGCCCACGCTGGGCCTGGTGAGCCGCGCCGGAATTATTCCCATTGCTCACAGCCAGGACACCGCCGGACCCATGGCCCGCACGGTCACCGACGCCGCGATTCTGCTGGGCGCGATCGCCGGGGTTGACCGTGACGACGCGGCCACCCTCGCGAGCCGCGGGAAGGCCATGGCCGACTACACGCGTTTCCTTGATGCCAAGGGCCTGGCCGGAGCGCGCCTGGGCGTGGTGCGCAAGCTCTTCGGCTTTAGCGAAGCTGTCGATAAGCTGATGAACGATGCGATTGAGGCATTAAAGCGCGCGGGCGCCGTGGTGGTGGACCCCGCGGACATCACCACGCTCGGACAGCTCGACGGCGCTGAATATCAGGTGCTCCTGACGGAGCTCAAGGCTGACCTGAATAGCTATCTGGCGCAGCTCGGCGATGCCGCTCCAGTGCACACTCTCCAGGATATTATCGAATTCAATGAGCAGTTCCCGGAACAGGAAATGCCCTTTTTCGGCCAGGACCAGTTTCTCAAAGCGCAGCAAAAGGGATCTCTCTATGGCAAGGAATACCTGGACGCGCTCGATAAGAGCAAGAGTCTGATGCGCGAACAAGGCATCGACGCGTTGATGAACCAGTTCAAATTGGATGCGCTGGTGGCCCCCACCGGAGCGCCGGCGTGGTTGACCGACCTCATCGACGGCGACCACGACCTGGGAGGCAGTTCCACCCCTGCGGCCGTAGCGGGCTACCCCCACATCACCGTCCCCATGGGTTTCGTTCACGGCTTGCCGGTGGGAATTTCCTTCTTCGGGCGCGCCTGGAGCGAGCCCGTGCTTATAAAACTCGCCTATGCCTACGAGCAAGCCACCCGGCAGCGCCGCCCCCCCCGCTTTCTGGCCACGGCGGACCTGAACGCATAGCTTCCCGCCCAGGCGAGGACCGTTGGGTTACGAATTCCTCGAAGACGGCCTGGGCCGCTTCGCTTTTGCGATAAATCCTCTTACTCGGGACGGGAGCCGTACACAAAAGTCGCGGGTTGCCGGCATCTCGTGCCCCCCGGGAGCGAGAAGCATGAAGCGCAGGCGTCCCGCCCCCCCTGAAGTCGTGAAGAAATCCCCGAGCGAGCGAAAGCATCTCACGCAGAGGCGCAAAGGCGCAGAGGCCGAAGACAAAGCAGTAGTTTATTCCGAATCTCCACGCCTCGGCGGCTCGGCGCGAGATTGTCTATTGGCGCTCGGCCCCCATCTCCCTCACCTTTAATCGCGATTCTGCCGATAACCGAAGTGGGGGAATGTGGGCGGCTCGTCCGGTGGTGTGGGGCCGAGCGGTGCCCGGCCCGATTCTTCCTCATCCTCGGTTTGGGTTCCGCCGATAACCGCTATGAGGGAGTGTGGGCGGCCCGTCCGGCGGCGTAGGGCCGAGTGGCGCTCGGCCCCCTTCTTCCTCATCCTTAATCTCGGTCCGGTCGATAACCGCTACGGGGTGGTGTGTCACGAGGGTGTCATTTCGCGTTGGCGATAGCGCGCCCCCTGCGGGCGCCGACGCCGAACGCCGTTCGGCCCTACCCCCAGGGCGCTGCCCTGGGCTACATTTGATAGCCCACTAGGCGCACAATAGCACCTCCGACCGCGAGGTCGGCCCCTGCCGTCGCCGCACACCCGTCAGCCTTTCCTCGTGCGTGGAGATCCAGCGAAGCCCCGGCAGCGCCCCGCGGTGGTGCAGCACACCGAACAAAACGTGGCGCAAGGCTCGCTCTCCAGCCTTGCGGCTTTTCCAGCGCGGGGCGGGCTGTTGCCTCGCCCGATCGAGATTTCCCCGTGGGTCGCGTAAAGAGGCGCGGTATGGACTTGCCGCAGGACCGGACAGCGGGTCCTGCGCCCCGCTTGAATCCTGTCCAGAAGCGGCTGGTAAAGCGGCCGGAGGATTGGCCTTGGCCGAGCTTCAACAATTTTGCGCTGGATAAGCAGGTCGTAAGCCCAGTTTGCCTTATTCTGCGGCGCTTTCGCATTGCCCGGCAACGAACCGGTGGAGTTTTATTCGAACAGCCGCGGAGGAACGCAAAAGGCGCGTACCTCGCGCTACCCCGCTGATTTTCCTACGGCAACTGCCAGTCGAGGGCATAAACCTCCTGCGTGCCAGCTTGACGGGTGATCAGCGGGGAGTCATCCGGCGCTAGCCCAAGCCAGAAGGGCCCCGACTTCTCGTGAAGGCACACCACTTGTTCCAGCTTGCGGTCCCGAAGTCGTAGGCGTGAGATGGTGGAGTCTCCTCCAGAGGACGTCGCGTAGGCGAGAAAGATGCTTTCTTCTCTGCGTGACCAAATGATATCCCCAATGAAGGACCCGGTCAGCAGCTTGAACCACTTCCGAGTCAAGGAATCAAAAAGCATCAGCGACTGCGAATCTGCCGTGAGGGCGGCGACATAACGTCCGTTCGGTGACCAGCGGGCCGTCCATAGACCTTCCGACCCTGGCAACGTCGAGCCTTCATGCGTTCTTAAATCCACCACATGGATTACGAGCGGGCCGGAGGAACGAACGTCGGGTGCTACCAAGCCGCCGAAAACTACCCAACCACCATCTGGCGACCACGTTGGAGCCCCTTCCTGATCACCTCCCGAAGTCACCGTCTGGGAAGTGCCGCCCTCGGCTGAAATCACGCGAACTTTCCATGGCTTCGCGGGCTCGCGACCCATGAAGGCGATCCATTTGCCGTCCGGAGACCAGCGCGGCAGCTCGGTGATCATCGGCGGAAGGGTCAGTTGGAGCGCCTGAGCCCCGTTGACTCGCCTTTTCCACAGCGTATAGCCCGGAACCGTCACATAGGCCATCCACTGGCCGTCTTTCGAAAAGTCCACATGGTCAGCGGAAATGTTAGCGAGATATGGGACGAACCGTCTTGATTCTGGGTCATAGCGTTGAAGCTCACTCTGCCCGATCTTACTCAAGGAGAACACCCGCTTGCCATCGCGACTCGGAACTGCGGCCTCGAACTCCATCGGTCCGGCAGTTAACTGCGTCAAGCGCCTGCGTTGTGACTCCGCAAACGGGCCGCCTTCACGAAGGACAAAAAGGTCGGGCGAGTCCTTTACCTGAGAAGTGAGAATGAAGAACCGGCCGTCCGGCGTCCAAGACTCGCTGCGTACCCCCTGGGCGGACCAACCCGAAAGGAATGGATGGAGCTTGGTTCCGTCGGGTCGCACTTCCCAAATTGAGATGCTATTGGATAGGGGGTCTATTGCCGTAAAGCGCAACAGGCTGCCGACAGGATGCCAGCAAATGTTCGTCACCACGCCCCTTACGCTGGCGATCTTTCGAGGCTGTCGGCCATCTGACTCGCAGAGATACACTCCACCTTCAGCGGCATAAGCGATGGCCTGACCATCTGGCGACCATGCAGCCGATGTCGCCAGAATGTTTCCGACCGGGCGCGGGAGGCCGCCGGGCAGCGGCAACGTGAAAAGCGGCCGGGGGTCGAAACCTGCAGCATCGGTTAACAGTAGTTCGGAGCGTGCCTGGCTGAGATCTTGGATTAATGGATTCTCTAACGCTCCGGCGGACATGGGTATGACTTCTCCGCCCACTGTGGCAACCTGCGCGATAACCCACCCGGCTTGCGCTCGCTCCGTGAAATAGACCCTTGGGCCGTCCGTGACCAGTCTGCTGCGCTTCATGCGACCGTCACGCGTAAGCTGGGTGTTGCCAACAACCTGTGGAACGGGAGTCGGATGTGTCAACAGATAACTTAGGGCTGCGGCCAAGGCAACTGAAATCGCTGCATAAGCCAAGTAAGCCAGGCGAAAATCTCGTATGTTCGCAGACACAGCGCGGGGGGGCTTCGCCCCAGCCGCGGGTGGTGACACATCACGGTCTTGTTGACCGAAACCGGGGGTCCCTGCCGATGAGCCTCCGGTGCTTCGCTCGGATCCAGCCCCATTCGACATCCACGCGTCGATCTCGCACGCGAATGCGAAGACCCTGTGACGTATACCGCCGGGCACACGATGCACCGGCAGGCCTCTCTCCTTCTCCCAGCGGATGACCGTGGTCACGTCGCGGCCAATGTAGTCTGCGATCTCTTTCCAGGAATCCAGTCGGTTGTTATGTGAGGCGGACATGGTCGAGCCGCTGGCGAGGGAGGGCAGGGCCAACTACCAACTAAAACCAATTACCGCCAACTATCGCCAATTGACGGCGACTATACACCCGCGCATAACATTTTGCAATCCTAAGCCGGTCCCTCGCAAGCAAGGCTCCGCTCTAGAAGCTGGAGGGGCGGCCCAGTGGATCACGCCAAGTATTGCGTGGGGCGGAAGGCGGGACGTAATGCGCAGGAGACAATCCTATGGTTGATTTTCTGGTTTTTCGGCGAATGATTACACCGGTGATCGTTCAAGCTCTTTTTTGCATTGGGGTCGTGGCGAGCGTCGTCATCGGCATGAGATTGATTGCGGCCGGCAGCGGCGCGAACAGGCGCATGGGCTTCGCGATCCTGGCGGGAGGGCCGCTGGTGGCCAGGATCTATTGCGAATTGCTCATCCTGCTCTTTCGCATGAACCAGGCGCTCAACGACATCCGGAGCAGCCTCACTCCTTCGCGTGAGTGAAGCAGGTGCCGGAAAATCTTGGCGGCCATTTATCCAGCAAGGTGCGCATTTCTAGCCCGTTTGGCGGGAAGTTGTCGCTGACTCAAATTTGATTGGTTATGGCAAATAGCGAACAAGTAGCGATTGTGACTCCTGTACGCTTTTCGGCTCATATGATTTGCGTTGAATCCGCAAATGAAGGAGTAACCGATGCGCAAAAGCACTCTTTTATCATGTCTGTTGTTGGCTATACTGCCGTTAGCAGTCATTACGATCAAAGGTGCTGCTGAGGAAAGCGAGTTCACCTCCCCCAAACTCGTAGCGGGTTACGGCAAGCTGCCTCTCAGCTTCGAGGCCAACCAGGGCCAGACCGACGCCCGGGTGCGATTCCTGGCGCGAGGCGGCGGCTACACGATTTTTCTCACCGATGATGAGGCCGTCCTGACCCTGGGGAAATCCCAGCCCGGCATGAGCCGATTTGGCAAGTTCGGACTTTCCGGACGGCTTGACGCCTTTGGCCCGGTTGACCCACGCGCCGGACGCTGGCCGAGCATGGCCGGCGACTTGGAGTCACTGTGGCGGTCGCTAATCCTCGATCTCGGCCAGATGGTTCCCGAGCCGGGTGCAGGCAAGGGCGGCTCGGTGGCGCGACTCAAGTATCAGCCGCCGCAGGTAATGCGGATGCGGCTGGTGGGCGGCAACACTAAGGGGCGTGCCGTCGGCCTCGACAAGCTTCCCGGCCGCAGCAACTATTTTATCGGCAACGACCCCAAGAAGTGGCGCACCAACGTTCCGACCTATGCCCAGGTAACATACCAGGGTGTGTACCCCGGCATTGATTTGGTCTATTACGGCAACCAGGGAGAATTGGAGTACGACTTTGTGGTGGCACCCGGTGCCGATCCCTCGCGGATCCAGCTCGCCTTTGACGGTGCTGATCAACTCACGCAGGACGGCGCTGGAAATTTGGTGGCCAAGCTGGGCGGGGCGAAGGTGCACCTTCGCAAGCCCATTGTTTATCAGCCTTCGGAAACTGCTCAGTCAGGGAAAGCTACGGATCATGAACAAAGGACCTTGGACCCCTTGGATGGCAAGTACATCCTTAAACCTACCAGTCAAGTCGCCTTCGAAATCGCCCCTTACGACCGTAACAAGCCGCTAATCATCGACCCAGTGCTGACCTACTCCACCTACCTGGGCGGCGGCAATGATGACTGGGGGCTTGGCATCGCCGTGGACACCGCAGGCAACGCCTACGTGACGGGCTATACAGGTTCCACCAACTTCCCAGTTGCCAACCCCCTCCAGGCTGGGAATGCTGGCGGCTACGACGCCTTCGTAACTAAACTCAATGCGGCAGGGTCGGCCCTCGTGTACTCCACCTACCTCGGTGGCGGCAGTGATGACTACGGTGCGCGCATCGCCGTGGACAGCGCAGGGAACGCCTATCTGATCGGCTCTACGTATTCCACCGACTTTCCCACCGTCAACCCCTTGCAGGCTGCGAACGCCGGCTTCCGCGATGCCTTCGTAGCCAAGCTCAATGCGGCAGGGTCGGCGCTCGTATACTCCACCTACCTCGGCGGTGGCAGTGATGATATCGGGCGCGACATCGCCGTGGACAGCGCAGGGAACGCCTACGTGACGGGTCAAACATTATCCACGAACTTCCCCACAGCCAGCCCGCTACAGGCTGCGTACTCCGGCGGCTACGACGCCTTCGTAACTAAGCTCAATGCGGCAGGCTCGGCCCTGGTGTATTCCACGTACCTCGGGGGCAGCAATGACGACTATGGGATGGGCATCGCCGTAGACGTCGCCGGCAACGCCTATGTTACGGGACAAACGACATCGGGAGACTTTCCCACGGCGAGTCCTTTTCAGGCTGCCAAAGGCGGGTGGGACGCTTTCGTAACCAAGGTGAACTCCACAGGCGCGGCTCTGATGTACTCCACCTACCTGGGGGGCAGCAATGATGACGGTGGGCTCAGCATCGCCGTGGATAGCGCAGGCAATGCCTACGTGACGGGCGGTACAGATTCCACCGACTTCCCCACCGCCAACCCCCTACAGGCTGGGAACGCGGGCGGCGAGGATGCCTTCGTAGCCAAACTCAATGCGGCAGGGTCGGCCCTGGTGTACTCCACCTACCTCGGCGGCGGCCAAGCGGACTACGGCGGGTACGGCATCGCCGTGGACAGCGCAGGGAACGCCTATCTGACGGGCTTTACGCAATCCACCGACTTTCCGACCGCCAACGCCTTACAGGCTCTGAACGCCGGCGACTGGGATGTTTTCGTAACAAAGCTCAATTCGGCAGGGTCGGCGCTCGCGTACTCCACCTACCTCGGCGGCAGCCGTGACGAGTACGGCTACG
>Ga0187874_10003973_pt1 | contig 10070 bp, 10 predicted proteins | sample June2016WEW_16_1_3_FD_132993 | JGI IMG/M metagenome (GOLD analysis project Ga0187874, IMG submission 132993) | Peatland microbial communities from SPRUCE experiment site at the Marcell Experimental Forest, Minnesota, USA - June2016WEW_16_150 | ecosystem: Environmental > Terrestrial > Soil >... | reverse complement strand
TGGCTGGTGTCAGTCGTGATAATGGTCATCGCAGTCGCAATCGCAATGCGATGATTCCCGATACGGTGGGAATGGGTCAAATGGTCGTTCTTCTGGCGGCGGTGGCTGTCCCGGCAGTTCAATGAATATGACTGGCCGGACATGGTGCGTGGATTGCCCTCCCTTTCGCCGCAATGCGCCGCACAATACCCATACCAAAAGAGCCAGCAAAAGATAAATGGCTCCCATGAGAAAATACAGCGCGTGTTCGTGGATGAATCCGTCAAGGCGATTCAACGCCGATGCTTCCAATTCGAGTGCTTTAATTTGCCAAGGTTGCATGATGGCCTCCTTATGCCGCGACGCTCTGCGTCACTGGTTCGGGGTTGTGGGTTCCGATGATGGCCTTTTGTTGCCGCTCGTATTCGCTCAGGGAAGGCATTTCAACCGGCGCTTTGCGGGAATAGGCCCGCGTCATGGCCCGGCTGTTGTGCCCAAGATTCACCTGCGCATAGCGTTCGGGATAGCCCGCCGTTTTTGCCCGTTCCGCCCAAGCGTAGCGGTAGCTATGCAGCGATACGCCTTGGATGCCCAAACCAACGCAGCGTTGATGAAATTCCGTCGCCCGGTCGCCCGCGCGGACAGTTCGCAGATAGGGAAACAACGGGCCGCTGCCCGGCAAGTCCCGCAGGATTTCTGCCATGTCTTCATCGAAACGCATGATTGCGACCGTATCGGTTTTCATCCGCTTGTAGCTGATGACGTGATTGTCCCAATCAACATTCTCCGCCTCAAGGAATGCCAAGTCAGATTGCGACGCGCCCAAACACCAAGCCAGTTTGTAGAACGCCTTGCGTTCGGGATTGTTTTCACGGGCGACGATGGCCAGATGTTCGGCCAGCGTGATGCCGCGCTTTTCTTTGAACTCGACGGCGGGCCAGCGTTTCTTGGCCAGCACCGGCCACGGCAGCCAGGTCATGTCCAAGGCGAAGTTATGAATGCGCCGCAGATAGACGTTGGTGGAAACTTTTCCGGCTTCCAGCACGCGCAGAAAATGTTCCGGGCGCGTTTCCAGAAGCGGCAAATGCCGAATCAAGTCGAACGCCTTGTCTTTGATGGCTGTTTGCCAGCGGTCTTGGGTCTGGTCTTTTTTGAGCTTCACCAGTTCGTCCATGACGAATTGCCAGTTGCGCGTGGCGATCTGCTTGTCGCTGGCGGCGAGATAGGCGCGGGCGATTTGCAGGTTCACGGCGGGCTGCTGCTCGGCTTCCTGACGCGAGTGAAACAGCCGGATGGCGGTGGCGCGGTCGGTCGTATGCAGGCTGTCCTGCTTGCCGGTCACTTCGTCGTGAACGTAGTAGCGACCGCCTTTTTTCCGTTTATAGAGTCGGTATCGTTGTTTCATAACTGTGTTAGCAGTGATGAGGTTACGACGATTGATCTCGACTCCGGTAGGGAGCGGGTGGGAGTTAAGCGGAGCAGGTCAGCGTTAAATTTTGCTGGCACTTCTGCTGGCACTCAACTGTGGAAGTTCTCCAAGTTACGCAGTTCCAACTGGTTAAACTTGGAGGCGAGGGTCGGAATCGAACCGACGAATGAGGCTTTTGCAGAGCCCTGCCTTACCACTTGGCTACCCCGCCTTCCGTCCGCAACGGAAGTTAAATCACTTTGGCCTGCGCGCCAAGCCTGAAAGTCCAAAGGCCAGAAAGGAAACATTCAACACTCAGCACTCAACGCTCAACATCCAATTGGGCGTGGAAGCCGAGCTGATGCCGCTTTGACCATAGTTCCTTCGGCTTGAAAATACCGACCGGCGTGATGATGCCCGTGATCAATTCCGGCGGCGTCACGTCAAAACCCGGATTCCTCGCGCCGCTCGTCGGATTCGCCACACGCACGTAAACATGCTTGCCAGAGTTCGGAGTTCGGAATTCGGAGTTCGGAGTTGTCACCGCGCCCCACGCGCCGAGGACTTCGCTTTCGTGGCGTTCCTCAATCGGAATGTCGAAGCCGGATTTCAAATGCCAGTCAATCGTTGAAAGCGGAATCGCAACGTAGAACGGAATGCCATGCCGCTCCGCCAAAACCGCCTTGGTGTAAGTGCCGATTTTGTTCGCGACCTCGCCGGTGCGGCCCAGCGTGCGGTCGCTGCCGACGATGACCAAGTCAATCTCACCGCGCTGCATCAGGTGCCCGGCGGCACTGTCGGCGATGACCTGATGGGAAATTTTCTGCTGTGCCAGTTCCCAGGCGGTCAAGGTCGCTCCCTGCGAGCGCGGGCGCGTTTCGCTGCAAAAAACGTGGAATTTTTTGCCCTGCGCCTGCGCGGCATACAGCGGCGCGGTGGCAGTGCCGATGTCCACAAACGCCAGCCAGCCGGCGTTGCAGTGGGTCAGAATCCTCATGCCGTTGCGAATGAGCTTGGCACCACAGCGTCCGATGGCTTCGCAATGCCGTACGTCTTCATTGGCAAATTCCTCAGCGGCGGCCAGCGCGAGCGCCTGTTGTTCCTCCACGGTTTTGCCGGCGCGCATGGCGGCGCGTACGGCGTGCATCGCGTTGACGGGATCGACCGCCGTGGGCCGCGCGGCTTTGAGTGTCCGATAAACCGCCTCAATGTGCCGGGAATATTTCTCCAAACTTCGGCCCCGAAAGGCGAACGCGCCTTGGGCCAGACCATAAGCCGCCGTCGCGCCGATGGCGCCTGCGCCGCGCACAACCATGTCGCGGATGGCCGCGGCGGTTTCGCGGAAGTTGCGGGTCGCAACTATTTTGAACGCGTGCGGCAACAGTCGCTGTTCAATCAGCAGGACGGCGTTGTGCGCACGGTCAAAAGTGACAGTGCGGTAATGCCGGGTGTGACCGTGAACGGTGACGTTCATTTGTTTCGGAATCAGTTAAACAAGTGGTTGGTTAAATGAATTAAACGTGCAGCCGGCGAGGTCGGAACTCACTGATATAACCAATCACTCATTTAACCTTTCAACGACGTTTCAACGAACCTTGACTTTCAGCCGGCGGATTTTGTCCTCGATGTCGCGGTAAACCGGTTGCTGGCGGAGTTTGTGCAGGTCAGGATCCCGGGCGAGCCAGTTGAAATCGCGGTAGCCGAGGCTCAACGCCTTTTCCAGCGCAAGGGTGGCGCGGTCGAATTGTTCGGTGAGCGAATAGCTGCACGCGAGATTGTAAAAAACGAGTGCGTCGCCCGGCCGCAGGCGCGCGAGGCGTTCATCCACTTTGAGTCCCTCGACATAGCGTCCACTCTGCGTATAGTGATCGCCCAACAATTGCAGCGCGTCCACGTAATCAGGCTCGCGGCGGACCAGCCCTTCGACGAATTCGATTTTGACGCCCAAGTCGCGCTGTTCGGAGCGCGTCATCTTCTTTCTGGCACTGCGTTTGACCGGCATACGACGTGGCGAGTGTTCCGCAGCCAGCCGGCCAAGTCAAGCGCAGTGGATATGAAGTAATGTTCTGTTTTGAACGGGGCGCGGCTGTGTCGGAGACCAGCCGCAGCATTTTAACGCACTGCGGCTGACGCTGCGCGCACAGCCGCGCTCCGCAAAATTTCAAATCAGGACACCGGGGGATGGAGAAAACTTTTTATGGAATCCGGCGGCGCGTTGCGCCAAAATCATCGCCGATCGCTTCCGGTTTATGAACTGTTTCGTCACAGGCGCCTCTGGTTTCATCGGCTCAAACCTGGTCCACGAGCTTGCCACGCGCGGCCATCGGGTAAAGGCGTTGCTGCGCCCCAACGCCGATGTGCGCGGGCTGGCCAGCGTGGAGTACAAGCGCGTGACCGGCGACGTGGGCAATCGCGAGTTGCTCAAACGCGAAATCGAGGGTTGCGAATGGTGCTTTCACGTTGCGGCAAGTTATAAACTGTGGCTGCGCGACTACGCGCCGATGTACGCGACGAATGTCGAAGGCACGCGCAACGTCATTGAAGCCGCCGCCGCCGTGGGTTGTACGCGCATCGTTTATACCAGCACGGTTGGCTGCATCGCGCTGCCAAAAACCGTGAACGGGAAAATTGTTCCTGCGGACGAAACGGACCCGGTTTCCGAAGCGCAAATGGGGAACCATTACAAACGCTCGAAATGGCTGGCGGAATGCGTGGCGATGAACTTGGCGAAAAAGGGATTGCCGGTCATCATTGTGAACCCAAGCGCGCCCGTCGGGCCGTGCGACGTGAAACCCACGCCGACCGGCCAGTTGATTGTGGATTTTCTCAACCGCAAAATGCCGGCCTACATTGACTCGGGTTTGAACTGGGTGCACGTGCGCGACGTGGCTGCGGGGCACATCCTCGCCGCGGAAAAAGGGAGATTGGGCGAGCGTTACATTCTCGGCAATGCGGGCGGCAACTGGACTCTTGAGGAAACGTTCGACGTGCTGGCGGAAATCAGTGGCGTGCCCGCGCCGAAAATGAAGATGCCGCATTGGGTAGCGCTGGCCGCCGGACACGTGAGCGAGGGCATTGCCCGGGTCACCGGCAAACCGCCGCGGGTGCCGCTGGCCGGCGTGCGCATGGCCAGATACAAAATGTGGTTCAATCCGGCCAAGGCCATTCGCGAACTCGGCCTCCCGCAAACACCAGTAAAACAGGCTTTGGCTGATGCTGTGGCCTGGTTTCGCGCAAACGGGTATGTGAAAAGGTGATTTGCCGCCAAATTTACCAATTGCCAATTTTCGTTAAGCAATTGGCAAAGCAGTTCTTGCCTTTGTCCCGTGCGTCGTGAAAAATTTCACCAATCTTATGGCACACGTCAAATTGCACATTCCAGGGCCAGTCGAAGTGAGCGAGAAAACTTTCAAGGCCTTTCGCAAGCCGATGATCGGCCATCGCAGCCAGGGGTTCAAAGACCTTTACGCCGCCATCCAACCGCAACTTCAGCAACTGCTTTACACCAGGCAGCAGGTCTATATCTCCACCTCGTCCGCCTGGGGCGTGATGGAAGGCGCCATCCGCAATCTCGTCGCCAAAAAAGTCCTCAACTGCATGTGCGGCGCGTTTTCGGACAAGTGGTTCGACGTGTCCAAGCGCTGCGGCAAGCAGGCCGAGGCACTGCAAGTGCCGTGGGGTTCACCCATCCGCGCCGAGGCCGTGGACAAAAAACTCGCCTCCGGCCAATTCGACGCCATGACCGTCATTCACAATGAAACTTCCACCGGCGTGATGAGCCCAATCGCCGAAATTGCTGCGCTCAAGAAAAAGTATCCCGACGTGATGTTCATCGTGGATTCGGTCAGTTCCATGACGGCCTACAAACTGGAGTTTGACGCGTTGGGCATTGACGTGTTGCTGGCCGGCACGCAAAAGGCGCTCGCCCTGCCGCCCGGCACGGCCATTTTCACCTGCTCGAAGGCCGCGCTGGCCAAGGCGGCCACCATCACCGACCGCGGCTATTATTTCGACTTTGTCGAGTTCCAGAACAACGCGGAGAAGAACATGACGCCAAGCACGCCGAGCATCGGCCATGTTTTTGCATTGCAGTCGAAGCTCGAAGACATTTTTGCCGAGGGCCTGGAGAACCGGTTCGCCCGCCACAAAAAGCTGGCCGAAATGACGCGCGCCTGGGCGGCCAAACACGGTTTCACGCTGTACCCGGACAAGGGTTTTGAATCTGTCACGCTCACCTGCATCAACAACGGCGCAAAGCCCGGCGGTCGCGCACCCGTGGACGTGCCGAAGCTGCAAGGGCTGGTGAAGGACCAGGGTTTCCTGATTGACGGCGGTTACGGAAAAATCAAGGGCAAGACCTTCCGCATCTCGAACATGGGCGATGAAACCGAGGCGACGATGAACCAGCTTTACGCCGCCCTGGACAGGGCGATGACCCAAATCTAAGTTGCACGAGTGGCAAATTGCGTCGAGACTCCAAGCGATGTCGGCGCGAAACCCTGTTCAACAACTGAGTGGTCGGAGCCGGTCACAAGTGCCCCGATGGCTGCGCATTGTGGTTATCGGTCGCAACCCCAAAGTCACGCTGGTGCGCGCGGTCGTTTTGGCCGTCTTGTGCATTCTCGGTTACAAATTCACCCTGCTGCACATCCGCGTCGAAGGCATCAGCATGTTGCCGACCTATCAGGACGGTTCGGCGCATTTCGTGAACCGGGTCGCGTATTTGTGGCATGAACCCCGACGCGGTGACGTGGTGAGCATCCGGCTGGCAGGCATCCACCTGATGTATCTGAAACGCGTTATTGGCCTGCCGGGCGAAACGGTCGCTTTTGTCAACGGCCAGGTCCTGATCAACGGCCAGGCGCTCGATGAACCTTATGAGAAACTTCCCTGTGACTGGAACTTGCCGCCCGAAAAACTCGGCCCGGACGAATATTTTGTCGTGGGCGACAATCGCTCCATGCCGTCGGAAAATCACACGTTTGGAAAAGTTGAACGCAATCGTATCGTTGGCAAAGCCATTCCATGAAAACTGTTTTCCGTCTCATCCTGCTGGCGGTGCTGGTGGCACTCGGGGTCTGGCTGTGGTTCGTTTTGTTTCCCAGCCCGGAAAAGGTCATCCGCCAGCGCCTCACGGAACTCGCCAACCGAGCTTCATTTTCGTCCGGTGAAAGCGACCTGGCCCGGCTGGCCGCCGCGCAAAAACTGGCCGGCTATTTTTCCACCAATGTCGAAGTGGACATCAATGTGCCGGGACGCGTCCAGCACACCCTCATGGGCCGTGACGAAATCAAACAGGCCGCCTTCGGCGCCCGCTCGACTTTGAGCGGACTCAAGGTGACATTTCCCGATATCAACATCACGGTCGCGCCGGGCAAACAATCCGCCGTGGCTGACCTCACCGTCGTGGCGAATATCGCCGGTGAACGCGATTCCATCGTGCAGGAGATGAAATTCACCCTCCAGAAAACCGATGGCGAATGGCTGATTACGCGCGTCGAAACGGTTCGCACGCTTTCTTGAGATTGGGACCGCGCTTTTGCGGAGCGAACTTTATCATTGACGGCAGACATCCAGCAGACTACCACCGGCGCTGTTAGGTAATGTCCTACGACCGTGTGGATAAACCCACGGCTTTCCCCATTACGGCATTGAAAAAATGCCGAAAAATCAAAACGGAAATGGTGCAGCCTTCGGAATCACTTATGGTGTTCGGAAAACAGGCACTTGTTTAGCTTCTGCGTCAAAGCAAACTCGTATTCCGCCTCATTCTGAATGGGACGAATTGAGTCAACGGCTTCTTGCGAAAGATGAATCCAGACGAAGCTGTTTGGACGACCCTCAAAATCAGGTTCAATCTGCAAAATAATGTGAAGGGGATTTAGATGAATTTTAAACTCTCCGATTCGAGTATATTCTTTTCAGTTTATCACAACTCTGAACAAAGCCCTTTTGTATTGGTATCGCTCGAAAGCATTAGGGCATTCAACCACAATCATTTTGGGTTCATCGGCCATTCCACCAAAGCCATTGGACAATCTACGCGTGCCATTCGACAAGGCCGTGCAAATCACCCACCTGTTGGTCGAGGGTTTCTTTGTGGTATCGGCGCACTCATCGGCCTGATCGAAGGCATCATCTATCTCACCAAGAGCGACGAGGATTTCGTCAACACTTACATCACGAACAAAAAAGGCTGGTTTTAACCGGCCAACCGGTCTTGAAACCGCCGCTGCGTTTCCAGACGCGCGGCGGTTTTTTGGTCTTTGAACGCCCGCGCTTTCTTTTCATACTCACCGCATGAACGTCCTGGTCACCGGCGGCGCGGGTTACATCGGCTCCGTTTGCGCGGAAGAACTGCTCAACGCCGGCCACGTCGTCACGGTTTATGACAACCTCACCGAAGGCCATCGCTCAGCGGTGGATGCGCGCGCCAAATTCATTTTCGGCAAACCGGAGGAACCCGGCGACATCCTCAACGCCGTCAAGGCCGCCAAACCTGATGCGATCATGCATTTCGCCGCCAGCGCGCTCGTCGGCGAATCGATGGCCGACCCGAAAAAGTATTTTCACAACAATGTCGTCAACGGTCTCAAGCTGCTCGACGCCGCCGTCGAATGCCGCGTGAAGAAATTCGTCTTCAGTTCGACGTGCGCGACCTACGGCCCGCCCGAGCGCGTGCCGATGACGGAGGATTTGCCGCAACGCCCGATCAATCCCTACGGCGAGTCCAAGCTGATGTTTGAAAAAATTCTCCAGTGGTACCGGCAGATTTACGGGTTGGAGTTCATTGCGTTCCGGTATTTCAACGCCGCCGGCGCCAGCGAGCAATTCGGCGAGCATCATCGTCATGAAACGCACCTGATTCCGCGGGTGCTGCAAGTCGTGCTGGGTCGGCTGCCGCAAGCGGAAATTTTCGGCGCGGACTATCCGACGCCGGACGGCACGTGCATCCGCGATTACATCCACATTATTGACCTTGCGCAGGCGCACATGCTCGGTTTGCAGCCGGGCAAGACCGGTTTTTACAACCTCGGCAACGGCGACGGCTATTCCGTCCGCCAGGTCATTCAGACGTGTGAAAAGGTGACGGGCAAAAAAATCCCCGCTGTCGAAAAACCGCGTCGCCTCGGCGACCCGCCCAAGCTCGTGGCTTCCGCCGAAAAAACGGTTCGTGAACTGGGCTGGAAACCGAAATTCCCCAAGCTCGAAGACATCGTGGCCACCGCCTGGGCGTGGCATAAAAAACATCCGAATGGTTACCTGGATTGAATTGTGGGACAGGCTTCCGGCCTGTCTTTGAATTAAAAGTGGAAATAGGCAAGACGCCTGTCCCACATTTTCGCCGTAAAAATTTGTCCCGACCAAAGCCTCTCAGGCACATCCGGCTATGGGAAGGGGTTGTTTCACGGCAAAAAAGGCGGCGTTTTTGTCAACCGGCGTGTGGCCGCACCCATCGCCGGATGGGATGCTGAAACAGTAACGTTGACAGAGCGAAGTTTGCTTTGCGCTGGAAACTGAATTCAGGCAGCTTCACCGGAGTAAATTTATGATTGCAGTCATCGCCGGCTTGATTGCCGGCATTATTCACGTGTTGACGGGGCCGGACCACCTGACGGCCATCGCGCCGCTGGCGGTGCGCCGGCCCAAGGGCGCGTGGATTCCCGGCGTGCGCTGGGGACTCGGCCATTCGTCAGGCGTTGCGGTTGTGGGTCTGCTAGCGCTGTGGCTGCGCGCGAAACTGCCGGTGGACCTGCTTTCGTCGTGGGGTGACCGCATAGTCGGTGTGGTGCTCTTCGGCATCGGCCTCTGGGCGCTGCACCACGCCCTCAAGCACAACGTCCACGCACACGAGCACGAACATCAAGGCGAGCGCCACATCCATTTGCACGTTCACCATTCGCCGGCGCAGCACGACCAACCGCAGGCGCACGACCGGCATACGCACGCAGCCTTTGCCATCGGCACGTTGCACGGGCTGGCGGGCAGTTCGCATATCCTGGGCATTTTGCCCATGCTGGCCATGCCAACCAAGGTACAAGCCATCGCATACCTGATTGCCTTTGGCGTGGGCACGGTGCTGGCAATGGCGGGATTTTCCTGGGGCATGGGATTTCTCACTGTGCGCTTCGCGACCAACGGCGCGAAAGTTTATCGCGGACTGATGAGTACCTGTGCCGTGGCCGCGATGGTGATCGGTTGCATCTGGTTCGCGGGCAAAAGTTGGTGAAAACGCGGACATATTCGTCCGCATTGGATTTTGGAGTGGGCCGACGTGTCGGCGTTATCAAAATGGTGATGTGTCACCGCACTCCAAAATTTGCTTGCCAAAGCCGCCCGTCAGCCTTCATTTTCTGACATGGCAGCAACGCGACAGTCCGGCTTTGACGATTCGTTCTACCAACCGGCGGATCAGTTTTTCCAGGCAAACAATCATCTCGGTCTGACGTTCGACGACGTCACGCTCGCAACGTTCTATTCCGAAATCCTCCCGCGCGACACGCAGCTTGAAACCCGGCTCACGGAAAATTTGCGCCTCAACATCCCGATGATTTCGTCCGACATGGACACGGTGACCGAATCGCGCATGGCCATCGCCATGGCGCTCAACGGCGGGCTTGGCCTCATCCATTACAACATGCCGGAGCGCCAGCAGCTTTCCGAGGTCAGCCGCGTCAAAAAC
>Ga0187874_10003968_pt1 | contig 10081 bp, 10 predicted proteins | sample June2016WEW_16_1_3_FD_132993 | JGI IMG/M metagenome (GOLD analysis project Ga0187874, IMG submission 132993) | Peatland microbial communities from SPRUCE experiment site at the Marcell Experimental Forest, Minnesota, USA - June2016WEW_16_150 | ecosystem: Environmental > Terrestrial > Soil >... | reverse complement strand
CCAGAACGGTCAGCCGCCGAGTGGCAGCCTGTCTTTTGACCCCACCTACCGCTACCTGCGAATGGGCAGAGACCTGGCCGCTTACACCCACGTGGACGTACTCTATCAGGCGTACTTCACTGCATTCATGGTTCTCTCCGCCATCCATGCGCCGTTCAATCCGGGCAATCCGTATATTGGTTCGCGAACCGAGCACGGCTTCGGTACCTTCGGCGCGCCGGATGCGGCAGCTACGATCGGCGAGATGGCTACCAGAGCATTGAAGGCCGCCTGGTTCCACAAGTGGATTGTCGACCTGCGCAGTCGCCCTGAGGAATACGGCGCCCTGGTGCAGGCCAACCTCACTCACCAGAATCCCATGCCTCAGGCGGCAGCGGCCCTGCACCACGACGTGCTCAATTCAGCGGTGCTGCCCATCATCCACTCGCAGTACGGCAGCTACCTGTTGCCGCAGGCGTATACGGAGGGCTCGCCGACCCATCCTTGCTATCCCACGGGGCACGGCACGGTTGGCGGCGCCTGCATCGCAGCGGTAAAGTTCTTCTACGACGGAAGTCGGACGATCAGGCCGCTGCTCCAGGCCGCAGGATCGGACGTCATGATGCCGAGCGAGGATGGTCTCTCGCTGGTTCCTTACACGGGTTCTGACCGCGACAGCCTGACCGTCAATGGGGAGCTGGCCAAGCTCGGCTGGAACATCAGTCAGGGACACGGCATTCATGCCGGTATCCACTTCCGCAGTTCCAGCTACTGGTCGCTTCTGTTGGGCGAGCAGGTTGGGCTTAGCGTTTTGCAGGACCGCGCTAAGGGCTACAACGAGCCGTTCACCATCGAAATCACGAAGTTTGACGGGACGACTGCGACCATCAGTAATCAGCGCTAGGGACGAGCGTCGAACTCCCCAGCGGGGCGTCGAGCACACGGCGCCCCGTTTTACTTTGCCGATTTACTTCCAGGTTGATGCCAGTCGGCGCGAGCTCTCCCTGACAGCTTACAGGGCGGAATTTCCGTGCCTGGATTTTTGTCCGTCGCGACCTACCTTTGTCGTTTCAATCCGCGGCCTGTAGACTGGCTTGCACTCTTTCATCATTACCCGCGGTCCAACCATGTCCTGGCTCTCCATATTTTTCTTTCTATCCGGGCTATGCAGCATTGTTTACGAGCTGGTCTGGCTGCGACTGGCCATGGCAAAGTTCGGCGTCACCACGGCGTTAGTGTCGATCGTGCTCTCGGTCTTCATGGCAGGACTGGGAGCCGGCTCCTGGATTGCCGGCTGGGCGACTCGGCGCTATAGCAAACGGATTAAATTCCCTGCGCTTCAGATTTACGGTGTTATCGAGCTTCTCATCGGCATCTCGGCCCTGATAGTGCCGCTGGAGTTGGTGTGGGGTAGCCGCTGGCTGGAGCAGATGGCAGGCCAGGTTGCGATCTCGTCCGGAAGCTACTATCTGATGTCGGGAGCGTGGCTGGCGCTCACCTTGATTCCGTGGTGCGCGTGCATGGGCGCGACCATCCCAGTGGCGATGTTCGCCATTCGCCGTGACCCACGGCACGAATCACAGCGCTCCTTCAGCTTCCTTTATCTCGCCAACGTGATTGGAGCAGTTGCCGGCGCCTGTATCGCCCCCGTGCTCGTTGAGCTCTACGGATTCCACGGCACGCTGCGCACCGGCGCGATGCTGAATGGACTGATCTTCGTCTCGGCGTTCGGGCTCAGCTTCTTTTCGGCAGAACGCGTCTTTGACGCAGCGGCGCCGGCAGCGTCTGCAAATTCATCAATCGACTCCGCGGGACATAACACAGCCCTTCTTCTGCTTTTCACCACCGGCCTGACGACCATGGGCATGGAGGTGATCTGGATTCGGCTGTACACCTACTTCGTAGGTCCGCTGGTATATTCCTTCGCCGAAATTCTGGCTACCTATCTGGCAGCTACATTCATTGGCTCGAAGCTGTATCGCGCCTGGAGTCGGCGTCCGCGCCAGGGCGAATCGCGGCTGCTATGGGTCTCGCTCGCCTTGCTTGGCTTACTGCCTTTGCTGACGGCCGACGGCCGCTTGCACATGATTCCCCTGTTGCGAGTCATCGTGGGGATCGCACCCTTCGCGGCGGTGGTGGGATTCTTAACTCCGATGCTGGTGGACCGCTGGTCGGGCGGCGATCCTGATCGCGCCGGCCGCGCCTATGCAATCAATGTTCTGGGCTGTATCGCCGGGCCGCTGCTGGCTGGCTTCGTGCTGCTTCCCTGGCTGGGCGAGCACGTGTCGATGCTCATCCTGGTCCTGCCGTGGTTTGGGATGGCGATCGTCAGCGCAACCAGAAAACAATCTGGCCTGCAAATGGCAAGCAGCGCCGTGCTGCTGATTGCGGCCATCACGCTGTTTTTCTTCACTCAGGATTACGAATCTTTCTACCAGGGCGGCATCATACGGCGCGACAGTACGGCCACAGTCATCGCCGCCGGGCAGGGGATGGATAAGACGCTGCTGGTCAACGGCATTGGAATGACCGCACTATCGCCAATCACGAAGATGATGGCGCACTTTACGCTCACCCATCTGGCGCAGCCGCCACGCAACGTTCTGATCATCTGCTTTGGGATGGGTACCACGTTCCGCTCGGCGATGTCGTGGGGAGTTCCCGTGACCGCGGTGGAACTTGTGCCCAGCGTGCCCAAACTGTTCACCTACTACCATCCAGATGGCGGGCCGCTGCTGGCATCACCGCGGGCGCACGTGGTGATCGACGATGGCAGGCGCTTTCTCGACCGCTCAGCGGAAAAGTTTGACGCGATCATTCTCGACCCGCCCCCGCCAGTTAATGCTGCCGGATCGAGCCTGCTTTACTCGCGGGACTTCTATGCGCTGGCGAAACAGCATCTCGCTGCGGGTGGGATTCTCCAGCAGTGGCTTTATGACGGAGACGATGCCGACCATGCGGCGATTACGCGCGCGCTGCTGGACGACTTTCCCTACGTCAGGGTGTATCAGTCGATGTGGGGCGATCGCAGCTACCATTTTCTGGCCAGCATGAGCCCCATCCCCGACCGCAATGCCGAGCAGTTGCTGGCGCGCATGCCTGCCAACGCCATTGCCGACATGATGGAGTGGGGGCCGGCGAAGACTCCCGAGAAGCAGTTCGACCTCCTGCTGTCGCGTGAAGTGACGCCGCAGAGTTTGATCGCGCTCGCTCCGCGGACCCCGGATTTGCAGGATGACCGCCCAATCAACGAATACAACCTGCTGCGCAAGATGTTTCCGGGAAAAGTATTCGGAGCCGTGCCCGCGCCATAGGCCCAGTGAAATAGGGAATTGCAATGCTCGTTTTCGCGTGCAAGCCATTGTCCTAGGCGGTCATCGAATACAATTAGAAGCAGCTGTTCTTAATTTGCTTGACCGCATTCAATTAAACAAGGAGACCGATGGCAACCGTAATGTTATTCCCGCCTAGCCAAAAACCGATGGACTACGAAGATGCAACCGAATTGACCTTGAATCAGGGAGCGCTGATGTTTCACGCCCGCAAGGACCGGGATGATCCCACCATCGTTAGTTTCGTCACGACATTGCCGTTTCTGTGGATCGACTAGGACGTAGCAATGCACTATTAGACACGGCCTCTGACCACCGTTTCATTGACATGCAGGTTCCGATAGTCTATTCTTAGTTCTTTCGCAGTCCTGCGTTTGCCCGCCTGATGGTATGTGCGCGTCCAGCGCCTGAACCGAGCGGCTCTTTCGCGGTTTTTTTCAAATTCTGGGAGAGTTTAGAGATGTCAACGTATTTCCCCAAGGGGGAAATCGCGCGCAAGTGGTTCGTCATTGATGCCGAAGACCAGACGCTGGGTCGGCTGGCGACACGTGTGGCGCGCATCCTCTCTGGCAAAGACAACCCTAAGTACACGCCGTTCCTCGACATGGGCGATCACGTCATCGTGATCAATGCGGCCAAAGTTCGCATCTCTGGGCTCAAAGCCGATAGCAAGGTCTACCACCATTACTCGGGATATCCGGGTGGCATGAAGTCCGAAGAGTACAAGAAGCGGCTTGCGCGCAGGCCGGAGCAGATTGTGGAAGACGCGATCACTGGCATGTTGCCGCATACCAAGCTGGGACGCGCCATGGCCGGCAAGCTGAAGGTCTATCGGGGCGACAAGCATCCGCATGTAGCGCAGAAGCCGGAAGCATTGGCGCCGGTCGCAAAGCGCGCTTAGTCGCGAAGATTAGCTGGACTGGATAGTTCGGCGAGCGTGCATTTTGGTTTTCGGCAGGCAATAGGAGATCGGCCGGCAATCGCTTTGTTTTCTTGGCAGGCTGCTGGAGATCCGAGGGCGAGCGCCATCAGGCGCGAGACAATCCCGCCTCAGGCGGGCTGAAACTGATTAGCCCAGCGCGGAAGCGCTGGGTCAGCGCGAAATAAGAATCCGAGTCCCGTAGGGACGGCATAAATTTCTGGGAAGGACCAAGCGGGAGCGCAGCTCCCAATCGGATAACGAATGGCAGAACTGATCCAGTTTTACGGTACCGGGCGCCGCAAGTCGAGCGTGGCCCGCGTCTTTCTTCGTCCCGGCAGCGGCGAACTCACGGTGAACGGCAAGCCGTTCGAGCAGCACTTCGTGACCGCGGCCCAGCGCATTATGGCAAAGTCGGCGTTTGTAGTCACGGAAACAGCCGGCACTTTCAACATGATTTGCACGGTGAACGGCGGCGGCGTCAACGGCCAGGCCGGCGCAGTGCGCATGGGCGTGGCCCGCGCGCTGCAGGAGTTCAATCCTGAGCTGCGCGCCAAGCTGAAAGCCGAAGGCTTCCTGCGTCGCGATGCTCGCGGCAAGGAACGCAAGAAGTACGGCCAGAAGGGCGCCCGTAAGCGCTTCCAGTTCAGCAAGCGCTAAAGCGCGTTGTCGGTTGCCTGTTGTCGGTTGTCAGTCAGACAGCCGAAATAGATCAACTGGCAACTGAGAACCGACAACTGACAACTAGCCTTTTGGTTCCGGGGGCGAGTTGACCGAAGCATCAACCGGAACGAAATCTTCCCGCACTCGCAACAGCGCGGGCCGACGGGAAAAGCAATCCTGAGCGCATCCGGCCAAGGCCGCCGCAAAGGATGCAAGCCAACCGAGGAGGTAGCTTGGCAAACATCACGATGAAGGAGTTGCTCGAAGCAGGCGTTCACTTCGGGCATCAGACGAAACGTTGGAACCCGAAGATGAAGGAATACATCTTCGGCGAACGCAATGGGATTTACATTATCGACCTGCAGAAGACGCTGAAGATGTTCAAGGAAGCGTCGAGATTTGTGCAGGAACAGGCGTCCGAGGGCAAGCTGGTGCTGTTTGTCGGCACCAAGCGCCAGGCGCAGGACGCGATTGCGGAAGAAGCTACGCGCTGCGGCATGTTCTATGTGAATCAGCGCTGGCTGGGCGGCCTGCTCACCAACTGGGTGACGGTGCAGAAGTCGGTGAAGCGGCTGAAGGAACTCGACGAGATGGCCACCGATGGCCGCTACGAGCTGCTGCCGAAGAAGGAAGTTGTAAAGCTGGAGCGCGAGCGTAAGCATCTGCAGGCCAACCTCGCCGGCATCAAGAACCTGAATCGCCTGCCCGACGTGCTGTTCGTGATCGACTCCAACAAGGAGCAGATTGCGGTGAAGGAAGCGCGCAAGCTGGGCATTCCGGTGGTCGCGGTGGTCGACACCAATTGCGATCCCAGCGAAGTGGACTACATCATCCCCGGCAATGATGACGCATTGCGTGCGATCCGCCTGTTCGCGTCGAAGATTGCCGACTCGGTGGTGGAAGGCTCGCAGGCCGTGACCGACAAGCAGATGGCTGACATGTCGGCGGGCGTGCAATACAGCGAGGCGGCTGAAGCTGGCGCTGCCAGTCCGGCGGAAGGTGAGGAAGGCGTCGCGGCTGCGGCGTCGACCATCGATGATTCCGAAGAGGTCAGCATGGAAGAGGTGCTGGGCCGGGGTGGACGGCGCGCTGAAAACACCAGCGCGTAAACGATTTGGATTGACGAGTGGTTCCATGGCCCGCGCGTTGATCGAGCGCGGGCGGTTTTTTAGCACTCGCTTTTCGCTATTCGCCTTTCGCTCTTCGCCAGAAGGGCCAGTTGGTGACAACGAAGAGCTCGAATTTTTGTAACGATGTATACATGATTGCTTTTCTGGCGAAAAGCGAACAGCGAAAGGCGAATAGCTAGAAGCTATGGGTACTACAACCGTGAACATTTCCGCCGCACAAGTAAAAGAACTCCGTGACAAAACTAACGCTCCCATGATGGATTGCAAGAACGCCCTGACTGAATCGAAGGGCGACGTCGAAGGCGCGATTGTCATTCTGCGCAAGAAGGGCATTGCCACCGCCGCCAAGAAGGCGACGCGCGCCACCAGCGAAGGCTCAGTGTCGAGCTACATTCACGCGGGTGGCAAGATCGGCGTGCTGGTGGAAGTCAACTGCGAGAGCGATTTTGTCGCTCGCACCGACGACTTCAAGGGCCTGGTGCACGACATCGCCATGCACATTGCGGCCACCGATCCGCGTTTCATCCGCAAGGAGGATGTGACGCCGGAGGCCTTCGAAAAAGAGAAGGACATCTATCGCGCCCAGGCGGCGGCGACCGGCAAGCCCGCGCCGGTGATTGAGAAGATCGTCGAAGGCAAGATGGCCAAGTTCTACGAGGAGGTCTGCCTGTACGAGCAGCCTTTCATCAAGGAGCAGACCATCACCGTCGGGCAACTGATCGCCACGGTGATCGGCAAGCTGGGCGAGAACATCTCCGTCCGCCGCTTTGCGCGCTTCAAGGTTGGCGACGTCGCCGAGACCATCGCCGTCAGCAACACCGGAGAGCAAGCCGGCGAGTAATGAGTTTGAGTTATTAAGCCGAACGACAGGGCGGGATACATTCCCGCCCTGTTATGCTTGTAGATGGAGATCGGTTATGCCTTTGTTGGATGTCAAGAAGGCGGTGGAACTCGCTCGCGGCTACCTGTCTGACGTATTGCGGATTCCTACCCAGCAGCTTCTTCTGGAAGAGGTTGAGCTTTCGGAGGACCAGGAATTCTGGTTGATCACGTTCAGTTATCCTGCCCCTGAAGGGTCATCGCTTCAGGTGATGCTGGGTGGTAGTCGCGCATACAAAATCGTGAAACTACACGCTGACACGGGCGAATTCGTGTCCGTGAAGATCAGAACTCTGGCTGCAGCATAGCGTATGACAGATCCGGCTAAGCAACTGCGGGCTTATGGCCGTCGCGGCGTGGTCGTCGATGCGAATCTCCTGCTATTGTTGTTCCTCGGTAGTTACGACCGACGACAAATCTCCACAAATAAGCGTCTTGCGAAGTTCAGCGACGACGACTTCGACCTTCTAACCAAGGTGCTCAAATTGTTCTCGCAGATTATTACCACCCCAAACGTTTTGACTGAAGTTAGTAATCTGTCGAACGCGATTCCCGATACGAAGAAGGCTACGTACTTCGCGTGGTTTGCCAGTCATGTGTCTGTTCTTCAAGAAGAATATGTGCCGAGTACCATCGCGCTGGGGAACCGCTGGTTCAGGTTTGGTCTGACTGATGCGGGAATCGCGGAAATCGCGAAGAATCGATATCTAGTCCTTACGGACGATCTTCGCTTGTCTTATGCCCTGCAGAGCGATGGAATTGACAGTCTCAATTTCACTCACCTCCGCGAGATGGTATTCGCAACCCAGTAACTGAACGTTATCGCCAGTATGTTCGTCGCGGTTCCGGCAGTAAGGCTCCCGCTAAGGCAGTTGCGACCCGTTAATCGCCTTGAGAAACGCCTCTCCAAACTTCTCCAGCTTATATTCGCCTATGCCCCTGATGCGCGCCAGAGCATCCAGCGTTTGCGGGGCGGAGCGGGCAAGTTCGCGTAGCACTGAATCGTGAGCCACCCAGAAGGCGACCTGTTTATTTGCTCGGGCCAGTTCCAGACGGACCGTCTTCAGGCGTTCGTAGCGGAGCCCGGCGGCAGGATCGAGAGGGCCTGCATCCGGAGCAGACGGCTTAGGTTTGGGGCGCTTCCTGCTCCGCGATGACGCACTTACGTCGTGTGGCACGGTGCGAACATCTCCACGACAAACGTCGCACACACATCGGGTGACGGCGGTGCTGTCGCCAAAATAGTCCAGAATGGCGCGGCGGCGGCATCGCGACCGGTACGCGTAGTTGAATACTTGATCGAGTTTCCGGCGAGCGTGAGCTTGCAATGTTTCCACTTGCGCGTCCGAAAGCGCAGGATTGTTCTCGCCAATCTTGTCGATGAAGAATTCCTGGGTAAAGCGGTCACGGGGACTGCAATACAAAATGCATTATGCTGGCCGGCCATCGCGCCCGGCGCGACCCGCCTCCTGGTAGTACGCTTCCAGGCTGGCGGGAATGTTGTAATGGACCACAAAGCGGATGTCGGCTTTATTGATTCCCATCCCAAAAGCATTGGTCGCCACTACCACTGCGCCGGGATTGGCCATGAAGTCTTCCTGGCTCTTCTTGCGTTGCTCGGTGTCCATCCCCGCGTGATACGCGCGCACCGTGCGCCCGGGGAAGCGCTCTTCGAACAATGCCGCCAGTTGCTCAACCAGCTTGCGCGTGGAGCAATAGACGATGCCGCTTCCCGGCTGCTTGGACAGGCCATGCAGCAGCGCATCATCCTTTTCGAATTCCATGTCCAGGCGCCGGCAGGCATAGGTAAGATTCGGCCGATCGAAGCCGGTGACGTGCAGCCTGGGGCTGCGCAGCTTAAGCATTCTTACGATGTCATCGCGAACGTTCGGAGTGGCCGTCGCGGTCAAGGCCATGGTCACCGGCGACCCCAGTTGCTCCCGCACTTCGGCCAGACGCATATATTCAGGCCGGAAATCATGTCCCCAAAAGCTTAGACAGTGGGCTTCGTCCACTACAAACAGCCGCGGCTTTAGCTCCGGGAGTATGCGCTGGAACGACGGCGCGGGGAATCGTTCAGGGGCCACGTAGAGCAGTCCCTCGAAACCTCGCTTCAATTCTGAGAAAACCTCGCGCTGCTCCTGGTGACTCTGCGAGCTATTCATGAACAACACGGGGACATTCAGCCGCCGCAGTTGTCTCACTTGATCGGCCATCAGCGAAATCAGAGGAGAGACGACGACGGTCAGACCTTGCAACATCAGGGCCGGAAGCTGAAAGCACAAGCTCTTGCCCGCGCCTGTGGGCATGACGCATACCACGTCGTTGCCTGCCACGATGTCCTGGATAATCTCCCGCTGGTGGGGGCGGAACTCCGAGAGTTGGAAGACCCGTTGCAGGATGTCGTCAATGCTGTCCATCAGATTAACTACAAGATCTACTGTATCGCGGATGTCCCGAGGCGGCAGTGACAAACCATCTCAGGCGCTGACCCGGTTCCGGAAACTCTCACCGTCGACGAGCCGCGGGCCTCGCTGATCATTCGGCCAATCCTGATAAACTGAATTATCAGTTTTCTTATGGATAGCATGAACGCTCCCGCTTACAAACGCATTCTGCTCAAGATTTCCGGTGAGGCCTTGGCCGCCGGACAAGGCTTTGGCGTAGACAACACCCGCGTCCACGAGATTGCAAGCGAACTTGCCGAGGTCCACAGCCTGGGGATCGAGATCGCCATCGTGGTCGGCGGCGGCAACTTCTTTCGGGGCGTGGCCGAGCAAGCCAAGCTTATGGACCGCGTCTCGGCCGATCACATGGGCATGCTGGCGACGGTGATCAACGCGCTGGCGCTGCAGGACGCGCTCGAAAAACAACACGTGTTCACACGCGTAATGAGCGCACTGGAGATGAACCAGGTAGCTGAGCCCTTCATCCGCCGCCGGGCGATTCGCCATCTGGAAAAAGGCCGCATCGTGGTCTTCGCCGGCGGCACCGGCAATCCCTACTTCTCTACCGATACCGCGGCATCGCTGCGGGCGATGGAAATAAAAGCCGACGCCATTCTGAAAGCGACCAAAGTCGACGGCATCTATACCGACGATCCTGTGCTGGTGAAGGACGCCACGATGTTCGATGAGATCAGCTACATGGAAGTGCTTCGCCTGGGCTTGCGGGTCATG
>Ga0187874_10003963_pt1 | contig 10095 bp, 6 predicted proteins | sample June2016WEW_16_1_3_FD_132993 | JGI IMG/M metagenome (GOLD analysis project Ga0187874, IMG submission 132993) | Peatland microbial communities from SPRUCE experiment site at the Marcell Experimental Forest, Minnesota, USA - June2016WEW_16_150 | ecosystem: Environmental > Terrestrial > Soil >... | reverse complement strand
TCGAGAAGAACATCGGCAACTTCGAGAGCCTGCAGTTCGCCGGCTGTCGCGTCAGCAAGTTCTCGGTCAAGGGTGCCACGGGCAACAAGGAGGCCGAGTTCACGGCCGACCTGATCGCCCAGAGCGTGGCGATCCTTACGACTCCGACCTCGATCTCCGTGGTCAACGAAGCGCCGTTCGTCTTCGCTGAGTACAACCTGACCTGGCAGGGCTACACCATGTCCCAGGCGACGAACTTCCAGCTGGACATCGACAACGGCATGAAGGAGACCTACACCTTCAACGGCGACCACACCGTACAGTTCCTGACCCCGGCCTCTCTGAAGGTCAACGGGTCGTTCGACGTGGTCTTCGACCAGCTCGACTACGTGACCGTCACCGGCGTCCACTACACCCCGACCTCAGGCTCGAACGTCCTGGCGTCGGTCTCGGGTGGCTCGGGCATCGTGCCGGGCATGTCCTTCACCGGCACGGGCATTGCGGCCGGCTCGATTGTGACCGGGTTCACCGGCACCACGATCACCCTGTCGGAGAACGCCACCGGCTCCTCACCAGAGACCGCCGGTGTGGCGACCACGATCTGGGACTTCTTCACCCAGGCCTCGAACTCGGGGCTGACGGGTGGCTCGCTCGAGGGCGCGTTGAACTTCTCGATGACGCACCCGGCCGGCTACAGCATCGAGTTCCTGATGCCGAACGTCAAGCTGGCCAAGACCGACCAGAAGACGACCGCCGACTCGGTGGTCATGGAGACGGTCAACTTCGAGGCGTACTACGACCTTGGTGGCACCACTGAGACGATCCAGGTGGTCGTTATGAACGGCGTCAGCTCACAGTACTGATCCATAAAGGGGAGAAAACGATGGGCTTTCTTAGCAACTGGGATGAAGCAAAGAGGATCGACGTCAGCGACCTTGCGGGCGCGGATGAGGGCACTTGGTGGGTTGACATCAAGCCCTGTCTGACCCACGAGGAAGCCGACCGGATCTTGCGGAAAATGATGCGCTCGACGGTCAAGATCACCGGCGGCCAGGGCACTACGGGTGTTCGCACCCAGTTGTCCACCGACGACCTGGTCAACCAGCAGGCCAACATCATCCTCGAGTCCGTGATCGGCTGGAACCTCACCGACCGGGACGGCAACGTCCTCCCGATCGGCGACCAGCTCGAGGCGTCGCTCAAGCTCCTGCCGAGCCCCGTGTACGACCGCATCGCGAAGGAGGTGACGGCTGCCAACTCTGAAAAGTCAGGGGAGGTCGCCGACTTTCCTTCGGGAGGCGGGGAGTTCATTCAGGATGGGGAAGACGAGTCATCCGACGATAGCGAAGTACTGGTCTGAGCGTGCCTGGCACGAACAGCTGGGGGTACCAGTGGATCCCCGCCCGGTCTCAGAACGGCCGTGGCGGGAGGTGGTTGAGTATCAGCGGTTGATGCAGATGGAGGCCCAAGTGCGCCAGGCGGAAATGAAGAAGCATGGCTGACGCACTCACCATCGCGCTGATCGTCTCGGCCAGGGACGAGGCCTCTGAAGTCCTTGCCGGGATTCAGGACCAGATCGACAAGCTGGCGGGCACCATCGATGAGGGTATTGGTGGTGCAGCCGGCGTGGTCGACAAGCTGGACGAGTCCTTCAAGGGGCTGTCCGACCAGTTGGTCCCCGCCAACGAGCAGCTCTCCCTACTCGAGAAGGGCGCCACAGGCGTAGGCGAGCAGATGGCCTTCTTCGAGAAGGAGGCCGGCACGTCGGCCGAGACACTCGGCAAGCTCGACGGGTCCGCACAGGGGGTCGTTGCCGAGTTCCGAGCGATGCTCGAGGCGGTCGATGGCGCCAAGGGCGCCTTCCAGCAGCTGAACGACACCATGCTCGGCGGCCTCGACCTGGCCACGAACATGAGCGATTCGGTGTACGCCCTGGCGGCGGCCATCTCAAGGATGGGCGAGGACACGTCCATCGCCAGCACCGAGATGATGAAGCCGGACGCCTGGTCCGCGGTTATGAACAAGTTTGCGATCTCTGTCGACGGCGCAGCGGGCGCTATCGATGACCTCGACACGCAGATGGCGCCAGCCATCGAGGACGCAACGATCTACGCCACGCGCCTGGACCGGATGGCCGAGTCGGCGGGCATGACGACTCAGGCGCTCCTGGCGTACTTCAACCGCCAGCAGGAGGTCACGACAGAGACCCAGGCAGTGACAACGGCAACCAACGAGGCGGTTGCGGCTGCACAGAGGTATTACGACGCGATGGTCAAGGCCGCCGGGGCTTCGCTTGACGACGCCACCAGGGTGCAGATGTTGGCCGAGGCCACCTACGGCCTGAACGAGGCCGACACCGCGCTCTTCACGCAGGCCCAAAAGGCCGCCGAGGCCCTCAAGGCTGAGGCTGACGGTGTCACGTCAGTCAACACCACGATGCGAGAGGCACCCCTGGCCTCCGCAGAGTTCGTCGCGTCGACTAACAGCATCCTGAAGGGGCTCGGCGAGCAGAAGACCGCTCTTCAGGACATCATGGCGACACAGCAAAAGATGGCCGACGAGGGCGTTGCCGCCTACGGCGAGGCATCGGCCGCCGTCCAGAAGTACGGCGCGGCCACCACCGAGACCGCCGGCGAGGTCGATGCCGCCTCTGCGACGATCATCAGGACCAACGGCCTGGTGGCCAAAAGCGCCGAGGACACGGCCGTCAAGTCTGAGGCCTCGTCCGGTTTCAGCCTCACCGCGTTCGACCACTTCGCGCTCGGGGTGGCCATCGTCGGCGGTGCCATCGGCTACGAGTCGATCAAGATGGCGTCGAACTTCCAGAGCGCCACGACGGCCATCGCCAACTCGGCCGGCACCTCGGTGCAGGCCGCCCAGAAGGTCGCCAACGCGTTCCTGAACGCCACCAAGCTGTTCTCTGGCACCCAGTTGGCTCAAGCCTTTGCAGGCGTCGCCGGCCAGTTCAAGACGATGAACGGCCAGGCACTGGACGCCGGCGAAGCCCTGACCATAATGACGAACGCGTCCAACCTGGCCGCGGCCTCGGGCGGCAAGCTCTCGAACAACACCCACGACCTCGCCAACGCGATGATGGTCTTCCACGTCCAGACAGGCATGGCTGGCAACGCTGCCGACATCATGTGGAACACCGGCAAGGCCCTTGGCCTGACCACCGACCAGCTCTCCAGCTCGTTCAGCCGCCTGCAGCCGTTCGTGGCCGGCACGGGGATGAGCCTGGCCAACGCCGCCTCGATCATGCTCGAGCTGGGTAAGTCGACGGGTACGGGCACGTACGCGATGCGCGTCGCCGGTACCGCGATCCAGAACTTGGTCTCGCCGACGGCGGCCGCCACGACAGTCATGGACAACCTCGGCATCTCGGTCGACAACTCTCAGGGTAAGTTCATCGGGATCCGCGCTGTCATCGGCGAGCTGCATGATGCGATGGCTCGCCTGCCCGGTCCTGCGGCAGCGATGGCCGCCACCCAGAAGCTGGCCGGCGATGCAGCCCAGATGGCCGGTCTGAAGACGCAGACCCAGACCACGGCCGTCAAGGCCCAGGAAGCGGCGCTCACCCAGTCCGAGATCCCGCTGAAGGCCCAGGCTGCTCAGCTGTCGAAGAACTCGCTGATGGTCGACCTGTTCAGCAAGAACGCTGGCGCAATGGCGGCCGTCGTCGCCGGTGGTGTACCGGCGTTCGACGCAGCGACTCGCGCCGTCTCCCAGCACGGCACCGCTGCCGCTGCAGCCGCAGCCAAGGCCAAGACCCTGCACGGCGAGCTCACCCAGTTGAAGAGCCGCGTGTCGGACCTTGGTGTGGAAATCGGAACCGCCCTCATCCCGCCGTTGACTCATATCGTCGGGGCGGTTCTGCCCGTGGTCACCGCCATGTCGAGCTTCGCCTCAAAAAACAAGGACGTGACCGTCGCCCTGGCCGGTCTGGTCGGGTTGCTCTTGATCGCAGTCGGAGCGATTAAGGCAGTCACCTTCGTGATGAAGACCTATGGAGAAGTCACCAAGATCGCAGGCGCTGTCTCGAAGCTGTTTGGTAGCTCCCAGGCCGAGATGGCTGGAGTTACGGACGCATCGACAGCCTCCGTCGAGGGGCAATCCGTGGCCCTGGGAGCCTCGAGCGGTGCGTTCCTGGACGGGTCCTTTGCTGTTGACGAGTACGCCACCTCCGAGGTTGCCGCAGACGCCGCATCGGTGCCACTGATCGCATCGATGCTCGCAATCGCCGCCGCAGCCCTGCTGAACCCCTGGACCTGGATCATCATCGGGATCGTTGCGGCAATCGCGGCCATCGTCCTGATCGTGACCCACTTCAACACCTTCAAGGCGGTGATGCTGGACGTCTGGAACGTGCTGAAGGAGGCCGGCCCCGTCTTCCTGCTCGTCCTTGTTCCGCCGATTGGAATGCTGATTCTGCTTATCCAGCACTTCGGGCTGGTCAAGCAGGCCGCCGAGGATGCCTGGGACGGCATCAAGGCCGCGTGGAGCGTGGTGTCCGGATTCTTCAGCGGAATCGGCACCGACATACTGGACGCCTTCACGTCGCTCTGGTCGCTGGTCAAGGCCGGGTTCACTCAGGACTGGGACGACATCAAGTCCGTGTGGAACGTGGTGATCGGCTTCTTCCAGAACATCGGCACCTCGGTCTCCACGGCGCTCACCAACGCAATGAACCGGGTCAAGGGCATCTTCACCTCGGTCTGGGACGACATCCAGGCCGCGTGGAACGCGGCGGTTAGCTTCTTCACCGGAATCGTGACAGGGATCGAGAGTGCGTTTTCGGGTATCGCCTCGAAGCTGGGCGGGTACGCGAAAGACGCGTGGAACGCGATAACCAAGGCCTTCTCGACCGTATACGACACGGCCAAGGGCTGGGTGCTCGACATGGTCGCGCCCTTCTTCTCCCTGGGCTCGAGCATCATCGGTGCCATCGGTAGCGTCGGGAGCCTCCTGATCGGAATCGGCGAGTCGATCATCAACGGACTGACCGCTGGCATCGAGAGTGCGCTGAAGCACACCTACAGTGTCGTCGCCGGAATCGCTGGGCACATCAAGAGCCTCAAGGGCCCCGAGAGCTACGACATCCAACTTCTCGTGTCCAACGGCCAGGCCATTATGAAAGGGCTTGAGACTGGGATCAATCTTGGCTTCCAGCAGAGTGTCGCCCCGGCACTGCACGGAGTGACGAACTCAATCCCCGGCGAGGTGACGGCACCAACGAGCTCTTTGGGTGGTGGCGGCGGACAGCCCACCATCAACGTCAACCTCTACATGTCCGGCGCGGTGTACGGCAACATCAACCAGTTCCTGAACGACATCGGGCGCAAGCTCGCCACCGAGCTCGTCCCGGCGTCAGGGACGCGCTTGGTTGCCTAGTGAGCGTCACCCCTGCTCCCAATCTGAAGTGCTACATCACGCCGCCCCGCGGGCAGCGGATGAACCTGGCGCCATTCATGGCGTGGTCCGGGACCACGACCACGAACTCGATCTCGCAGAACTTTGGTCGCCAGGGCGACACGGCGAACATCGTACTGGTGGACGACTACTACACCACCGTGCCGGGGTATCACAACGTCTCGGGGCAGCCGCACTTCATGGTCCAGCCGCTGTCGACTATCGAGATTGTCGACCTCAACTGCACCTCCCAACCGGCGGCCGGGATCCTGTTCGCGGGCCTGGTGACCAACCCGCAGTGGCACTGGACCTCACCGGGTCGCGTGGAGTGGGTGCTCAACTGCGTCGACTACGCGTACTACGCCGACAAGGGTGTGGCCCAGGGCCAGTATGTCGGACTGCACGCCCACGAGATCATCGTTGACATCACCAACGCCGCGGACTGCGGAATCATCGCCAAGATGTACCACGACGGCGGCCACGTCTATCCGGGCCCGATCATCCCGATCCTCAACCTGACCGAGGACAAACTCACCTCGCACTGGGACTCGATCACCAAGCTCGCCTCGGGAGCCGACACCTACGGCTGGTTTGTTGACTACAACCGGGAGCTGTGGTGGTACCCGACGGAGCTGGTGTTCGACTCCGGCGTGAAGGTCACCGACGACCCGTCGGCGACACAACCGAACATCTACCAGTGCCAGATCGACCTCGAACAGCAGTTCTTCTACGAGTGGGACGCGACGACGTTCTTCACGCGCTGCCTGGTGAGCGGCGCGCAGCAGACTGTGACGTTCAACCTACTCGAGGCTCAGAAGAGCTCCACGCGGACGCGCACGGCGCTCAGCGCCACCCCAAGCCCGGCGACGCAGACGTGGGTCGCCAACGGCACCCAGTCATCCTGGACGCTGTCTTACGTCCCGTACACGAGCACGGCGACGACCATCGCCTCATCGAGCACCATCCCGCAGGAGGAGTACGACTATCTGCTGCTGGTCAATGGCACTGCGCAGCAGGTGCAGGTCAACGACGGCACGACGACGATCACCTCCCCATGGGAGCTCATCCAGTCGGCCTCGGGCACCTGGTCTCTGCAGGTCACCACGAGCGGCACGGTTCCCCCGAAGGGCGCTGTGCTGCAGTTCTGGTACAAGTACACCATCGCGGCCCTGGCCGGCGCGAACAACACACAGATGGAGGCCAAGCTCGGGGGGCCGAATGGCGGCAAGTACTCCGAGGTGATAAACGACACCACGATCATCACCACCGCCGCCGCTTACCAACGCGCCAAGGCGGAGCTCAACGAGTTCGGCGCGCCGCAGGAGCGCATCGACTTCTACACGTCCGCCTCGTTCCTGGGCTTCTTCCGCGTGGGTGAGAGCTTCACCCTCGAGAGCTCGAAGATCCCCAACTCGAAGTTCAACTACAAGCTCGGACAGAAGGGCGACACCTTCTTCGTGATCCAGCAGATGATAACCTTCCAGAAGGGTGGCTATCGCTCCACCCACGTAGTCGCGGTCAGGGGTTCCTAGAAATGTTAAGCTCCTGACATGACCATTCACGATCTCGACCTCAACGACTCCAAGGTCCGCTGCGGCCTCGACGCCCTGTGGGGGAGCTTCCTGGTGGGCGACGAGTGCTGGGAGTGGACCGGCCACATTGGTGAGAAGGGGTACGCATCCTGCTTCTGGTTCCTTGGCAAGGGGCGCAACCCGCATCGCTTGATGTACGAGCTCTTCGTCGGACCGATTCCCGAGGGGTACCAGGTCGACCACACCTGCAGCACCAGGCACTGCGTCAACCCGGCTCACCTCGAGGCCGTCACTCCGCGTGAGAACACGCTGCGCTCGGACGCCTTGTCGGCCAAGAACGCGCGCAAGACCCACTGTGTGAGGGGCCACGCGTTTGACGAAGACAACACGTACCATTACCGCGGCCAGCGACTCTGCCGTGAATGCCGCCGCCAGACGTGGCGCAAGCATCACCCGCCGAAGGTCAGGGGCAGCTCATGAGCACCAACATCCAGGTCAATCTCGGGTTCGCCGGCGGAGGCCTCGTGGGGCGCGCCTTCACGGTCCAGGACCTGTTCTCAGCCGTCGCCTCGCAGAACCAGAACGCGAGCGCCACCACCAGCGTCATGGTTGTCAACGAGTCGTACCTCGACTCCGACGGCATCGCCGTCTCGGACGCGATTGCGCTCGCGGTCTTCACGCACTTCCAGACCGCGTACAATTCGACCATCTGGCAAAACGGGGTGTGGTCGTGAAGGTTGGGATCCGGGGCAGGCTGAAGCTTCAGACATGGCGCGACGGCCAGCTCACAGGTGAGCAGGTCGCCGAGAACATCGTGTGCCTGAACGGGCTGTCGGACCTCGCTGCCGCCGTGGCTTGGGCGGCCGCCCAGGACCAGGGCGCCCAGATCGGTGCGGTGTCGAACTTCCTGACGCCTGTGTACGGGGCCGTGGGCAACGGCACCAGCCCGCCGTACGCGATCACCGGGTCGGTGGCCGCCGGCTCGTCGATCATCCAGCCCTACTCGCCTCCCCCCGTGACTGCGACTGGCACGCTGACCTCCGGCTCGCCGACAATCACGGCGACCTCGAACACAGGTGTGTACACCGGCATGGTCCTTACCGACCTCGCTGGGCTCATCCCTTCTGGTACGACGGTCCTCTCCTCGACGTCAACGACAATCACCATGTCGAACAACGCGACCGGCACCCTGACCGAATCGTTCACGGTCGGGTACAGCTTCCTCGAGGGCATGGTCATTCAGGATTCCTCCGGGCTCGTGCCTCCGTACACCGTGGTCGTCTCCAGCGCCGGGAACGCGATCACGATGTCAGGCCCCTCGTCCGGCTCGAGCCTGTCGGTTCCGGTGCCCCTGGACACAATCGTCACCGGGACGAGCACTGCGACCACGCACACCGTCGATGTCACCGCTGGTGCCCTCATCGTGGTGGTTGTGGGGGCGTACAACGGCGGTTCGCCGGCATTCGGGATCTCCGACACCCTCGGGGGGCTCTCGTGGACCCTGGTCGACGTCGACAACCCCACCTCGTTCGCCACGCCAGCGATCTACTACGCCGTCGCATCGACGACGACCGACGGTACGATCACGGTCACGAACACCTCCGGGACCGCCCTGACGATCCAGCCCTGGCAGATCACCGGTCAGAACGCCGCGCCGGTGACGCAGTCGCTGGTGGTCAGCGCCTCGAACAACGGCCAATTCACGAACGCTCCGGCGGCCAACTCGATGGTCTTCTCGGTGGCCTGCGACGCGACGACGGGCACCGCCCCCACCTGGACGACCCCCAACGGGTCGACGTCGATCATGGCCACCCAGGTCTCCGGCAGAGCCTACACCGCGGCTGCCTACCAGCTCGGGAGCGCCTACCAGATGGTGGCGTGGGGCGAGACAAACCCCGCGAACCCCGCGATTGTGGCCATCGAGATCGCTCCGACTCTCGGCGAGAGCATCGTGGTCGGCACCGACAACTCCGACACCACGCTCTACTCGGAGTTCCAGCGCGTGCAGGTCTCTGCCGTCGCGGCGAGCCCCGCGACCGGCGCCGGCTCGACGACGCTGATGCAGTTCCAGTTCGCGGCCAACACGGCCACCGAGTCGGTCACCGAGGCCGCTGTGTTCGTCCTGGCTGACTCGGGTACCAACGACGGCGATATGCTAGACCACTGCATCTTCTCGCCCGCTTTCAGCTGGACCGCGGGCGACTCGATGACCCTCAGTGCAGAATTTATCTGGAATTTTCCTTGAGTAACCCCTGGCAAGCACCCACCCCCGGGCAGGCCACGATTGTCGGCCACGCCAACCAATTCCTCATCGGTCACCCGACGACGGTCAGCTACGCCGGCGTGGCGGCCATCACTGCGCCTACGATTGGCGTCGCGGCCGACCAGCTCGGCGGCGGGATGCTGGCACACGAGTTCGCCAACGCTGGCTCCGCGTACACCCTCACGTACATCACGCTGCCCATCGGCGCCCTCGGTGCCGGGGCGGATTGCCTGGTCACGGTCCAGTCGGTGTTGGGCGGCGTGCCGAACGGAATAATCTCCGGCGCCTGTCTGATCCCCGCCGAGTGGCTACCATCGGGTCTCCAGTCGTCACAGTCGTCGTTCGCGGTCCCGTTGAACGCCCTAATCAACGCTTCGACCTCGTACTTCATCGTGATCCAGCCCGGGGCCGGGCTGTTAACCAGCCTCGCGGGCACCGCCCAGCAGTTGCAACTGGCCGGCGGCATCAACGACGTCGAGGTCACTCGAGCGACGGGTTCGTACGGCACGGCCATGACGTACAACCCCTCGACCTCAGCCTGGACTTCACAGTCATACGGCTACGCTATCGAGTTCTTCAACACCGTCGCCACCGGCCAGATGGTCGCGCTCGCCGACGACCCGATCAACGTATCGAACACGAGCCCCTCGAACTTAACCTCCACCATCGCGCTGCCCTCGAAGGAGAGCTCGTACAGCTACTCCGGCGCCTACATCAACAACGCCTACGCATGGTCCGCGCGCTCCTTCGGTCAGTCGCAAAACCTCTTATGCCGCGACGACGCCTCGCTCGAGGTGTCCATCGGCACATGGGTGGCCTCCACCAACTGCACGATCGCAAAGTCGAACACCATCCAGGCGTTGGACGGATCGTATTCGCTGCGCATGGCGTCGGCTGCGGCTGGCGACATGA
>Ga0187874_10003960_pt1 | contig 10101 bp, 10 predicted proteins | sample June2016WEW_16_1_3_FD_132993 | JGI IMG/M metagenome (GOLD analysis project Ga0187874, IMG submission 132993) | Peatland microbial communities from SPRUCE experiment site at the Marcell Experimental Forest, Minnesota, USA - June2016WEW_16_150 | ecosystem: Environmental > Terrestrial > Soil >... | reverse complement strand
TGTTCAAGTAGAGGGTCTGCAAACCAGCGAGGTTGCCGAGGCTGGCGGGAATGGTGCCGTTGAGGTTGTTAAAGGAGAGGCTGAGAACGAGGACGGGAGCGGTGCCCAGCAGATTCCAGTTGGCGTCATAATTCAACAACCCCACCGTCACCCCGTACCAATAGTCGTCCAGCGAATTCGTCCAGCCAGAGCGCAGGTTCCAGCTTCCGCCGGCGGTCGCGCTGTACAAATCCGTCAAGGCGCCATAATCAGCCGCGGGAATTTGCGCCGCCAGGCCGGGCTGGTGAACGGAGGAAGAGAACTTGACGATCGTTCCCGTGTTGCTGGTCCCGCCAGACACGGCCACTCCATAGAAATTGAGGTCCGTGCCTTCGACCAGCGCGCCGGGGTTGGCTCCGCTGCTGGCGGAATTGAACCGGAGCACAGTCGTCACCGCGCCCGCGGGAGTCAACTGGAAGGCCGTGCCGCTAAAGAATTCTCCAGAGAACAAAGTGGTTCCGTAATAATTCCCATCGCTTCCCCTGGCCAGGGGCGCGCCCGGGCTCGAGCCATCAAGGCCGCCGGTAAAGGAGTACAAATTCGTCAGCACGCCCGCCGGCGTCACGGCAAACGCCGTCCCATTCTGCGCTGCGCCGCCTTGCCCGGTCGTGCCGTAAAAACTCCCGTTGGCGTCCCGCACCAGGCCTCCGTTCGGAAACGCGCCATCGACGCCGTTGGTAAACGTGTACAACAACGTGAAGCTCCCGCCGGGGGTGATTTTGAAAATCGTTCCGCTGCCATTGGCGCCGCCGTATTGGCTGGTCCCGTACAAACTCCCGTCGCTGCCTTCCTCCAGGACCGTTGAGACATTCACGCCATCCGCGCCGTTGGTAAAAGAGTAAAGTTCGGTCCACGTTCCCGATGGGGTGACGCTGAAAATGCCGCCAACACCGTTGCTCCCGCCGTAATAGGTGGTGCCATAAAAATTGCCGCCGGACGCCAGGATGAGGCCGGCGTTTGCCACGCTGCCATCAGGGTTGCCGTTGAGCGCGTGAAGAACCGTCAGCGTCCCGCCCGGCGTGATGCTGAAGAAAGTGCCGCCTCCGTTGGCGCCGCCGAACTGGGTCAGGCCGTAGAAATTTCCATCCGCGCCTCGCGCCAGGCTGCCGAGCGGGATTTCTCCATCGGCCCCGTTGGTAAAGGCGTAAATTTCCGTCCAGTTACCCGCCGGCGTGATTCGATAGACGTCACCGCGGCCGCTGGCGCCGCCGTTGCGGGTGGTGCCGTAAAAATTGCCGTCTCTCCCTTCCGCCAGACCGCTGGCGCCGCTGGGATTGGCGCCGGGCGGGAAATTGGCAAGCACCTCCCAGGCCAGGTCGTTGGCGCGGGCCTGCAAGCCGGCGGCGAGAAAAAACGCGGCGGCGCAGGCGGCTTTAATCCACCGGGCGCGGATCGGATTCGTCGGACATTGCATATCGGGCCACTTTCACTTTATTCAACGCGGCAAGGTTTGGGGCTGGCCGCTGGGTTGAGAGACGGTTCTTTGTTTTTGGCTGAGAATCCAACTAATTCTCAGGTTTAACGATTCTTCCTTCCCCTTTATTTGTCAAGCCCATGCCCAAAATAAAGTGCTTAAGTAAAACATTGCGGTGGCCCGAGCCTTGGCGATAATGGAACCCGGCTCATGAATGAGTGGAACATCCAGTCGCGCGCCCGCGCCTGCCAGGCTTGCGCCAAACCGTTTGCCGACAAGCAGCCCTTTCACACCCTGCTCTTCGAGGAGAAGCAGCAGTACCACCGCCTGGATATTTGCCCCGCCTGCTGGCAATCCCAGTACCGCGAAGGCGCCAGCGACCGCAAGGGCTTTGTCTCCCAATGGCAGGGCCTGTTCCAGGCCCCGCCCGCCGCGCCGGAGGACCCCATTCAAAAGGAATCCGCCGAATCGCTCCTGCGCAAGTTGATCGAGGCCAATGACCCCAAACACGGCCCCGTCTGCTACATCCTGGCCGTCATGCTCGAACGCAAACGGGTCTTGAAAGTGAAGGAGCAAATCCACCGCGACAACGGCCGCATCTTTATTTACGAACACCCCGGGACCGGCGACCTTTTCACCATCGCCGATCCCAATTTACAGCTCAATCAACTGGACGAAGTGCAGCGGGACACCGCCAACCTTTTGGCGCACGGATTGACCCCCCCGCCCGCCGTCCCAGCCGTCCCGGCCGAACCCGGCGCCGCGCCCGTGCCCGCGTCCGCCGCGCCGCCGCCGCCCGAGGAAAGTTTGAGCGCCCATCCGTAACGTGATTCCTGTGTCGGACCTCAACGCACTCCAGACGGAAATTCAATACCGGTTTCGCGACGAGAGCCTCTTGCGCCTGGCCTTGACGCATCCGTCTGTCGCCCACGAGCAAGGGCGGCCGGTGCAGCACAACCAGCGCCTGGAATTCCTGGGCGACGCCGTGCTCGGCCTGGCGTTGACCCGCGAGCTTTACGAAAAATTCCCCAACGTCAGCGAAGGCCCCCTGACCAAGGCCCGCGCCCAAATGATCAACCGCCGCACCCTGGCCGAGCAGGCCCGCCAAATCCGCTTGCAGGACCATTTGATTTTGAGCCGGGGCGAGGAAGCCAACCTCGGCCGCAGCCGCGCTTCCGCCCTGGCCGACGGCTTCGAGGCGCTGATCGGCGCGGTTTTTCTCGACGGCGGTTTTGACGAGGCGCGCGCTTTTGTGCTGCGCTCCTTCCGGCGCGCCTTCGGGGAACTGACCTCCATTCCGACGCTGGAAAACCCGAAGGGCGAATTGCAGGAGATTCTTCAAATCCATTCGCCCGGCGCCCCGAAGTATCAACTGGTCAGCGTCAGCGGTCCCGACCACGACCGCGATTTCGAATGCGTCGTCACCCACGACGGCGTCGAATTGGGCCGCGGCAAAGGCAAGAGCAAAAAGGCCGCCGAAAGCGAAGCCGCCATCGCCGCCTTGAAGAAACTGCGCGGCTAAACCTGGAATTAGTTCAATTCAAGTGATATGCTTAACATCATATTTGATGTTGCGCATTTATGGAATTCACCGTAGAGTTCTACGAGACCGCGAACGGGCGTTCGCCGGTGCGGGAGTTTCTGTTGGAACTGAAGGCCAGTGATTCCAACGACTTCGCAGCGGTGGCGTCCGGGTTGGAGAAACTGCGCCATCGCCAGTGTCACCGCGAGCCGCTGACCAAGGCGCTCAACGACGGCCTCTTTGAGTTGCGCCATGTCGGCAAGTTGAATACCCGGGTGCTGTGGTTCTTTATGAAAGGCCGGCGCATTATCGCCGTCCACGGCATCCGCAACAAAGGCCAGGCCATCCCGCCTGGCGACCTGGACACCGCGCGTGAGCGAATGCGCGACTGGAAGGAAAGAAATGAGCTATGAGCAAGACGAACTTTGACCTTTTCCTGGAAGATCAACTTCGCGACCCCGATTTTGCGGAGCGCTTCAAACGCGCGGGTGATGCCTGGGATGTAGCGTTGCAGATTGCGGCGGCTCGTGAAAAGGCCGGCCTTTCGCAAAAGGACCTCGCGCGCAAGCTCCACACCTCCCAGCAGAACATCAGCCGCCTCGAATCCCCGTCCTACGAGGGCCATTCCTTGAGCATGTTGCGCCGCGTCGCTCAAGTCCTCGGCGTGACGGTTCGGGTCACCCTCGCGCCCAAGGGCCAATCCGATCCCATGATCCTGTCGGAGGCCAAAGTCGCCTACAAAACCCGCCGCAAATCATGAACTCTGCCCGCAAATTCCAGAAGGACGCAGCGCGGAAGCCGCAACCCAACAAAAGACGTGGAAGACCTATAAGGACTTGGCAGTCTCGTGTTTCTGACGGTGTGGATTGATGCTGTTGGCCGAGATTCTGCAGAGGAGGTTATTCAGTTCCTGAATCCGAGGCGGTTTGCTGAGCACGACATCCACTTCGGGGGCGGTTTCCCCAGCCGCCTTCATCATCGTACCCCAGCCTGTCAGCATGATGACAGGTGTGTGCGGCGATTCCGCTTTGATGGCGCGGGCCACATCGTGCCCGTCCATGTCGGGCATTCCCAAATCAGTGATGACGATCTCGTAAGGCTCGCGCCCCTGGCGATGGGATCGGAACATCTCAAGTCCTTCCCTCCCACTTGGGGCGACAGTCACCTTGTGGTGGTTGACCTCAAGGACATCGTGCATGAGTTGCCTCAACTCCGGTTCGTCGTCGATGAAGAGGATGCGCAGGGAAGGGCAGGTCTCCGGGTGCGCGGCCTGGGGCCGGGCGGGTGGAGTTGCCCGCTCCCGAATGGGGAAAATAAGACGCACACTGGTGCCTCGATTCGGCGTGCTCTTGATCTCGATGGCGCCATCGTGCCGCTTTACCATTCCATAAACCATCGCCAGTCCCAAGCCGGTGCCGCCACTGAGGTGCTTTGTGGTGAAAAACGGCTCCAAACAGTGTTGACGGACCTTTTCATTCATGCCGACGCCGTTGTCCCGCACCTCAATCTGAAGCTCCTGCTCCACGCCCCCGTCCACCTGTAAACCCTGCCTGCTGACCGAGCGGCTGGTCACGAGGGTGATGACGCCCCCTTGCGGAAGGGCGTCCACGGCATTGAAGACCACGTTGGTCAGCGCCTCACGCAGTTCACCGGCATTGCACACCAGCACAGGCGGATTCGGCTCCAGTTCCGGTTTGATTTGAATGGAGATGCCCTGGCGTTGCGCCAGATCACGCCAGCGCGGGCGGGTAAGTTCAATCACCTCTTTGATGGCCTTGTTGACGTCCACCTTCCCCAATTGATTGGGGTCCAGGTCAGGACGGTAGAATTCCCGCATGCGCGCGACGATCTGAGCCACATCCCCGGCGGCCTGATTGATCCTCTGCAGGCGCTGCCGTGGGACCTCCGCCAAATCCGGCAGCGTGTCGAGCAACAGCTCCGAGTACGCCGTGATCGGGGAGAGCGCATTATTGATGTCGTGGGCCACGCCGCTGGCCATCTGACCCAGGGCACGGAGACGCTCCTGCTGGACCACGGCCTGCTGGGTCTGGCGCAGTTCATCGTAGGCCTTTTGAGTCCCCTCAGTCAGGCGCACGCGATCATAGAGGCTCTGGCATTCCTCTTCGGCGGTGATGACTTTGGCCTGCAAAGCCTCTTTCTCCAGCCGGATGCATTCGATTTCCGCCCGCACCTGTTCCGCGTTGTAACGAACCTCTTCCAAAACCAGCACGATCATGCTGACGGCGATGAAGAGCTGCAGCACCGCCGCAACAAAAAAACCGGCGCTGTAGAGGTCGCCGTATTGTTGGGAGAACGGGTAGCTGCCCAGGTAAATACCCCACAGCAAAAACCCCAGGGACAACATGCCCGCGCCGACGAACGCCTTCTGCTTCCGCAACCGGAAAAAACAGACTCCGGCAAACAGGCTGCTCAAGCCAAGCAAAATGAACACGGGCAATTCGACTTGCAGCACACCGGTTGTCGCCTGCGGACTGACGAAGGTCCAGACCACCAGGAACAACATGAACGCGCCCAGAAGCTGCTGCCGGACTGGAAGACCCAGAAATCGAAGGCTGCCCCACAAGAGAAAGACCGCCGAAATGGACACGCAACATTGCTTGATTGCGAAGAGGATGCTGCCCGTGGCCGGGTTTCCCAGGCGCAAGCTCAGCGTCAGCCACAGGGCATAAAACAACCAGGCCGCTGTCCAGATGGTGAAATACTCCCTGCGAGTGTAGCGGTTGAGGTAGAAGAACAGTCCCACCAAAACCCACACGCTCAGCAAGGATACCATCAAAGCCGCCCGCAGGTATTCTTGGGGGAATACCAACCCCATGTCTTCAAGGTTCATCGCTTCTGCTCTTACATCGGCTGAAATCAGCGGAAGTTAAGCAAAAAACATCTCTGATCCGCTTCTCCTTTAGAACTCGCGCGGGGGGGGGATGGCCTAATTCAGCAGCGCGCGGCAGGCGGCGCGCAACGGTTCGAGGTTCTTTTTCGTCCGCGTTTCAATGTAGCAGCGGAACACCGGCTCGGTCCCGCTGGCGCGGAAGGCCACCCAGGCGCCGCCCGGCAGCAGGAATTTGTAACCATCGGTCGTGATCTGCTTTTCCACCGGAAAGGAACCGATCCGGGCGAGGCCGCCGGACAGTCTGGAGAGCAGTTCGTCCTTTTTCGCCGGGTCAATGCGAATATTGATGCGCTCGGTGTAAAAGGCGCCGCCGAGCCTGGAAATCTCCTTGAGGACCGCGCCCAGGGGCCGGCCCTCCGCCGCCACCAGTTCCGCCATCAACAGGCACGCCAGTATCCCGTCTTTCTCCGGCACGTGGCCGCGCACGCTCAATCCGCCCGATTCCTCGCCGCCGACGATGACCGGCTCCCGTTCCATGATCGCGCCGATGTATTTGAAGCCGACCGGGACTTCGTGGATTCTCACCCCGAAATGCGCCGCAACCGCATCGACTTGATGGCTCGTCACGACGGTGCGGACGGCCGAACCCTTCCAGCCGCGATGCTTGGCCAGGTGATAGAGCGTAAGGGCCAGGACCTGGTTGGGCGTCAGCCAGGCGCCGTCGGCGTCCACCACGCCGAAGCGGTCGGCGTCGCCATCGGTGGCCAATCCCAGGCGGGCCTGGCCGGAGCGCACCAGGCGGCGCATTTCGGCCAGGTATTCCGCGCTCGGCTCGGGGGGATGCCCGCCGAACATCGGATCCAAATCGGCGTGCAGCACCGTCAGCCGCGCGCCGGCCTCTCGCAGCAGCGCGTCCAGGTAGCCGCGTCCGCAGCCGTGCATCAGATCGACGGCGACCTTGAGCCGCGCCTTCTTGATGGTGGAGAATTCGACCAGTTTGCGGATTTGCTTGAAGTAGTCCGCCTGCGGATCAAGGCCCCGGCAGGCAAAGGTCCCGACGATGGCGGAGGGAAAACTCCAGTTTTCCCGCTGCAGCCGGGCGATGGCGGCTTCGATTTGCGCGGTGGCTTCGGGTGGCGCGCCCGCGCCGTCGTGGCGCGAGAATTTAAAGCCCGAGTACTCCGGCGGATTATGGCTGGCGGTGATATTGACGCCGCCGATGGTCTTGCGTTGGCGGATGGCAAACGCCAGCACCGGGGTGGGGGTGTCGCGATTGCAGAGCCAGGGCGTCAAGCCGTTGGCGGCAAACACTTCGGCTGCCGCCAGCGCGAACTGGCGTCCGAGGAAACGGCAATCGTAAGCCAGCAGGAGGTTGGGGCGACGGCCATGAAGGGGCGATTGCGGATTGGCGAGTTCAGCCTGGAGATAGCCGGCGACGGCTCGGGCGGCCAGGCGGACGTTACCGAAGGTAAAATCGCGCGCGATCCGGGCGCGCCAGCCGGCCGTGCCGAATTTGATGACGGGGGGCGGCACCTTATTGTTTCCAGTCGAAAGCCCCTTTCTTCAACGCGTAAAGATAACCGATGAAAAGAATGACCATGAAGACAACCATGGAACCGAAGATCAAACCGGGGTCGTGGCCGACCATCCGCCGGAAATTGACCGCCCACGGATAAAGAAACACCACCTCGATGTCAAAAAGAATAAAGAGCATGGCCACCAGGTAAAACTTGACCGACAGGCGCGTGCCGCCCGGGCCGACGGGCAACATGCCGCATTCGTAGGCCGTGTCTTTGACGCGGGAGTCGCGGCCGCGCTTGCCCACGAGGACGGAGACGATCAGCGTGCCGGCGGCAAAGGCGACGGCCACGATCCCCAGGATGAGCACCGGGACATATTGCATCAACTGTGCATCTGGCGATTCCATGCGTAAAATTTAGGAAGGACTGGGCGGGTTGGCAAGGGCTTAATCTTCAAGGGGGCAGAGTCGGCTCGCCTCGCGCGCCATGCCAAACGGTGAGGATTTCCGCTGTTTTGGACGATTCGTTGACGCGATAGAAGATTCGATAGTTCCCGCAAACAATCTCCCGCGTCCGGCCCGAGGCTCCGCGGGGATAAGTGGGGCCAATATAGGGAAATGAAGACAAAATCTCAACGTGCTCGACGATGCTCGCGCCTATTCGAGCGCCTGCGGGAGGATTGTCGCGGCTGATGTAGGTGACAATTTCCTCCAAGTCGCCCAGCGCTGGTTCTGTCCAGACTATTTTGACTTCCATGCGGCGACTCTTCTCTTGACCTCGTCGTGAGGAACAACCCGGCCTGCGTCGGCGGCCTTCTCGCCGCGGCGAATGGCGGCTAGAATAGCCACTTCCTCGCTGATGTCGTCGATCGTCGCTGTTTCGGGAAGCTTTCGCACGGTTTCAATGACAGTTTCCTTATCACTCATCGTGGGGACTTTAACCTACAGGGCGATGTTTTGCGAGCTAAAGTTTCTTCGCTGGCGCTACATCTTGTGTTTCACCATTTGCCAGACGATGTGGGCGCCTTGGGCCACAGCCAGGCCCAGCAGGCAGACGCCCGAGCCGTGCTCCATATGCAGCAAGGTGCGCTCGGTGAATTTTTTGTGGCCGCGCGAGACGGCGTAGCTCAAACCGGAAAACCACACGTTGGTGCCCAGGGCCACGCCGGCCACGCACGAGGCGACGTCTCCCACGCTCGCCCCGACCCAGTCGCGGGACTTGAAGTAGGCCGCCAGCACGATCCAGAAAAGAAACACCCCCGGATTGCCCATGACCCGCACGAAACCGGTGGCGAACGCCGAGTGCGGCTGCAACCGCTCCTTGATCTTTTCCTCGACCGGCGCGACCGACTCGATGGTGCGGGTGTTCAAAAACCGCAGGCCCAGGTAAAGCATAAAAACAAAACTCGTCAGCTCCATCGCCGCCTTGACCACCCGGCCGTCGAAGAAGGAGGCGAAGCCGGTGAAGGCGAGCGCGCAATAGATCACTTCCATGGCCGTGGCCCCGAAACCGATCAGCAAGGCCCAGAGCAGGCCGCGGCGGGCGCCTTCGTTGATAATGGTGAGGTTGACCGGGCCGACGGGCACGGAGAGAACGAAGCCGCTCAAAAAACCGGTCAACGCGGCCAGCAGTGAAGGAGGGAGGTCGAACATGTCAGGGGGTGAAACCGCCGCCGTCCTCCTCTTCCTCCTCCTCGATCTCGTCGCGGACTTTGCGGGAAATCCGGGGCCGGACAAAGCCGTAGAGCAAATAGAGGGTGAAGATCAAGGGCAGGACGACCGGGAGGATCAAGCCGCGCAAAATAAAAAGGCAGCCGGCGAAGATGAGGATGAAGACGGTTTTGGGGAACGTGCGGCGCGCCCGCAAATCCAGCGTCTTGAACGAGGGGTACTTGACCTCGCTCACCATCATGAAGGAGAGAAACAGGAGCAGTCCCGGCAGCAGGTAGCGCCACGGGCCGGTGGAAAGGTTGGTGTAATCCTCGTCCCACATCAGAAACAACGTCAGCGACGCTACCAATCCGGCGGCCGCCGGGATGGGAAAGCCGAGAAACTCCTTGCCTCCGCCCCCGCCGGACATGGCCGCCAGGCAATTGAAGCGCGCCAGCCGCAGCGCGCCGCAAATCAGGTAAATCGAGGCGATGAACCACCCGATTTCGGGCCGATCCGAAAACACCTGCCGCAGGACGACCCGATGCACCAGAAAAGCCGGCGCCACCCCGAAGGAAATCAAATCCGCCAGGGAATCAAATTCGCGGCCGAAGGGGCTTTCCACTCCGCCCATGCGCGCCAGCCGGCCATCGAGCAGATCAAAAATGCATGCCAGCAAGATAAACGCCAGCGCCGTCCGGATTTCGCCGTTTCCCGGCGGCCCGATTTTGGCGTCAATGATCTTGTGCAACGCCACAAAACCGCAGTAGAGATTTCCCGCCGTCATCAGGTTGGGCAGAAAATAGATTTTCAGGGCCGGCTGCGCCTTGTCCGCTTCGGGTGGGTTTGGGGAAGTTTCCATAGACTATGCCTTGGCGGCCATGATGGTTTCGCCGCCGACGACTTTGTCGCCCAGCTTGACCTTGATTTTGTAATCCAGCGGAAGGTAGAGATCGCAGCGGGAGCCGAATTGAATGAGGCTGATGCGTTCCCCGCGCCGCAGTTCATCCCCCTTCTGGACAAACGGGACGATACGCCGCGCCAGCACGCCGGCGATGAGCCGCACGCCGATCGTTTCGCCCGGGTTCTCGGTCGAGGCGAAGCCG
>Ga0187874_10003955_pt1 | contig 10105 bp, 6 predicted proteins | sample June2016WEW_16_1_3_FD_132993 | JGI IMG/M metagenome (GOLD analysis project Ga0187874, IMG submission 132993) | Peatland microbial communities from SPRUCE experiment site at the Marcell Experimental Forest, Minnesota, USA - June2016WEW_16_150 | ecosystem: Environmental > Terrestrial > Soil >... | reverse complement strand
TTCTCGCGCGTCGGGGCGTGCGCGATCTCTTGCTCGGCGTCGCCGATCATTCGCCCTATCTGTGGCGGCTGATCGGCGACGATCCGGCCCGCCTCGCGCGCCTGCTCGGCGCGCCGCCCGAAGATTCGCTCGCGGCGCTGATCGAGGCGCTCGGTTCGCGCCGCGACGACGACGAGGCCGCGCTGATGCGCACGTTGCGCCGCGCCAAAGCCGAGTCGGCGCTGCTGATCGCGCTCGCCGACCTCGGCGGCGTATGGGACCTGACCGCCGCGACCGAGGCGCTGACGCGCTTCGCCGACGCCGCCGTAGCGGCGGCGTTGCGCTTTCTTTTGCGCCAAGCCGCGCGCGACGGGCGTTTGCGCCTCGATCCCGACGCGCAGCGAATCGAGGCCGGGTGCGGCCTCGTCGTGCTCGCGCTCGGCAAACTCGGGGCGTGGGAACTCAATTATTCCAGCGACGTCGATCTCGTCGTTCTCTTCGATGCGCGCGCCGCCGCGATTCCCGAGGGCGTCGAGCCGACGCCGATGTTCGTGCGCATGGTCAAGGCGCTGGTTCGCCTCTTGCAGGAGCGCACCCCGGACGGCTACGCGTTTCGCGTCGATCTGCGCCTGCGCCCCGATCCGGGGTCGACGCCGATCGCCGTTTCGGTCGCCGGCGCCGGCGCCTATTACGAGACGCTGGGGCAGAACTGGGAACGCGCCGCGATGATCAAGGCGCGCGCCGCGGCGGGCGACCTCGAACTCGGCCGGCGGTTCCTCGCCGATCTCGCGCCGTTCATCTGGCGCAAGTATTTCGATTACGCGGCGATCGCCGACATTCACGCGATGAAGCGCCAGATCCACGCGGTGCGCGGCCACGAGACGATCACGGTCGCCGGCCACGACCTCAAGCTCGGCCGCGGCGGCATCCGCGAGATCGAATTCTTCGTCCAGACGCAGCAACTGATTTTCGGCGGCCGGCGTCCGACGATGCGCGGCGCGCGAACGCTCGACATGCTCAGGCAATTGCACGTCGAGCATTGGGTCGGCGCCGAGGCGGTCGACGATCTGACCAACGCGTACACCTTCTTGCGCCGCGTCGAGCATCGCCTGCAGATGGTCGACGACGAGCAGACGCAGCGCCTGCCGTTCGAGGCGAACGCGCTGGCGCGCTTCGCCGCCTTCTGCGGCTACGCCGGGCTCGAGGCGTTCGCGGCGGAAATGACCGATCATCTGCGCCGGGTCGAGAAACACTACGCGCGCCTGTTCGAGGACGCGCCGACGCTCGGCGCCGAAGCGGGCAGCCTGGTGTTCACCGGCGTCGTCGACGATGCCGAGACCCTGACGACGTTGCGCCGCCTCGGCTTCCAGCGCCCCGAAGAGGCCGCCGAGACCATTCGCGGCTGGCATTTCGGCCGCCGCTCGGCGGTGCGCAGCGCCCGCGCGCGCGAAGTGCTGACCGAGCTCGTGCCGGCGCTGCTCGCCGCCTTTTCCGGCTCGGGCGACGCCGACGCGGGCTTAAGCGCGTTCGACGCGGCGCTGGCGCGCATGCCGGGCGCGGTGGAGCTGCTGTCGATCCTGCGCTCCAACGCGCCGGTGCGCGAATTGTTCGGCGATCTCTTCGGCAGCGCGCCGCGCCTCGCCGGGGTCGTCACCCAGCGCCCGCACGTGCTCGACGCGGCGATCGATCCCGGCCGGGTCGGCGCGATCGGCGACAGCCTCGACGAAGGACGGCTCGCGGCGCGCGTCGCGGAGTTCCTCGACGCCGCGACGACCTTCGAGGGGATGCTCGACCGCGCGCGCGATTTCGCCGCCGAGGAAATGTTCGTGATCGGGGTGCGCCTGCTCTCCGGCGCGCTCGATTGCGAACGCGCCGGGCGGGCCTACAGCGCGCTGGCGCAGGGCTTAGTCGCGGCGTTGCTGACCAGGGTTTCGGACGCGTTCGCGCTCGATCACGGCCGCGTGCCGGGCGGGCGCGTCGCCGTCCTCGCGATGGGCAAGTTCGGGTCGCGCGAAATGACCGCGGCCTCCGATCTCGATCTGATCGTCGTCTACGATTTTCCCGCCGAGGCGAGCGAATCCGACGGCGCGCGGCCGCTCGGCGCCGTCGTCTATTACACCCGTCTGACGCAACGCCTGATCGCCGCGCTGACCGCGCCGACCAAGGCGGGAAAGCTCTACGACGTCGATCTGCGCTTGCGCCCCTCCGGCGGCAAGGGGCCGCTGGCGACGCAATTTACCGCCTTCAAGCTCTACCAGGCCGCGGAAGCGGAGACCTGGGAGCACATGGCGCTGACGCGGGCGCGGGTCGTCGCCGGCGAGCCGGGCCTCGCCGCGGAGATTGGCGAGGCGATCGCCGCCGTCCTCGCGCTGCCGCGCGACCAGGAGAAACTCGCGCGCGACGTGCGCGCGATGCGCAAGTTGATCGCCAGCGAGAAGGGCGACCAGGATCCTTGGGACCTCAAGCTGGTCTCGGGCGGCCTGATCGACATCGAATTCGTCGCGCAATATCTGACGCTCGCGCACGCGCGCGACCATCCCGGCCTGCTTGACCCCTCGACCCGCGCGGTCATCGCCGAGGCGGGGGCGCGCGGCCTCATCGCCCCGGACGACGCGGCGGCGCTCGCCGACGCCCATCGGCTCTATACCGACGCCACCCAGATCATGCGCCTCGCCGTCGCCGGTCCCTTCGATCCCGCCAAAGCGGCCAGCGGCGTCAAACGGCGCATCGCCGCCGCGGCGGCGCTGCCGGATTTCGAATCGCTGCGAGGGGCGGTCGGCGAGGCGCGCGAAAACGTGCGCCGCGTCTACGCCAAAGTCTTGGGCGGAGACGCGGGGTGACGCCGGCGGGAGCCGCGAACGCCTCGAGTTTTGGGGAAATTGGTCGGAGTGAGAGGATTTGAACCTCCGGCCCCCTCGTCCCGAACGAGGTGCGCTACCAGGCTGCGCTACACTCCGACAACGCCGCGAACGGCGCAAGCGGGCCTTATAGAAGCCCGGCGGGCGCCGCGCAAGCGCGACGAGGGCGCGGGACGCGGCTTGCCGCCGCGCGTCCGCCTCCCCACATCGTCCTTCTCACGCGGGCCGAGCGGGTCGGCTGCATTTCAAAGGAGAACGCACATGAAGATCGGCGTCGTCGGATCGGGCGCGGTCGCGCAGACTCTTGGCGCGGGCTTTCTCAAACATGGTCACGAAGTCATGCTGGGCACCCGCGAGGCGGGCAAGCTCAAGGAATGGGGGGCCAAGAACTCCGGCACCAAGGTCGGCAGTTTCGCCGCGGCGGCGGCGTTCGGCGAAGTCGTGGTTCTGGCCGTCGGCGGCGCGGTCGCGCTCGATGCGCTGAAACTGGCCGGCGCGGCGAACATTGCGGGCAAGACGGTGATCGACGCCTGCAATCCGATCGGCGGCGGACCGCCGGTCCACGGCGTCTTGTCGTACTTCACCAGCCTGACGGATTCGCTGATGGAGCGGCTGCAAAAGGCCTACCCGGCGGCGCATTTCGTCAAGGCGTTCAATTCGGTCGGCGCGGCGCAAATGGTCGATCCGTATTTTTCCGGCGGCAAGCCGACGATGTTCATCTGCGGCGGCCACGACGAGTCCAAGCGCACCGTGTCGAAGCTGCTCGATCAATTCGGCTGGGAGACGGCGGACATGGGCGCGGTCGAGGCCGCGCGCGCGATCGAGCCGTTGTGCATGCTGTGGTGCATCCCCGGCGTCGCCCGCAACGACTGGTCGCCGCACGCCTTCAAGCTGCTGCGCTGAAGGGACGGCGCCGCACGGCGCGAATTCGCCGCTGCGGCGGCGCCGGAGTGCGATATAAGGGCGAACGCGAAAAGCGGCGGCGCGGGAGTCGAGGAGCGGCCATGTCGGCAAAACGCATTGTCTTCACCGGCGGAACCGGCAAGGCCGGGCGGCACGCCGTGGCGCATCTGATGGCCAAGGGCCATCGGATCCTCAACGTCGATCTGAAGCCGCTCGATCTGCCCGGCGTCAACACGTTGATCGCCGACCTCACCGACAGCGGCCAGGCGTTCAACGCGCTGACCGCGCATTTCGGCTTCGATGGCTTCGATCTCGGCCACGCGCCACGCGCGCCGGACGCCGTCGTGCATTTCGCCGCGATCCCGCGCGTGCTGATCGAGCCGGACAACGCCACCTTCGCCGCCAACGTCGTCAGCGCGTACAACGTGATCGAGGCGGCGATGAAGCTCGGCGTGCGCAAGGTCGTCATCGCCTCCAGCGAGACGACCTACGGCGTTTGTTTCGCCGAAGGCGACAAGGACTTTCACAGCTTCCCGCTCGAGGAAGACTACGACGTCGATCCGATGGACAGCTACGGCCTGTCCAAGGTGTGCAACGAGAAGACCGCGCGCGCCTTCGCCATGCGCTACGGCGCCGACGTCTACGCCCTGCGCATCGGCAACGTCATCGAGCCGCACGAGTACGGCCACTTCGAGGCCTTCCTCGCCAATCCGATGATGCGCAAGCGCAACGCCTGGAGCTATATCGACGCGCGCGACCTCGGCGAGATCGTGCATCTATGCCTGGAAAAGGACGGCCTCGGCTTCCAGATCTTCAACGCCGTCAACGACACGATCACGGTCAATACGCCGACGCGCGAATTCCTCGCGCGCCATTGTCCCGGCGTGCCCGTGACGCGCCCGCTCGACAGGTTCGAGGCGCCGCTGTCGAACCGCAAGGCGCGCGAAGTGTTGGGATTCAAGGAGGCGCACAATTGGCGCCGTTACGCGCCCGGCGCCTGACGCCGGGGGGCGTGGGTCAGTGACGGTATTGCTGGATGCGCGTGGTGCGCAGCCCGGCGAGGCCGTACTGATCGATCGAGACCTGCCAGCTCAAGAATTCGTCGACCGTCAAGGTGTATCGCGAACAGGCTTCTTCGAGCGACAGCAGGCCGCCGCGCACCGCGGCGACGACTTCGGCCTTGCGGCGAATGACCCAACGTTTGGTCGAGGAAGGCGGCAAGTCGGCGATCGTCAGCGGGCTGCCGTCGGGACCGATGACATACTTCACTCTCGGTCGAAGCGCTTCACTCATGTCGCTCTCACACTCGAACGCAAGTCGAACTCGATGGAAAGTGTACGGCCCGCAACTTAAGATTTGGCTAAGCGCGAAGCCGCAGATTTGCCTAAATACGAGGCGACGAAATGGATAACAAAGCGTTTCCAAGCGTGCGAAGTTCGCTCGACGCTGCCGACGCCTGCGGCGCGGGGGGACGAGCGCCGGCGGCCCGGCCGGGCCGCCGAGCGGCGGCGTTTGGCGAAAAAACCACTGGCGCCCGACGATATCGTGCTTAAGTTGATGGCCTGATCGGCCTCGGACGAATGCTGATGTTGGCGCCGCAGACTGCCCGGGCCGCTTCGCCGCGCCCCCTCAATAGCCTCGGCCTGGCCAAGGCCCCGCGGGACACCCGCGTCGTCGTGGCGATGTCCGGCGGCGTCGATTCGAGCGTCGTCGCGGCGTTGCTGGCGCGCGAGGGCTACGACGTGGTCGGCGTCACCATGCAGCTCTACGACCACGGCGCGGCGACCCATCGCAAGGGCGCGTGCTGCGCCGGCCAGGACATCCACGACGCGCGCGACGTCGCCGAGCGCCTCGGCGTTCCCCACTACGTGCTGGATTACGAGACGCGGTTTCGCGAAAAGGTCATCGAGCCCTTTGCGCGCGCCTATGTCTCGGGCGAGACGCCGGTGCCCTGCGTCGCCTGCAATCAGCAGATGAAGTTCGCCGACCTGTTCGAGGCGGCCAAGGACCTCGGCGCGGACATTCTCGCCACCGGCCATTATGTCGTCTCGCGCGACGACGGCGGCGGCGGGCGCGCCCTCTACCGCGCCGCCGACCCCGAGCGCGACCAGAGCTATTTTCTCTTCGCCACGACGCGCGAGCAGCTCGCGCAGTTGCGCTTCCCCTTGGGTGCCCTGGCCAAGCCGGAGGTGCGGGCGCTGGGGCGCGAATTCGGCTTGGGCGTCGCCGACAAGGCGGACAGCCAGGACATCTGCTTCGTGCCGGCCGGCCACTACAGCGAGATGATCGAGCGCCTGCTGCCCGGCGCCGCCGAGCCCGGCGAAATCGTCCATGTCGACGGCCGGGTGCTCGGCCGCCACGCCGGCGTCCTGCATTACACCATCGGCCAGCGGCGCGGCCTCGGCATTCCCGCCGCCGAGCCGCTCTATGTCGTCGCGCTCGACGCTCAGCGCGCGCGGGTGGTGGTCGGGCCGCGCCAGGCGCTCGAAGTCAGGCGCATTCGATTGCGCGACGTCAACTGGATCGGCGAAGGCGCCTTCGAGGACATCCCCGCGCGCGGCCTCGCCATCGCCGCGCGCGTCCGTTCGACGCGCCCGCCCGCCGCCGCGACGCTGCTTCCCGGCGGCGCCGTCGCGTTCGACGAACCCGAGAGCGGCGTCTCGCCCGGCCAAGCCTGCGTCTTCTACGCCTCCTGCGACCCGCACGCGCGGGTGCTCGGCGGCGGGTTCATTGTGGGGGGAGAGGCGAGGGGCTGAGGCCGCGTCTCGATCGACCCGACTGTCTTGGAACGTCATTGCGAGGAGCGAAGCGACGAAGCAATCCATGCGGCGGGCGCGACATGGATTGCTTCGCTGCGCTCGCAATGACGATCGAACGGTTTCCAAAATCGCATTCATCGGGCCCTGCTATAGGATTACGATTACGGTGAAACGCACTGTAATCCGCAATCTCAATTCGGCGATTGCCATATTGCCCGAAATTCATTACGCCGCAACATGAAATTACAAATTACAAATTACTGTGACGCTTACATAAATCCCCAGTTCGAAGTCTCGTCGGCCACTCCTCCCTGCCGATTGAGGCCGCGATTGCGAGCGGTGGGGGTCACGGCCAAGGCTCACCTAATAAGAGAATTATGCATGTGTCACCGTAATCCCGTAATCCCGGAATATTCGCGCGTATCTCCCTGGCGATCGGCTTCAGAGACGGGCCAACCAGCCGTTGGGGTTGTAGGTGGCATTGCGGCCATAGAAGTCACACAGGTCAGTATCGAGCCGGTAGGCTGTGGGATGCCGTGCTAGAAAATCGCTGACGGCACGGTTGGGGCCGTTTTTGTAACGGCGGTAGACCTCTTCGGTCATATGGGTGACCACGCCATCCTCCACCACCATGTAATCGCCGGATTGCAACCAGGAGTAGAAAAAGTCAAGCGTTGCCAAAGTGTGCTGGTACATGTGGCTGCTGTCTTCCACTACAAGCCATGGGTGAGGCAGACTGGCCAGAAGATCCGGGGTCAGACAAGTTCCCAGATCGGCGGCATCCCCGGTAAAGACGGTAATGCGGTCGTCGGTATAGTTGGCCAGTGGTGCGATATCAACGCAGATGACGCTGGGCGAGCGGACGCCATGATTGCTCATCTGATCAGCAAACCACAAGGCCGATCCGCCGAACTTACTGCCAATTTCGATAACAGTCTGGAACTCTTGCCGGGAAAAAAGCTGGATATACAGGCCAATGTCAAAAGGGCTCTTGAGAAATGGCAAGCCGCGATAATGGCTGCGCAGCACGCCGTCCTGCATGGAACTAAATGTTTCCGCAGGCACCGCAGTCTCAAAGTCGCGCTGGCCAGCGGCCACATTGAGCGGCCGTGCAATCGGATCGCGGGGGTGGGGGGACATGGCACCGACAGCAATCGCAACCGAACGGTCGAATGAGGCCCGGCTGGCCGGATGAGGTCGGCCGAGCAGAAGGGGTTCGATTTGCGGCGGCCTGTAGGGTTTGCCGCGCAGGGCGATATATTCCTCGTGGAACGTGTCCCACGACGATTGCGGGTTATTGGTGGCGATACCGCCATGGATCTGGTGAAAGGTCGCCTCGCCCAACACCATGACAATCCGCGCGGTGGGATCTGCGCAAAGCCTTTCCCAGATATCAAGATTGGCAAGGCCGCCGCCGGGCGTGACGAAGGCTGGGTCGTAGCCGCTCACTTCGCGCCAATGTTCCCTGTGCAAAAACAGAGCGTTGGTTTCCGCCGGGGTCGCAAACCAGCCCAGGGCCGATGATCCGGCAAAAACGGAAATCCCAAACAGGCGGGAGGGGTCCTCTTCCCAACGGCAGTCGGCCAACAGCCTGTCCTCAACCTGCTGGTTATAGCCCACATGGATGCTGCGCATCTGCACATCGGGGCCGAGATGAAAGGCCAGCGTGCCCACCACAGCGCGCGGATGGACTTGCGCCGCGCGCATGGCCGCGCTCAACAGGCCAGGCGAAGCCATGCGCGCGCCATCGATGAACACGCCGATCACGGCGCCTTTCGCCTCGGCCAGCCCCCGGTTGATGGCAGGCACGGGCGAAGCGGTGGTCTGCTCCATCACGATGAGCCGGGCATTGGCGGACCATTGCGTGACCTCTGCCTCGTCCGGTGGGCATGGCGAGCCATTGTCCACCACGATGATCTCGTAGTCTGCCTCCTCGATACCGCGTTGCAGTTGTGGAGAGAGGCTGCGGATGGTGCGGGGCAGTTCACGGGCCAATTTGTAGCCCACCACCACGATGGACAGCGGCAATTCGGAAGATGAACTCATAGTCGAGTCTTTATCCCTTGGAAGCAATGTTGCGCGTCAGGTCCGACACGCCGCCAGATGGCGCAAGGCTGCGGTGCGGGCCAGCGCGTTGGCGCCGCTTTCCAGCCTGGCGATGAAATCGGCCCAGGAGGGGGATCTGGGGGAGAGCGCGCCCCTGCGCCCCAGAATTTCCTCCGGCGGCGCGCCCCAGCTCAGCGCCTGCCGCACGATAGAATTATAGCCATCCCACAAGATCCGGTTTTGGGGGTCGAGGCCCGATACCAGCAGGCAGCCGGATGGCGCAGTATCGAGAAGTGCCAGCGTCAGATCGGGGCGATACTGGCGCAGGATTTGCGTTAGTTTCCACACATCGCCGGTCCACACCCTGCTGCGGCGATTCCGTTCAGCCTGTGTGGGATGGTTGGGTAGGATATCATCGATGGCGACGATGGCGCCAGGCGCGGCGATTCGCTCGATATGCATGAAATCGCGCAGGGCTGCATCGACATGGTGCAGCCCGTCTATGAAGGCGAAATCCACCGGGGCAGGCAGGGCATCGGCGGTCAGGCCATCAAAGAAGGCATCACTTGTGCTTTCCACCAGCCGCGTGCCTTCGGGCAGCGGCTCGTCGAGCGCGGGGTTGGGGTCCACCCCCACGGCCAGGCCACGGGCAAGACCCAGGCTGCGCCCATGGCGCACGCCGATTTCCAGATAGCAGCGCGGATTGATCGCCCGGTGCAGATCCTCCAGAACGGCAAGGTAAGGCACGTCGCCCTGAATGGCTTCCTCTTCCGGGCTGGCGGGGGGGATGGCTTCGGGCGGGATCGCCACCTCTTCGGGCAGTGGCGGGGAGGAAAGGGGCACGCCATGGCGCTGGAACACACCCACAAGATCGCGCCACGGCCCTCGCTCGTCCAGCCAGACGTCCAGCAGAGCGCAACTGGCATAGCGGGCCAGCGCGCGATAGGCGTCGGGATAGAAGCGGTAGCAATCAACGGGATAGCGGTGTACCGGCCCGGATGAGGGCGCGATCAGGAACAGGAAGCCGCCGGGGCGCAGCACGCGGACCATCTCGGCAAAGGTGAGCCAGAAGAATTCGCAATGCTCCAGCATTTGGCCGGAGACCACGATATCCATCGAACGGTCGTCTAGCGGTAGGCGGTAGGGGTCTTCGCAGACAATCTGCACGCCCGGCCCCGCCTGAATGTCGGCCACCGAATAGGCGAAGCGGGGGCGGGCAAAGATGGTGCGATAGCTGCCGTTGACATCGGCCCCGCCAACATCCAGCACCCGCACCTGCGCCTGACCCTCAAGGGGACTGCCAACAATATGGCGCTGGTAGCATTTCTGCATGTTTTCATAGGAGGAGGCGTGCATCCTTTAAGCGTAAACCGCGCCCTGTGGTGCGGCAATAGAAAGATTCCGGCAGTCCGGCGTCTGGCACTCTTGCGTCGATATCGAGCGAAGCCTATCAGGGTTTACGGTGATGGGGTGGACGGCGCCCCGAGCGGCATCGATGTGCCATGATGGTCGTTGTCACTATCCATCAGAGGGAAGCCGTCCATGGGCAAGTCTATCAGC
>Ga0187874_10003953_pt1 | contig 10111 bp, 7 predicted proteins | sample June2016WEW_16_1_3_FD_132993 | JGI IMG/M metagenome (GOLD analysis project Ga0187874, IMG submission 132993) | Peatland microbial communities from SPRUCE experiment site at the Marcell Experimental Forest, Minnesota, USA - June2016WEW_16_150 | ecosystem: Environmental > Terrestrial > Soil >... | reverse complement strand
GCTCACCCCGCAGTACGGCCCACGGGTCAGGTTTGCTTCGATCCTGACCACCGCCGGACTCCCTGCCGATCCGGTTCTCGAAGAACAGCTCTGCATACAATGCCGACGGTGCGTCAGGGTCTGCCCGGTGGCCGCCATCCCGGGAGGTGGCTATCCTCAGGAATCCACCGACAAGGTTGCCTGCGCAACCCGTTCGGAAGAGCTGCACCAGAGATTCCTATCCCCATGCGGGTGCTGCATCAAGGTCTGCCCGGTGGGGAAGGACCGGGAGCAGTACGGCCGTGACGACATGCGGATGTATGACGAGGAGAGTCCTGTCTCCGATCCGTACCGCCGTGTCCGCAACCATGTCCGTTCTTACGGTTCGCGGTGAAAGTTCGTCATTTACGAAGAGGGGGGCGATACGTTCCGGTCTCACGCCGTATCTGCGGGTGTCCCGGCCCGGATAGACCTGAACAGGAAGTACCCGACGACGCCGAACGTGATAACGGGAGAGACAAAACCGGGGATCTCAAGGCCGAAACTATCGAGGATCATGATAATGCCCAGACAGAAGATCGAGTACATCGCTCCGTTCTTTAAGAACCGGTAGTTCCTGATCGAGTCCACGTTCCTGACCGTAATTTCCCGGACGATCAATGCCCCGATGCCATTGCCGATAATGATGAGTGGGACTGCCATCGTAAAGGCAAAGGCGCCCAGCACCCCGTCGATGGAGAAAGTGGCGTCAATAATCTCAAGATAGAAGATTTTGCTCACGTCCGAGATATCGCCCGAAACCATCTTTCTCTCCTGCTCCTCGGCATTCTGCCGGAACCCGTGGACAATGAAAAACGCGGTTGATCCTATTACCGCCCCAAACGCCATCATCGGGTTTTTACCGAGCGCCAGCCAGACAATGGCGGCGAGGATGATGGAGACGGCGGCAAAGAACCAGACGCCTTTTGTCGCTATGTAGCGTTCGCCCCGGATCCCGAACTCCTTCTTCTCTAAAAAGAGCCAGTGGAGAAAGAGGAAGATGAGAAACGTGCCGCCGCTGATCAGAAGGAGGGGGGCGGACTTCCCGATTGATGCGAGAACGACGGGGTCGCTGGAAAATGTCGCGGTGAGCGCCCCGACCGGCCCGAGAGACGGTGTGGACATCCAGACGATCAGCCATGGCAGCAGGCCCCGGATCACAAAGACGGCAAACAGGAGACCCCAGATGAGAAACCAGCGCCGCGCCTTCTGAGACATTGTCGAGAGGACTTCGGCATTGATGATGGCATTGTCAATGCTCGTGATGGTCTCAAACAGGCAGAGCCCGGCAATGATCAGAATGATGGAGAGGATATCCATGAAACAGGATCAGTTTGGCACCGGACCGGTATAAATCTTGGTGACTCTTGCGGTCTTTTGTGGGTTTCTGGAATCCCGGCCATCTCCCGGGGAAGGAACATGTCTCCGTAAAGTATAAAAAATATAACCGGGTACGGGATCTAAAGTATCTGCGCCCTCCCGCGGGAACCATACGGCCGGGACCGGTGTTATTAAGACAGTGGCAGGCACACTCCGGAGTACAAGGATCGGGTACGCATGGCGTTTGAATGCCAGCAGTGCGGGGAGTGCTGCAGCCACCTGGGGCTGGTACACAGTATTACCGAAGATCACGGGAACTACGAGTTCGTGGTCTTCAACCGTTACACGAACGAGTCTGATATCGTGACCGTGGATGCTGACAAGCACGCATTCTTTGACGACAAAAGCATCTTTGTGAAGCTCCCCGAGGCATGCCCGTTCTTCCGTCACCAGCCGGGTTCGGAGAAGGCGTTCTGTACGGTGCACCTGACCCGGCCCGACATCTGCCGGGACTACAGCTGCTGGCGGATGCTGATTGTTAACAGCACCGGCCGGCGGGTGGGAAGGATCATGTTCTCACGGTACCTCTGCTCGGAAGATCCGCTGGTGACCCGGATTTTTGCAGAGTGCATCGACCCTGTTCAGGAACCTGATGACAACCGTTGGGATGAGATGGTGATCCGGGTGTTTACAAAAAGGGGGTATATGGTGAGGAAGTGAGGGGGGACATTTTTGCCATGGATTCCGCGCCAGTTGCTCCACTCTGCATGGCTCCCGAAAAACGCCCGTAAAATCGTCCGATTGTGATCCCCGAAAATCAAACAGTTTATAGCCCTCTGTTTGCCAAAAAAAGCCAAAATTGAGCCTTATATAACACCTTTTACCACGCCATAGCGGCCCTGTAACGGCCATTATTTTCATTATCAACAGAAAACCCATCCGGGCCATAGTTCGGGCCTTAAAATTGCAATATGGGATCGTTATATTTTGTCCGATTGTCAAAATAAGCCCCATTTGAGGACTTCCTGAAACGGAGCCCGATACGGGTTTCTTTTGGGGTGATCAAAAGGCAATCGGGGCTCAAATCAAAGCCGGATTGGACCGGAGATCACAAAGGTAATGTGAAGGGGGATAGAATTAGTAGCTTCTCGTGCAGGCCGGGCTGATATTCCTATTAACCGGTCTTACGCAGAGTTTCCCCGTCACCAAACACCGGCACGTCCCGGAACGCGACCGCGTCAAAGAGCCCGCGGTCCGTGATCCTCAATGCCGGGATCACCGTGAGCGCAAGGAACGAGAGGTACATGAACGGCTCTGCGATACCCCCCATTTTTTTGGTTGCTTCCCGCAGGGCATCCAGTCTCGCAACAATATCGTGGGCGGGCAGCGTGGACATGAGCCCGGCACAGTCCAGCGGGAGCACCGTAACCTCCGGCCCGTTTACTGCTGCCATCCCTCCATGAGCCTGAATCACTGCATTGATGGCGGCAAGGATCTCTGCGTCTCCCGCACCGGTGGCGATGATGTTATGCGCATCATGGGAGACGCTTCCGGCAATCGCCCCTCTCTTAAAACCAAAGCCGTGCACGATCCCGGTACCGATCCGCTGTCTGCCGTACCGGTTGCAGACCAGGACCTTGAGGAGATCCCGTGCACGGTCGGGGAGTGTGGCGCTATCCAGATCGAAATGCAGTGACTCCGTCATGATCTGGCCGGGTACAAGCCCGATGACGCGCGCCGGCCCGCTCCCGGAAAGCCGGATCTGATCCAGGGTTGGCGTAGGGCACTGGATGGTGCCGGGCATGGCGGCTGAGGCAGCTGGTCCGGGATAGTCTGTCACCGTTTTTCCACAGTGGAGCGTCTCTTTTACGGTAAATGAAACGGGGTCATCAATAATACAAAGATCCGCCTGCCGGCCCGGCGAGAGCGCCCCGCGGTCAGACAGCCCGAAGCGTTCTGCAGCTGAAAGCGTTGCCATCCGGATCGCAAGTTCCGGTTCGAGCCCACAGTTCACGGCAGTCCGGATACACCGGTCGATGTGTCCGTCCCGGGCGAGAAGATCGGCATGGCAGTCATCGGTCGAAAAGCAGCACCGGGATACGTTCTCTGGCGTGACCATGGGAACGAGTGCCGCGATGTTCTTCTCAGTCGATCCCTCACGGACAAAAATATACATCCCGCGCCGGAGTTTCTCTTCTGCTTCTTTCCTTGTCGTGCATTCGTGGTCGCTCTGGAGGCCGGCAAGGATGTAGGCGTTCAGATCCATTCCGGTAAGGAGTGGTGCGTGGCCGTCGCGGATATGCGAGAGCGCAAGTTTTCGCTGGATTGCCGGGTCTCCCGCAAGCACCCCTGGGACGTTCATCATCTCACCCAGACCAATGATACCTTCGCATTCGGCAAATGCGGCAAGCGCTTCGGCATCGAGCGACGCACCCCCAATGTCCAGAGGGGTTGCTGGCACGCAGGATGGCAGCATGTAAAGGATATCGACCGGGGCACTGGTTCGGCCGGCCAGCATGTATTCGATTCCCTGTGCACCGGCAACGTTTGCAATCTCGTGGGGATCAGCGATAACGGTCGTTGTTCCGTGGGAGGCGACAAGCCGGGCATATTCCTGCGGGACAAGCAGCGAGCTCTCGATGTGGACGTGGGCATCGATCAGGCCCGGGAGAACGTACATCCCATGGAGATCCCGCTCACGTATACCCCGGTACAAGTGGCCGATCCCGACAATAATACCGGATTTTATTGCGAGATCACCCTTCTCCCATGTACAGGAAAAAGCATCGAAGATCTCTGCATTCCGGTACACCACATCTGCCGGCTCGGTGCCGCGTGCTGCCGGTATCAGGTCTGCGTATGATCGTGTCATTCACGTCACACTGCAATGTCCCGGATGACGGCTGCCTCGCGCTGTCCGTTTGTGGTAATATACACATATATTTTGTACCTGCCCGGGTCGAGATGCAACGGGATCGCGACAGTGTTCACCGGGCCGGTGAGCATGACCATTGTTCCGGTGGTCAGAAGTTCGTGCTGCTCGAACTCATCCAGTTTGAAGACCCGCACCTGTACCCCGGTATTGACCGGAGTTCCGGAACTCGCGATCGTAACGGAAAGATTGCCGGTGCTGTACGAGACGTTTCCGACAGAGAGCGTGGTACAGCCGGCTGCCGCAAGGAGCAGGACCAGTAAAAAACCAAAAAGCAGGCACAAACGTCCGGTCATATTTCTGTTGTCAGACTGTATCCATAAAAACCTATACCTTTGAAATGCTGGTTCCGTTTAGATCCTGAATATCAGGGAGGTCCTCGAGAACCTGGCCCCTCTTTCGGACGGGACTGGTTTACCCGTTCGGGAATCCACTTTCGTTCAAGGGGGAATTTTTTTGTATCACCCAAAAAGCCTCCTTTGGATAGCGATCAAAGGTGAATAAATTCTTCATGATTTTGGGGGATTTTTTGTATGTTGAACATATCGGGATCTATATCGCATATGTGCAAAACCATCCACCCTGTTTAAAGGGTCCGCCCGGGATAAACTGTACATCTCTTGGTGGTAATCCGGAATTTCAAAAAGGGAACCTGATTGCAGAAAAAAAATAAAAAATCCGAGATTCTGCCCGTTGATTCAAAAAAGCAAACCTATTAAAGGAACCCCTCCACAGAATTTATTAAGGTGATATCATTACAACCATCACATTCTCCCACCATAAAGGCGGAACCGGTAAGACCACATCCTGCCTGAATATTGCCGGATTCTGTGTTCTGGCGGGAAAAAAAGTGCTGGTCGTTGACTGCGATCCCCAGGCCAATGCAACGGCCGGTCTTGGTGTCAGCCCGGAATCAGCCCAAAAAAACATGTATGATGTCTTTATGAGCCGGGTGGAAGGCTTTCCTCAGGTAAAAATTTCCGATATTATCATGTCAACACAAGCCGGGATCGATCTTGCCCCGTCGAGCCTGGATCTTGTCGGGGCAGAACCTTATTTGTACGGGATTGCCTCTCGTGCGGAAGTGCTGCGCGATGCGCTGTTACCCCTCAGGCAGACCTATGATTTTATCCTGATTGACACGCCCCCGAGCATGGGGCAGTTCGTGATCAACGGGCTTTTTGCCGCAGATCACATTATTGTCACGCTCGATTCCGGGTCTTTTGCGCTCTATGGTGTAGGGCCGCTCTTTACCATCTTTGAGGATGTGAAACAGGATCTGGGAAAAGATCTCCACGTCGATATGGCGATTATCTCGCGCTGGGGCGAAGGCGGAGAGATATCCGGGTCTGAACCGGAAATCCAGAAAACAGGAGATCTGGTCAGCTGGCTTCGGTCTCTCCTTGCCCCGCGGCATGCCCCTACCGAAAAAGAAAAGATTGCGGAGGAAGAGCGTGCAATGGAGCACGAACGCCTTGCAGGTATGCTTGTCGAGATCGGGAAAAAGTTTCCCGACGTACATACAGTTCCCTATTCCCCTGAAATTTATGAAGCCCAGAAAAGGGGCATGCCGATCTCGCATGTTGCTCCCGAGAGCAGCGCCGGGTGTGTATATAAATCAATTGCAGATGAGGTGATGAGATGGACATAACAGGTGTAGAACAGATTGTTAAAAAAGCCGCAGACGGGGATCTGTCCGTCCGCGTCGATGAGAGTAGTGCAGGTTCGGACATACGGCCACTGGTACAGCAGGTAAACCGGCTCATTGCAAAGGTCGCAGATACGGCTGAGAAAAAGCAGCGTGCCGATACGATGATCAAGTACAACCCGCTTGCCATCGCGATCCTTAAAAAAGACCGGGCGATCGTAAACGTCAACAAAAAATACGAATCGCTCTGGCGCGGAACCCGCGAGGAGCTGATGCGGAAGCAGCTGTATGATTTTGATATCACCGTCCTCTCCGGTGAACACTTCTACGCCTGCTTTGAAACAAAAAAGCTCGCCGTGAGTGAGTGCCTGGTGAAATGGCCTGATGGCACCCAGAAGTACCTGACCCTGAACGCGATGCCGATGCTGGATAAGGCGGGGCTGGTTGACGGTGCTTTCTATTTCTGGGTGGATACGACCGAGCTCCACGATAAAATAGTGGAGTCTGAAAAGGTGAAGCAGCGGGCAGACCGTATCATCCAGGAGAACCCGTACGCACTGTTCACAATCGACACCAGCCTGTCTGTTCTCTCTGCAAACAGTGCATTCCTGAAACTGACCGGGTATTCCCGCGATGAAATTGCTCATCTCTCGATGAAGGATTTCAAGTACAAGAAAGACAAAGGACCCAGTGTCGAGGCGACGATTGCATCAAAGCAGCGCGGGCATGGCGAATCGGTGATCGAGTTTTCCGCCGGTACACTCACGCTGGACTGGTATTATATCCCGCTTCTCGGTGAAACCGGTGCAGTCGACAGCCTGCTTGTTGTATTCAACGATATAACGGAACGGCGCCGGCAGGAGAAGGAAATTAAAACTCTCATGGAGGACTCCCAGAAGAAAGCGCAGGCACTCTCCGAAAGTGCCGGTGTGCTTGAAACCGGGCTTTCCCGGATGGCTGAGGGGGATCTCACCTTCACAGCGGATATTGTGGAAAACGATCCTCTCGTGATCTTAAAGAAAAACTATAACAAGGCAATTCTCTCGATAAAAACAGTGATCGAGGAGATTGCCAATTCAGCACACCAGCTTGATCTCACCACCACCGAGACTGGCAAGAGCACGCATGATATCTCCAAATCCACCGAGCAGGTGGCGATCTCATCACAGGAATCTGCGGAAGGGGCCAAAAAGCAGCTTACAGAGATCGAAAAGGTCAGCAGTGACGTTTCGGATCTCTCCGCATCCATCGAGGAGATCGCGAGCACCACTCACGATCTCATGATCCATGCCCAGAAGGCAGCAAGCGAGGGAAACCAGGCCGCGGATCTGGGCAAGATCGCTACAGCAAAGATGAAGACCGTGGAGAAGATCTCGGGAGAAAGTGTCGCTGAAATTACGGCATTGAACGAGCGCATGAAAGAGATCTCCAATATTGTCAAGCTGATCGCTGACATCTCCAGCCAGACCAACCTGCTCGCCCTGAACGCTGCGATCGAGGCGGCGCGGGCTGGCGAGCACGGGCGCGGGTTTGCCGTTGTCGCAGGAGAAGTGCGCAGCCTCGCCGGGGAATCCAAGAGCGCCACCAACAATATCGAGACCCTGATTGGCTCTATCCAGAGCAACAGTGACAAGACCGCGGCGGCTATCAGGAACTCCTATCAGGAGATCCAGACCGGCATCGAAAGTGTGAACCAGACCATCGATGTACTCAACCGGATCATCGCCGAGGCCAACGTCGTCGCTCAGGGTGTGACCGAGATCACGAAGGCAACCGAAGCACAGGCTGAAGCAACAAACCGGGTGATGCAGGGTATGGAGCAGACCAACACTCTCTCCCGCGAAACCCGGCAGCGCATGGAAGACATGGCAGCGCTTGCAGAAGAGACGAGCGCATCAACCGAGGAGATTGCAAGCGCCTCTGCAGAACTCTCCAGTATGGCAGAACGACTTAAAGCGGCAACGGAGAAATTCAGAGTAAGGTGAGTTATGGCTGCAACAATTGAGGTGGTGGAATTTGAGCTGGGCGGGGAGCGATATGCACTGGATATCAATCTCGCCCGCGAGATCGTAGAGATGATACCAATCACACCCATTCCCCGGGCTCCACCCTTTATCTCCGGTGTCATCAACCTCCGGGGGGAGATCACCAATATTATGAACCTCAATACGCTTCTGGGGCTTCCCGACAAGGAAGTGCGGGAGAACCAGAAGATCATTGTCCTTGTTCCCGAGGCAGCAAAAGGGAACAATATCGGGATCATTGTCGATGATGTCTCCAGTGTCCGCCAGGTGCCCGAGACCGATATTGAGAACATTGGTGCCGGGATCTCGTCAGAGTTCTCCCAGTTTGTCAAGGGCATTATCAAGGTTTCGGGAGATGAGGCGGAGAAGAAGGGAAAAGATCTCATTATCTGGCTTGACATGGAGAAAGTGCTTACGGATCTGGGCAACCGGTCAAAAGGCAGCCCGGGCACCGGTATCGTGCATGAGGCAGACTAAAAATATTCACGGTAAGGAACTGAGTGTGGGATATATATGACGGATCAACGACCGGGACGGAAGGCATTATTTGTCGGAGCACCGGCTCCGGCAGGACGGAGTTCTCCCGATGAGATTGCACAACACGTGCGGCAGTTGAATGAAGAGATCGCCCTTGCGCTCAAGGGCGCCGCTGCAAAAAAAGCGGTAAAGCCTCTTGAAATTTCGCATTTCGGGAGCGAGTACTCCACTCTCGTAGATGCCGTGAACACCGCTCTTGCGCAGGTGGAGGCAGCGGCTTTAAGTGTGTCAAAGACCCCGGGAACGCCAACAGCAGGTGTGGAGGAATACGAGAAAAAAATTGACGTACTCGAACGGCGCCTTGAGTTCATGGAGAAGAATAACCCTGTGCCTATGCTCATTGTCACTCCTTCGTTTGATGTTATTGAAGCCAATGCCGCGTATCTTGCGATGAGCGGGATTCCCGAGAGTGAGATCCTCAAGACCAATATCCATAATAATCTTGCCATAACCGGGCGTTCCGGGGAAGGCGCCAAGGTTGCTCTCGACAAGAAGAGGCGTGCCGTCGGGGAACTCACCGTGAAGTTTCCCTCGGGCGTGCATACCCTGGAACAGTACTGCCTCCCGGTGCTGGACTCTGCAGGGACGGTCACTTCCCTTGTCCTCCTCTACGATGATCTCACCACAAAACGCAAAAAGAACGAGGAGATAGAGCGGCTCAAAGCCAGATCGGAGACGATTGTCCAGCAGAACCCGATGCCGATTGTGCTCGTTGACACCGGCTTTAAAATCCGGGTGGTCAACAATGCGTACGTCGTGCTCACCGGTATGGAAAAAAGCCGGCTGCTCACCATGTCGCTGCGGGATTTCAAGATTCTCGATCAATCCGGGGCAGGGTTGAAGCAGGTTCTTGAGACCGGCACACGCTCCACCGGCGAAGTTGTCGTGGAGTTCCCGAAGGGGGTCCGCCGGCTCCGGCAGTACGGTATTCCCATTCCCGGTCATCTGGGCGCGATCGAGAGTATCCTTGTTGTCTACAATGATATCACCGAAGAGAAGAAAGAGATGGACGAGGCTATTGCAGCCCGGCGAATGTCAGAGACGATCGTCCAGCAGAATCCGATACCGATCCTGATGGCTGATCCCACCTTTACCGTCATTCAGGCCAATGCGGCCTACACACAGATGAGCGGGTATGCGAAGGATCAGGTGGTGGGCATGAACCTGCGCAGCATAAAGATCCTCGAACAGAAAGGTGAGGGTGCCAAGGTTGCGATCCAGGAAAAGCGCCGGGCGTTCGGCGAGGTCAAGGTGGATCTTCCCAGCGGTACCCACATCCTTGAACAGTACGTGATGCCGCTTCTCGATAGTAAAAACGAGATCGAGCATATTCTCCTGGTGTATAACGATGTGACCGGACAGCGCACCAACCAGCAGATCCTCGCAAAAGAGATGGAAAAGGCGGCAGCGTTCAGGAAGCGTTCCGATACCATTGTCATGCAGAACCCGATGCCCATCATGCTCATGGACTCTGCATTCAAGATCATTATGGCTAACGAGGCGTACCTTGCCCTCACCGGCCTCTCGAAGGAAAAATTGCACGGCATGAACGCGAGGGAATTCCAGATCCTTTCGCAGACCGGTGAAGGGCTCAAAAAAGTGCTCACCGAGAAGAAGCGGAGTTTCGGGGAG
>Ga0187874_10003952_pt1 | contig 10112 bp, 11 predicted proteins | sample June2016WEW_16_1_3_FD_132993 | JGI IMG/M metagenome (GOLD analysis project Ga0187874, IMG submission 132993) | Peatland microbial communities from SPRUCE experiment site at the Marcell Experimental Forest, Minnesota, USA - June2016WEW_16_150 | ecosystem: Environmental > Terrestrial > Soil >... | reverse complement strand
TCTTTTCTCTCCAAAGCGGGGTAATTTCTCGTTGCACTGTTCTGTCCCTCCTCCGTTTGTGTCTAACCAACTTCAATCTAACGGATTAGAACGGAACAGTGCTCTCTAATTTCGTTTTTCAGGCTTAAGGTCCAGTGGGGCAGGCAGTTAGTGTCCAGGAAAGGGACTTGCAGGCGGTCGTCATTACCGTGGATTCGAACTGTCCGGTTCGCAATGATTTGAAAAAGATCACCGGCATCGCCATCGGAATTGGGCCAAGGCAATTCTTGGCTGACCTAATGGAGTGCCCATTGCCCATCATAAGAGGCGTTTGCGCATTCGAGCCTTTGGCACGCAGACAATATGAGCACTGCAGTCCAGATGGGCTGGAGTGAGTGATTCGCAGCCTGCACGAGGACCGAGGGTCGCCCTTGACTATCGGTTTTAAGTCCGCATGTCAATGACAGAAATTCGGGTTTCTCCCTCTTGCCAACAAATAGAATCAGTAGGATACTAGACGTGGCGCGTAATGGATAGGAGGGGCGATCGCAAGTTTTGGGCAACTAAATGACAAGGGCAGATCAGATTTTGCTTATAAGTTATTGAAAATACAGCATGGGCCCATAGCTCAGTTGGTTAGAGCGCCGGACTCATAAACGTCTTGTCAGGAGTCGGGTTCATGTGTTTTCAGCGATTTAGGCTGGAATTCGCAGGGCAAAATGGCCTTGTTCGGGCGTAGTCGGCAACATTTTGGGCAAGGAAATGGGCAAGGATTTCTGATGCCGTTTTTCCTGGATAATCCGCTAATCTTGCTTCGCCTCCGCGCCCGTTCTCTGTCAATGACGCTGCGACGCCGCTCTCACGGTGGCGTCCGAAGCCGGCCATCACTGACAGGCAGTGAGCTGCGGCGCGGCTCTGGTTATTCCGAGCAAAGTAAACTCCGGTTTGCTCGGCGCATGAATGCTAATGCGGCTTTATCCGCTCATCGATCCAGCCCGTTTATTTCTCGCTCAAGAGCCTTGAGACGCGAAACTATCTTGTCGAAGCCCGGCGGCTCAACGTCGAACATCCCGTTCTTGATCATTTGTCCAAAGTCGGCGTGGAGTGCACCGAGCAATGGTCCTTCAGGGGCGAGCCGCAACTCTCCTGCGAGGCACGCATCGTAGTTTGCGTGAGCTGTGTAGAAGAAGACCTTCTTGTGCTTTACCACGTCAGCGAGCAAGGCGCGGTTGGGCACCGATCTTTTGCCGATGTCGTGGTCGGCGAGCACCGCCACGTCGGACCAATGACGGGACAGGCGATTGGCATCCATCCGAGGTTCCGGTCGAAAGCATTCGACATGAATCAGTGTGGCTTTTTCCCAAAATGTCCGTAAAGGAGAAAGAACACGCACCTTCGCAGAAGGAAATTCCATTCCCTTAATCTCTTCGGCAAGGTACGGCCGAAGGGAATGTTCTTCATTCGGCTCGGTCGTATTACGCGCACCGAATTCAACGAGCACCGTCTCGCCATCCCGGTACACGGACGGATAGTAGATGCGCATACTCTCCCCATCTTCCGATAGCTCGACCGGCTTTTTGCGTTTGGCGATGGGCGCGAGGAGGTTTTCGAAATATGGCAAAACGACATCGTGCGTGTGTACTTTCAGCCGTGCTCTAAGCGTTTCACTGAATTTCTTTTGCTGCGTCCTGGAAAGTCCTGGTGTGAACGGGTCTATAGTGTCGTCGAGGGCTCTGTAGCTTATCGTGACATCAACGTCTTCAGAAAAGCGTCTAATCGCGTCAAACACCTTAGAAAGTGAAGTCCCTCCCTTGAACGCCATTGGGAGGCACTGCGGCATGGCAAAGAGATTCTGGAGCACCCAGCAGATCCAAACATCTTTTTCCAGGTGCTCCGGACGGCGGCCGAGCTTAGCCGCGCACGTTTGAATGATATTGGCCTGCTCTTCGGCGGGCAGGTGGAGGAAATCGTCAGGCACTAAATCCTCCTTGTTCGTGACGATGCAGAGTGTCAGCCATCCAACCGGGCATTGAATGAGCCTCCGCTTTTAATTGCTGAAAAGCCTCCGGCGATAGTTTCTCTCGAATCCTTTCGATGACACGTGGCGTAACCTGTGCCTCTCCCAAGTACCAGAGAGCGGCAAGGGCAAGACCGGAAGGCTGACCTGCCAGTGCCAGCTTGCGTGGCGGCGCGTGCTTGAATACTAGTTGTAGATTGCCGATCTTCATTTTCCGGCCAGGACCGCTGGTGTAGAAAACGGATTGCAATGGCATCTGTGTCGTCAGTCCAAGTAGTCGAGCCGCCTCAGCACCATGTACCTGTATCGTTTCTCCGTGAGCACTCGCAATCGCCTGAGCGACCTTGGCGGGTTCAGGCATGACTTGACCGACGTACTTGCTCCTCTTGGGCTGCACGAACACGCCACGCGCGATGCGAATGATTTGCCCCTGCTTAACCAGACGTGAGAGGGTCTGATCCAAAGCCGCCCGCCGCCCGAGGAGACTGAATTTTATCGAGGTAAAGGGTTCCCCAATCGGGATGTTTTCAATTTGCGTGCGAATCGCTTCAGCGATGGTCATGTTGCGCCTCTTTTCCGAGCCACTCATTATGTCAGAAACACTATACATTAATCTGACACACTTGTCAAGCGACACTCACACGCAGGAAACGGTATGTCATTTAATAACAGTTAGTTACGATCGGAGTGCTGATGGTAGTGGTTGATGACCTTCATGGCGATCTTGTCCACGGCTTATGACCTCAATCCTGTGCCCACGGACACGATCGGTCTCCACATCCCGAGTAAGCTCATACAGGCGAGGGGATCGCCTTCGAGAGCCAGAATGATTACCGCTACGGTAGACCGTGGGCCCTTAACTCCTGGATCGTCGCACACGGAAGTCACCCCCCAGTTGATCACGAAGGAATTCATGCGCACGCCTCACCGCAATTTGCGGCCGCACAGATTGTTCCGGCGCCGTCAGGGATTCGGCCTGTAAAGTCGCCACGCCGTCAACTGGCGTAGTCCGCTGCGGCCGACTGGATTCCGGTGTGGAAGGGCGTTTTTCATTCCAAATCCAACTTGCAGCAGAACCGACCTGCCAGGACACCTCTCACCCTAACCGCCAACAGGCGTGATAGATTACTCGCGCGCATGAGTGGGCCTAGCGATACCAGAGTCTTCATCTCCTATGCCCGAAAGGACGGAGCGGCGCTGGCCGCAGGGTCTGCAAGCGGACCTCTCTGCGAAGGGCTTCGACCCCTGGTTGGATACACAGCACCTCGCCGGCGGCGCGCGACGTGGCCCACCGAAATTGAGCGCGCGATCGACACATTCCAGTTGGTGTTGGCGCTGATGACGACCGGACCTTTGCCAATGGGGTACAGCTTGGCCGGTGACATCTGCCCCGTGCCGTCTCCGACCAGCACGGCTACAGTGGTCCGCACGTCCCAAGAAAACCCGTTGGCGACCGCATCGGCGTGCGCAGGCAAAAAGACACCAAGTAAGTATTGGGTACTGTTATAGGAGCAGCCGCAAGGGAGTCGCAGCAGCCTAGGGTTGAGAGACAAGCACAAGACTCTCTGAAGCTTGCCGCTGGCGAGATCGCGTCAACACCTCGGTTGTGAGGAGCTCAGCTTGCTTAGCTGTGAACAGCATGTTGCCAACCGCGGTGAACTTAAGATCGGCGTCCTGCCATCGCGGGCGCATGATCCCTTCTGGAGAGTGACTCGAGCTGCCCAGAAGAATGTGAGCAATCTCGTGTGCCATGGCGCGACCGAGGATTTGGAATTGTGGGACACGATGAAGCTCCACGAACTCTTTTACTCTCGCAAAAGAAACGGAAGCCAGGTTTCCCACGGCCACACCCAAGGCTCCCTCGGGAATGAATCCGGGTGTAGCCGTGAGGCGCGGGAGGATTCGCAGACCGACTGGAGAGACTCCTGGGGATTGCGTGCAGTTCACACCCTTTTGCTGCCGTCCCGCGCCGGGTAGGCAGTTGAGCCATTTGATCCTGATCCCAGCTTGGCGGAAGATCACAGATGCCTCAGCTTGGGCATGGACCCGGGTGGCATCTGGAATCTGGACATAGTTATAGACCCTGACTGCTATCGTCGGGTACCAAAAGGGGAGGCAGTTCGTAATCGAAGTCAAATGTCGGTAAGTCCGTTAAAGGCCGTCCAGCGCCGCCTCAAGGTCAGCCTTAAGGTCGTCCAGATCTTCGATCCCAGCGGCGTAGCGGATCAAGCCTTCGGGAATTCCCGCCGCGACTCGTTCCTCCGCACTTAGCTCCACATGGCTGGTCAGGGCTGGAGGGCCGATAATGGTTTCAACTTGGCCGAGGTTGGCAGCCATGAAAGCGTAGCGCAAGCGGGGCAAGAAGCGGCCCACAGCCTCCACCCCACCTTTAAGTTCGAAACTCAAAACGCCCCCGAAGCCACGCATCTGTCTTTTGGCAATCGCATGACCGGGGTCGCTCTCCAAGCCCGGGTAATAGACCCGTTCTACCTTCACCTGCCCATTAAGAAAGCATGCCAAGGCCAAGGCGTTTTCGTTTTGTCGCTGCACGCGCAATCCCAGGGTCTTTAAACTGCGAAGCAGCACGTGGGCAGCATGGGCGTCAAGAGATGGGCCAACAATTTCGCGATAGTGATAGATCTTTTCTACCAAGTCCTTGCGGCCACAAACAACTCCGCCTAGGACATCCCCGTGACCGCCCAGGAACTTGGTGGCGCTGTGAATCACGAGATCGGCCCCGAAGGCGACGGGGTTCTGGTTGATAGGTGTGGCAAAAGTGTTGTCGACGACAGCGACTGCTCCAGCTTTGTGAGCTGCCCCGATCACGCGTTCCAGGTCCAGCACCTTTAGTGTGGGGTTAGTCGGCGACTCTAAATATACTAAATCGCATCCTCGGCCGATCGACGCCTCGAGTGCTTCATGATCGTCCGTATCACAGACCTCGCAGATCACTCCGAAGCGGGGCAGTATCTGCGTGAAAATCAGAAACGTGCCACCGTAGGTGTCGCGCACGGTTACCGCACGTTGCCCAGGACTGAGCAAGGCAAAGAGGGTCGTGCTGATCGCCGCCATGCCAGTAGCAAAACTGGTGGCGCTCTCGGCTGCTTCAAGGGCTGCCACTGTCTCCTCGAACAGCCGGGTCGTGGGATTAGAATTGCGGCTATAGATATCACCGGGGGCTTGATGCAGCGCTACCGCCTGCCAGGTCTTCGGATCCTCAAAGGCAAACGCTACGTTTGAGACAAGAGGAGGCACAATACAGCGCGGGCTGGGACCACCGTGTCTCCCATAATGGACTGACCGAGTTGATGAACCTTCATCCTGAGGCATTCTAAAATCTCCTTTTCAGAGTAATCTCTTTTCCTGGTGAAACTTAGACCTTGGACCAATGACGAATCAACGAGGATGTGCATTCTGGTAGCCCAACTTCTTCGGTGTACATTTGCGTCAATCCAAGGATGGCTACTTGATTGCGACCTAATCTACCTCACTGCTCATGACACGCTTCAAACAGCGCCTGGAGGTTTTCAAACGGCACCGACGGGACTACCAAGTTGGCAGGTGATACGACGTAACCATTTCTAAAAGGACGACCCAGCGTCGCGATAGCCCCACGGACCATGTGCTTGACTTCTTCGGCAGTGCAGTTTTCTAGGCGTTGGGCATCGATTCCGCCACTGAACGATGTCCTTCCGCCGAACTTCCTTGCCACCTCGTTCAGATCCATCGCTCCGGGTTGTATAGGGTCCACCACGTCGACGCCTAGGTCAATCAAGTCTGGAATAATGTCCATAATGTTGCCGCAGCTGTGGAAGAAGACGCCCTTTCCAAAGCGGTGAATTTCCTCAAAGATGCGCCGGTAATGAACCTTGAAATATCTTCTCCACATTTTTGGTGAGATCATGATCCCAGTCTGTGAACCCCAATCATCGGTGAGGTATATGGCGGAAACATTCGTCTTTCCCCATTCTCGGATCAGCTCGATCAAGTAATGCGTAAGGGCTTCACATAGACGACAGATTTCAGTCTCGAAGGTGCAAAGGTCAGCCAGAACGTTTTCCATACCTCGCAAGGCGTGAAGCCGCTCGAAAAGCGCCATATGAATTGCGCCCACGCAGTATTTAGTTTCCCCATGAATGGCCAGCGCGCGTAGCGCGCTGTCTAACCGGCCGGACGCGTGGGGATCTGGCATTCGGTTCGCCAAGTAATCATCAAGTTGGGACCAATCTCTAATCGGGGTTTGGACAGGAGTGGCGCCTACTCCCCCAAACGCATGTCCCCAGCGGGTGCCCCACTCGTCAGTCCACTCACCAGCCTGCATCAGCGCCTGAAGACTGCTAATGTGATCCTTCTGGTTGGGTGTTTGGTACCCAATCGTGAACTCATAGGCTTGGACAAGTACCAAGTCGTCAGGGAACAGGCAGAAAAGATCGGCAAGGGCATCGCCGTACCGAATGATCACGTCCATCGACAGCCGATTCAATCGAACAGGACAACGTTGCGCTCCTGCTCTGCTGATCGCCTTCTTAACTGATTCCTTGGTCGCGGGATTTGCCAATTGGGCGACGTTGACCCGTTCTTCGAAGCGGGACACTATCGCCTGCATTTCACTCAAGGGGAGCGTGCGATAGTCCGCCACCCGTCCGTAACGCTCGAAGACCTCTGTTCCCATGTTCGTGGCTCCTTAATTGTCTGACTCAGAGTGCGTATGCACTGGCCCCCCATTAGGGCCGCCTATGCGCTTTCTGCCAGAGCCGATTTCGCCGATACGGGAGAGATCGGACCGAGCAGGAACCAAATGACCGCAGTGCACACCAATGGCAATAGACCAAAACCAATAAAGACTGGTACATACGAATAGTGGTCAATCACCCACCCGGTCGCCAGGGCGAAAATCATACCGCCGAACCCCGAGCCTAGACTGGAGAATCCATAGACTGAGGCGACGACGTCTTTCGGGAAAACATCGGCGGGAAATGCCAGTATATTTGCGCCAGCACCCGTATACCCCACCATAGCCAGCGACACCAGCGCGATGGAGAGACGAACATCAGCCACTGTCGCAATGGGAATGGCGGACATCATGAGCACGGCAAAGACTGTAACGGCGGATTTCCGCGCAACTGACAATGAAACTCCCCGCCGGATCAGAAGCGCCGACAGTCCACCTCCTAGCAGATTGCCCACAGCTGCAACAAAGAAAGGGATCCATGCATACTTGCCAATAGCTGCCATGTCAAAATGACGAACGCGCTTCAGATACTCAGGGAACCAGAATATGTAGAAGTACCAAACCGGGTCGATAAAGATTTTGGAGAGGGTAAAAGCCCATACGAAGCGCGTGCGGAGTAGCTTGAGTATAGGTATCCGGCTTGCTGCCTGCGGTCGTTCGACCTCGACGGGAGTGTGATAGATGGTTAACCAACAAAGTAACCAAACGAAACCTGCCGCTCCGACAAAGAGGAAGGCATACTGCCATCTAAACTTGAGAACTATCCACACGACCAAGGGCGGAGCTAAGATGGCACCCACAGACGAACCGCTGTTGAAAATTCCCGAAGCAAAGGCGCGTTCTTCGGCTGGAAACCACTCTGCCACTACTTTCACGCCGGCAGGCCAGTTCCCCGCCTCACCCATTCCCAGGAGAAAGCGACCGATACCGAGGGACAATGGTCCCCTCGCCAACGCGTGCAGCATGGCGGCCGCCGACCACCACGCCATGGTAAATGCATATCCTGCACGTGTGCCCAGTCGGTCGATGATGGGGCCGGAAGCCCCATTCATGATCGTATAGGCCAACATGAAGCCGAAAATGATCTGCGAGTAGGTCATATTGCTCATGTGGAAACGATCAATCAGGAGCGGAGCCACAACGGACAAGGTTTGCCGATCAAGATAGTTTATGACTGTCGCCCAGAAGACGAGGGCGATCATGATCCATCGCATGGGTGAGCAGTTTTTCCTCATTGGCCCGGATTCACTCGCAGCGCATAATAGACTTCCCCGCGGGGCACGGTCGCTCATCCTAGCCTCGACGCTTCCCCCGCTTCGGACTTTGCCCTCCGCGCAGCAGCGTCAGCAGGAAGGCAAAACTCCTTCGCAGCAGTTCCAGCAGCGTCTCTTGGTAGGCCGCTTCCAACCCCGGATCTATATAAGTGATCCGCCTTTTTCCCTCAGCGGCAGCGAGCGTGCGACTAAGTGAGAAACTGCCTACCTAGCACGGATGCCGTAACGACACTTGCGCCCGGTAGGAGTTCGCGGCGGGTAATATTCTTCACAGCCTGACCGGTGGTTCGGTTTTCTAAGGTAAGTTCGAGTCCTTGCGCCTACCAGGGTAGAAGTAATATAAATCCTCCGTGTGGCTGCGACAGTTGACCACCTTGAACCTTAAGAGTTTGTTCAATCTGATTCTATTCAGCTCAAACCATCAGGAAGCCACCGTTCACTTCAACTACCTGTCCCTGGATGAAAGACGCACCCTCTGAGCACAGGAAAACAACCACATCGGCAACTTCCTCGGGCTTTCCGATACGGCCCATGGGTGTGGCGGCGGCGCAAGCTTGGAGCGCCTCCAGCTTAGAAAAGTTGCGGTGATAGTTGGTGTCGATGGTCCCGGGTGAAACGGCGTTGGTACGAATTCCGTAAGGAGCAAACTCTCGCGCCAGGCCTTTGGTGAACGTCGACATCGCCCCTTTGGCAGTCGAGTAAGCAAGTGCACCGAGCCCTCCTCCAAATCGCGCCGCTGCAGATGAGATATTGATCACCACACCCTTTTTGCGCTCTACCATCTGGGGCAGGACTGCTTGTGTGATAAAGGCCGCGCTAGTGAGATTGAGCGTCAGAACCTGATTCCAGAGGTCTTCCGTAAACTCAAGAAAGCGGGTTCTTTTGATCAAAGACCCGGCGTTGTTCACAAGAATGTCAATCGCTCGCCCGGTTTTGCGGACTTGCTCGATCAGGCACCGAATGCCTTCCATCCGATTGAGGTCTGCTTGAAGCAGCAATCCGTCCCCGGATGCGTCGCGGATTCTCTGCAACACCTCCTCGGCTCCCTCCTGATTGTGATGGTAATGAACTAGCAAAAAAGCGCCACGCGACCCCAAGGCGTACGCTGTCTCAGCCCCGATGCCACTACTCGCACCCGTCACCAGTGCCGTCATCCCTTGGAATTCCATCTGCTCGTTCATATCTGATCTCCTCTATTCGTATTCGCGCTCTAAGTTAGTCGCAGTCGCAGCAGCCACCCTCCAGCCCAGTAGACAGGATGGGACAACGCCGAGGGAGTCAGAACCCCCAAGGCTGGCTTGCCAGGAACGGGAAAGGATTTCATGTCCGACGATCTGTTTGGTGTGGCCAACCTAGCATTGCTCTGCTCAGTGCTTCGCCGACCACCTTTGCATTAATCGTGGTTGCCCAACCTCTCCTCTTTAAGCCGACGCTCGCATTCGTTCACGCAAGCCTCACCTGTATCGTTTCCCGCATTACAATGCTGGGCACTGTCACTTCCACCCAACCTCCTCTCTCTTGCCAGGTCACATTGCCTTCTTCCCACAGGAGAGACACTCCCTTCGCCCGCCGCTTCTCCGGCAGGCGAATGCGGACCTTCAGGTTCGTCATGGGCAGGAACGTTTCCTGCGCCAGCAGTTTCTTCCAGATGCTCCCGCGGTCCACGAGCAGATGCAGCAACACCGCATCCTCTGAGGTCGCGTACTGCGCCATCAGACCCGCTTGATAGCCCCCTTCTACCTCATAAGTTCGCGCGCTGCGGAGGAATGGATCTAGCAGCAAAGCCATGTAGGTGCGCAATTCCTCATTCAAGGTCTCCGCATAGATCGCCTCCAGCCCCGACCCAATATAAATGGCTTCGCCCTTCCCCTGTTTGTGCCGCACAATGGCGGGGCCCAGCTTTCGCCGGTGCCCACGGTCATGGGTTTCCGCCGCCACCTCCGCATCGCCCTCAACTTGAAACCGCATCACCTGGGGATCCTGCGGAACAACCTTCCCCGAAGGGAGCAGGCGCAAGTAAAGATCTGGAATCTCCACCGGTTCGCTCGACTCTAGCCTGACGCCCAGCAGCTTTCCCAGCCCAAGGCTGCTCCTTTCCCGGCCATATTCG
>Ga0187874_10003951_pt1 | contig 10112 bp, 12 predicted proteins | sample June2016WEW_16_1_3_FD_132993 | JGI IMG/M metagenome (GOLD analysis project Ga0187874, IMG submission 132993) | Peatland microbial communities from SPRUCE experiment site at the Marcell Experimental Forest, Minnesota, USA - June2016WEW_16_150 | ecosystem: Environmental > Terrestrial > Soil >... | reverse complement strand
GGCCGAAAGCGGCACTCCCACGGCCGGCGGCGGAGGGAGCGGCACCATGGGCGTCAGCGACGACATCGCCAGACGCGCCCAGGACCCCCCATCGGTCGAGATTGTCGGGATCGTGCCCGCTACCCGCTGGGAAATCTTCCAGTCGGGGGTCGGCGGCCAAATCTATGTGCCCTTCGCACAAGATTTTCGGAGCAACGTTTTCTTCCATGTGCGTGCCGCGCCAAGCGCGCTCGGAGCCGACGCTGCCTTACTCGAACTTATTCGCCGAGAGGTTCGCTCCGCTGCGCCCGGCGTGCCGGTCTTCACGGTGAAAACTTTCCGCCAGCACTTCGACGACAACATGCAACTCTGGATTGTTCAGGCCGGCGCCGCGATGGTTTCCCTATTTGGAGGTCTGGCGTTGGTCCTCGCCGTCGTGGGCGTCTACGGGATCATGGCTTACGCGGTGGTCCGGCGCACCCGCGAGATCGGCATCCGCACGGCGCTCGGCGCTGCGCCGGGCACAGTGCTGCGCATGATCCTCCGCGAAGGCCTGCTCATGACGCTCGGGGGCGCGGCGCTGGGTCTCCTGCTCGCGCTCGGCATTGGCCGTGCGTTCAGCGGCATGCTTTACCAAGTCAGTCCAGTGGATCCCATGGCCTTTACCCTCGCACCCGCTCTGCTCGTTGCCACCGCGCTGTTCGCCTGCTGGCTCCCTGCCCGCCGGGCAGCCAAAGTCGATCCCATGGTGGCGCTGCGAACGGAGTAAAGGATGTCTGAAAGATCCGGTGCAAGGCTGTCGCTTCGGCTTACGGATGCTGCGCAAGGCCCCGGAAATCGGGCGGCGCCGAGTGCCTTCCTACCGGCACAACTCTAAGAAGTCGGGCACTCTAAGTTCTCATGAAGGGGGACCCCACGCGAGTCGTGCTGAGCTGGGGCTTCAGCGGCTTGACGATCTTCGTGATCGCTGTGTACGTGGTCGGAGTCGCGCTACGAATAGTTCGCCTCCCATTTGTCCGCGTTGTGCTCTACTCACGGGACTGAAATCTCTCCTAAACACCCGTGAAGTCCGGTTGTGGGAAGTTGAGGACTTAGCGAATCGCCTTCGGCCGGGTGACGGCGCGCTCGGAGAGTGACCCGTGACCCAGGGACCAAAATCATCAGGGATCAAAATCAGTTGACAAAATTCACTCCTGCCGGTTCTAATGTAGGATTGCATCCTACATGATGTCATGGAGAGTAGAGTGGGGACTTATTTGGCGAAGAGCCGCCGAACTCAGATTCGGTGGCGACTGCTTGACGCAAGCGGTTGGGTGCTGGGCCGATTGGCTGCCCAGGCCTCAAAGGTTTTGACAGGAAAGAATTCTCCGGATTTCACCCCGCACGCGGACCATCGCAACGGGGTGATCATCATCAATGCCGAAAAGATTCGTCTGACCGGCAAGAAGTTGGATGAGAAACTCTACCGGCACTATACGGGACATCCGGGCGGCCTGCGCGAAATCTCGGCTCGCAAGGTGATGGAGACTCATCCGGAGCGATTGGTTCGCGAGGCGGTTTTCGGCATGCTGCCGCGAACGCGGCTGGGCAACCGGCTGAGGACCAGGCTGAAGGTTTACACCGGTGCGGCTCACCCGCACGGCGGTCAGCAGCCAGAAAAAGTCGAGCTGGCTTCTAGGGGCTAGGTTCTGGGGACTCGGTTCTGCGAGCTTGGGGTTCGGGTTTCGGTGTTCGGGGCTCGCAGACAGAAATGCGACCGGGATTTGCGAACCCCGAAACCCTAATCCCGAATCCCGATAGTAAACCTGGCACCAGTTCTTAAGGCATCTTATCGAATGAAGGAGAGTGAGTGACAGACCAAGTTCAGTTTGCGGCCACGGGCCGAAGAAAGACCTCGCTGGCGCGAGTGATTCTGCGGCCGGGCGAAGGCAAAATGTTGGTGAACGGCCGTCCATTTGAAACCTTTTTTCCATCGGCGGCGATGCAGGTGGAAGTGAAGCAACCGTTCATAGCCACTGAGACCCTGGGAAAATTTGACGTTTTGGTGAACGCCTCCGGTGGGGGCGTTCATGGGCAGGCCGGTGCGTCCAAGTTGGGAATCGCACGCGCCCTCCTCGTTTCCGACCCCGAGTTGCGTTCCAAACTGCGGCAGGGCGGCTTTCTCACTCGTGACCCGCGCGCCAAAGAGCGCAAGAAGTATGGACAGAAGGGCGCGCGCAAGCGCTTCCAGTTCTCGAAAAGATAGCTGTCAGGTATCAGCGATCAGCCTTCAGCTACCCTGCCTTGCGTGGCGGGAGCTGTTCGCTGAAAGCTGATGGCTGATTGCTGACAGCTCAAGAGGAGGTTGTTTGTCGAACATTACTATGAAAGATTTTCTGGAGGCCGGCGTTCATTTCGGCCACCAGACCCGGCGCTGGAACCCCAAAATGAAGGAATACATTTATGGGGAGCGCAACGGGATCTATATCATCGATCTTCAGAAGACCCTCAAGTATTTCAAAGAAGCCGCCAAGTTTGTTTCGGACCTGGCTCAGGAAGGCAAGAACATTCTCTTTGTCGGCACCAAGCGGCAGGCGCAGGAAGCAATCACGGAGGAGGCCACGCGCTGCCAGATGTTTTATGTCAATCATCGCTGGCTGGGCGGCTTGCTGACCAACAACGCCACGATTCAGAAATCGATTCAGCGCCTGAAGGAACTCGAGGAGATGAGCAAGGACGGGCGCTACAGTCTGTTGACCAAAAAGGAAGTGCAGCGGCTGGAGCGGGAACGAATCCACCTGGAGCAAAACCTGGCGGGCATCAAAGAGATGCCGGGACTGCCGGACGCGCTGTTCGTGGTGGATTCGCACATCGAAGATATTGCGGTGAAGGAAGCCCACAAATTGGGCATTCCGGTCGTGGCCGTGGTGGATACAAACTGCGACCCGGATCTGGTGGACTACGTCATCCCGGGCAACGATGACGCCTTGAGAGCCATACGCTTGTTTACATCGCGCATCGCCGACGCCGTCTTGGAAGGCCGGCAGATGGCCGTGGACAAGCAGCTTGAAGCCGAAAAGATCGCGGCGGAACAGCGAGCCGAAGAATTGGAGCGCGAGCGCGAAGCGGCGGCCATCGCGGCCGAAGGCGGGGTCCCGCCAGGCGGGATCGAAGGCGAGGAAGATTTTGGCGCTGTCATGGGCGCAGAAACGAATGTTTCTGCCGCAGTCGTGGCGGCCGAAGACCTGGCCGACGGCCGCGTCCGCGTTCCCAAGCCCAAACGCAAACTAGGGGAAGGGAAGCCGCGCGGGCGCAAAGGCGAGGATGACGACGTCGAATCCTCGGACCTGCCCTAGTTTTCTCGAAATTTGATCGGGACGAACAGGTAGGCGAAGCAGGCCAGGGCGCCTACCTTTTTCGTGTCGGGAGGAGTGAACAGGAAATGGGTGTGAGAGCGGAGGATGTGAAAAAGTTGCGCGAGATGAGCGGCGCGCCAATGATGGAGTGTAAGAAAGCTCTCGAGGAGTCAAACGGAGACATCGAGAAGGGATTTACCATCCTGCGCAAGCGAGGCCAGGCGGCGGCCGCGAAGAAGGCGGGCCGAGTGGCAGCGGAGGGTTTGGTGGGCTCTTATGTTCATCCCGGCTCGAAGATCGCAGTCATCGTCGAAGTGAACTGCGAAACCGATTTTGTAGCCCGCACGGAGGAGTTTCAGGAACTCGCCCACGATCTGGCCATGCAAGTGTGCGCGACGGACCCGCGGTATATTCGTAAAGAAGATGTGACGCCAGAGGTGCTGGAGCGCGAACGGGAAGTCCTCCGCGCCCAGGCGGCGACCAGCGGCAAGCCTGCGGGCGTGATCGAAAAAATGGTGGAGGGCAGAATCGGGAAATTCCTCGAAGAGAATTGCCTCTACGAACAGCACTTTATCAAGGACTTGTCGGGGAGCCAGACCGTCGCCGAGCTGATTACGTCCAAGATTGCTAAGTTCGGCGAAAATATCACGGTGCGGCGTTTCGCGCGATTCAAGGTGGGCGAGGGGATCACCAAGCCCGCAGCGGAATCGGCAGCCGCCAGCTAAAACGAGTTAAGTCGTAGGGCCGGCCCCGCCCAGCGGGGTCGGCCTCAGGCCGGGGCAATCCTCGGCCCTACATCTGAAACCGTGGAAACGAAAATCGAAAATCGAAAATCAAAAATCGAAAATTCCGCAGGGCCGGTTTTTCACCGCGTCCTCCTCAAGCTGAGCGGAGAAGCTCTGCTCGGAACGCAAGGATTTGGAGTCGACCCGATAGTGGCGATGCGTATCGCCGACGAAGTACACGAAGTCCACAAGCTCGGCGTGCAGATTGCCATTGTCGTGGGAGGCGGAAATTTCATTCGCGGGGTTGCTGCCTCGGCGAACGGCATCGATCGCGTCGTGGCCGATCACATGGGCATGCTGGCCACCGTCATCAATGGGCTCGCCTTGCAGGACGCCCTGGAGAAAAAAGGCTCGTTTACCCGCGTGGTGACGGCCATCGAGATCCGTGAGATTGCCGAGCCGTTCATCCGGCGGCGGGTGATTCGCCATCTGGAAAAAGGCCGTGTCGTAGTCCTGGCGGCGGGGACCGGGAATCCGTATTTCTCGACCGACACCGCCGCGGCGCTGCGGGCGATGGAAATCAAAGCCGAGGTCATCCTGAAAGCCACTAAAGTGGACGGCGTCTACGATGCGGATCCCAAGAAAGTGTCCGACGCGAAGATGATCCGGGAGATTACTTATCTCGAGGTGCTCTCGCGCCGACTCGGCGTGATGGACACAACCGCCATCTCGCTTTGTATGGACAATTCTTTGCCGATCGTTGTCTTTAATCTGAACGTTCCCGGCAATCTCAAGCGCGTTATTATGGGAGAGCCGGTGGGTTCGCGCGTCTCCCGGGCGGTGTCGGGAGCGTGACGGCCGGGAGCCACGGGTTCTCCGGCTTGGAAAGGTCGCTTATGATCAAGGATACTTTGGCGCAAACCAAGACTCGCATGGGAAAAGCGCTCGAGGATTTTCGTCACGAATTGGCCACGGTGCGCACCGGACGCGCCTCAGCTTCGCTGCTCGACCACATTAAGGTGGAATATTACGGCACGCCTACGCCACTCAACCAGGTGGCGACCCTGGGCGTGCCGGAACCATCGATGTTGACCATCCAGCCCTGGGACGTCAGCCTGGTGGGGGCCATCGATAAAGCCATTCGGTCGTCGGACCTGGGATTGAATCCAGTGAACGACGGCAAGATGCTGCGAGTGCCCATTCCGCCTCTGACCGAAGAGAGGCGAAAGGAGCTCGTCAAGCACCTGCACCGGGTGCTCGAAGATCATCGGACCGGCGTGCGCAATATTCGGCGCGACGCCAACGAAAGCTTGAAGAAGTTGCTCAAAGACAAGAAAATTTCCGAGGACGACGAAAAACGAGGCCTGGAAGACATCCAGAAGATGACCGACGAGTTTATGGAAAAACTCGAAGCTCAGGGAAAGGGCAAAGAAAAAGAAATCCTGGAGATGCGTTGAACGTCGGAGATCGATTGGCGCGAAGACGCGAATCGGGCGGGGAAGATTTTCTTGTAGAAGCCGCTTGACACCGCCTGCCACGGTTCGTTATATTTGAAAGGATTCGGTTCGCCGCAAGTCACCTTCAGTGGGTCCGTGGCTAGCCTGAGACGGGAATCCGATTGAGGTTTGACTTTAGGAAGAGGAATGCCAACATTCAGCCAACTCGTTCGTCTGCGCCGCGAGGTACCGCGTTACAAGACCTCGAGCCCGGCGCTCCAAGGGTGCCCGCAAAAGCGCGGGGTTTGCATTCGCGTCTACACCCAAACGCCGAAGAAGCCCAATTCGGCATTGCGGAAGGTGGCCAGAGTTCGGCTGACGAATAGTATGGAAGTGACCACTTACATTCCGGGCGTGGGCCACAATTTGCAGGAACACTCGATCGTGCTCATCCGGGGCGGCCGCGTAAAGGATTTGCCGGGTGTGCGCTATCACGTCATCCGGGGCACGCTGGATTCCGCCGGGGTCGGCGACCGCCGCCAGGGACGATCGAAATACGGGGCCAAGAGGCCGAAAGCGTCCTAGGAGGAGCCAGGATTTAGGATTCAGGACTTAGGGAGGAGTTAGGAGCGGGTCGTGATACGGAGGGAACCCGGGTTCGTTCCATTGTTCCTAAATCCTAAATCCTAGCTCCTAAATCCTGTACTCATTATGCCGCGAAAGGGATACGTTGAAGTTCGGGAAGTCAGTCCGGATCCTGTTTATCAGAATCCGCTGGTGCAGAAGCTCGTCAACTGCGTGATGTACGAAGGCAAGCAGGCGGTCGCGCAGGGAATCGTTTACAACGCGCTGGACTTGGTGAAGCAGCGCGCCAACGACGATCCGTTGAAGATCTTCAAGAAGGCAATGGAAAACGTGAAGCCGGCGCTGGAAGTGAAGAGCCGCCGCGTAGGCGGCGCCAATTACCAGGTGCCGGTGGAAGTGAATCGAAATCGACAGACTTCGCTCAGCCTGCGCTGGATCATCGGCTACGCGCGGGAGCGAGGAGAAAAGTCCATGGTTGAAAAACTCGCCGCTGAAATCATGGACGCTGCGAACAACCGCGGCGGAGCAATTAAAAAAAGGGACGACATACACCGCATGGCGGAAGCTAACAAGGCTTTCGCCCATTACCGCTGGTAGTCCCGCTTGAGCGGGATGAACTTGGGCGAGGCGGGATGTGGTTCCACCCTGGACCACGATCCGCCTTGAGCCCCGCGTCTGCGGGGACCACTGCTCAAATTGCTGCGGAGAGCCCCGGTCCTGTGGGAGGGGATCGGAGGCGAGTTTCTGTCTTTAGGGATTTATGCCGCGACAGGTGCCGCTGGAAAAAACCCGGAATATCGGCATCATGGCCCACATCGATGCCGGTAAGACGACCACCACGGAGCGTGTCCTCTATTACACGGGGATCACGCACAAGATGGGCGAGGTGCACGAAGGCACGGCGGTGATGGACTACATGGTGCAGGAGCAGGAGCGCGGCATCACCATCACGTCCGCGGCGACCACCTGTTTTTGGAACGACATCCGAATCAATATCATCGACACGCCGGGTCACGTGGATTTTACGGCAGAGGTTGAACTGTCGCTCCGGGTGCTTGACGGAGCGATTGCTCTTTTGGGAGCTGTCGAGGGCGTCGAGCCGCAGACCGAAGCCGTGTGGCGGCAGGCGGACAAGTACCGCGTGCCGCGCATCGTGTTCGTGAACAAGATGGACCGCGCGGGCGCGGATTTTGAGGCGTGTGTCGGCCAACTGGTCTCCAAGCTTCACGCCAACCCCGTTCCGGTTCAGTTGCCCATCGTCTCGGGAGACGATTTTGAAGGCATCATCGACCTCCTCGAGCAAAAAGCCATCGTCTGGAAAGACGAAACGCTAGGGGCCGATTACGTGGTGGAAGAAATTCCAGCCGCACATGTGGAGTCCGCTCGCCATCATCGCGAAAAAATCATTGAAGTGCTGGGCGAGATCGACGACGCCATTATGGAAAAGTACGTCCACGGCGAGCCGATTTCGGCAGACGAGCTTCGCGCCAGCTTGCGGCGACAGACCATCGCTATGAAGGCGTTTCCGGTCCTTTGCGGCGCGGCATTCAAGAATAAGGGTGTCCAGCCTTTGCTCGACGCGGTGGTAAACTACCTGCCTTCGCCCGCCGACATTCCGCCCGTTGAAGGCGCCACGCCCGGCACGGAAGAAAAACAGATTCGGCGCGCCGTGGATGAGGAGCCATTCTCGGCGCTCATATTCAAGATCATGACTGACCCGTTCGTCGGCCAACTGGCGTTCCTGCGCGTCTACTCGGGAACACTCAACAGTGGCGACACTGTGTACAACCCGCGCCTGGCGCGGCGCGAGCGCATTTCGCGGCTGCTCAAGATGCACGCCAACAAGCGCGAAGAAATCACCGAGGTTAATGCGGGCGACATCGCCGCCGCCGTCGGCCTGAAAAGCGTTTCGACCGGCGACACCATTTGCGACGAAGACAATCCCATCGTGCTCGAAACGATGGATTTCCCCGCGCCGGTTATCGCCGTCGCCATCGAGCCCAAGACGAAAGCGGACCAGGAAAAGTTGGGCGTGGCGTTATCCAAGCTCACGCAGGAAGATCCCACCTTCAAAGTCCACACCGATCAAGATACAAATCAGACCATCATCGCCGGCATGGGAGAATTGCACCTCGAGATTCTTGTGGACCGCATGATGCGCGAGTTTAATGTGGGCGCCAACGTGGGCAGGCCGCAAGTAGCGTACCGCGAAACGATTCGCGCCGCGGCCGAGGCGGAAGGCCGATACGTCAAGCAGACTGGCGGCCATGGCCAATATGGCGTCGTTCATTTGCGCGTTGAACCTCTGCCGCACCCCAATCCCGAAGAAATCGCCGAACTCACCAGAAAGAAAAAGACCAACAAATTTGACAGCGATCTGAATCTGCTCTTCATCGACGAGATTGTGAGCGGCGTCGTGCCGCGCGAGTTTATTCCCGCTGTTTATGACGGTGTGCGCGAGGCGATGGAGACCGGAGTGCTCGCCGGCTACGAGATGACGGGCGTGAAAACGACTCTAGACGACGGGTCGTATCACGAGGTGGATTCTTCCGAGCTGGCCTTCAAAATTGCCGCTTCGCTGGGCTTCAAAGAAGCGACGCGGCGCGCCAAGATGGTCCTGCTCGAGCCCATGATGAAAGTGGAAGTCGTAGTGCCCGAGGATTTCATGGGCGCCGTGACCGGAGACCTGAATTCGCGGAGGGGCCAGATCGAGGGTATGGAGAAGCGCGGCTCGACGCAGATTATCCGCGCCACGGTGCCGCTGGCGGAAATGTTCGGTTACGCGACCGATTTGCGCTCGTGCACCCAGGGACGGGCGTCGTACACCATGCACTTCTTGAGATACGATCCCGCGCCGGCATCGGTGACGGAAGAAGTGCTGGCGCGCGTTCAGGGGAAGCCGGTGGAGAAGTAAGGCAGTGGCATTTTTGCCTGCGCCGGAATCTTTGGAGGCGCTTGAAAGATCTTTTCGGCAGCTTGAGCGCCTAATGCGGGCGCTCGGTGATGAAGTCGGAACCCTGTGGTCCGATGCCATGAGGCTCTTTTTGGACGCTCACCCGAGCTCGGACCGCATTAAGCCGGAGAGAAAGCGTCGGTTGCTCCGTGCCGCAGTGCTAACTGCTGCCGGTGCGTTTGAGTCCTTGACGAACTTTTTGTCCGAGATGGTGATCGAAAAGGGCTCTGTCGAGGGTCGCCCGCTCGACGCGGCTGAGATTGATGCTCTTCGGGAGACGCGCCGATTCCTTGAAGGCGGACGGCTGAAGGAACGCAAGCAACTCTACAACTCGAAGGACAGGTTTATGTTCTTGTACCAGATTATTAGCGGCGGCAAGGAGTATGAAAGTGGGCTGGCCGGTGAGCTCAACGCAAGCTTTGGTGTACGCGACCGACTGGTTCATCCTAAGCCGGGCCGGTCGACAGAAATATTCGACGTGCCGATGCTGTCGCGGGCTTTTTTTGGATTTTTGAGAGCTGACATGGTTCTCGCCGCCGAGTGGGAGAGAAGGAACTCGTAGAGGTGTGCTGTCCATGTCGGTTCCCGATCGGAGGGCGAATCTGATGTCTGGGTCTGAAGGATTGCGCCAAGGTAGGGCGGCGGTGTCGCGGATTTTTCGTGATGAGTCTAAGCTGAGGGCATTCGTAGAACAGACGAAGGCTGCACGTATAAATCTTGAGGCGTGCGACTTCAGGCAGGTCGAAAGCTTCGTTCGCGAACTTGCGCCGCCTGCTGGAACCCTCCCTGCAAGAGGCGGGAGAGCAGTGATTGGCTACCAGGACATGCACGATGATGAACTCGCGGTGTTACAAGAGCATTTCAGGCAAGAATTGAAGGGAGCCAAAGCGAGGTATTCCGACCTATTTAACTAGCTGAGGGTAAAGCGACTATGGCCAAAGAAAAATTTGATCGTTCGAAGCCGCACATGAACGTAGGGACGATCGGGCACATCGATCACGGGAAGACGACGCTGACGGCGGCGATCACGAAGGTGTTGGCGAAGGAGAACCCGAAGGTGAAGTTCCGGGCCTTCGACTCGATTGACAACGCGCCGGAG
>Ga0187874_10003942_pt1 | contig 10128 bp, 8 predicted proteins | sample June2016WEW_16_1_3_FD_132993 | JGI IMG/M metagenome (GOLD analysis project Ga0187874, IMG submission 132993) | Peatland microbial communities from SPRUCE experiment site at the Marcell Experimental Forest, Minnesota, USA - June2016WEW_16_150 | ecosystem: Environmental > Terrestrial > Soil >... | reverse complement strand
CAGCGTTGCGGTCAGCGTAGCGCTTAAGGGCTCTACGGTTACGGACTCGCGCGTTGTTTTTGGCGGCTTAGCGCCGTTCCCCACCAGGAGCGTGAAAGCGGAGAGCGCTTTGAAAGGCAAGGACCTGAAGAGCGCTGTCGGCGCCGCTTGTGCCGCCTCGGTTCAGGGCGCCCGGCCACTGAGCAAGAACGCTTATAAGATCGAAGCGACCAAGGGGATACTGGAAGAAGCGCTGAACCTGTTAGCCTGACGGCTGGTTGCGCGTGGCGAGAGCTCACCAAGTGAGGCGCTATGGGATGTGCGCCTCACAGAGCTGCAGCGCAATCGTTTGTATGCTCACGTCAGAGCAAGCCTGTTTTTCAGCAGCCTGCTGAGCGGGTGGCATTTCCGAATGCCACCTTTTTCTTTCAGCGCTCATTGTGATCGGTGATGCCATGAAGATATCGCAAGTTCACACGCAAATCGTAAATGTGCCCGAAGCGCAATCGCTTGCGGGGTTGCCGTTACAGCCTCCCGTGGTGCGGCCATTTGTTACCTTGCGACTCGAGACCGATGAAGGCATCGACGGAATCGCAGTGAGCTTTACTTTCTATTCCACAGCAATGACCAACGCACTGAGGAGCGCTGTCCACGACCTGGCGTCACTCTCCATTGGCGAGAACCCGCTGGTTCCGGGGCCGATTCTCGAGAAACTGCGCGCTGCCGCGGGTGGCTCGGGTCCCGGGGGCATCTTCATGCTGGCGTATTCAGCCATCGACATTGCGTTGTGGGATATCCGCGGCAAGGCGCTGAATCAGCCGCTGTGGAAGTTGCTTGGCGGAGGGCGGCAGCAGGTGCCCGCTTACGCCAGTGGCACGCTTCAGCGGAACATGTCGGATGACGAGGTGGTTCAGGCTGCCCGCTGTCTGGTCGAGAAAGGTTTCCGGCAGATCAAAATGCAGCTCGGACTTGCCGGCGAGCATTCGCCCGCGAAGGAAGTGGAGCGCGCACGGATCGTGCGCGAGAGTGTTGGCCCCGGCATCAAGCTGATGGCGGATGTCAACCAGGGCTGGCGCGTCGAGCAGGCAATCGATGTGGGCAGGCGCCTGGAGGAACTCCAGTTCTTCTGGCTCGAAGACCTCACGGTGCACGACGACTTCGCCGGGCTGGCTCGTATCTCTGACGCACTGGTGACGCCCGTGGCCGGTGGCGAATATGTCTGGGGCATCGCGCCATTCCGGCACATGCTGGAGGCGCGCTCGGTTGATATCCTGATCATCGACGCCTTGCGGGTGGGCGGAATCACGCAATGGATGAAGGTCGCGGGCATGGCCGAGGCATTCAACACGCGGGTGGTGAACCACTGCTTCCCGGAATTCCTGGTGCACCTGGTGGCGGCCGCCCCGAACGCCTTCACGCTTGAATACATGCCATGGACGCTGCCGCTGTTCGAAGAGGTCCCTCAACTCCGGAATGGAGAAGTTATCGTGCCGGATCGTCCCGGCCTCGGACTCAAGTTTGATGAGGACTTCATGAGACGGCACGGTGCGTGATGTTTCGGCGTCCGTATTGCGTTTTCCGCCGGATGAAGGGGCCCCCCGGTTCGCCTCGGGATGAAAGCACGGAACAACGGGTCTGTCGGGTACGCATGGCCGTTCAAGAAACTACCCCACGTTAGCCAAAAACGGGCGAACGTGGGGCACCACGCAGAGGGAATATGCAGCAGGAAAGGGAGGAGTTCATGCGGAACAATGGCTGGAGCCGCCGCGAGTTTCTGACAACGGTTCCTGTGATGGTTGCCGGGGTGGCCGCCATGGCGCACGGCGAGTCCGCGGCGAGTGGTCAGGCCGTTAAATGGTCGTCAGGCACGGAGCTGCCTCGCCTCAAGGTGCCGCCGAACGCGACCGACTGTCACCACCACATTTATGACTCGCGCTTTCCGCCGGATCCGGCCATAAAACTGCGGACGGGCGACGCGCTCATCTCCGATTACCGGATGTTGCAGAAGCGGATCGGCACGACGCGCAACGTGGTGGTCCAGCCCTCGACTTACGGCATAGACAATCGGCTGCTGGTGGAATCGCTCGAAACCTTCGGCCTGAAGACGACGCGCGGCATTGCCGTGGTGAACGACACGGTCAAGGACGAAGAGCTCAAGCGACTGGATGCGGCCGGCGTGCGCGGTGTCCGCGTCAACCTCGCGCAAGGCGGCGGGGCTACGTGGGAAATGGTGATTCCACTCGGGAAGCGGTTTGCGGCCATCGGATGGCACATGCAGTTGAACACCATGGCGGACGACTTATTCGCCAATCGGGCGGTGGTGAGCCAGGTTCCGTGTCAGCTTGTGTTAGATCATCTGGGCCGGCTTCCGCAGCCCATGGGCATTCAGCATCCGGCGTTCGGCTTGATTTGCGAGCTGATGCACAAAGAGAAGGCATGGGTGAAACTTAGCGGCGCTTATATCCTCTCCAAAGTGGGTCCACCTACCTATGCCGATAGCACCGCGATCGCGCAGGCCTATGTGAAGGCGGCACCGCAACGGCTGGTGTGGGGCAGCGATTGGCCGCATCCGACCGCTCCGGGGCCCGAGAAGCCCAACGATGCCATCCTGCTGGACCTGCTTGCCGAGTGGGCTCCCGACAAGGCGGAGCGAGAGCGCATCCTGGTGGACAACCCGGCGAAGCTGTACGGCTTTTCCTGATCGGCTGGCGCCGAATCGTCTGCGTTCGATTTGAGTTCGAGGGTGCCCCATGTTCGCCCGTGTCGGGGCCCCCGACGAGGCTCGGCTCGTTGGGGTGACTGGGCTAACATGGGGTAGTTTCTTGGTGGTGGCTCAAATCTACTTCTGTTGCAGATGAGGGGTACCAGCCGTTGATTTGGGTGCCCCATTCAAGCGCAGCTTGGGTGGGGCTTTTCACCGCGGAAGCATAAACTACCCCACCCTAGCTTCGCTAGAGTGGGGCACCCGGCCGAACGGCGGATGTGGGCCACCAGCGAAATTCAGACGCAGCTGCTAGGCTGCCTTTTTCCCCGCAGCCAGGTTCTTTACGTCGGTAGTCGTCAGCGGATTTCCGCCAACACCCCACTGGCCGCTTTTGACGTCCTCAATCACAACCCAAGTCACCGGACGCATGTTCTCCCCTTCAATCGAGACCATCGCGTCGGTGAGCCTTCGAACCATCTCCCGTTTCTGCTCATCCGAGAATACGCCCTCAATCAATTTGACCTGAATCAACGGCATAGAATTGACCTCCATAGAAGATGCAATGAGTCGGACTCGAAATCGCATTCAGCTATGTCGCAAGCCCGGCTGCGATTCGGAGTTCCAGGCAGCAGCACTGGAAGAGTCACACCCCAAGCGCATATTGCTAGGCTTGGATTGCAGGCAGGCAACGGGAGTTGCATGTAAGCAAGGCGTTCTGCTGGAGATGTGGGGGCCAGTTGCGATCCTATTACGCCGAGGATAGTCTACGACCATGGCCACATCGCCTGATCGTATCGAGCAAATCATTAAAGAGCTCCGAGATGCTGAAGAAGGCATATTCGAACCGCAGGTTGCGGGCCCATCAGACCCTAACCACGTTGCTCTTTTCGGCGGGATCTGCGGGGTACCCCTTTCAGTTCCCGACTTCACCATTTGCGATGGACTGCTCATTCGACAGACTTTTGCTCATGTGATGGCCCCTTACCTTCTCGCCTTTGCTCCACCGAAGAAAAGGGGCGCTCCACACCCCGCACCGTGGAAATCAGCTCGCGGCGGACTTGGCTTCGACGTGACTGTGGAAATTATGCTTACTGAGAACTGCCGTCCTACAGGGTTTGATCGGATTAATACCCTTTGGTGGGTGCTAGCTCTGCTGCGATTAGCCACAGGCGCACCTCTGCGGATGACGGTAATTTCTAATATGGCGTTTGCGGCAGTTCCAGAAAGCAGTACCGAACCCGTTTTCTGGACTGTTGAGATGCCGCCGCACCAACTGTGTTTGGTCCGTAATCCTCCGACAGCGATCAGTGTTGCGCACTTGGAATGGGTAAGAAAAAGTCTCGTTGATGGCGCAGTGCTCATGGACACAGAACATTTCAATAGAGTGGTTCAGACGTTTGACAGCGCTATTTGGGCGCATTCTCTCGGAAGCGCGATTGTCATGGTCTGGGCAGCTATAGAAACCCTCTTCCGCCCCGGTTGGTGGCAAATCACTAAGACCCTCTCGAAGTGCATAGCTACGTACTTGTATCCTGCTGGCGGCGATCGCGATCGGGCATATCAGAAAGTAGAACAATTGTATGAAGCGCGTGGAAGCGCCGCTCACAACTCGTATGTGCCTGAATCAGAACAGCTCTTTGATAGCTTTCAAATCGCGAGGCGCTGCATCGTCAAATGTATCGATGACCGATTGCTGCCGGACGCCGATGATCTTGTCAGACGGTGGAAGGCCAAGAGTTAAATAGGCCGCCCAGCTAGCTAGGTACTCTTCCATTAGGCTGGGCTGGTGGCCCACATCCGCCGTTTTTCGGCGAATGTGGGATCCTCGGAAGGGTTCTGCTCTAAGGGTTGAACTGCCCCACATCTGCAACAGAAGCAGATATGGGCCACCACCGCATGGACGCCGTGGCGAAATCCAAGCCGCATCTATTCTGAAAACCGCTCTGACAGGATTTTTGATAAGATTTCAGCAACCCGGCCAAGGCGGATTGGGGTGCATGTCTGGCGGGTTGAGTGAGAGTCTCTGTCCATGCGCGCGGCCAGAATGGCGGGTCGCGGAGCGCTGGCGGCGGTCCAGTGTTGTATTCTGGTGACAACAGCCTGAAGTTGAATGCCGTAAAATATTAAAACCCCATGTGGGCGTCGGCGCTGCCGGAATCGTCTTCCTTGCAAGCTCCGTGGCGGCTCTTATACCGGGCGTTTATTTTCCCGATGGCGGATGGTTGAGCCGGTTCCGGTGGTGTTCAGGTTTGCGCCGGACGTTTATTTTTTGGTGGGTATTTTTTGGCGGGTGAGGTGGGCGAATGAAACTTACGGGTGCGGAAATCCTTTGTGAATCACTGGTCAGGGTGGGCGTACGGCACATCTTCGGCTATCCGGGAGGCGCGATTCTTCCGGCCTACGACGCGCTTGGCAAGGCTCCGATCCACCACATCCTGGTGCGCCATGAACAGGGCGCGACACACATGGCCGACGGCTATGCGCGCGCCAGCGGGGGCGTAGGCGCGGCCATCGTCACCTCCGGCCCGGGGGCGACCAACATGGTGACCGGCATCGCCACGGCCATGCTCGATTCTTCGCCCATCGTCTGCATTACCCGACAGGTCAGCAGCAAGGTGCTGGGCTCGGATGCCTTCCAGGAAGTGGACATCACCGGCATCACCATGCCCATCACGAAGCACAACGTGATTGTCTCGCGGGCCGAAGACGTGGCGCGCGCCATTCGCGAGGCGTTCGTGATCGCCGCCAGCGGACGGCCCGGCCCCGTGCTGGTGGACATTACCAAGGACGCCCAGCAAGGCGTGTGCGAGTTCGACTGGGAGGCCTCGGCTCCCAATCTGCCGCCCAAGCGCCGGCGTCCGGGAACCGACGACGAGACCTTCGCCCGCGCCCTGGAATTGATCAACAGCGCGAAGCGCCCCGTGGTGCTGGCGGGCCACGGCATCCTGATCTCCGGCGCCATGCGCGTCTTCCGGGAGTTTGTCCGCACCGGCGATTTTCCGGTGGCGCTGACGCTGCTTGGCCTGGGAGTGTTTCCGGCCAGCGATCCGCGGAACCTGGGCATGATGGGCATGCACGGCGAGGCCTGGGTCAACCACGCCATACAGGATTCGGACCTGCTGATTGCCGTGGGCATGCGCTTTGACGACCGCGTGACGGGCGACCTGCGCACCTACGCCAGCCGGGCGCGCAAGATTCACATTGAAATCGATCAGGCCGAGATCAACAAGAACGTGAAGGTCGACGTGGCGCTCGTCGGCGATGCGCGGGTGGTGCTCGAGCGCTTGCTGCCCCATGTCGAAAGGCCCGACCGCTGCGAGTGGCACGATTACATCGACAAGCTCAGAGGCGACGTGGCCGTGCGCGACATCCAGAACCTGCCGGACACGGGGCATCTCTGGGCCGCCCACGTGATCAACGATCTGTGGAAGGAGACCAACGGCGAAGCCCTGGTGGTCACCGATGTCGGTCAGCACCAGATGTGGGAGGCGCAGTATTACCACCACAACCAGCCACGCTCGCTCATCACCTCGGGCGGGCTGGGGACGATGGGTTTCGCCCTGCCTGCGGCGATTGGCGCCAAGGTCGCGCGTCCCGATTCGGAGGTGTGGGTGATTGTTGGCGATGGTGGATTCCAGATGACCATGTGCGAGCTGGCTACCATCGTGCAGGAAAAGCTGAATATTAAAATCGCCGTTATCAATAACGGCTTTCTTGGCATGGTGCGTCAGTGGCAGGAGTTTTTCTACGATAAGCGGTATGTCGCCACACCGCTGGTGGCTCCCGACTTTTGTGCGCTGGCCAATGCTTTCGGAATCCGAAGCGAGCGGATCACTACCCGTCCCGAGGTCATCCCGGCAATTCGCGCGGCGCGTGAAATGCCGGAAACCGTGTTGCTGGACTTCCGCGTGGAGCAGGAGGATTCGGTGTATCCCATGGTCGCGGGCGGCGCATCGTTGCACGAGATGATTCGCCGGCCCACGCCGCTGATCGAAACGTCGCGGGATTCCTGAGGAAAAGATGCAGACAATTGTTGCTTACGTCGAACACAAACCCGGAGTGCTGAACCGGATTGGCTCACTGGCCCGCCGCCTGGCGATCAACATCGATTCGCTCACTGTTGGTCCCACCGAGACCGCTGGAATTGCGCGGATGACGATCGTCGTCAATACCAACCGCGAGGTCGCCCACCGGCTGGAAGCCAGCCTGGAAAACCTGGTCGACGTGCTGCTGGCCGAGATCATCACCGACCGGCCGGCTGTGGAACGCGACTTGGCGCTCATCAAAGTGGCCGCCGACCAGCAGTCGCGGCCACATCTAATGGAACTGATCAAGGTCTTTCGCGCTCGCGTTGTGGATGTTTCGCCGGAATCGCTGATTATCGAGGTCTCCGGCGAAGTCGACAAAATCGACGGCCTGTTGGAAGTGCTCCGTCCGTTCGGTGTGCAGGAGATGGCGCGCACTGGCCGGGTTGCCATGACTCGCGGCTCCCAATTGCTACAGCCGCCCTCGAGACCTACCGAATTGCAGACCCCGGAAGCTGTTGAATCAGGGGACGGAACGCACGAAAAAGCGTGACCGGCCGAGGGCCTGTCCCGTATTGGCTGCCGGAGTCTTGGCCGCCGGGTCTGCCAGTCTAACTCATTGATTCGCTAAACGCCGCCAGGGCGGTCGCAGAATATGTAAACCGAAGCCGTCAACCTTCGTGGGATATACCTTTCGCGAAACGGGTCTAAATTTCTCCGAACAACAATCCCTCAACTCACATTTTTGTTGCCTTGTGAGCTGCCGAATAGTAATTTCCGGACGCGACCCTAAAATTGCTTTTAGATTCCCAGATGGCGCAACCCCATTGGAAAGACGGTGGGGGTGAAAGGCGTTGCAGGATCTCTTCCCGCCCGGTATTTGACGGGAAAACAGGTTCTTCCATTTGGAAACGCGAGAGGAAAGGGAGGTACTAATTGTGCAATGGTTTCATAACTATTCAGCGGTAGGTAACAGCCTGGGTCTTACTGCGTTAATCGTAGCGATTCCAATTTTCTTTTTATTCTGGGCGTTGGCAATCAAACGGATGAAGGGGCACTGGGCGGGCGTTTTGACCTTGTTGCTAACCCTTATCATAACGATTCTTGTGTACAAGATGCCGGTGAGCGTGGCTGTTTCGGCCGCGCTGTTAGGGATGGCCACCGGCCTGTTTCCAATCGGCTGGATCATCCTGACGGCAGTGTTTTTTTATAACCTGACGGTGGAAGCCGGCCAGTTTGAGGTGCTCAAGAGTTCCATCTCCACCCTCTCCAGCGACCGCAGACTGCAGGCGTTGCTCATCGCCTTCTGCTTCTCAGCCTTCATGGAGGGAGTGTCCGGGCAGGGTGCGCCGGTGGCCGTAGCGGCTGCCATGTTGATCGGCCTGGGATTTTCTCCCTTGCCGGCCGCGGTCATCTGCCTGGTGGCGAACACTCCCCCGGTTCCGTTCGGTCCGGTGGGCGTGCCGACCAACATGATGATCTCAGTGACCGGCATGAAAGCCGGCCCGATCACCAAGGCCATTGGACTCGACATGGTGATCATGGCGTTGATCATCCCGTTCTTCATGCTGGTAGTGATGGTTGGCTGGAAGAAGATGATGCAGGTCTGGCCGGCCGCCCTGGTTGCGGGTGTAAGTTATGCCATAACCTGCTACTACGTATCCCAGCATCTGGGAGCGGAACTGCCGGCCATCTTGTCCTCCTTCGTCTCCCTGCTCTGCCTGATTGCGCTGCTGAAGTTCTGGAAGCCGGCTGAAATCTGGTGCTTCCCGAATGATCCCCTCGTGGCCAAGGAGAAAGAATCCAAGTACACCACCGGGCAGATTGTGAAGGCATGGCTGCCATGGGTGGTGCTGATGACCGTCATGGGCATCTGGGGTATTACCGCCTTCAAGGGCTGGGTCAACGCCAAACACTGGTTTGTCATGGTCGGCAGTTGGCCGGGCCTGGACGGGATCGTCTACCGGGTCGCGCCCGTGGTCGCCAAGCCGGCCAAGCTGGCCGCCAACTACAAATGGGAGTATTTCTTAGCTCCCGGAACGGCCATGCTGATCTCCTCCTTCGTTGCCATGATGATCCTCAAGATCAGTCCGGCAAGGGGCGCCAAGGTATTTGGAAGAACCTGCAAGCAACTGGTTTACGCGCTGATCACGCTCTCCTCGGTGATCGGCATCGGGATTTTGGCGAACTTCTCCGGCATGTCCTACACGCTGGGGCTGGCTTTTGCCAATTACACCGGCAAGTTATTCCCGCTGTTTTCGCCGGTCATCGGTTGGCTTGGGGTGTTTCTGACGGGCTCGGTTACCTCGTCTGCGGCACTGTTCGGCAAGCTCCAGCAGGTGACCGCTATTGCGATCGGCATCAACCCGGTGCTGACTACATCGGCCAATCTGGCCGGTGGAGTCATGGGCAAGCTGATCTCTCCACAGTCCATTGCGGTGGCGTGCGCGGCCACGGGGCTCATTGGCAGAGAGACGGACATCTTCCGCAGCACCGCGAAGTATTCGGTGATCCTGCTGGCGTTCATCGGTGTCCTGATCCTGCTGCAGGCCTACGTCTTCCCAGGCATGGTCCCGCAAGAAGTCGCCGCCACAATCGGCTTGAACGGTTAACCAGAGCTGCTTCTGCATGCCCGCGTACACGCGGGCATGCAGGGTCGCTTTGTCGGATATACCTACCGGGGAATCGCGCTAGGCACGGTGTGCTCGGCGACGATCTGGCAATCTAGAGCAGTTCCGAGGTTGATGTACCTTGTACTAGCACCGCCGGGCTGGACGCCCGGCTCCTTCGCGGGGTATACCTTCCGCGAATCTGGTCTAAAACCGCCCCCAATGCAGAACCTCTGAAAGAGGGCGTCTTTCCAGCTTCGGTGGCGATTCTGCCGGGTGGCCGATCGCAACCAGGCTCACCAGCTTGTATGCGCTCGGCGCACCGATCTCCTTGCGAATAGTGTCCGCATACGTCTTTTTGTCTCCGGCTACCCAGCAGGACCCGAGGTTATGCGCACGGGCGGCCAAGAGCATATTCTCGCTCGCTGCGCTGCCGTCCTCCAGATAGTACCTGGTATCTTTGCACAGCACGAGGATACAGGCGGCGGCCTGCGGAAGGAATTTCCCGTAGTCGGTGAGTTCCGCGAAGCACCGCAGCAGATTGCGATCGGTTACCACAACAAACTCCCAGGGCTGAACGTTGCTCCCGGTGGCCGCCATCCGGCCGCAATCAACGATATCCTCGATCACTTCTCGAGCCACAGGCTCGGCAGTATAAGCACGAATACTTCTGCGGGTCTTTAATGTTTCAATCGCGTCCATGCGGTGCTCTTTCGCATTCATCTAAACCAGTTTCGCGGAAACATTATCCCATGAAGGTTGATCGCTGCGGGATGGGCTTATTCTGTGCCGCTCTGGCGCGGGCTTTCTG
>Ga0187874_10003941_pt1 | contig 10130 bp, 8 predicted proteins | sample June2016WEW_16_1_3_FD_132993 | JGI IMG/M metagenome (GOLD analysis project Ga0187874, IMG submission 132993) | Peatland microbial communities from SPRUCE experiment site at the Marcell Experimental Forest, Minnesota, USA - June2016WEW_16_150 | ecosystem: Environmental > Terrestrial > Soil >... | reverse complement strand
GGTGATGCGGCCATCGTGGGCGATTGGACGGGAAGCGGCAGCACCAAGGTGGGCGTGTTCCGTTGCCCGGCTTCGGGAGTCTGCACGTGGTATCTGAGCAGCGCTACCCAGACGGCGGCAACGTTGGTGCCCAGTGCCAACCTGTACAATCCGGCTACGACGCTGGTGTATAGTTATGGTCTGCCCGGTGACCAACCGGTTGCCAACAACTGGAGCGGTACTGTTAAGGTGGACCAGATCGGCGTATTCCGTTGCCTGGCGAGCGGGGTCTGCTCCTGGATCGTCGAAAACGTTGGCGACGGAGTGTACCGTACCAGCGATCCGGTATACTCCTTCGGTCTAACCGGCGACATTGCAGTGGTAGGCGACTGGAATGACGGCAATCAACGGAAGAGAATCGGCGTCTTCCGCAGCGGTCTGTGGATTCTGGAAGTCAATGGGACCAATACCTACGCTTCCAATGACCTTCAGGCGTTCTTCGGCCTGCCCGGTGATAAGCCTGTGGTCGGCAAGTGGACGATGCCGTAAGCCTTAGATCTCTGCAAAACCTGCAGCTAATCGTTGACGGGACGAATAGCAATACCGTGTCGCTCCGGTTCCAATGAGCGAAAACCCCGCGTGGTCAGGTGGGTGCCCCGTCGGCGACCGAAAACGGAACGATATGCGGCCATATCGGCAGGCATCCAGATTGAAGTCCCGAAGATCCAGCGTCTACGCGACCTGTCTGATCCCGCGCGGATTTGGCCCACTGGATCTGGAGACTACGGAGAGAGCCGCCCCCTTGGCGATTGAAGAGACGGGCGCTAGAATACCGTTCGAACGTCGATCCGCTGTGACCGGTCCAGACAGCGGCCGAGAAGGAGAAACGAAGATGCATCGTGCGACGATTCGAATAGCCCTGACGCTGACCGCAATTCTCGCGCCGGTGCCTGCCGGCCTGGCACAACAGGCCGGTGCGCCCCCTCCAACCCAGGCCGGGCGTGGCGGCCGCGGACCAGCGGTGATTTCGCCGGAGATTCAGCCCGACGGCCATGTGGTGTTTCGGATTGCGGCCCCGCACGCAGAAGCCGTAACTCTGAACGCAGGTGATATCCCGGAGCCGGACAGAGGTGGGCGCGGTGGTCCGGCTTTTCAGAAGAACGAAGCCGGAGTTTGGGAGGCTGCCGTCGGTCCCCTACAGCCAGGCGCTTACCGGTACGTATTTCAAGTGGATGGTGTCCGCGTCCTGGACCCGGTGAACACAAAACTCAGCGAGTCCAACACGAACACGTGGAGCATGTTCTACGTGCCGGGGTCGGACTTTATGGACACAAAGGACGTGCCGCACGGCGCGGTGGCGTCCGTTTATTACTACTCCAGCGTGCTTAAGACCACACGGCGCATGCATGTTTACACGCCTCCCGGATATGAAACCGGTTCGCAAAAGTATCCGGTCTTCTACCTGCTGCACGGCGCCGGAGACACCGACGACGCATGGACCTCGGTGGGCCGGGCCGGTTTCATTTTTGACAACCTGATCGCCACGAAGAAAGTCAAGCCGATGATCGTGGTGATGCCGGCCGGCCACCAACCGGGTGTCCCAGGCTTTGGCGCTCCACCGGCCGCAGGGCCCGGCGTCGCCAATCAACCGCCCGCCGTGAATCCCTTCACCGACGAGTTTGTCACCGACATCATGCCGAACGCCGAAAAGAATTACCGCATCATCCCCGACCGGCAGCACCGCGCCATCGCGGGCCTCTCGATGGGCGGCAGCCAGACGCTCGACATCGCCTTTACACATCTGGACAAGTTCGCCTACATCGGGGTCTACAGCTCCGGTGCAACGTTGGGTGGCGGCGGCCGACGCGGAGCAACGCCTGCAGCCCCAGGGGCAACCGCGCCTCCGCAGCAGCCGCGTCCTGATTGGGAGGCCACCCACAAAGCCGATCTCGACAATGCCGGATTGAAGAAGGGTACGCGGCTGGTATGGTTGAGCACCGGCGTCGACGATGGCTTGATGCCGAACACCAAGTCCACCGTTGACCTGTTGAAGAAACACGGTTTCGAGCCGGTCTTCAAAGAGAGCCCGGGTGCGCACACCTGGATCAACTGGCGCAATTACCTGAACGAATTTGCCCCGCAATTGTTCCAATAGAGGGCGGGCTCTTGGGCGACGTGGCTTAGGCGGCTCGCCGTTAACTGGGGATATCGGTAGCCGCGACGAGGTGCCCACCTGTTTCCGAGTGCCCCGTAATCCAGGCGCAGTTGGCCGTTCAGGGCCGCTATGGGAGAATGCAACTTCGCAACTACTGAAAATGATACTCTCACCAGAAGAGCCGTTACCTTTACTCATTCCTGGAGGTTACTTATGTCCGAGAAGAAAATCATTGCCGTGGTCGGCGCTACCGGTGCGCAGGGTGGGGGATTGGTGCGCGCCATTCTGCGCGACGCTGAGGGCCACTTCCGGGTGCGTGCCATTACGCGCGATTCCAATTCCGAGAAGGCACAACAACTCGCCAGCCTCGGCGCCGAGGTAGTGGCGGCCGATGTTGATGACGAAAACAGTCTCAAGCGTGCCTTCGAAGGCGCGGATGGCGCCTACTGCGTGACGTTCTACTGGGCCCACTTCTCGCCGGAGAAGGAAATGGCCGAGGCTGCCGCAATGGCGCGCGCGGCGAAAGTCGCCGGTGTGCGCCACGTGATCTGGTCGACGCTGGAAGACTCACGCAAGTGGGTGCCCCTGAGCGATAACCGCATGCCTACACTCAACGGCAAATACAAGGTGCCTCACTTCGACGCAAAGGGTGAATCCGACCGGTACTTCATGGAATCGGGGGTACCCGCCACCTTGCTGCTGACCTCGTTCTATTGGGACAACTTCATTTACTTTGGGATGGGCCCGCGCAAAGGTCTCGACGGCCATCTGGCCATCACCTTTCCCATGGGCGACAAGAAACTCCCCGGCATTGCCGCTGACGATATCGGAGCGTGCGCCTACGGCATCTTCCAACACGGCAGTGAATACGCCGGCAAGACGGTCGGGATCGCCGGCGAACACCTGACCGGCGCGCAGATGGCCGCGGCTTTCACCAAGGCTTTGGGCCGGGAGGTGCGCTACAACGACGTTCCGCCGGAAGTCTACCGCGGGTTCGGCTTCCCGGGCGCGGACGATCTGGGCAACATGTTCCAGTTCAACCGCGACTTCTCCGACGACTTCTGCCGCGCCCGCAGCCTGGTGGCTTCGCGCGCGCTCAACCCGGCGTTACAGACGTTCGACGAGTGGCTGGCGCGGAACAAAAACCGGATACCGCTCGCGTGAGGTGGCGCGCGATCCCCGGATCGGCCATCGGCGCCGTCGCCGAACTATCATTTCGAACCAGGGCATTCCGGTCGGATGGTCGGGAACACGGAAAGTGGACTTTCGCTCGCGCGCCCAGCGCTGCGCGGGAGCGTTAATTCGTATTCTCGCCAGGAGCGTGTGGAACCGCGGGTCGCCGCGGATGCCGTCGTAGATGGGCATGGACGCCAGATTGGCGACGGACGGATCGCGCGCGTCGATCGCCTTGTCCAGCCACTCGAAGACGCGTTCGTCCTCGACCCCTATACAGGCCCAGGCCATGGCCAGCGGAGGGATCTCAGTAGTGCGGGCGAAGTCGAGCACTTGTTCAAAACACTGCCGGGCTTCGGCGGCGCGGCCGAGCAGTCCGTAGACGCAGCACAGGGCGGCCGGAGGCCCAGGCGCCCCACCGATCTTACGGGCGTGGAGGGCCTCGGCAATGGCCTCCTCCGCTTTCCCATCGAAGGTGAGAGCGGTGCACAGCATCCAATGAGGCCACCACAGCCCGGGAGCCAGATCGATGGCCAGCCGGCACTCTGCTTCCCCGCGTTGATATTCGCGCGCCACGACCCAGGTCAATCCGAGGGCGGTGTGTAGAAAGGGCGAGAGCGGATCCAGGGCGGTGGCACGCCGCATTTCCTCGAGGGCTTCGGGGATACGGCGTTGCGGCACCAGAAAGCTCCAGGCGTGGCGCGCGAGAACAGTGCTCGAACCCGGCGTCAGCTCGAAGGCGCGCTCGAAGGCGCGCCCGGCGGAGTCCCAGTCATACTCCATAACGCCTTCCAAGGTTCCCAGCAGCGCGTGGGCCTCGCCCAGCCGTTCATTCAACTCCAGCGCTTTGAGGACGATCTGCCGGGCCCTCCGGGCTTCCGCCGCCGACAACTGGAGGAGCTCCGCGTCGCCGAAGAGCAATTCGGCGATGGAGACGTAAGGCAGCGGGAAGCAGGGATCGCGAGCCATGGCCGCCTCGAAGCACTCCCGCGCGGCGGCGATATCTTCCTGCGTGTAACGTAGTCCGAGGTATCGCCCCTTGAGCCAGAGGTCATAGGCCTCCGGGTCTTCGGTCATGCGTTCGACCAGAGGACCCGGCACAAGCCGCACCCGGAGCGCCCGCGCGATCGAGCGCGCCAGCTCGTCCTGAATGGCGAAGATGTCGGAAAGCTCGCGCTCGTAACACTCGCTCCAAAGGTGGTAGCCGTCCTGGGCGCTGACGAGCTGCGCGGAGATGCGCACACGATTGGCCTCCCGCCGCACGCTGCCTTCCAGGAGCGTGGCGACCCCCAGCCGTTGGCCGATCTCGCGCACGTCCTGTTCTTTGCCCCGGAAGGCGAACGCGGACGTTCGCGCGCTGACGCGCAGGCCGGGAATCCGCGTGAGAGCGTTGATGATCTCGTCGGCCAACCCGTCGCTGAAGTATTCGTTCTCCTTGTGGCCGCAGAGGTTCATGAAGGGCAGCACGGCGATCGAGGCGGGGGCCCGCTCTTCCACCGGGCCGGCGCTCAGCCAGGAGTCCAGCTCGGAGGCCAGCGCATAAACGCGCGGCCTGTCGCCACCTGGCAACCGGTGGACCGGCAGCTCGCGCTCGGCTCCCCACCTCTGCACGGTTCGGACTTCCCGGCCGAGGTAGGCGGCGATTTCCTTCCACGAATTGAGGCGCTGGGGCAATCATCACCTTCGCGAATCAGGATAACAAATGCGTCGGGATGCGACAATACGCGCCGCCGGCGGATGGCGCATCCGGTCATCTTGGTGGCCGGTGGATTCGGCCTTAGTCTCGACCATGAAAGGAGGTCGCTATGAAACGATTGATTCTGTTGATCCCGCTGCTGGCTATGGTGGCGGCAGCACAAATGAATTGCAACGCTCAAAACATGGTGGGAACGTACGCGGTGTCGTATTCCGGCTGGATTACGGTGCCGATGCCGGGAGCCGCGCCGGTGACAGTACCCGGTACTATCCTGGGTGTGATTTCCATCGGTTACGATGGCAAGGTCAACGGGGGAGGCTCTGTCGCCGTCGCGCCAGCGCCCTCGACCGACTATGACGTTTCCGGAACTATCCAGGTCAACTCCGATTGCACCGGGACCCTGCGGCTGAGTACCAAGCCGAAACCGGGGGGACCGGCCGGAACCCAGGTTGATCGGTTTGTTTTCCATCTCGAGGAGAAGACTCTCCTGACAACCATGGTGAGCATCAATAACGGCTACGCAGACGGCTACCCGGCCGTGCTCGGCACCTGGAAGCGCTTGTCGGCGCAGCCCAACGCGGCGAGCTGGTAGGCGGTTCGGGCAGGCGAGATCGCCTGGCGAAATCGCCTGCCCCCTCAGCGCCGGGTGATACTCTGAGGGACGCAATCCGCCGCGCGGCTCTCACAGGCGGACGGGCGGGGGTGGTCCCCGCGGAGGTCGCTGATGGCCATCGTCTGCATTCCGAACTGCGCGTTCCTGTCCGAGACATCACGCCAGATCGCGATCTACAAGGCACTGGTGGCCTCGGGCATGCCGGCCGTGCTGGCAACTCATGGCGGGCCGTACGACTTTGTATTCGAGCAGGAAGGAGTGCCCTGCACACGGCTGGATCCTCCGATGACGAATGCAGAGGCCGAGCGCTACCTCGCAGCCGTGTTCAACCCTCTCCTGCGGTTTCAGGACCCGGTCGCCCTCCGGGAGCACGTGGTCAACGAGATCAGGTTCTTCCGCGAATCCGGCGCTGGCGCGGTCGTCAGCGGATTCACCCTGTCCGCCGCTCTTTCGGCCCGGGCAGCGGGCGTCCCGCTGGTCGTGACGCACACCGGATCGTTCGTGCCCATCGTGGTCGAACGCGGCCTGTTCCGCTGGAGCGACGCCTTCGACAACCTGCTGCTCGACATCGTGCCTCGCGGCTGGCTCGACGCCATGATTGGTTGGATGGGCGACCCACCCTACGTTGGATCACGGGTCCTGAACACCGTGGCGAAGCAGCTCGACATCGCGCCGGTGCTCGGCGTGGCTGACGTCCTGCTGGGGGATCTGACCCTGGTGACCGATGTGCCTGAGATCCTGGGGATCTCCGAGGAGGACATGGAGGCATGGCGACCGTCGCGGCGTAACATTCGGCCGACAGCACGTATGAACTACGCCGGCCCGATTTACGCGGAGCTGTTTGGTGAGGTCCCGGAGGACGTCCGCGAGTTTCTAGCGGCCCCGGATAAGCCGAGGGTTTACGTCGCCCTGGCCTCGACGGAGGCGAGCCGCATCGCGCGGGTCTGCTCGACGCTCGCGTCCATGGACGTCCGCGCCGTTGTAGCGACGACAATCCATGAAGGGCCGTTCGCCGATGCGGCCAACAAGCCCGCTTCCGGGCAGGTGCCTTTGATCGTTTCCACATCCAAAACCACGCCGAGCCTGGCAGAGACGCCGCCGGCGAGTAGCATCGTGCAATAGGCTTTCCCTCGATCCGCCTTGTCTTCGGCAACACGATAGCCCCATAATGTTTTTAGAGGGAGACATGGCTTTCAAGACGACGGAGGCACGCGCGGAGACTGTGGATCGCCGTCTGGCGCCGGCGTACTCGGCTGGGGAAGCGGCCCACTATCTCCGAATGCCGGAAGCGACGCTACGGAGTTGGGTGGCTGGCCGGTATTACCCTGTTGCTGGACGGTCAAAACGTTCCAAACCGCTGATCCACCTCGACGATCCCAGGAAGCAGTACCTGTCCTTCGTCAATCTCGTGGAGGCGCACGTGTTGGCTGCCATTCGTCGCCACCATGGTGTGAAGCTTCCGAAGGTACGCAGGGCCCTCGATTACGTGGAGCGCCAGTTTCATGTCGAACGCCCGCTGATCGTTCAGTCTTTCCAGACGGATGGATTGGACCTGTTTGTCGAGTGCTACGGCGATCTCATCAACGCATCGCGGGAGGGGCAGAGCGCGATGAGAGAAATCCTGGGCGTGTACCTGAAGCGGGTTGAGTGGGATTCGAAGGGCCTTCCGATCAAGCTGTACCCGTTCACGCGCGACAGCCAGGCAGATGCGGCGCCAGCGGCGGATCCCCGCGTTGTGGTCATGAATCCTAGGGTGTCCTTCGGCCGCCCCGTGATCGTAGGGACCGGCATACCTGTCTCATCTATCTACGAGCGATACAAGGCCGGCGATTCTGTTGCGGATCTTGCTCGGGACTTCAACTTGGAGATCAGTGCGATCGAAGAAGCCATCCGCTGCGAAGCCGCCTGATGGAAGCGTATTCTTCATCGACCGGTCGCTGGGCATAGAGCCGCTCAGAACAGAGCTCACCAATGCTGGCCTTGCCGTCAAGATTCATGACGATCATTTTGCTCGCGACGAAGAAGACAGCGTCTGGCTCCGCATGGTGGGCGAGCGTGGATGGATAATATTCACGAAGGACCAGAGGTTAAGATACCGTCCGCTGGAGATTGCCGCGTTGCGCGCCAGTCGTGCGAGGGTGTTCGTCCTGACGGCTGGCAACCTGCGCGGCAGCGAAATCGCCGCGGTCTTTATGAACGCTTTGCCCAGGATCTGCAGGATTTTGAACTCCCGCGCCGGGCCATTCGTGGCGCGCATTTCGCAGTCTGCCACCGTGGTGATTGCCTGAAGCCACGCCTTAGTGGGCCTCACGACTGACGAACCGTGGAGTCCACACGGAGTCCAAACCGCCCGGTCCGACGTTCTGGCGTCCATTTGGCGTCCAATTCGCCTGGCCTCAAGTCTTGTGTTTTCATTGGGCCCTGCCTGTAAGTGATTGATATTTTTTGCTTGGGGTGCAAGAGGTCCCGGGTTCAAATCCCGGCGGCCCGACCAAAGTTTTCAAAGAGTTACAAACCCCAGACCTCTTACTTTTCTGCAATCGAGGTCCAAACAAGGTCCAAATGTCTAAAATTTGGACCTCGGTAGCTGTGGTATTCGTACTCTTCACATCGACCCCGCTCCTCCTTGCTGTCTTCTCACGGCTTGGTATTCGTGGTAGACATTTCTGAGATTGTCGCCACGTTCTGATCCAAGGACGAGAAGGAGACAACTTTCCCCTCCCTTATAAGAACGGCCCCCAATTCCCACGACGCCGGACTCCTGGTAGCCGTGGGATTCGTGCGTCTCACATCGACCCCGCTTCATGTTGCTGTCGGCTCGTGGCTTGGTATTCGTGGTAGCCATTTCCGGTCGTTTCACGGCGTTTTATTGTCTCCTAAGTCATTGAAAAATATTGGAGATAATCGAAGAAAAGTATTGACGACAATCATGTCTTTTGAGAGAATCAATTCAGACGCGGCAACGCGTTCTTCCCATAGGGAGCGCCGGGACGCTCCAGAAAAACTACTCCCGCACCTAGCTGAAGGCGACGTGTAGCCCGAAGCAAATCCGAGAGCACCAGAACTCCAGAGAGCACCAGATTCGGAGTCGCATTCCAACACCGAGGCGATTTCGATGGAACGTAATATCCCCCTGTACACTTGCGACGGGGAACTTCTTCAGTGGATCGACGAGAAGCGGGCAGACAGGACTTCCCGGTCTGCTGTCGAATCCGCGGGCGTTCCTCGAAGAAGTCTGCGGATCGCTGGACATTCAGAATCGCTCGGACGTGCGCCGCGGGATGAATCTCTATGGAGATGACAACCGCGTAATCAACGGTATTCGGAGGGGTGAGGAATTTGATCCTCTGTTGGTCCGGCCGGTGGAGCACCTGGGCAACCCGGCCGGGTTTGAATTGGTTGCGCCATCCGATACGGTCCTCTTTCTGGCACTTTCACCGCGACAAGCGGAACATTGGAAGAAACTCCCGCCGGAATTCGCCTTCGATGATGTCGCCGGCAAACAGGTGCCCCGATCGAGCCTTTCTAGAATAATCAAACGAGCAGAGTCTCTCGGCGCATTGACAAAGGACAGTGCCACCGGGCGGTACCGGAAGGTCGCAGCCAAGGAATCTGAGAGAGGAGGTTCCAGAAATGGGACATCGGGCAGCTCATCAAACAAAGGAGGGAAAGCGCCAGACAATGAAGCGCCGCCGCCCCTCTTTCCCACCCGCCCACCGTTCGCCCGCTTGTGGTGTATGGCCGGATCATGGCGCCAGAGCTGAAGATGGCCCCCGGATCGTCGGGCAGCAGCCCGCGGGTAACGACCGCGCCCGGCGGCGGAAGGCGCGCTGGGAATAGCTAATGAAATGGTCCGCCGCAGGAGTCCAGTGGCAGTGACGTGGTGTGGGGCTTCGCTCCGGCTCCGGCGGCTTGGCGGGTCGCCGCGCTATTTCGTCAGGCACCCGGCCTGCCGGGCGGCGCAGGAACGAGGTGTCATGTCTTCAGCCTCTCCAACCCGTAGAGACTCAGTTGTTCCCAGATTCCCGTCAGCTTACTCCAGGTCGCCACCAGCGCGCGGCCGGCCCGAGAGTTCCAGTCTTTTCCGATGTCCGCGTGACACCGCGGTCCCAAGCCCGGGCGATCGTGGTGGCAATACCCGCACTCCAGCGGCTGGAAACCTGTTCCGTGCAGTTCGCAGCGGTTGCCCTGGAGAAAGTTGCAGCCTCGATTGGCGCAGTCTTGCAAGGCGAACGTCCCCTCGCATCCGTGGAACGCCGGAGACAGCACGCCAAGGGACCGGTCCTGAGATATCTCCAGCATCATGCGATTGCCGTAGCCCGCGTGGAGCGCGGCGGTCGCCTCTGCGACGGTCCACCAGCCCGGGCGCGCGCAATATGCCAAGCACACCACGCAAGCGCAAGGCTGGGACGGTGGATATTTCCGAGCCAGAGTCTGCTTGCGCTTGATCTTCGTTCGGGACATCGGCGGCGCTCGGCCCAGGATTTGGACAGCCTATTGCGATATTCTCCGAT
>Ga0187874_10003940_pt1 | contig 10131 bp, 14 predicted proteins | sample June2016WEW_16_1_3_FD_132993 | JGI IMG/M metagenome (GOLD analysis project Ga0187874, IMG submission 132993) | Peatland microbial communities from SPRUCE experiment site at the Marcell Experimental Forest, Minnesota, USA - June2016WEW_16_150 | ecosystem: Environmental > Terrestrial > Soil >... | reverse complement strand
CTGCGCAGATTAGATTATTAATCGTAAAGTGATCTCCAGGCCTCAAGGTCTTAAGATACTCAAACTTGATTCCGAACTTGGCGAATTTGGTTCGTTTTGTTTATATATTGGTTCTTTGACTATGCATGTGCAAAAAGAAGGAATATCTAAAGTATGGGTTCCAAATCACCAAGAGGCGAATTCGCCGCAAGGCAGCTAGCTGCGAAACGAAAGAATTTCCGCTGGCACGATCGTTATTTTAACCGTCGCATGCTTAGGCTCGACGAGAAAGTTGACCCAATGCAGGGTGCACCCCAAGCCAGGGGCATCGTTCTAGAAAAAGTCGGTGTCGAATCAAAACAGCCGAACAGCGCCATCCGCAAATGCGTCCGCACCCAACTTATCAAGAACGGCAGAACCATCACCGCGTTCCTACCTGGAGACGGCGCCCTCAACGTTGTCGACGAACACGATGAAGTCGTTGTTGAAGGCATCGGTGGAACAAGAGGCGGCGCAATGGGAGACATTCCTGGTGTCCGCTGGAAGGTCGTCATGGTTAACGGCGTAAGCCTCAATGAACTCGTCTACGGACGGAAACAGAAACCCGCAAGGTAATTGTTATGGCACAAACAAGTGTAGCTCAATCTCAAGAAATCATGCTTTTCCAGAAATGGAGCTTCAAAGACATCAAGGTCGTAGATATCGGTTTGCAGCGGTACCTGAACTTGACTCCGATGGTTACCCCGCACAGCATGGGACGCCACGAGCACCAAAGATTCCGCAAAGCCAAAGTAAACATTGTCGAACGCTTAATCAACAACATGATGCGTCCGGGAAAGAACTCAGGCAAAAAAGCCAAGGTAACCAACATAGTTAAGGAAGCCTTCGAAATCATCAATACACGCACAGGCAGAAACCCCGTCGAAGTTCTTGTCAAAGCTGTTGAAAACGCTTCACCCTGCGAAGACACCACACGAGTCAGTTACGGAGGAGTCGTCTATCACTTGTCAGTTGACGTTGCACCGCAGCGCCGCATTGACCTCGCGATCAGACACATAGCCGAAGGCGCACGCTTAGCAAGCGCAAACAGCCCACGCAGCATACAAGAAGGACTCGCGGACGAACTGATATTGGCCTCAAACAAAGACATAAAGAGCGCCGGCGTAGCCAAACGCAACGAAATCGAACGCGTCGCACAATCAAGCAGATAAAACAACCCATTTTCATTTTTCGTTTTTTCTTTTTCGCTGTAGACATTTCAATTTCTAAAAGAGTTATCCGTAAATCTATTTCTTAGCGGAGCAATAGTTGTTGTGTTGGCGCTTTTTAACAAGTTGTTTGGACTGGTTTTTTGGTTTGGGGCTTGGATTGGTTGTGCTGGTCTCCCAAAACATGAAAAGTCTAAAATAGATCATAAAATGAGTTCGCAGATTTGTGAGCGATTCGCGTTTTTGTCAGGGAAAATTTTTTTGTTTGTGTTTTTGGTTGCTTTTTTGTGGATAAGCTTACCTCATCTGCAGGAGTCGTCTCTAAACGTCAATAAACGTCAATAGGCGGGCATTACCGGCAATTAACGTCAATTAAAGTCAATTAACGTCAATTACCGTCAATAAAAGTCAATTAAAGTCAAGAGTCGAATGACTAAGATCCAAGAAGCACCTGAACCAAACAAAAAATTGTGCCAGTAAGCGCCAGCCGACTAAACAAGTCAAGCCGATTGGCTATGGCCTATATCCACCCAGAGTGCAGAGCGCCAAAGCGGCAGCTGTCAAATCCGCGGTGGTTCCTGGGTTGCACTTGTTCTGTGTAGCGCGAAGTTTACGGTCGAAGCGTTTGAGGCTGAGTTTACCACGGGCGGTTTCTAATCCGCCAAGCTCCAAAACATCTTTTGCCCCGACTGAAACTTCCATTGCTTTTTCTTTCCCGATTTTACGAGCAATAAACGTGTCGGGATGCGTGGATAGGATTTTCAGGAAGGCATGAACGACAGCCGTGTTCAAAGGCTTACTTTTCAGTTGCTCAGCTAGGAAAGGATAAGCTAAGTCGAATGTTATCGAGTAGTTATTGACCCATTCAGAGCAGATGTCATCGTACGATGCCCCCAAACGGAAAACCTCAAAGAGGCTAACATTCTCTTTTAGCAAGTGCTCCTTTGATTTTGGATCGGTCACGTCGAGGTCTGGCGCCTTGTTTAAGCCGCTTGGGTTAGCAATGTCCACTGCCTCGTAGAGGTGCACTGAATCCCAAGCCGTCGTCGCCTTAACTACTATGTCGATGTTTCGGCGCAAGAGAGAAGAATCCAGATCGAAGTTTTCGTCACTGGGCGTCATTCCAGCCGCGACGGCCATAGGCATGAAAAGCATAATTGTGCCGAGAATCGTGTTTCCGCCTCTCTGCCAGTCGTTAACTTCTTTGACGCATGATTTTATGAGCTGCCCCAATTCAACTTCGCCCACGCGCAGTTTGGCTTCTGCTACCTGTGTCCCGCGGTAAGCGGCTTCTTGGAAGCTTGGTCCTGCGGCGATGGCTGAAGCTAGGAAGTGCTGGCAAGTTGTTCCCTCAAAGCTTGAGCCTAAGTTGACGTTGCCTGGTTTTTCGGCGCTGACTTCAAGCAGAATGGCTAACTCTAGACATTTGGAAATGTGCTCGGCTTTTTTCTTGTTGCTCATCTGTGTACAGACCGTAAATATTGAAATAGATTTATTAAAGCATTGAGAAGCATTGTTTATTTTTTCGGCTAATACAATAAAGGTTAAGAGTTTCTGAAGCACAAATTAAACCAGCTAAGTAAGAGTGTGTGTTGAATTTGCAGACTAAGACAGAACATCCTTATGTTGCAATTAATGCGAAAATTTGTGACGGTAGTCCAGTGGTGGCTGGGACACGTGTCAGAATTGTAGACATCGCTATAGAGTATGAGTACCTTAACCGCACGCCAGACGAAATAATAACCGCGTACCCGCACTTAAAACTGGAGCAAATCCACGATGCTTTATCATATTATTATGAGAACAGGGAAGCAATGGACAACAAAATCAAACAAGACAAACAGTTTATTCAGAAAATAAGTGAGACCCAGAAAGCTAGGTGATACCACTATTCCACTCAAAATCTATGCTGACGAAAGCGTTAATCAAATCGTTTTCCTATAAGAAAGAATTTGAAAGAATCAAGCAAATAACAGATCATATATTGAGTAAAGGGATTTGAATGAGGGCACGTGAAGGCGACTTAATCAAAACAAAGAGCGGCGTGGTTTTTGATGTTAAAGGCCTAGTTCACCCGTTAGACAAAATCGTTGCTTTTCCACGTTTCATCCCTTCCCCGCAGGGCACACGGCAGGGACAAGAAGGTACTTACGGCAAAGTCTACAGTCTCGGCGACCGATTCAAGTACCTGCAAAAGAACTTCCCTGACCTCATCGTTTTTGACACTGTGTTTGGCGAGACAATGTGTGAAGTCCCAGTCGACCAAGTCGCCCAACATTACAAACCAGAAGAAAAACTCTGGACGCTACGAACCTCAAAGGACCTAACAATACTGGAAAACAAAGCCTTGCACTTGGCGGAAACCCTCAAAAAAGAAGCAGACATTCCATGGAGCAACATCGGGGTTTCAGGCTCAATAATGGCTGGGCTAACCACTGAGAAGTCAGATATTGACCCTCTCGTTTACGGCGAGAAGAACTGCAGAAAAGCCTACGCCGCCCTCAAGACGCTTCTTGGGGATGGGCATTCTGTTTTCAAGTCTTACAGCGACCCGGAGCTGCGGGAGCTGTTCGATTTCCGTTCGAAGGACACTCAAATGAGCTTCGAAGACTTCGTTTTGGTCGAAAGCCGCAAAGCGTTCCAAGGAAAATTCATGGGCACCGACTACTTCATCCGCTTCGTGAAGGATTGGCGCGAAATCAGCGAGCAATACGGAGACGTGTACACCAAAAACAGCGGCTACGCAAAAATAACAGCCAAAATAGCCGACAGCACCGACTCACTTTTCACACCTTGCACCTACAAGCTGCAAGACACCCAAGTTGTTGAAGGACCCAAATTGGCGCCAATATCTGAGATTGTTTCGTTCCGCGGCAGATTCTGTGAACAAGCTGAAAACGGCGAGGTCGTTGAGGCTCAGGGAAAAGTTGAGTTGGTCACAGACAATAAAACAGGATGTAAACATTACCGTTTAATTCTTGGAAACAAGCCATCAGACTCCATGATTCTTTCACGTGCTTGATAGCTTGATTAATGTTAAGTGCATTACCGGCAAGATGTTTTGAGCTAGGCTTTCAGGCTGCTTCTAGGTCTTGTTCAGAGTATTGGATTAGTACACCTTTTTCATTTAATGCTTTATAAAAGTTCCACAGTGAAATGCCTGCGAGTTTGGCAGCCTTTGATCCTGTAACTTGCCCCTTTTTGTAGAGTTCTAATGCGTTTTCCAGAGAAAGCGTTTTTGACATATAAACCCCGTCGTACAATAAATAACGGTTACAATACTTACATTTTTCTAAAGAATTAGAGTCTTTCACGGTAGAGTAGGTCACGAGAATTTCCATGCTGTACAAGCAATCACTTTAATCCGTTCTCTTCAGCAAAATCTTTGACTTTCACGAATTTACCGTTTTTTACAGTTTCTTCCTCTTCTTTAATGAACTCGGAGCAAAGTTCGGGTTTAAGCTCACCTTCTTCATAACGCTTGATTATTATGCTTAAGGCTTGGCTTTTATCTTTAAGCCCATATTTTGCCTTGACCGTGTTGATTACTCGGCTTTCCCTTTCATTTAAATTAATTACGTTCTTTACCGTGCAGCACCCTCGAATAATTATTGGCAAATAAGCCAAAACTACATCTGTTTAGGAGAAATAACCTCAATTGCAGCTCTAAAAATGGCGCCGGAGGGGGATCATAGCCCCAATTTACCAGCAAAAAAGCTTTCGATAAATTTTCCTGAGGGAGCGGACTTGTTGAAGCTTCTATTAATGGAAAGCAAGGGGCTGACGCATCGCTGAGGCACCATCAAGCCATAACGGCCACGCCTCTTTTCCTTGCGGAATTCAAAAATTCGCAACTGAGCTAGGTCTTTCCGCTTCCTGCTTCGCCTGATATGAAGACTGTTGTACGTTTTTCCTGAACAGCTGAATCCAAGTAGTGCATTAGTTCTTCAAGTTCGCGTTCCTTGCCTACTATGACGGGTTCAGCCGACATCGCTTGTTCCATCATTTCTTACTTCCCAGATTCAGGACCTAAATCTTATTTGCAATAATTAACGCTTCTTGCTATCTTAAAATTTAAGACTTCACCTGGTTTTAGGGTGCTAAATTAAGGGTCGCTATTCTCAGATTTTAGAGCTCGAATTTGAATCTTGTCATAACTTTTTAGGGTCACTCCAAGTTTAATTGCCAAGGAAACGAAAACTGCGTCGTACAGCGTAATTCCTTGTCTTTTTGCGATTGAATACGATTCCAGCATCAACTCTTCGTTTGGGGATAGAAGCGTTATTTTCCCGGCTTCTATTAGACCGTAGAAAATTGACACGTAGGGTTGACCGTTTTCCAGGTCTTTCAAAAGATGTTCATGCTTCCAAACAGCGTTTGTGACTTCGTACGCAACTAACTCAGGAGCCACAATCTGGTCATCCGCAATTAGCTCTCTATTCTTAAGGAGACTTTCAACTATGAAACTGCTGTCGGCAACTATCAGCGTTTTCTATCCTCTCGAATCAACTTCACTTCTTCCTCAGTTGAAGTTGTTATTTGGCTTTCGGATTGCAGTTTTTCCAGTTTGCACAGCAACTCGTCCGATTTCTTTTTGTTCAGGTAGAGTTTCATTCCTTCCCTTAATGTGTCTGAGAGTTTGCCATAGTTCTTTAATTGGCGCTTTTCTTCCTCGGATATTCTTACGCTTACCGTCTTCATTGTCATACATTACGTAAGACACAATGTAAGATTTAAGGTTTTCACGACTTTAACATCCAATAAAGGTATGCCCTCAAATTGCGTTTATTCTGCCTAAACGTTGCTGGATGAGGTTTCGGTGGGGCTGAGTGGGCTCTTTTCTGGCAATTTCTAACGACTACTTCCGATTTTTACCATAAATTTTTTCTCTGATTTCAGAATTATCGACAAATAATCAAAGATTTTGTCTATTTAGTCAAAATAACCTCAAAACCTGCTCTAAAAATTGGCGCAGGTAGGGGATATTAACTCAGTGTCCAAACCAAATAGTTAATCAATGGGTTTGAAGAGTGAGCGTTTGAGGGAACAAAGGTGCTTGTAATTGGTCTAAGTGGTAGTCCGAGGGTTGGCGGCAATACAGACATAATTCTACAGGAAGCTTTGGCAGCTGCGAAAGCGGAGGACGCAGAAGTAAAACTGATTCGAATTTCCGATTATCGAATTCAACCCTGCAACGGTTGCATGGTATGTTTTAGCACTAAGAAATGCGTTACTAACGATGACGGCGAAAGTCTTTATCAGGAAATAGTTAAGGCTGACGGAATCATTTTGGGTAGTCCATCCTATTTTCAAGGGGTCACTGCTCAAATGAAGATATTCATTGACAGGATAGGTTTTCTCGCGTTGGCCAGAGGGAGAAAAGACTTTGCTGAGAAGGTTGGCGGGGTAATCGCCGTTGCTCGTCGGTCAGGGGTTTCGAGCACCTGTAACCAGATGATCACATTCATGACTGCTGTTGGGATGACTATTCCAAGCGGTGGACGAGCGTTCTCTATTGGTCGAGAGAAGGGAGAAGTTGCTAAAGACCAGGAAGGCATGGACTCTGCAAGGCATTTGGGAAAAATGATTGTGCGAACAAAAGTTGCTTTAGATAACTTGAGAAAAAGCAACGCTATTGGCTCTCCTTAGTAGCTGACCGGAACCTTTTCCATTAATGTTAGCTTAGATTTTGCCTTAACTTGCTTCTCCAAGCCGTTTAACGAGCTGAGGTTTGAAACCCACGAAACAAATGCATACTTTCAAACCTTTTTCTATGTCCTTCTCAAATTGCCGCGATATTGATACACCGAAAAGCTGAAATCCGCATTAATTAATCCATTATTAGGTGATTTTTTGCCAAACAAAGAAAAAGGAACAAAAGATAATCCGTGGGTACTTAAAACTCCTCCTGGGACTTCTGAATTCAAAGCGTATAAAGATGAGTCTGCTGACCTTCCAGCAATCGTTGTCTGGGTAGGCAAAACAGAACTTAAATACCACCTTCGTTGTATCGATGATCTGCATAATATGTTGAAAGCTAAAGGAGATTGGATGCCGCTTGGCAGTGCAGACGAGCAGAAGCCTGCTGAAGAAGGAACCGTGGAGGCTTGGGGTAGGTCACCTAAAAACCCTGTTGGGGGATGGTACGGCCTCAAAAAAGGCTTGCGAGGGCGATTTGCAAATTACATACCGCCAATCTTAGAAACGTTAGGACTAGCTGAAGTTGAACATAACCCAAGGAATAATCGAATGAGAGCGATCTAACTTTTCTTCTTCCCTTTTTTGTAAGAGGCTAACTAGAGCCTCTGGGTCCCAGATGTAAACGGGTTTGGAACCTTTTAGCATTATTCAAGTTTGAATAAGTGCTGAAGGGGGATACTCACTAACTTTACCGGCAAAAAAGCGACCTGTAGATCGCCAATTGATGCTTCTGCAACGCTCCATCCGATCTTTCAATTCTTCAGGAACTCTGATTGTAACGTTACTCATGCACGTCATCTTTTGCACATACTTTGATGTTTACTCAGTAGATGAATACCTTCTGGTCAGCAGAACATTTTTCTAAAAATCAAGTTCTGATCTGTTTCAGTTGTGATTCACTTTGAGGACTTGCTCGTAATAGCGTGGGCAATAAGTCAACGTGACCTGGTGGAACTGTTCAGTTGGCGACATGACTTCTTCAAGATTGCCTTCAACCATGACTTCTTCATCTTTTTGTGCTTGCTGACGGAACTCCTCCATGAAAGAGAAGATCCTCTGCACCTCAAAGGCTTCTTTTGGACCGCTGATAACTTCCAGAGGCTCAATTTCATAGATCGAAGGAATGAAAGGCGACTCGTCGTCGGCTGTTATGCGCGCTTTAAGCTTAACCCAGCCACGCCGTGTTATGCAAGTCCGCGGGTTGTATTCTGATTTGATTTCGGTCCAAGCCTTCACCGGTTCAAACTCGGCTTTAATCGTTCGCCCGCTTGCCTTGTCATCGTATAACCCGTAAATCTGCTTTCTGCGTTGATGCCAAACGAAATCTGGTACCGTGAAGTTTTTGAAACGCCAATCCTTTCCCGCCATGGCCTGGTCAGATTCGAACTCGTTGTGAAAACCTGACTGAGAATCAGCGTACAAGGCTTGGATAGTTTTTCGCATAATTGCGTTTTCTTTTTTGCCGTAAACTATCAAATCTATGTCTGAATACTTGGGGTGATGAAAACCGTGCAGCATGGATCCAAAGACACCAAAATTCTCAGTCTTTAAGCCTGAACTGTTGAGCGATATCATGAGAACCCGTTCCATAGCCGCCAGCAACTCGTCTGTTGGTCCCGCGTCGAGCAGCTGTTGCAGCCGCACCTCAGGTTTCCTCGCTTCCGCAATAGCGCCGTCCTTTACTCCTACAAGGTTCAGCCCAAGCATCTCGTGGAAAACCTGGTACTGAGGATACTTTTTAACGACTAGTTTCATGCCTTCGTCATTGTAAAACTTGTAGTAAAGTTGTCCTTTGCCTGTCCGTGGCGCTCTGGGGTCTTTAGATTCGAAAATCTTTGATGAAGCGTACTCGGCGTCGCAGATGTAAGCTCCCGGTGGATGAGAATAGCCGAAGACCCGAAAGATTAAACCTTCAGCGGTTTCGATGGCGTCGCGGTCCCGCAGCCCTACGCTATTACTGGCCAAATGAATTCTTCCTCTGACGTAGCAGTTCCCACAACCACCTGATAATAAACCTGGTTGGACGACGTGGATTCAACCCTTTCAAGTTTGCCGGACACCCTAATTGTGCTGCGACATCGGGCTACGTTTCGGTAAAGCCCAATGTTCGAAACAACTTGGATCGGTATCTTGTCCAATTCAAGCTCAGACTGGTCATCCAGAGGCTTGTAACCCGAAATCCCATAGGTCGCAGGACGATACATAGTTTCTGAATCATCGCTAACGGTGGCTTCGAATCTCACTGGGTCAAGCGGAACGTAACGGTAAGCCCCATACTTTTCCTTGATTTGTTCGGATTTTTTGGTGGCATTGTACATGAAGATTTTTCCCTGGTACCTTCCCTGGAACTTTCTCGCGGCTTCAATGCGGTTGCCCGCGATGTAGGTGAGTTTTCCAAAGTTAACGAGCCGTGCGATTGCTTCCTCTACTCTGCGGAAGTTTTCGGTGCCGGAGACCACAAAGTCAATGTCAGATTCGAGTGCATGCATCTGCAAAGCTATCGAGCCGTGAATCCCCAGGTTGCATAGGTCGACTCCTGATTCTTTGGAGATTAAGTTGATGAGGTCAAGCGCCATCTCCTGCAGTTTGTCGCGATGCGGCAGTTTGGTCAGCCATACTAATCGGTCTTTGGGAACAAAGACTTGCTCTATGCGGTCCAGCGGCGCCGTGATTAATTCCTTGTTGCGATATGGGCAGAAGTAGAGGTAATCTGGAAAATTCTTGCGGAACGCCTCAATAAAGGTCTGGTAGTTCTTGGCCGTATAGAGTTTTTCAGCTCTGAAAAGCTGGTTGCCCCCGAACTTCCAGGTCCGCTCCAGCATCTGCACATTGAAGAGTTCGCGGTACTGGGCTGGAATATACTTAAGGAAAGCGAATACGCGCTCATCGGGATGCTCGTAGCCGAAAGTGTTAAGGATAAAGCCATCCTTGGTCACAAAGGTGTCCCCATCCATCGGAACCCAAATATCTTCAGACATAGCCTGATCAGCGAAATAGATTAAAAGCGACAATTAAAAGTGTATTGATTTGGAGTTCGATAGAGGTGTGGCCTTTGCTGAATTTGGAAAAGTTCAAGATTTTAAACTGCTAATATTTGATCTCTCCGGTCCGACTTCTAACTATTGAAGTTCTTATTTTGTTTCTAGATATACTGCAGTTCTAGAAATATGGCTTATATGCAATTTTTGGTGTATGCTTGTGAGGAGCAAGTCTCATGGTATACGATGCGATTCAAACGTTGCTT
>Ga0187874_10003938_pt1 | contig 10138 bp, 17 predicted proteins | sample June2016WEW_16_1_3_FD_132993 | JGI IMG/M metagenome (GOLD analysis project Ga0187874, IMG submission 132993) | Peatland microbial communities from SPRUCE experiment site at the Marcell Experimental Forest, Minnesota, USA - June2016WEW_16_150 | ecosystem: Environmental > Terrestrial > Soil >... | reverse complement strand
TGCGTTGCACGACTTCGCCCGCGTACCTGACGCCCTTGCCCTTGTAGGGCTCGGGCTTGCGGACCTTGCGGATGTCGGCGGCGACCTGGCCGACCGCCTCCTTGTCGATGCCCTTAACGACGATGCGCAGCGGGGTCGGCACCTCGAAAAAGACGCCCTCGGGCGCGTCGACGAAGACCGGGTGGCTGAACCCGAGCGCCAGCTCGAGGTGCTGTGGGCTCTTCAGCGTCGCGCGGTATCCGACGCCGACGATCTCGAGCTCCTTGGTGAAACCGGCCGTGACGCCGGTCACCATGTTCTGAATGAGGCTCCGGGTCAGGCCGTGCAACGCTCTGTTGCTCCGCTGGTCATCGGGCCGCTCCACGAGGAGCTGGGACTCGGATCGGCGGACGGTGATGCTCCCGGGCAGGACGCGCTGCAGGGTCCCCTGTGGGCCGGACACCGCCACGCTGCCGTCGTGCAGCGTCACTTCGACGCCGGAGGGCACCTCGATCGGGCTTCTTCCAACTCGGGACATCAGCTCGTCACCTTTGCGTCACCAGACATAGCACAGCACCTCACCACCGACACGCTGCTGGCGTGCCTCGCGATCGGTCATGAGACCCTTGCTCGTCGAGAGCACTGCCACCCCGAGCCCGCCGAGGACACGCGGCAGCCCGTCGGCACGGCAGTAGATCCGCAGGCCGGGCTTGGAGACACGCTTGAGCCCGCCGATGACGCGCGCGCGGTCCGCCGTGTACTTGAGCGAGATCTCGAGCACGTCACCGGGGTGACCCTCTCGTGCGATCGTGGTGAAGCCCGCGATGTAGCCCTCGCGCTCCAAGATCACCGCAAGCGCTTCTTTGACCCGCGAGCTGGGCATACGGACGGTGTCGTGCATCGCCACGTTCGCGTTGCGAACGCGGGTCAGCATGTCCGCGATGGGGTCAGTCATGGTCATGAACGATCCCCTCCTCTCACCAGCTGGCCTTGGTCACGCCCGGCACCTCGCCGGCATGCACGAGCTCGCGCAGGCAGATGCGGCAGAGCCCGAACTTGCGGTATACCGCCCTCGGGCGCCCGCACCGCCGGCACCTCGTGTAGCCACGCACCTTGAACTTGGGCTTGGCCTGTTGCTTCTCTATCAATGCCTTCTTGGCCATGGGTCGGCTCTACTGCCCTTCACGTCGGAACGGGAACCCGAAGGCGCTGAGCAGCGCTCGGCCTTCGGCATCGGTGCGGCCGGTGGTCACAATCGTGATGTCCATGCCGCGAGGTGTGTCGACCTTGTCGTAGTCGATCTCGGGGAAGATCAGCTGCTCGGTGACGCCGAAGGTGTAGTTGCCCCGACCGTCGAACGACTTCGGCGACAGGCCCCGGAAGTCACGAATGCGGGGGATCGCCAGGCTGATGAGGCGGTCGAAGAACTCCCACATGCGATCGCCCCGCAAAGTCACCATGCAACCGATCGACATGCCCTCGCGGAGCTTGAACGCGGCGATCGAGCGCCGCGCCTTGGTGATGACCGGGCGCTGGCCGGCGATCAGCTGGAGGTCACCGACGGCACCCTCGAGCAGCGACTGCTGCTGAGTGGCCTTGCCAACGCCCATGTTGATGACGATCTTGGAAAGGCGTGGCACCTCCATCACGTTGGAGAGGCCGAGCTCGGTGGCAAGCGCCGCGCGGATCTCGGCGTCGTAACGCTGACGGAGACGAGGACGCTCGATCACGGCCGGGCTCACAGGTCACCTCCGCACTTGCGGCACACGCGGATCTTGCGGCCCTGGTCGTCGACGCGGAAACCGATGCGCGTGGGCCCGCACTCCGCGCACACCACTGCGACAGTCGAGGCGTGCACCGGCATGTCCTTGTCGATGATGCCGCCCTGCATGGTTCCACGCTTGGCCTTGGTGGAACGCTTGGCGACGTTGACGCCATCGACGATCACGCGGTTGCGCGCGGGGATCACCCGCATGACCTCGCCGACCTTGCCACGGTCCTTGCCCGTGAGCACCTTGACGCGGTCCCCTTTGCGAATCCGCACCTAGATCACCTCCGGAGCCAACGAGACGATGCGCATGAAGCGCTTCTCCCGTAGCTCGCGTCCCACCGGGCCGAAGATCCGGGTGCCGCGCGGCTGCAGCTGGTCGTTGATCAGCACCGCCGCATTCTCGTCAAAACGGATATAGCTGCCGTCAGACCGGCGGTTCTCCTTCTTCGTCCGCACGACAACGCAGCGCACCACGTCGCCTTTCTTCACGGCTGCACCGGGCACGGCGTCTTTGACCGTGGCAATGAACACGTCACCGATCCCCGCGTACCGACGGCGGGTCCCGCCGAGCACCTTGATGCAGAGCACTTCTTTGGCTCCGGAGTTGTCGGCGACGCGCAGGCGCGACTCTTGCTGGATCACCGCGCACGCTCCACGACTTCGACCAGCCTCCAGCGCTTCAGCTTGGAGAACGGGCGCGTCTCGGCCACGCGGACACGGTCCCCCGTCGCGGCCTCGTTCTTCTCGTCGTGCACGTACAGATGCCGAGTCCGCTGGACGGTCTTGGCATACTTGGCGTGCCGCACGCGCTCCACGACCGCGACGACCGCGGTCTTGTCCATGCGGTTCTCGACGACGGTGCCCTCGCGCACCCTGCGCCGGTTGACGCGCACTGGCTCCTCAGTCGGCGGCGTACCGTTCGCGGTATCCGCCCGGGCCTCGTTCTCGCCCATCACTGCTCCTTCGTCCCCGCGTCGCCACGGCCCACGACCGCCTCCGCCGACTCGGCGAGCTCGATCTCGTGCGCACGCTGCACGGTCATGAGCCGCGCGATCTCCCTGCGCACCTGCATGACACGCGCGTTGTTGTCCAATCTGCCCGTGGCCGCCTGGAACCGCAGGTTGAAGAGCTCCTTGCGGGCTTCGAGGAGCTTGTTCTCGAGCTCGGTCTCATCCAGCTACCGCAGCTCTGCTGCAGTCGTCATCAGACCAGCACCTCCGGGTTGGACCCGAGACCGGGCCGCGCGATGACGCGTGCTTTCATGGGCAGCTTCTGGATCGCCCGTTCAAGGGCCGAATGGGCGAGAGCCTCGTCCACACCTGCCAGCTCGAAGAGGATCCTCCCGGGCCGGACCACGGCGACCCAGTGCTCGGGGTTGCCCTTTCCCGATCCCATGCGCGTCTCGGCTGGCTTCTGAGTGACCGGCTTGTCGGGGAACACCCTGATCCAGACCTTCCCGCCACGCTTGATGTGCCTGGTCATGGCGATTCGAGCGGCCTCGATCTGGCGGGCCGTGAGCCATGCCGGTTCCAGCGCCTGAATCCCGAAGTCGCCGAAGTTGATGGTCTCGCCACCCTTCGTCATTCCGGACATCCGCCCGCGCTGCTGCTTGCGGTGCTTGACCTTGCGAGGCATCAGCATGGTCAGTCGTTCTCCCTACGGAAATGCGGGACGTCGTGATGCTGCTCGCGAGTCCGGCGCTCGATGTCTTCTTCCTCGGCGAGGAGCTTCTCGAGTGGATCTTCTGCGACGGCCGGTGCCGTGGGCTCCGGGACCTGATCGGGGACGGGCGCAGCGGCTACCTCGGCCTCCGGCTCGACCTCCACCTCGGGAGCGAGGTCGGGCGCGACCGAGCCCGGCTCGCCGAGCTCGGGCCTGCGACGGCCGCCGCCGGCGGTGACGATGCGCTTGGGACGTGCCTGGCCGGACGTCTCTCCGACCGCCATGGCCGCCTCACGCGAGATCTTCTCTTCCGCAGACGTCTTGTAGGGCAGGATGTCGCCCTTGTATATCCAAACCTTGATCCCGATGCGGCCGGTCGATGTCTTCGCTTCGCGGAAGCCGTAGTCGATGTCGGCGCGCAGAGTGTGCAGGGGGACCCGTCCTTCGCGGTAGGACTCCTTACGTGCCATCTCCGAGCCGCCTAAGCGGCCGGAGCACTGGACGCGCACTCCCTGGGCGCCCGCCTTCTGGACCGTCTGGATCGCACGCTTCATGGCACGGCGGAAGCTGATCCGTCGCTGAAGCTGGTCGACGATGCCCTGAGCGATCAGAGCGGCGTCGAGCTCAGGCTGCTTGATCTCCTGGATGTTGAGCTGCACGTTGGCGTTGTGGGTGATGCGCGCGAGCTGACGACGCAGCCGGTCGGCTTCGGCACCACGGCGGCCGATCACGATTCCGGGCCGCGCTGTGTGCACGTCGATTCGGAGGCGGTCCCGGGTGCGCTCGATCTCGATCCGGCTCACGGCGGCAGCCTCGAGCTGGGTCATGAGGTAGTCGCGGACCTTCCAGTCCTCGATCACCGAGTCCTGATAGTTGCGGTCGTCGAACCAGCGTGACTTCCAGTCGGTCGTGACACCGAGGCGGAAGCCGTATGGATTGACCTTCTGGCCCATCAGTCGCTCGTTTCCTCGTCGTCGTCGTCGGCGTCGTCGTCGCTCTCGGCTTGCTCGTCCTCGTTGCCGGCGAGCGCCTGCTCGACCGCAGCGTCGAGGTCCGTCGTCTCTCCGGTGTCGCCCGCCGCCACGATCCCGAGAACCTGCTCGTCGACTGCGGGTGCCTCGGACGTCCCGACCTCGGCGGCTGCGCTCGCCCGTCCCTGACGTCGCGCCCCGGCCACCCGGCGCGCCCGGCGGTCGGCTTGCTCTGCGGCAACGCGGGCGCGTCGCCGGTTCAGCTCTTCCTCGGGCATGCGCGCGACGATGACCGTGACGTGACAGGTGCGCTTGCGAATACGTGTGGCACGCCCACGGGCGCGGGGGCGCCACCGCTTCAGCGTCGTGCCCTCATCTGCATAGCAGGCGGACACGAACAGCTCTTCGGCTTCGATGCCGTCGTTGTGGAACGCGTTCGCGGCTGCCGAGTGCAGGACCTTTCCGATCACCGTCGCCACTTCCCGGTCGCAGTACTCGAGGATCTCCGACGCCCGCTCATAGTCCTTGCCACGGATGAGATCGAGCACTTCGCGCGCCTTGTAGGCGGACACGCCCGAATGCTTGAGGACGGCGCGGGTCCCAGGCCGCTCGTTGGTCTTGACACCGGTCACGTCAGCGCCTCGCTGCCCGCTCTTGGCCGGCGTGGTAACGGAACGTCCGGGTGGGGGCGAACTCTCCGAGCTTGTGGCCGACCATCGACTCGGTCACGTACACCGGCACGTGCTTGCGGCCGTCGTGAACCGCGATCGTGTGACCGACCATGTCCGGGATGATCGTCGAGCGACGCGACCAGGTCTTGATGACACGCTTCTCATTCGAGGCATTGAGCGAGTCGACCTTGCGAAGCAGGTGATCGTCGACAAATGGTCCTTTTTTCAGGCTACGAGGCATGATGGCTCCGCTCGGCGGTCAGCGGCGGGCGCCGCGGGTGCGGCGACGACGGATGATGAGCTGGTCGGACCGCTTGTGACGCGGACGTGTCCGACCCTCGGCTTGACCCCACGGCGACACCGGATGACGGCCACCAGAGGTCTTCCCCTCGCCACCGCCGAGGGGGTGGTCGACCGGGTTCATCGCGACCCCGCGGGTCTGGGGCCGGATGCCCTTCCAGCGGTTACGTCCAGCCTTCCCGATGGAGATGAGCTCGGCCTCTGAGTTGCCCACCTCGCCGACGGTCCCGCGGCAGTCGATCGGGACCCGCCTCATCTCGGTCGAGGGGAGCCGCAAGGTCGCGAACATCCCCTCCTTCGCGACGAGCTGCACGCTCATGCCGGCACCTCGGGCGAGCTTGCCACCGCCGCCGGGACGGAGCTCCACGTTGTGGATCACCGAGCCGACCGGGATGTAACGCAAAGGGAGGGCATTGCCCGGCCGGATCTCGGCGCCCGGCCCGGACTGGAGCATGTCGCCGACCGCGACGCGGGCCGGCGCGAGGATGTAGCGCTTCTCGCCGTCGAGATAGTGCAGGAGAGCTATACGCGCGTTGCGGTTGGGGTCGTACTCGATCGCCGCGACCTTGGCGGGGATCGAGTCCTTGTCCCGGCGGAAGTCGACCAGGCGGTACTGCTGCTTGTGACCGGCGCCGCGGTGGCGGGCCGTCTTGCGGCCGTGGTTGTTCCGGCCACCCGTACCCGGCAGGGGTGCGAGGAGCGTCTTCTCGGGAATGGTCTTCGTGATCTCGGAGAAGTCCGAGACCGATTGGAACCGCCGTCCCGGGCTGGTCGGCTTGCGCTTGCGGAGTGCCATGACGATGCTCCTCAGCCCTCGAACAGCTCGATACGGTCGTCGCCGACAAGTCGCACGATCGCCCGCTTGGTGTCCGGTCGTTTCCCGTAGATGGAGGCGCGTCTTTGTCGCTTGCGCTTTCCCTTGCGCACCAGGGTGTTCACGCTCAAGACGCGTACCCCGAAGGCGTCTTCCACCGCGGCGCGGATCTCGACCTTGCTAGCCCTCGGATCGACGACGAACACGTAAGTGTGCTCGTCCATGAGCGCGTAGGACTTCTCGGAGATGACAGGACGCAGCAGGATCGAACGGCCGGCGCTCACTTGTCCTCTTCCTCATCGTCAGTCTCGGCGGGCTCGTCAACGGCCGCCTCGTCAACGGCCGGCTCGCCAGCGACCTCGGGCTCGTCCGCCGCTTCGCCCTCTTCGACTTCACCGGTCTCGTCGGTACCTTCGATCTCTTCGAAGGCCTCACGGGGGGCCGGCCTCGAGGAGCTCAAGACGACGGAGCCCTCCGGCGCGTCACTGACTTGGCCCGGCACCGTCTCGTCTGTGAAGACGACCCAGTCGGACACGACCACGTCATAAGCCGTCAGCTGCCCGGCCTCGACGATGTTGACGTTCGGAAGGTTCCCGAACGAGCGCTCTGCGACCACGTCCTGGCTGCCGATCACGACGAGCACGTGGCCATCGATTCCGAGGGCCCGAAGCGACCCGGCGGCCTCCTTGGTCTTCGGCACTTCGTAAGACCAGCGGTCGACCAGGCAGACACGACCTTCCATTGCCCGGTCCGAAAGAGCTGCCCGCAACGCTTGACGGACCATCTTGCGAGGCGTGCTCTGGGCGTAGTCACGGGGCTTGGGCCCGAAGGCGACGCCTCCGCCTGCGAACTGCGGCGCCCGGGTGGTGCCCTGTCGGGCACGACCGGTGCCCTTCTGGCGATAGGGCTTGGCACCGCCACCGGAGACCTCGGCGCGTGTCTTTGTGCTGTGGGTGCCCGAGCGCTTGGCTGCGAGTTGCGCGGTCACGACCTGGTGCAACAGAGGCACATTGACCAGAGCACCGAAGTACTCCGGGTCGAGCTGGACGACTCCGAGGAGCTCGCCCGAGTCGTTACACCGCTCCACGAGCACCGATGGCAGAACTTCGACCATTGTGTCTGCCATCACTTACCGCCCTTCACGGCGTCGCGGATGAAAACCAAACCACCCCGCGGTCCCGGTACGGCGCCCTTCACGAGAATGAGCTCGCGTTCGGGGTCAGCCAACACGACCTCGAGGTTCAGGGTTGTCACGCGCTCGGAGCCCATGTGACCTGCCATCCGGGTCCCCTTGAACACCCGGGCCGGTGTGGCGCAGGCTCCGACCGAGCCCGGAGCCCGGTGCTTCTTGTGGGTGCCGTGCGCGGCTCCCTGGCCCTTGAAGTTGTGGCGCTTCATCCCGCCGGCGAATCCTTTGCCCTTGCTCACCGCGGTGACGTCGATCTTGTCCCCGGCCGCAAGGATGCCGGCATTGATCTCTTGGCCGACCGAGTAGCCGCTCGTGTCGTCGAGCCGCAGCTCGACCAGGCGTACGCCCGGCTCTACGCCGGCTTTCGCGAAGTGGCCGGCTTCCGGCTTGTTGAGCTTGCTCGCGGCACGCACGCCATAGGTGACCTGCAGGGCGGAGTAGCCCTCCTGCTCGGGGGTCTTCACACGCACGACTCGAAGAGCCGCGACTTTGACCATGGTCACGGGTACGACGCGCTGCGCTTCGTCCCAAATCTGCGTCATGCCGACCTTTTCGCCGACGATCGCCTTGGTGGCCATGCTCTCTTTGCCTCTGCTCGTGATCGCGCCGGGGCTCGCGGACAGAACGGATGGCGTCACCCGTTGTCGCCGTTCGCGCCCGACCGACTGTGGATGACAGTCCCTTGTCGTGCGGACGCTCCGCCCGGATATCCGGAGCGGAGCGCACATCATGTCTCGCCGAAAGGTCCCCCAGAAACTGCCTTGGGGCGCTCCCGGACGTCGTGCTCGTGGACGCGACGGACAACGTGCCCGCCGAGTTCGAAATCATAGCACTCGCCCGCCTGCCAGCCCAAGGCCGAGTCAGGCGGTCGGGGCTAAGCCGTCTGGATCTTGATCTCGATGTCGACCCTCGCGGGAAGATCGGGCCGTTGAAGTGAGTCCACCGTCTTCGGCGTGTGCTCGACGATGTCAACGAGGCGCTTGTGAATGCGCATCTCGAAATGCTCGCGGCTGTCCTTGTGCTTGTGAGGCGAGCGGATCACCGTGTAGCGGTGCATTTCGGTGGGAAGCGGGACGGGACCGCGCACCTTCGCCTGGGTGCGAAGCACCGTCTCGACGATCTTCTTCGTCGACTGGTCGATGATCTCGTGGTCGTATGCCTTCAGCCGGATGCGGATCCGCTGCCGGGGGCCCTCTGCCATATCGCCTCGCTTACTTGAGAATCTTTGTCACGGCGCCCGCACCGACCGTGCGGCCGCCCTCGCGGATCGCGAACCGGAGCCCCTCGTCCATCGCGATCGGCTTGCCCAGCTCGACTGTCATGACGGTGTTGTCACCGGGCATGACCATCTCGGTGCCCTCGGCCAGCTCGATGGTCCCCGTCACATCCGTCGTGCGGAAGTAGAACTGCGGGCGGTAGTTGCTGAAGAACGGCTTGTGCCGTCCGCCCTCTGCCTTTGTGAGCACGTAGACGTTGGCCTCGAAGTTGGCGTGAGGCGTGATCGAGCCCGGCTTGCAGACAACCTGGCCGCGCTCCACGTCTTCCTTCTTCGTGCCACGGAGCAGTAGGCCGACATTGTCGCCCGCCTGACCCTGGTCGAGAAGCTTGTGGAACATCTCGACGCCGGTGCACACGGTCTTCTGCGTCGGGCGCAGCCCGACGACCTCGACGTCGTCGCCGACCTTCACGACGCCCTGCTCGATTCGGCCCGTCACGACGGTGCCCCGACCGGTGATGGTCATCACGTCCTCGACCGACATGAGGAAGGGCTTGTCGGTCTCGCGGGCAGGCTCGGGGATGAAGTCGTCAACTGCTTCAATGAGCTGCAAGATCCCCGGCACGGCCGATTCGTCACCTTCGAGCGCGTTCAGCGCGCTGATGCGCACGACCGGCGTGTCATCGCCGGGAAAGCCGTATTCGGTGAGGAGCTCACGCACCTCGAGCTCGACCAGGTCCAGCAGCTCCTCGTCGTCGACCATGTCGACCTTGTTGAGCGCGACCACGATCGAAGGCACGTTGACCTGGCGTGCCAACAACACGTGCTCACGGGTCTGGGGCATGGGCCCGTCCGCAGCGGATACGACAAGGATCGCGCCGTCCACCTGTGCGGCACCGGTGATCATGTTCTTGATGTAGTCGGCGTGCCCAGGCATGTCGACGTGCGCGTAGTGGCGCTTGTCGGTCTCGTACTCGACATGCGCGATCGCGATGGTGATGCCGCGCGCCTTCTCCTCGGGGGCCTTGTCGATCTGGTCGAACGCCGTATAGGCGACGTTCGGGTTCCTCTCGTGTAGAACCTTGGTCATCGCCGCGGTGAGGGTCGTCTTACCGTGGTCGATGTGCCCCATCGTTCCGACGTTGACGTGGGGCTTCGTCCGCTCGAACTTCTTCTTGGCCATTGTTGCCGACCGCTCCGTTTGATCTGGGCTGCGCCCCTTGGGCGCCTCCATGTTGGTGGACTGCGTTCTCGATTGTGTCTCGTACTGTTCCCGTGGGGTCACCGGCCCGGGTCTTCCCGGTCCGACGGCTCCGATCAGTGGAGCACCTGGCGATTCAACTCGCTTCGGTGTTGACCCCTGGGCCGCTCACTCGCCGGTCACACGGGCGACTATCTCCCGGGAGACCGACTCCGGAACCTCCTGATAGGAGTCGAACTGCATCGTGTACGTCGCGCGACCCTGAGTGCGGGAACGCAGGTCGGTAGCGTAGCCGAACATATCGGACAGTGGGACCTGAGCCCGCACGACGTGGCTTGCCCCCCGCTGCTCCATGCCCTCGATC
>Ga0187874_10003927_pt1 | contig 10175 bp, 6 predicted proteins | sample June2016WEW_16_1_3_FD_132993 | JGI IMG/M metagenome (GOLD analysis project Ga0187874, IMG submission 132993) | Peatland microbial communities from SPRUCE experiment site at the Marcell Experimental Forest, Minnesota, USA - June2016WEW_16_150 | ecosystem: Environmental > Terrestrial > Soil >... | reverse complement strand
GCTTTCGCGTAAGTCCACAACCGCGCGATTTCGGAAACGTTGATCTCGCCGGGCACGTCCACGTAATTCGGCAGGCCTTCAAACCATCGCGCGCACCAGTCCGCACCCAGCACGCGCTCCATTTCCGCGCGCAACCGCCTTTCCACCGGCGCAATGGTCTCCGGAATCTTATCGTAAAACCGCAGGGCGCGCACGTGCTCGTCAAAATCGCCCGGCTTGGTGGCGCCGCAACTCAGCGTGTGGACTTCCTTCCGCGCCAGGCAGTAAAGGTCGTTGAACTCCATCGGCGTCAGCGGCGCGCAAAGCTCGACCATTTTTTGCGGCGGCTCATAAAGTTTGCCCCCCTTGTCGTTCGGGCTGATGATGAACACGCCCAGGTCGAGCCGGTGCGCTGCCTCAATCGCCGGCCAGTTCAAGTCATTCACGAAATACCAGTGAACGTTGCAGTAATCGAATTCGCCGCTGTTCACCGCCGCGAGAATAACATCAGTGGTCGCATGCGTGGAAAAGCCGATGAACCGGACGCGGCCCTCCTTTTGCAATTTGCGCGCCGCGGCCAGGCAGCCGTTTTTCTTGAGCGACCAGTCCAGGATTTCGCGGTTGTTGATGCCGTGCAACGAAAACAAATCCACGTATTCCAGCCGCAGATATTTCATCGAGGTCTCGAACGTCTGGAGAAATTCCTCCGGCTTGGCCCGCGGCGTGACCTTGGTTTGGACGATGATTTTCCCGCGCGGCAATTTCGGCAGCACGTTGCCGAGCTGCATTTCGGACGTGCCGTAACCGCGCGCGGTTTCGATGTGGTTGATGCCCAGTTCGAGCGCGTGGTGGATACAGGCCTCCAGATTCTGCTGATGATCGGCCGGAATTTCCTTCGGCTCCACGTCCTGCCACTTGAATTGATAACGCATCCCGCCGCAGGAAATCACCGGCATCGCCAGCTCCGTCCGCCCAAAACGATGATATTTCATCGCGACAAAAATAGTCGCCTCCGTAACAATGGCAAGGAGCTGGACGAACAAAAATCAAAAAATTCACACTTGCCCCGTGGTACGCCGACCCGTATATTTCGCGCTCTTTTGCAATAAAGATTTTATGCGACGTCCCAGAGGCATCAAAACCAGAAAGTCCGTGGCCAAACGTTTCAAAATTACGGCCGGCGGAAAAGTCCTGCGCGCCAGCGCCGGCCGCCGCCACCTGGCCCAGAGCAAAAACCCCAAACGCCGCCGTTCCCTGCGCGGTTTGACGGGGGTGGACTCGACCGACGCGTATCGCATTACCCAGAACCTGCCGTTCAGCCACTGAGGCCCTCAACTTTCAACCCTCAACTCTCAACCACTCATGCGCGTCACCAACGCCCCAGCTTCCCGCAAACGCCGCAAACGGATGGTCACAGCCGCCAAAGGCTACCGGATGCGCCGTTCGAAACTTTACCGTTATGCCTCCGACGCCGTTGACCACGGCCGTCAGTACGCCTACCGCGATCGCCGCCGCAAAAAGCGCACGTTCCGTTACCTCTGGCAAATCCGCATCAACGCCGCGACTCGTGCCGCCGGCCTCACTTACAGCCGGTTCATGGAAGGCCTCAAGGCCGCCAAATGCGCCCTCGACCGCAAGGTGCTCGCGGACATCGCAGCGACCGATGCCGCCGCTTTTACGGAACTGGTCAACGTCGCCAAAAACGCGTTGAAGGCCAAGGCCGCCGCGACCATTGCGAAAGCATAAGCAAATTCCAATTTGAAATGGCGAACGGGCGGCCTGAAAAGGTCCGCCCGTTTCGTTTTGGAGTGTGGTGGCAAGCGAAGCGCGAAACCGCTTTTGGATTGAACGCTGCCTGATGCCCTGCAAAAAGCGCCGTCGTCGCTGTGCTCTGCCGGCGCAGTCCATAAATTTTTCTTTGTGTTCTTTGGGTCCTTTTGCGGCCAAAATTGCCGGGAATATGACACCGGAACAATGGACCGCGGTTGACCATTACTTCGCCAATCTGCTCGTGCCGCCCGACCCGGCGCTGGAGGCAGCGTTGCAGGCCAGCGCCGCTGCCGGGCTGCCGCCGATCCAGGTTGCGCCCAACCAGGGCAAGCTGCTGCAATTGCTGGCCCAGGCCCGGGGCGCGCGTCAAATTCTGGAGTTGGGCACCCTCGGCGGATACAGCACCATCTGGCTCGCCCGCGCACTGCCCGCCGGCGGACGTCTCATCACGCTGGAGATGGATCCAAAGTGCGCCGAAGTCGCGCGGGCCAACATCGCCCGTGCCGGTCTGGCCGCAGTCGTGGAAGTCCGGCTTGGCCGGGCGCTGGATATCCTGCCGCAACTGGTCGCCGAAGGCCGCGGCCCGTTTGACTTGATCTTTATTGATGCCGACAAGTCCAGGAATCCGGATTATTTCCCGTGGGCGCTCAAGCTCTCCCGCCGCGGTACCTTGATCATCGCCGACAATGTTGTGCGCAAGGGAGCGGTGACCAACGCCACCAGCAACGACCCCAACGTCCAGGGCGTGCGCCGTTTCAATGAACTGCTCGCCGCCGACCCGCGCATGAGTGCCACGGCCATCCAGACTGTCGGCAGCAAAGGCTACGACGGTTTCGTTCTCGCGCTCGTCATCGCTGACCCATGACGCCGCGGCAGTAGCGATGAGATTGTCACTGGTAATTACGCGACGGGGGAAAATGAATTCGCTTTCTGCCTGCCGGCTTTCCTCATAGACTGCGTCTCAACTTATGCCCGGACTTCTTGACGAAATTGAGCCGCTCAAACAAGCCGCGCTCGCGGATTTGAAAGCCGCGCCCGACCTCGCCGCGCTCGACCAGGCCAAGGGCAACTGGATTGGCACGCACGGCCGGTTCACCGCGCTGATGAAACAGCTCGGCACGCTGCCGAAAGAGGAAAAGCCCGCCGCCGGCAAGGCCATCAACGCCGCCAAGGTCGAACTCGAAGCCGCGCTGGCCGACCGCCGCGCTGAACTCGAACTGGCGGCCGCGTTGCCCAGGGAACCGACCGATTTCAGCGCGCCCGGACGCCGCCGCACGCTCGGCAAACTCCATCCGCTCACGCAGGTGACCGAGGACATTGTCCGCAGCTTTCGCAAAATCGGATTCGTGGTCGCCGACGGCCCGGAAATCGAAGACGAATATCATTGTTTCGACGCGCTCAACACCCCCGCCGACCATCCGGCCCGCGACACGCAGGACACGTTTTATTTAGATGTCGGACAAGCGTCCCGCCCGTCTCAAACTGGAAGTGAAAACGTAGGACAGGCTTCCAGCCTGTCTCCAAAATCTGAAAACCAAAAGTCAGAGACAGGCAAGATGCCTGTCCTACTGTTAAGAACGCATACCAGCTCAGTGCAAATCCGCGTGATGGAGAAACAGCAACCTCCCATCCGCATCATCGTGCCGGGCCGGTGTTATCGTCGCGACAACGCCGACGCCACGCACAACCCGACCTTCCACCAGATCGAAGGACTTTACGTGGACAAAAATGTCACCGTTGGCGACCTCAAAGGCACGGTGGAATTTGTCTTCAAGGAAGTGCTGGGCGCGGAGACAAAAATTCGGTTCCGTCCGCACTATTTCAGCTATACCGAGCCGAGCTTCGAGATTGATTTCAGCAATGCGCTCGTGAAAAAGCTGGGCAAGGACTGGCTGGAAATCGCCGGCTGCGGCATGGTGCATCCGGCAGTGTTTGAAAACGTCGGCTACGACCCCGAAATCTGGACTGGCTGGGCGTTCGGTTTTGGCATCGAACGCATCGCCATGCTCCGCTACGGCATCAACGACATCCGCCTCTTTTACGAAAACGACGTGCGGTTTTTGAAACAGTTTTAGGCCGGTGGGGCGAGACTCTGTCGAGCCCTGACTGAAGCCCCGTCAGGGGCAAAATATTTGTAGTAACGAAACCAAATAAAATTTTAAGCTCCGTCAGGAACGACATAGAAAATGAACAACGACGGTCAGGACATTTTTATTGGCGGAATATACCGCCCAGGCTTGCCGCGCCGTAGCGGAGTGAAGGCGGGGGCTTGGCCGGCTAATGGTATGCCGGCTACGAAAATGCCGCTCCTGACGGAGCTTGTCGGCGGCATCAACGACATCCGCCTCTTTTACGAAAACGACGTGCGGTTTTTGAAACAATTCTAAACAATTTACCAGTGAAAAAAAACCTCAAGCCTAGGTCCTATCAAATCCCAGCGATTATTCTTTATCGTGAAGACTTGATTGAACTTATGGGATTATTGGGAACTCTAGGAAAGAACTTGCAGATTCACGATGGCGAATACGAATACTCTTCGAAGGAAGAGTTGCTCCAAAATCACAAAAACACTATCTCTGAACTCCATATATTCAGCAACGAAGCGCAAATTGATTTTCACTACAACTGGCAAGTCGGCGTAACTTTCGTGTGTCCGGTAAACAAATCTGAAGAAGAAGCATTGTTCCTCCGAACTAGAGAATTCCTAAGTCAAAGATTTAACCGATGGAACTATTTGTTGGATGTTCGAGTTTGGGGTGTGTTTCTAATACTTAGCGTAGCGCTTTTTTTACTTTTTTTTCAAAAGTCATATCCACCCGACTTTATGCCGCATTGGGTATTAATCCCTATCCTAATGCTAATAATTTCAGTTACTCCGCTGAGGGGCTATCTTCTAAATTTGGTTACGACTAATGGTCGTGGTGAGCGGGGTCTATTTTGGAAAAACAACAAAGATAAAATATTTCTTGCGCTGATTTCTGCATTGATCGGCGCTGCGATTACTTGGCTCTTTTCGAAGCTTAAATAGCATGAAGGTCACCCTTAACTGGCTCAAACAATACGTTGGTTTCGATTGGTCGCCTGAACAACTGGCGGAGCGGCTCAGCATGCTTAGTTTCGCAGCCACGGAGTGGCGCAAGATAGTAGCCCACGGCGTGAGCCGTGGGTTGGGCGTGTTGAGATTCGTAAGCTCCGGAGGGGCGACAGAAAATCCGCGTCCATTCACCCGTTTTCTTTTGCCCCTGACGGGGCTTTGGCCGTTTTCATATTTTACCCACGGTTGTCACCGTGGGCTATTTTCGATCGCCGTTCCACGGCTTAATTTGATTTGAATTTTTCCCATGAAAGTCACCCTTAATTGGCTCAAACAATACGTTGATTTCGACTGGTCGCCTGAGGAATTGGCCGAGCGACTCACCATGCTCGGCCTCGAAGCGGAGAGCGTCCACAAAATCGGCGGCGAGTTCGAAGGCATCGTCATCGCCCAAATCCTCACGCGCGATCCGGTGCCCGGTTCCGACAAACTCTCCGTCTGCAAGGTCAACGATGGCAAGGGTGAGCGCATCATCATTTGCGGCGCGCAGAACCACAAGCCCGGCAACAAAGTCCCGCTCATCCTGCCGAATTTTGCGTTGCCGTTGAAGCCGGGCGAAAAGGAACCGTTCGTCATCAAGGAACGGAAGGTTTTCGGCATCACCAGCCACGGCATGATGTGTTCGCCGCAGGAACTTGGCCTGCCGGACCAAGTGGACGGCATACTGATTCTACGCGAGGACGCCAAAATCGGCCAGCCGTTCGCCGAATATCTCGGTCGCAGCGGCGGTGATGTAGTTTACAATTTGGAAATCACGCCCAACCGGGCGGATTGGAACAGCGTCATCGGCATCGCGCGGGAAATTGCGGCAGTGACGGGGAACAAGCTGAAGATTCCGGACGTGAACGTAGCCCAGCCGTCCCGGCTGGCCGATGCAGGCGGGACGCCTGCGCTACGTTGCAGCGACCTTGTTTCCGTCCGCATCGAAGACCCGGAGCTCTGTCCACGTTACACCGCCCGCGTCGTGAAAGGTGTGAAGATTGGGCCAAGCCCGGATTGGCTGCGCTCGACGCTGGAAAAGGTTGGCATCCGCAGCATCAACAACGTCGTGGACGTGACGAATTTCGTGTTGATGGAAACCGGCCACCCGCTCCACGCGTTTGATTATCATTTGCTTGCTGGTAGCCGCGTTCGTGAGAACGCGGATGGTTCAAAGAATCCGCCGTCTCACGACGGCGGCTACAAACCAACAATCATCATCCGCCGCGCTGCTGCCGGCGAAAAATTCAAAACCCTCGACAGTGTTGAACGCACGCTCACGAGCGAAATGCTGCTCATCGCCGACGAACAAAAAGGCATCGCCCTCGCCGGCATCATGGGCGGCGCGAACACGGAAATTAACAACTCCACGACGGATGTGCTTATTGAAAGCGCCTATTTTTCGCCGACAAACATCCGTCGGACGAGCAAGGCGCTCGGCCTGCGCAGCGAGTCCAGCTACCGCTTCGAGCGCGGCGCGGACATCGGCATTGCGGATTGGGCCAGCCAGCGTTGCGCACAGTTGATTCTGGAAACTGCCGGTGGTCAATTAGCCGAGGACGTCGTGGACGCGTATCCGAAACCGGTTGAGCCGAAGCAAGTGACGCTGCGCCATCACAAAGTCACCGAACTGCTTGGCACCGCCTTGAAACCGGAGGAGTGTGAATTTTACTTGGGTCAGCTTGGACTAAAGATGGTCAATCGCAAGGCGCGTCCGGTGGGAGCTCGCGGCCCGGCGGGGCCGGTGACGTTTCAAATTCCCACCTTCCGTGTGGATTTGAAACGCGAGGTGGATTTGATTGAAGAAATCGCGCGTTTGCACGGGGTGGAAAAAATTCCAGCCACACCGCCGCGCGGCGCGATTGGCACGAATGAGTTTGACACGGTCCATGATGAAATTGCCGAGGCGCGAAGAATTTTGAGCGGCTTGGGATTGAACGAGGCGCAAGGACAAACCCTTATTTCAAGTGCAGAGTTCGGAATGCGGAGTGCGGAATCAGTATTGCTGGCCAATCCGTTGAGTTCGGATATGGACGTATTGCGGCCGAGCCTGTTGCCCGGCTTGATTCATTCCTTGCGGCACAACGTCAGCCGAAAAAACTACGACGTGGCGCTGTTTGAAGTGGGACGGGTGTCCAGGAGCGCGGACAGCCATGTCCGCGAGAAAACAAAATCGCCGGAACCCGCGGACAAAGCTGTCCGCGCTCCACGGGAAGAACGCCGCGTGGCCATTGCCCTCACCGGCCAGCGGAATCCGCTGTTCTGGAGCGGCAATGACCGCGATGCCAAGTTCGATGCCTGCGATCTGAAAGGGTTGCTGGAGGAATTTTTCGACCAATTCGGTTTGCGCGGGATGACCTTCAATCGCCGGACCGAGGCGTCGGAATTTTTCCTGGAATCGGCCACGATACAACTCGGCAAGCAGACGCTCGGCGAGTTCGGCCAGTTGTCGCCCGTGCTGGCCAGGAAATACGATTTGCGCGATGCCGTGCTGCTGGCGGAATTGAACCTGGACCTGCTGCTGGCGCGGCGGAATCCGGCCAAATCGTTCAAGGCGCTGCCGCAATTCCCGGCCATCCGCCGCGATGTGGCCATGCTGGTGCCGGAGGCGACGACGCACGACGCCGTTTTGCAGGTGGTAAAAAAGACCAAACCGGCGAACCTGGAAGCGGTGGACTTGTTCGACGTGTTCCGCGGCAAGAATGTTCCCGAAGGTCAAAAGAGCCTGGCCTATGCCTTCACGTATCGTTCGCCGGAAAAAACCCTGACCGACGCTGAGGCCAATGCCGCCCACGCAAAAGTCGTGGAGGCGTTCAAGGCGCAGTTGCAGGCAACGGTACGGGAGTGAACGGCATCAGAAAAGAACCCTGAAAATCCAGGCCATTGACTGCCAGCAGGTGGTGATTCAGGCTGCGGGTTCGCGCACAAGTTCGTGGTTGATAGTCGTTCTTGCCGGGGCTATAAGGGTTTAACCAATTCAACCACATTCCACGGGAAACACTTATGCGTGACAAATTGTATTTCCAATACATGGTAATCATGACGCTGGGGATGATGTTCTCGTCCGTGAGAAACGCAGCGTCGGAAACAACCACGGCAACAAATTATCTGGGCGCCGACATCATTCTTCGGCAAGCGGCTGAAAGTGCCAAACCATCGAAATCGAAGGAGGCGGAAAAATCTCCAGCGGCGCAACTGCGCGAGGATTTGAAGGCTTTCCAGCAACAGTCCGCCGGGCTGGCACCGGCGGAGGCGGCGAAACAATGGCTGGCACTGGTTGATCGGCTGCTGCAACTGAACGAAACGCCCGCCAATTACGGAAGGCGAGGCGGAATGTTTCGCCCTCTCGAACCGCAGGAATTGGTGGAGGCACTGCCGCCGCCGCCGGCCTGGGGGGAACTGGCCAAGGCCATCGAAGCTCGTCCGGCGGGTGATGGCGCACAGGTGTTACAAGGATTAGGCCTGCGTTTGCTGGCACACACCCTCACAGGTGATGCGGCCAAACGGCGGGAAGACATCGCCGCCTTGGAAGCCCTTGCCGCCAAGGCCAAAACCCAGCAGGCCTATTTTTATAACAACCTGTTTGAGGAGTTGAGCCGTTCCATCATGGCCGCGATGGACAATCCAGACGCCGTGTTGCAGGCGTTGGATCGGAAACTGGCGGCCCAGCAATCCGCGGAAAATTTCAACTATCAGCCACGCCTTGATGTTCCGGACCTTGTCCCGCTGGTCGGACCGGAAAAGGCCGAGGCTTTTCTCCGGCGCGCGTTGGTCAAATCCAAGGCGCAATTGGAAATCGCATCCGGGACAGCCACCGACAAGCTGGCACAGAAGCTTGCCTTGGAACTGGTCAATGAATTAAAAACGCCACAATGGTCGCTGGTCAATTCGTTGGAATCTGTGGATTTATACGAAGCGATGGAAAAACATTTTGCCAAACCTGAAACCAACGAGCCTCCGCCAGCCGTTTCCGACATCCCTTCAATGCCGTTGCCGTCCGAAGCTTTTGGCGACTACGAAAAAAAGAATGCCCGGATTTATTATCTGCTCGGCCTGATTGCCCATGAGCGCACGGCGGATGCGGTGGCGGTGGCCAAACAATTTGAGAAGGAAAACGATGCTTACTTCCCGAATGAAGTTGTCCGGCAGATGGAACGCGCCGGTCTGGTCAGCCAGCTCGACAGTTTTTTCCGCGAACTGTTGCAACAAAATCCAGACCTGCCCTTTTGGGAGGAATATGTGCAGGTGGCGGCCCATGCCGGTCAGACCGCGGAGATGGTCAAGCTGGTCCAGACAACCATTTCCAAACCCGGCTTGAGCAAGGGCCAGCGGCTGCACCTGCAACAATTGCTGTATCAGGCATTGCTGGCCGATGACGAGGTGGAAGCGGGGGTGGCCCAGCTTCGCCGTTTGATTCAAACCAATGAGCCGACACTGACATCGCCCGACCGCTATGAGCGCGAAGATCGCGGGCAACTGGCATTGAAGCTGGCGCGCATCGGTCATCTCCTCAACCGTCCTGAATGGCTGGAGGAGGGCATCGCCACCACAAAAGTGGCCATTCAAACACAGGATGAAACGGATTATTCTCCGTGGGGAAATTCGACCGCCCTGTCACTCGCAATGCTTTTGGACGATCTCAACCGGGGACCGGAGGCGGAAGCGGTTCTGGCCACAACATTGTCACAGGCTGTTTCAAAGAATACAAATCCGCAAAGATTTGGTTATGAAGGACGTTTCGCCGCCACCCGGATTCTGACAGCGCTGGCCCGGCTGTATCACCACGCCGGACGAGATGCTGACGTGTTGAAATTGTTCGATGACGCGCCTTTTTGGGGCGCGAAAGATCTGGCCGATCTGGACTTGCGCCAGGCTGATTTGGAGGAGTTGATTCCCAGCTATTCCTACGAGCATGTCACCGTGCCGGTTGGCTACTATTGTGTTGCGGCGCTGGCCAAAACCGGACGCACGGCAGAAGTGCGCAAACTGCTCGATCCACTCTTCGATCAATCCCCCGGCTGCGACCGGCTGTATGAATTGTTGCTCTCATTGGATGATGAACACGCCCCGGCTGAACTGGATGCTTTGTTTGCGCGGGACCAATTTGAGGAACGACCGTTGATCTGGAAAGCGCACTGGTTGCGAATGCACCAGCGTTTGGCGGAAGCCGAACAAACCGCGCGCCAGGCCATTGCCATTGATCCCACCGATGGCGAGGAAGGCCCCGGCGACCGCCTCCGCGCCTATGCCGAACTGGCGGAGATTCGCGCCGCTCGGGGTGATGCGAAGGAGGCGGAATCACTGCGCGGCGCCGTCCAGGCGGTACAACAGGCGGAACTGGCGGATCAGTTTC
>Ga0187874_10003926_pt1 | contig 10176 bp, 10 predicted proteins | sample June2016WEW_16_1_3_FD_132993 | JGI IMG/M metagenome (GOLD analysis project Ga0187874, IMG submission 132993) | Peatland microbial communities from SPRUCE experiment site at the Marcell Experimental Forest, Minnesota, USA - June2016WEW_16_150 | ecosystem: Environmental > Terrestrial > Soil >... | reverse complement strand
CCTTGGCTGACAACCAGTGGGCCAACCCCGGACGCTTCCCCGCGCTGACGGTCGGTCCGGATGCTGGTCAGATCGACTCTGGCATGATCGTCAACGGGAATCTGCAGGTGACCGGCACGCTCTCCGCCGCCAGTCTGACGCTCCCTGATGGCCTGATCGTGAGCGACGGCGGGACGTTCGATGACGTGAAGACGATCACGCTGGAGGCTGGCGCAGCGACGCTCGCCTCGATCGACGCAGGTCCCGTGGGCGTCACATCGTTGATTATCGGCGGCGGCTCGGCGATCACCAAGGCGTACAACTGCACGGTTCCCGCGCTGACCACCGGGAGCGGCCTGGGCTGCAACACCGCCGTGGCCTCCACCTGCGCCGGGGCGGCGGTCGGGGATCGCTGCATCCTCGCCTCGCCCGTCTATGGCGCCTCCGGTGACGCGGTGGCGTTTGAGCCCTCCGGCGCCGGCACTGGCAGCACCATCCTCTGCAACTTCATCGGCGGCACCGCCAGCGCCCACGGCACCCAGACCGCCACCTGCTTCCACTAGGATGCGGTTCCTTCTCGCAGCGCTCTTGCTCGTGAGCGCTTGCCGCAACCTGCCTGAGGATGACGACTCGACACCGCTCGTGGCCCCGGTCAGCCAGCCTGCCTTGACCGAGGGCGGCATGGTCTCCCGTGGTGCCGGGGTGGTGCTCAAGCCACTCGGCTGTCCGATGACAGACACCGGGGAGCTCTGGTTCTACGAAGACGCGACGCACGCTTGGCGCTGCGGGCCGAAGAGGCACTGATGCCCTACGCCTCAGACGCCGAGCTGCCGCCTGCGGTCAAGGCACTGCCCAAGCACGCGCAGGACATCTTCCGCGCGGCGTTCAACGCAGCGTACCAGGAGCACGGTGAGGAGGCGGCGTTCAAGATCGCCTGGGCGGCGGTGAAGCGGAAGTACGAGAAGAACGCTGACGGAGCCTGGGTGAAGGAGAGGGACGCGATGGCGGATCCGGACGTCACGCAGCTGGCGCGCAAGGCAATGTGCCGGCCGCTGGTGCGCGCGCCGGCGCCGCCCGGTGAGGCGCCGACTGAGTTCCAGATCCTGGTCCGCGGCGAGAACGTCGACAAGGACGGCAAAGTCTACATCTACAATGAGGTCTCCACCAAGTACGTGATGGAGACCTGGCGGCAGAACAAGCTCCAGCTGACGATCGACTACGAGCACGCCACAGAGGAGCCTGCGTCTGCCGGTAGCATCGCTACCGAGGGCGCGCCTGCGGCCGGTTGGTTCGACCTTGAGGACCGCCCGGACGGCCTCTGGGCGGTGAATGTTGACTGGAAGGAGCCGGCGCTCGGCTACATCCAGACCGGTAAGTACAAGTACTTCTCGGATGTGTTCTACTACACCAAGGACGGCGTAGTTGTCGAGCTCAAGAGCATCGGGTTGACGAACACGCCCAAGATGACGAAGCTGATCCCCCTCGCCGCGAAGGATACACGCGTGCCTACCATCTCGCAGAAGCCGCCGGTGCAGCTCAGGCTCTCGAAGGACCACAAGCTCAGCCACGATCAGATCCGTGATGCTGTAGGCGAGGCGCTGAAGAAGCAGTTCGAGGAAACTGCGGCGATCGATGGTGTCCAAGTCGTCACGGCCTGCCCATGGGCGACCGACGTGTATGACGACAAGGTGGTCTTCATCTTCGAGGAGAAGATCTACGAGATCGGCTACAAGATCGAAGGCGATCTCGCCGTGCTTGTTGGCGAACGAGTTGAGGTGGTACGCACCTATGAGGCCGCCAAGGCGGCGCAGAAGGACACAGACATGGACCTGACCGAACACGCCCAGAAGCTCAAGGACCACGGCGCTTTGCTGGATGGGCATCATGGGACGATGAAGGCTCACCACGAGACTCTGAAGGCACACCACGCCACACTGGGCGACCATCACACCACGATGAAGGCTCACCACGAGACCCTCAAGGCGCACCACGAGGCGCTGAAGGCGCTGACCACCGCGACCGACACCCTGTCCGGCTGCATGAAGGCCTCAGCTGATGCCGCGCAGAAGCTGAAGGACGAGACCGCCGCGCAGAAGCTGAAGGACGACGCCGCTGCCGTAGAGCGCATGAAGCTCGACCCAGAGAACCTCGTCGCCGAGGGCGATGACGCTGCGAAGACCGTGCTCAAGGCCGAGTGCAAGGCGCTGCTTGACGTCGCCGTCAGCGGCACCAAGCCCGCGCTGACCCCCGCTGAGCGGCTCGAGGCGCTGGCCAAGCTGAAGGCCGGGGCAGGCGACAAGACCTACGTGACCACGTTCATCACCGAGAAGGCCAAGCTGAAGGAGGCCGAGCGCGCCTCCGGAACCCAGGAGCGCACCGTGCCGGATCCCATTGTGTTCGCGTTCGGCGAGAAGTCCCTCGCCCGCTGCAAGGCCGCGCCGACCTCCGCCTTCAAGGGCTTCAAGGGCGGGCCGGCCGCGGACCCCGTGAAGATGAGCGAGTTCACCCTCGCCACCTGCAAGCATCTGCAGGGCGTCGGCGTGGTCGAGCGCAACGGCGTCAAGGTCGACTACAGCAAGATCTTCGAGCCCGCCGCGGTGCTCAAGGCGTGGAACGACGCCAAGGAGCGCGACGCCAGCTGGCGTGAGGGGCAGCTGGTGCTGAACCTCCCAGCTGAGGTCAAGTTCCACACCCTCAACGGCGACGGACCGTACTAGGGACCTGCGGCCTCGGGGCCGCGCTCACCTTCACCTTCTGCCACGCGCCGGCTCAGGGCCGGACGCTGAGGATCCTCCCATGTCTTGGCCCTTGATCAAGATCGCCGCCGGACCTGTGCCGGCCAAGATCTCTGTCCCCCTGGCGAAGAGCCAGAGCTTCGTCAACCTGTCGCTGATCGGCATCACCAACGGGAGCTACGCCGGTGGCGCCGGCTACGGCATCCCGATCAGCCCCGCCAACGCGCCGTACATCGCCTACGCGATCGGCGAGTTCGCCTCGGGGCAGGGAGGCGTCAACGGCGCCTTCACCAGCAACCAGGCCGCGATCTACCAGCCGGTGGCCACGCCGGGCGGCACGGACGGGTTGGTCAGCGCGAACGTGGCGACCGGCGCGGCGCTGCTGCTGCCGGACACCTCGGCGCCGACCGGGTACACGAACTGCTCGATCGCGACGAACGGCCAGCGGGTCTACACGACCGACGGCCAGTCCGGCGTCTGCTTCCTGGGCCCGGGCGGGCCGGCCGCGGCGCTCACCGCGGGGTACGTGTTCGCCGGCATCCAGACCGAGTTCAACGCGGACGGCGACGGGAACATCGTCGTGTTCTGCCAGCCGTGGCTGAACAGCCAGGAGACGCAGCTTGTCTCGGGCGTCATCGCGGTGACCGCGGCGGCCTCGAGCATCGCGCTCGCCGGCGCGCAGGTCGGGGACCAGGTGATCCAGGCGCTGGACGTCACCGCGGGCGGCACGGACGTGCGGGCCGGAGCCTTCGAGACTGTGATCTCGGTGGCCGGCCACATCCAGCAGCTCGTCGCCACCGGCAACAGCGGCGTCACCACCTAGGACAAGGTCGCGATCATCCTGCAGCGAGGCTAGCCAACTCCCGGCCCAGGACGGGCCTGACCACCAACTCCACACCGGCCCGTCCTGGGCCTGAGGAACACGACCATGAGTTACCCCGCACTTCCGGCTCCGTCGATGAGCTGGGACATGGATGTCCAGGCCCCCGCGGCCATCCTCGCCCTGATGCCGATCGCCAGCACCGCGCTGCAGTCTGGCTACGCCAGCTACCAGCCGACGTCGGAGCAGTTCACCAAGAACGTGCCGATGACCGCCGCCGGGCAGCTGATCCTGCCGGTGGTCGATCGGCTCTACGCTCCTCGCCTCTGGGTGGATGACGTGGAGATCCAGCCGGTGGTCGTGCGCGCGATCGGCGCCGCGCCCCAGCCCTGGAGCCAAGCGTTCGGCATTGACCGGTTCTTCTTCGAGGACTGCGGCCCACAGGTCGGCAGCTTCATCGAGGGCGTGTTCACCGAGGTCGGCCACAGCATCCGGTCGTTCCAGGATGTTCTGGCGGCCTTCGCGCTGTCCAGCGCGCGGACCACGCTGTACTACGACGGCGCGGACTACGCGGCGGCCAACCACCCGACGGACCCGGAGAACCCCACCGGCCCCGGCGGATCCTGGTCGAACCTGCTCACGCAGTTCCCGCTGACCCGGGAGAACCTCTGGAAGGCGCTCGCGACCTTCATGCAGATTCCGGGCAAGGACGGGCTGCCCTGGTCGAACCGCACGAGCGGCATCAAGCTCGTGGTGCCGAGCGCGCTGTACCCGCTCGCCATCAACGCGGTGCGGTCGACGCTCATGGCCACTGCGGTCTCCGAGCCTGGGATCGGGGTCTCGGGCGTCGCGTCGGAGAACAACACCTTCCTGAAGATGGCGGTGGACGACGTCATCGTCCTCCAGACCCTCAGCGACCAGACCACCTGGTACCTGCTCGACACCTCGAGCGCGGCGCTCCCGCCCGTGATCGTGGCCATGCGTGAGCCGTTCCACATCGTGCCTCGCGTCAGTCCCCAGGATCCTGTGGTCTGGGGGCAACACAAGTTCCTCTGGGCAACCGTGGGCCGTATGGAGGCCAGCCTCACATTGGCTCAAAATCTCATGGTATGCACCAGCGGCGCCTAGGTGTAAACCTCTAGATTTTCGTGGTACGGTACCTCTTCGGAGGTACCGTACCATGAGGCCGTGCAGGATGATCCAGCGCTTCTTCAAGCTGGCGCTGCCTACCTCGAAGAACACCAGAAGGTCACCGCGGAATAGGTCCGAGGGTGACGTGCGTCCACCGTTCCAGCCTGAAGGAGTGCTACAATGAACCAGATGATCAGCGTCACCCCCTTCCCCCAGAAGGTCCCCGGCATCATCGACGGCGATCCGAAGATCGCCCAGTACTTCTTCAAGATGGGCCAGTCCACCAAGCTCATCGTGACCGCAGCTAACGCGGAATACCTCGAGCGGATGGCCACGCGCACGATCAAGAACGCGCGGGATGGCAAGATCGAGTCGCGGGCGCGGTTCTCCTTCACGCGGCTCGACGAGACCGACAAGCCAGTGACCGAGGGCCTGAAGAACTGCCGCGGCGTCTGCGAGGTGCCTGCGTTCGAGGTGCCGGCCGAGACCGCGAACAAGCTCCTGCACGAGAACCTGAAAGCCACGCAGGCGGTGCTTGCCGCGCTGCCGGACGTGCTCAAGGGCATCTCGCAGCAGAAGCGCTAATCGGAGAGGTGTACTTCCCTCTCACGGCAATATAGGATACCTTTAGGGGTGTCCTGTGAAGCGCTGCTCAGTATGTTGTGAAGAAAAGGCCTTCAGTGAATTTTATCTTGCTGCAGGGCATCCTTGCGCAGCATGCAAAGAGTGTTATCGACGGCGGCAAAAAGAGGCCAAAGCCAAAAGACCGGCTAGGGCGGTACCTCCGATGCCGCCGTCTCCGACCTGCGCAAAGTGTGGGGTTAGGAAAAGTTCCTGCGAGTTTTATAGATTCAAGGATGGGCGTCGACCGATCTGCAAAGTTTGTTACAATCGTCAGCGTGACGAACTGGCGGCAAGACGCCCTGTCATTAAGGTGACTGCAAAGAAGTGCACCACCTGTAAAATCGTGAAACCTATACGCGAGTTTCACACGCACAAGACGTCGTTAGATCGTCGATATGCAAGGTGTAAAACTTGTCGAGGCCAATACACGAGTGCTCGCCGGCGAGATCCTGGAGAAGGCGACAAGTGGCGCAACAATTCACTGCGGTTCAGATATGGGATCTCACTAGCTGAATATAATACCATGTGGGATGCTCAGAACGGGCGATGCGCGATATGTAAACGCCTCGAATCTGAGATAGGCTCGTCAAAGCGTTTAAGCGTTGACCATAATCATGAGACCGGCCGAGTTCGTATGCTTCTCTGCAATGGTTGCAACTCCCTTATCGGGTACGCTGATGAGGACATCTCACGTCTGGAAAACGCAGCCCAGTATTTGCGAGAAGCTTAGAGGTGGTTGATGGCTGCGCCGATCACAGTCTACGCGACTCTAGCGCAGTTTCAAGCGGCCGGGTTGCCTAGTACGGCAACTTCTGGTGTACCTGACGAGGATATACAATTTGCCTTGCAGGCTGCTTCAGATGAGGTGAGCGACTCGTTCAGCTCGCAGTTCACATTGCCGTTGATTCAGATCAACAACTCAATCACAATGCGTACGATTGAGCTTGCGGCTTTGATCATTTTGGATTCACGCGGCGAAGATCCTGAGGGTCAATCATACAAAACGTGGAAGATGCGCGCAAACAGAGCCCAAGATTGGCTTAGGCAGGTACGCGAGCGGGAAATTCATCCGAGTTTTGTGGTTGACAGCAGTGCGATCACAGATATCATGCCCGGCCCGCAGGCCACGCCGATCTGCTCGCCGTGGAATCCCGGAGGCCTGACACGAGGGTAGGTCATGCCGATCAACCTCGCAAGCAGGCACAGCCTTCGGAACCTGATCGACCAGATGCGCGACACGCCGCGGCTCCTCGACATGATCGTCGAGGCGCGCGTCGACTTCATCGAGCGTCGGCTTACGCAGGAGTTCAGCGAGGGCGTCAGCGCCTCAGGCGCAGCCTGGCCGGTCGCAAAGGACAACCGCGCCTTCGAGCCGCTGGTGCGGTCCGGCGCGCTGCGCGACAGCTTTCAGGTCTACTCAGGCGGCAAGGGCGGGATGTTTGGCGCCGCGAGCAACTGGTTCTACGGCGTCAAGAGCTCCACGCCCTACGCCGCGATCCAGCACTTCGGCGGTACGCTTGCCAACGGCGGCGTGATCGAGCCGCATGAGATTGTGCCGTTTGAGTGGCCGGGACCCTGGGCCGAGGGCCTGGAGGCGGCGTCACGGCATGCGCTCTGGGAGTGGCGTCGCATGTGGTTCCGCGACACGCCTGGGCTCTTCGAGTAGGGAGGTCAGAGATCATGGCCGCCCCCGCCGCGCCGACTGGCCTGAAGGTCACCGCCGGGTTCGGCTGCGCGCAGCTGCAGTGGAAAGCGCCGGTCTCCGGGCCAGGCGTGCCGCAGGTCAGCCAGTACGTCGTCACCACGGTCTCGCTCGGTCCCGCGGGGGCTGGGGCTAAGATCTGGGACGGCAATGTCCGCCCCGGCTCAGCTGCCTGGAGCTACCTCGCGCCTGCGCCGACCACGGGCTGGGCGCTAGAGACGGTCTACCCAGCCGGCTCGGCGCTCCTTGTCGCCGGGAACGCTTGGGTCTCGCTGCTCGGGCTTACCTCCGGCGCGGTTCAACCCGCTGGACTTTCAGCTCTCAACCCCGCTATCGGGACAGTTGTCACAGATAGCGGTGGATCTTGGCTCTTCGTCCCGGCTTGGACTGGGGCGTGGCCTGTCACCGCGAACGTGGACGTCTGCCTCTCAAACGGGGCAGTCTACCTCTGCACGGTGACCGGGACGACCTTCGCCCCGGTGGTCATCGCGCTCGTGCCGTGGGGCACCGGCTACAAGCCGCCGGTGGTGCTTACAGTTGGGCGCCTGGATAACAACCAAGCCTACTCGCTCTCGGTCGTCGCCCTAAATCAGGGTAGCATAGGCCCCACAGGTACTGGCTCAGGGATCTTAGACGGCAACGCGAGGTGGAGCTACCAGAACGGGCCGGTCTCGGCGCTGCCTGGGTGGCAGGCGGATCACGCCTTTGGCAAGGCCACGATCTATGTCGCCAGCAACACTTGGATCTCCCTCAAGAGCGATTTCGTGTCCGGCGACACGATCCCGCCTGGGCTCTCAGCGCCGAACCCGCCGCCAGGCACGACTGTGCTTGACGGCACTGACCGGTGGCTGATCGTTCCTTTGTGGCAATCTGATTGGGATGTGAGCAGCACGTCAAGCCCGCCGAGCCTCTGCGTCAATGTCGGCAACTTCTACCTGTGCTCACAGAGCGGACAGACCTCTGACTCGGCGGCTTCACCAAGCTCTGCCTCGGTGACCGCGACCCCGGCGGACCTCGGCGACGGGCTGTTCAACTTCCTGAGCTTCCTCACCGGGGAGCTCAGCTACGACTTCATCGCCGACCTCGGCCTGAACCCGCCCACGATGTGGATCGGTGGGCAATACCTTACCAACCGAGACGACGGTCAGCGGATCGTCTTCGTGCCTCGCGGCGGTGCGATAGTCGGCGGTGAGCTGCTCGGTGACTATGACGACTTCCCGACCCCGCGTCAGATCTGGGACTCGATCGAGGAGGTCGAGGCGCACATCTGGGGGCTAGAGCTCCCAGACAGTGATCCAATGCGAGACACGATCCTGAGCCTCGCGCAGGCGCGGAGTATTGGCTCTCACCTGTTGGCTACGATCCACCGGATAGGAATTGGAAGCAATCTGCCTGGTCCGTTCATGTATCCCACCGGCCGCGACAAGACCACCCGCGGCGCCGCGGTCATCGTCAAGTTCAAGATCTTGGTGCCGGTCACCCGCTATGCGCCTCCGCCCGGCGGGACCGGCGTCATCACCGAGTTCAGCCCGCTCACCCAAGCCATTGAGGATTGATTCATGCCCACGCCGAACGTCAACATGGCATTTGCTCCGGGCAATCAGCTGGCCGGTGCCGCGGTCGCGAACGTCGATAACACCTTCTTCGTCATCGGCGCGGCGTCCAAGGCGCTGCCCAACAAGGTCTGCCCGCTGGTCGACCAGAACACGATCGTCGCTCTCGCCGGGCTCGGCGAGGGCCCCGAGCTCTGTGCGCAGCTCTTGGCGGCCGGCGCGGGCCAGGTGTGGTTCATGCCGGGGAATTCCTCGGCCGTGGATGATGGCACCTACAGCTCCGGCGTGCCGCTTGCCGGGCCTGCGCAAAGTCGGCTCGGCGCGCCGCCGCTGGCGATCACCAGCCTCGCCGGTCTCCCCGGGCTGCCGCTGCAGCCGAGCTTCACCAACGCCGGCTTCGGCCAGGTCTCCTTTGACGCCAACAGCTTCCCTCTCACGAGCTCAATCGGCCTGGTCTCCGTTCAGGTGACCACCGCTGGCGGCTTCGGTGCCGCGGTCGCGACGGTCTCGGTCGGCGCGACGCAGTATGTCGGCGTGGTGCTGCAGCCCACGCCGTGGACCTCATACGGAGCGCCGACCACTAGCTCGGGCTCCTACGGCTCCATCACCGTGGTGGTCACCGGCACCGGCGCGGCCGCGACCTTCGCGGCGACGCTTGCCGCCGGCACGCCGTGGACCGTCAACGCCTACGCAGGCAAGGTCTTCGTCGACGCGAACGGCTACGCTTGGCCGATCACGGGCAACACCACCTCTGTGCTGACCGGCAACGGCGCGCCTGCGGCCGGGGCCAACGCCACCTCGAGCATCTGTGCGTCCTTCGCCGGCACCGCAGCCATCCTGGACTTCTCCCTCCCTCCAGGCAAGGCTTTTGCGGTCGGCGACCTCTTCAACGCCTACCCCACGCCGCTCGACAGCTACTCGGTCGCAGTGCAGGTCAATGGCGTCAGCGCCCAGGGCCAGGCGCTGTACCAGTACTGCCTCGACTATCGTCCGGTGGTCGACCCCACGACTGGCCAGACCACCTGGACCGGCACCTGGAGTGGGCAGCTCAGTGCGAACCTCGGCGGCGTCATCAACGCCTCTGCCGGCGCGCCGGTCGCCTCCTGGACCGCGGGCTCGACCTTTCCCGCCACTCCTGAGAGCGTCAGCCTCGTGTGCACGCGGGCTGGGACCCTGCAAGGCGTCGCCTTCCAGTGCTCGGTGGCGACCGGCCTGATGGTCTACACCGGCGCCACTCCCTCGAACGCCACGGTCACTGTCACCACCCCGATCCACACCACCGCGTACGCGGGCGGTACGCTGTCGGCGACGTTGGTGATTACCGGCTCTGGCACAGCGCTGGGGGCGCTGACCGGCGCAGGCGCGACTGTGACTCCGGTGGTGCCGGAGGTTAGCCTCGCAGACACCGCTGTCGGGACGTGCGGCGGCACAGGCAACAAGACCTTCACCATCGCAGCCGCGGGCACCTGGAGCGGGGGCTACACGCCGGCCGCCGGGAACATCGCGGTCGACAACCTCGGCAACTCCTACGTCGCGGGCGGCGTGTAGCCTCCGCTCCAGGTGCCCGCGGCTGCGATGGTGAAGGTCTTGTTGCCTGTGCCGCCGCACGTCCCGACAGCGGTGTCTGCGAGG